>Ga0302288_1000237_pt1 | contig 49891 bp, 22 predicted proteins | sample III_Fen_N1_1_FD_194549 | JGI IMG/M metagenome (GOLD analysis project Ga0302288, IMG submission 194549) | Peat permafrost microbial communities from Stordalen Mire near Abisko, Sweden - III_Fen_N1_1 | ecosystem: Environmental > Terrestrial > Soil > Wetlands > Permafrost | place: Sweden: Abisko...
GCCTCCAGGTCGCTGCCGCTCCTCTTTGTTAGGCAAACGACGGATGTATCCCCAGTTGTCATCGGCCCAAAGCAGGGTGATGTCGTCCGGTGCCTTCATGCCTTCGTTGTAGTACTCGTTGATTTCCTTGTACAAGCACCAAGTTTGGGGAATGTCCGACAAGGGTTTCTGATATTCTTCCTTCAAGATTTTCTGCTGGGTCTGAATGATGCCTTCCACCATGGCGATGTTGGTCTTCAGATCCCCTTTCATCTCGCTGTCGTTGGCTCCGCGAAGCCCCATGGTGACGATGCTTTCGTAGTTCTTGTTCCGACGGATACCATCGCGCCAGAAACTTTCCATCACGTCGGGGTGCTTGGCATAATCCCAGGGACCCAACGTACGGGAATACCGCCTGTCCCACTCCTGCTGGGAACGGATCATCGGCTCTTGATGCGAGGTTCCCATGACAATGCCGTATTCGTCGGCCAACCGAGGATTCTCGGGGTCATCTTCGTTGAAAGCGTTCCCCCACATGGCTGGCCAAAGGTAATTGGCTTTGATGCGAAGCAACAGTTCAAATATGCGGGCATAGAATGCATGCCCATAATTGGCGACTCCGCCACGGATGGGTGGATTCTCGCTGGGTGCGACCTGACCGAATTTTTCGGCAATCCAACCGCTCAGGGCTGGTGCTTCATCGTTGATGAAGATACCCCGATATTTCACGCTGGGGCCTTCGGAATAACTGCCGGATTTGACGTACAACCGTTCTTGATGGGCCACGGGCACGTCAGCCCACCAATACCAGGGCGACACACCGATTTTTTCGGAAATGTCGTAGATGCCGTAGATGGTCCCGCGCTTGTCGCTGCCAACCACGACCAGGGCTTGCTCCACGCCGGGCATGGGTTTTGCCACTACTTGGATGAGGTAGTGCTCCCATTGGCCTTGGATACCCGACACATCCAGTTTTTTGGACCGGACCAAGCCGTCGATCAGTTTGCTTTTGCCCAAAGTGCCCACAAAAACCGGGCATTCATGCCCTTTCGGTTTTCCCAGGGAAAGTTCAGGCGACCTTCCAGTGACTTTGCCGATATCCGATTTTAGGTCGTTCAGTGCGCGGATGACACCGGGAAAATCGTCAGGGCTGATGTACAATTTGGTCGTGAATTCCGGCACGGAAAGTGGAATTGCACCTGTGACGGGTTCAACCGATATATACGCCGAGCCGCCTATGCTCCAAACCGGAGCGACGGCAGTCAGCATCAGCAACGACAGGGTTGCCACCATCACGAACTTTCTCATAGTTTGATCACGGTTTCAGCAAACGGACATCGTAAATACCACCGGCCATGGAATTCGGCGCGGCTTCGAATTTCACCGTCAAGACGCCATCGGTATTACGATGAATCAGGTCTGTAGGGATTGGGTACTCACGGCTGTAGAATTTACCACGAAAGCCATCCTCGAGTTTCACGGTCTGAAGCAGTACATTGTCCACTAAAATGTTGAAGGTGCGGTTCACATCGCTACCGCAGTAGGTGACCATCAAAGTGACCATTTCCGAGGAAGGTTTCTTCAGGTCATAGCTGAACCATCCGCTGGCATGCCTCCAATGGCGATCCATGTTTATTCCTATTTGACTGTTCTCAAACTTCAGGTTGTGATCTTTCTCGGGTTGTTGCTCACCCGGCCTAACTTGGTCGAGCGTACGATTGTCCAAAGCGATGCGGTCTTCCTCCACATGGCGGCGGTCTTCCTGCACTTGGACGTACTCCTCAGGGGACAAAATGTTCCAATAAATCATGTACCGAGCATCGTGAATCTGATAAAAAGGTTTAAGAATCAGATTTTTATACTTCTCGGGCAAAATCGACCCTTTTATAGAAAAATGATTTTGAGAATCCACCGATTTGAACAGGTCGTCCGGATTAAGCCTATCCACTATGAAAAACGGGGCTTGGTCCATGGGATATGCAGGTCCGTTGGCAACGTGCCCCATTCGGCCTCCTCCAGCTTCCAAACCTGTCAAATCGGTGGTGTCAGTTTCGGCTCCCAATACCCAGGGGCCATATTCGAATGCAGCCCATTTGGAACCGTCCGGTAAGAATTCGGCCCGAAGATGCATAGGCATACGCATCTCCACCACATCGCCGTCCGACCAGTTACGCTTCAGTTCGATGTAGTGGTCGGCACTTGCCGTGTAGCGAGTGGGTTGGCCGTTGACCACGACCGCAAATTCCATGACGTTGCACCATTGTGGGCGACGTAATTTCAAAGAGAACGTAGCACTTTTTTTCAACTTCAATTTCAGCGAAACCTGATTTCCCTGGGACAGGTCGCCCGTTTGTGTCAATACAAGACTGTTTTCTTTCCAGTTCAGAATGGAAGGCACATAAATGTTCACATACAAATCCTTTTGATCGTGTGCGTAAATGAGTTCACCGTATTTGGTATGATTTTCCATACCCGTTCCAACGCAGCACCAAAATGATTCCTGTGCTTTCGAGTAAACTCGGTAGTGTCGTGGCCTGACGGGTGTGAAATAGACGAAACCACCATGTGGATTCTCCGAAGAAAGTATGTGGTTGAACATGGCCTTCTCATAGAATTCCAGGTATTTTGTATCTCCGGTACGTTGCCAAAGCATTTTGGAGAGCTTCAGCATGTTGTATGTGTTGCAGGTTTCAGGGCCCTCCTTGGTTTCAATCATGCTGGAAAAATCGTTGGTCGGATTGAAATGTTCGGACACGCTGTTGCCACCGATGGCGATGGAACGCTTCTCCGTTACATTCTGCCAGAAAAATTCGGCTGCTTTTTCCCACGAAGTATCCTGCGTCAATTCGCCGATGCGTTCGAACCCGATGACTTTAGGAATCTGAGTGTTTGCATGCATGCCCGTCAGTTTATCCTGTTGGTTGATGAGCGGATTCAGCAGGTTGCGGTGCGAAAAGCGTTTGGCCAATTCCAAGTATTTTTTATTTCCTGAAACCACGTAGGCATCGGCCAACACTTCGTTCATACCGCCCTGTTCCGTGCCTAACATCCGTTGCATCTGCGCATCCGTGAGTTTGGAAACCACGTTGCCGCACCAATCACAGAGGTTCAAATACAGGGTCTTGGCTTTTGCATTGTTGGTGAGCAACCAGGCATCGCGCAAGCCTGCAAAGGTCTTGTGCAAGTTGTACCAAGGGACCCAAGTGCCTTTCAGTCCATCACTGGTCGTGAAATTGGCCGTCGGCAAATCGTTCCACAATTTCTTGCTGCCTGGCGTTCCTCCGATAAAACCGTCACCTGAAGCTTTCTGACAGGTCTCGAGCTCATTGATCATGTAAGTGAGCCGTTCCGCCACCTTTTTGTCACCCGTGATGGCCACCGTTTGGGCAAGAGCCGTCAGGTAATGGCCGGCGGTATGCCCGTCAAGGCCCATGCTTTCCCAGTTGCCATAGGGCATGGCTTTCATCTTCAGGCCGGCTTCCCTAAAAAAGGGTGCCAACAAGCGGTCCGGGTCGAGCGACATGATGTATTCGATGTCTGTTTTCTGAGCCTCCAGAAAGGGGCTATCCAACAATTTGACCTCGCTGAGCGGGAACAACGTGCATTGGGCAAATCCTGCGGGTGCCGTTCCCAGGAACAGGAGCAAGCACAAAAGTTTCAATTCCTTCATCAACGGTAAAGTTTATCGGTGGCGTAAATTCCAATTTCGGCACCCTGAAAACCAGTGGCGACTTGCGTGCTCAGCATCGTTGCATCCAAGGGTTCGCCCACCAACTTCCAGGTTTTTCCAAAGTCGGAGGAATAGCTGAACACATAGCTGTCCGGCTTGACGGCTTCAGCCTTCAAGGTCAATTTCTCATGAGCAAGGTTTTCAGGCAATAAAACCATATAGCGGCTCAAACTCTTTCCGCGCTTGAACGACTCCACCAACAGGGCGGGTTTTTGGGTGGTCGAATCCATGGTTTTGCCGAATTGCATGTAATGAGCCTCATTCTGAAACAAGGCCAAACCGGCAAATTCCTTGGGAGAAGCAGGGTCGAACAGTAGATTGGTGGTCACCGTAAAATACCAAGACGTGATGCGTTGACAGATGAACGCCGGATTCGAACGTTCATAAAGTGCGACGTCCTTCAACGTCAGCGACAAGTTGTTTTGGGCATCGATCGAATAAAAATTTCCGACCGGATTGCGCACGAAAATGGCATGATCCTTCAATCCTTTGCTGGTCCAAAGGGATCCTGTATTGTAAAAATCGAAACCCTTCACGCCCCATTTATTCTCGAGCTTGATTTGTTCCGCCGATTTATCGACAGTGTAGGGCACTTCCTTTCCTGCAGGCAGGATGATGGGTTGTCCGTCTTGCCATTTAACCGGCAACATGAACGTTTCACGACCGGTATTGTATAAGCCTCCTTGATAGGGCATGCAGGCTAGGAATACGGCAAACCAGTCACCAGCGGCCGTTTGCACCAAATCGGCATGTCCGGAGGAAGTAATCGGATTCAGGCGGTCTTTGGGCAGCAGCCGCTGCGTCAGGATGGGATTGATCTTGCAAGGCGTATAGGGGCCGAACGGCTTGTCGGCCGTCAACACCACTTCGGAGTGCCAATCGGCAGTACCACCTTCGGCACACATCAAATAATAGGTGCCCTTGATTTTGTAGAGGTGCGGACCTTCAATCCAAATGGGTTTGTCTTCCTTGCGAACGCCCTTGTCGATGACGACTTGCTTCTGCCCGACGGTCTTTCCGTTCTTCCAATCGAACTCGCGGATCCAAATGGCACGGTGGCCATCGTATTCTGCCGGATAGGAAGGTTCTTCGTTGTTCACGATGTAGGCTTTGCCGTCTTCGTCAAAAAACAAGGAAGGGTCGATGCCTCGAACGTCGTTCAGCTCAATAGGGTCGCTCCAGTTTTGTTTCATGGGGTCATCCGTGGTGACGATGGACGTACTGCCGTAACCAGTTCCCGTCGTAATCATGTAAAACTTGTTGTCGTGCGGGTTGAATTTGATGTCGGGCGCATATACTCCCTGTGACATGGAGGAATTGCGAAGGCGCAACTGCGATTCGCGGTTCAACACATGACCTATTTGCGTCCAATTCACCAAATCTTTGCTGTGCCAGATGGGCACACCCGGGAAATAGCTGAAGGTGGAATTCACCAAATAGTAATCATCCCCTTTGCGACAGATGCTGGGGTCGGGCATGAATCCGGCCAAAATCGGGTTTTGATATTGATTTATCGTCTTTTGGGCTGCAAACCGGTTCACAGCTTTGTATTGGTAATTGTCGAATACCGCTTTATTTTGTGCCATAAGCGTTGCTGTCAAGCCCAAAAAAAGGGCCAACGTGGTGAATTTCTTCATGATTTCCATTATTTATATTTTAACTAATTTGCAAATTTGAGTTTGATTGTCCGCATTAACTCGGAGCAGATACGCACCCGTAGGCAGGTGTTTTCCTACTGAAGTCAATCCATTCAGTTTTCCAGATTCCAACAGTTGCCCATTCAGATTCGTAATGTCGTATGAAGACAACTGGACAACAGTGTTCAATTCGATTTGAAAGAAATCCTTCGAGGGAATCGGATAAACATGAACGGTCACGTGATTTTGAACGACGGATGTTGCACTCACCATCTTGTAGGGCACCATGCGTACCGTGTTCAGATAAAAGGCATTTTTTGACCCTTTGAACCGGAAAAACAAGTCGTGCTGACCCAGAGTGACTGGAATGTCGGCCGTGAAGTTCTTCCAAGTATCCGTGCTGCCGGTGGATGAAATGACGAGTTGAGCCAACTTGGTTCCGTTCCGTTCCATATCGTCCATCCATATTTCCAACGTGCCGCCAAGGATGGAAGCTGCAGAGATTTCGATTTGAGACGATTTGCACGTCGCATTGCCCATATCCACGCCACCGAGCATCAGCCAACCGCCCATGGACGAAGAATTCGTCACCACTTTGCCCACCGTTTTGGTCACTGTTTCAATGCCGTATTGGTTTTCACGGCTCATCAGCGGCAAGCCAGAAAATCCATCTCGATAGGCGTACCGGTCGAAACCGGCCGAGATGCCTTTTGCAAACAATCCTTGGCTGTTACCGACCCAAGAATTGTAATTGTCTTGCGTCTGGTCGAGCGCCAGCGCATTGATGGGACTTCCCAAGACCGTCCAGTTCAGGCCGTCTGCACTATAGGAGCCAGTCAATACGTGATCGTTCCGTTCCAAGCGGAACCAGACGGTGTCTCCGATGACATTGGGCACCTCATAGCTGGTCGTCAGCAAGGAGAAGGTCAATTTTTTGCCGTTGTTGTAGCCGCTGCAAAGCTTGACCGATTTGCTCATGTTGCCGTTCAACAAACAAAGCCCAGCAGCTTGTCCGTTCGACGAAGCTTGAACAACCACCCTAGTCACCAGCGAATAGAAATGACCGGCATCCTTTTGAAGAATCTGACAACTGTCGGTACCCGGCGTCAACGTCAACCAACCGGGCTTCAGACTGAGGGAATACTTGGTGGCGCTCGTCGGATTCAAAAAATGCCAACAAAGCTTCAACGAACTTTGATCGAATGGATCCGATTGCGGCAGATTCCAAGGTATTCGGTCCGCGGTTAAGGCCGGTTTGATGACAGGCGCTGTGGTTGTAGCTTTGCCGGTAGGTTTCCCATTGGCATCCCACACGATTTGATGCAACAAACCCTGTCGACCCTTTCCATCCCAGCTGTCGGTACTGAGATTTTCGTAACTGTGGGAGATGGTCCACCAGGTACTGTCTGAGAGCATAAAAGGCTGAGCAATGTGGTTGGGATTTCGGAACATGACATTGGCATCCGAAACCGTTTCGAAGAAATTACCCATGGCTTGCCAACTCAATGAATCGGAGGTCAACGTTTTTGAACGCAAGACATACTGTCCACCTGCGACGTTGCCGGCCACGAAATAATAATACCAACCGTTTCGCTTGCACATGACCGGGCCCTCCGCCCAACTGTATTTTTTGCCGGTATTGACCCAGTCCAGATTGATGACACTTCCCGTCAAATGTCCATTGGTTCCTATTTTCTGAATTCGGTTTACAAATTGACCGGGTTTAATCATCATGTAAGGCGTTCCGTCGTCATCAACGAAAATTGAATTATCGTAGCCGATGGCACCAGTTTCGGCCGTCGAATTTACCTTTACAGGTGCAGACCAAGGGCCGGATGGAGTCGTGGCTTTGCAGAAATATTGACCACCGCCGGCTGAATTGGAAAAATAGAACCAAAAAGAATTGTAAAAATACGACAAGGTTCCTCCCCAAATTCCAGCGGCCGGGGCACTGCTGCTCAGGCCGGCCCAGGTGGAAGGCACCACGCGTGAAATGACTTCCCAATGCACCAAATCTTTTGAATGGAGGATGGGTGAATACGGTGTGAAATGGAAACACGATCCGCAGGCGTAAAAATCATCGCCCACCTTCAATAAGGAAGGATCGGGATGGTCGCCAGGCAATATTGGATTGATATATGTTTCCTGATAATTATAAAAGAGCGTCGGATCCAAACCAGGCGCCGATGTGTTCAGGTTCTTAACGGTGTATTGATAATCTGCCCTGCAGAAGGCGATTTTATCCAGATCCAAACCATCCTCCCTGGAGCCCATCTGAAAAGTCAGGGTTGTATTAGGTGCCGAAACGGTGAAGACGGAAGGGGTGGAATTGTTGTAATATTTGGAGATGTTGAGCCATTTCCAGGTTTGAGTGCCTGTTGAGCCCTGATAGGTGACGATGTCGTTGTCGCTGGTATAACCGCCAGAGGCCAAGCCATTTACATATGCCCAGCTGTCGGTGTTGGTAGCCGAAAGTGTCCCGAACGATTTTCCAAAAAAGAAACTGTCATCGTTGAAACCACCTGCGCCCACTCGAAAACGAGCATAAAGTTCGTAGATACCTGCCTCCGGGAATGTGATGGAGAAAGTGAGCTCTTTATCGCTTGTTCCTGGATTAAAGGCTGAATTGTTTGTTTTTGGATACACAAATTGGACCAACCCGTCATTCCCCATGGCAAAATCTGCGCCAAGGACCGCTTTTTCCGCTTCCAACACAACGGGCTCGTTGTTTGCGAGCACGGCAATTGGAAACAAAGCCAGGAACAACAATGTCTGCTGGTATTTTTTCATCAATGAGAAGTAAGGGAAGTAGAATAAGAGAAAAAACAGGTGAGGATTCTTTCGAATCCCCACCTGTTTGAATGGAGATAATCAGTTCAATCCGACAATCTATCGGATCATCACTTTTTCAACTTTAACGGTACCGTTGTCGTAAATTTTACGTACAATGTTCAAACCTCTACCCGGTGCATTCATGCGGAATCCCTGGATGGTGTAGTATTGAACTTCTTTGACAGTTGCTGGTACGGTCAATTCTTTAACACCTGTATAAGTGCCGGCTTTGCGAACCAACCAGATGCTAGGATCACCCCAGAATAAGGAAGGAGTATAACCGGAGAAGGGAGATACGGCTGTTTTGCAGCCCAGCGTAAAGGAGTCACCATCGGTGAGTGTCAGCTCTCTAACTGACGCATACTTGGATGTTAAGCCAAAACCGTCCTGGATGAAACCGACATTGGTCGTATCCTTGCCATGAATGACATAGAATTTGAGGAACTTGTCAATGTCTGCCTGCGTGACACCAGTGGTACCAACTGCACCTGTTCTAGCGTGCATGTTGATGTTGTACACACCATTGGGCAAACCGGTAATCGTTTGTTGGAAGGTATCGACCTTTGCATTGAAGACAGTGGCATACGTGTCTTGTACGGGTGACACCGTAGTGGCAAGCGTATTAATACCACCTCCGGCAAAAGTGCTGATAATCCAACCTGGGAATGTGGAATTATCCAAACCTTGAACCATTTTCGTGGTATAGAAGTTCGGGTTCTTCATGAAGCAAGACATATCGATACTGTCCTTAGCGGTGGAGTCAATCAACGAACTTCCAAGCTTGAGGGAATCCAATGCCAGATTGTGGCTGATGTATTGTTTGATCTTGATCAACAAAGCATGAGCAACCTGATCGTCGTCCGTCAAAGCAGCCTGAGCAGCGGCCAAATCGGCTGCGGGGACAGGTACTTTCAACGATTTTGCAAGAGTCACGGCTTTCGTCAAACGGTAGGTCAAAGCAGGAATTGCTGTGCTTACCATATTCTTCATCAAATTCGTGCAGAACGTCAACGTATCATTGGCAACTTTTAATGAATCGTCTCTGGTAAGAGCGCGACCATCATAGTAGTTAGCCACATTTGTAAGAAGCGGAAATGCATTCAAAGCTGTGTATTTGGTTCCAGCATAAGTTGTCAAAGTTGTTTTAGCAGCTGTAACATTTGCATAGTAGGTAACAATACTGGCATAGTGAGCATCAACCTTAGCTTTATAAGCTGCACCTTTTACAATGAATGAATCAACATCTGCAATTGCGGCAGTATAGACACTTGGAGAAGTGCCGGTAAATCCAGCATATTTATGAATGACTGTAGACAAGGCTGTTTTATCAACACCATTATAAATGGATGAATCCATGCTTGCAAGTGTCGTAGTTGCACTACCCAGTTTCGTATCCAAATTCGAGCTATAGAGGAAACTGGTGGAAGGAGTCTTAATAAGCAAGACCTTACCAGAAATAAGAGCATCCCAACTACCTGAAGTAACTCCAAAATTCAACAAATAATCCTTTTCTTCGGTAATGGTGAAGTTTAAAGTATTTACCGCTGAACCTGTAACGACAATATTTTTAGCAGTAAGATTTACACCCCCTGAAAGTACCATTGAGTTAATCGCTACCGTATCCATGCCCATTATAGCACAATTTACTGTGGGGTTGGATGTAGTATTAGTCGTGGTTTGTGGCCATCTACCTGTACGCACCGTTAAATTGTATTTGCCTGGTTTCATGTGAAGACGTTGATCGGTATACAAACCATAATAAAAATCAGTTTTTACACCTTCTCTATAACATAGATAGAGGCCTTTTGAAAATTCTCCAGCAGCAGCGAATGTAAACATTCTGTTGGATCCAGGAGAAGTATTTTGTTCACTTACTTCGGTCCCTGCTGTCTTCATCGTAATGCGTTTGAACCCATTGGGAATATTACCATCAGCATTTGCAGCCCACTTTGCTTCGGAGTTGAACAACGTATCGATAACTCCAGCTGCTGCTATTCCATATTCCAATGAAATGATGGTGTTAGGTGCAGGAGTTCCAACTTCACTTGTTAGACCCTTAACTGTAAGGAAATACTCACCCATAGTGCTTAACACATCGGCATCTTTTACGTTGAATGTCAGCGTATTGGAAAATCCAGTTTCAACTAAATTGAGTTTAAAGTTCGTACCAGGGCCGGCCAAAGTTGCTGTAACAGCGGCGCAATCGACTTTCTTACTATACTCCAATTTGAAGGTACGTGAATTATAAGGCAAATTGAACGATCCGGATTCGGGAGTTGCCACTTTAAGGAAAGGGGCAGAATACAAGGTAGCAGAACCAGTCAGGTTCATGTCATAATTGGAATCTTCGTCCGTGAAGTTAGCTACCATCATGTTGGAAGCAGAATTCCATGAATCCGGGCGCAAGGCATCCGTATATTTCAAAGCGACGTTGGAGGCCACAGGGTTGGTGAAGCTAACTTTCAACTTACCTTCTGCGTTGTCGTCCAAATAGGCTGTTGACAAGAAAATCAAGAAACCGCTCTTTTGTACTTCGACAGCTTCCACATCCTGCTTAACACCGTCCAAGGTAACATTCACACATTCCACGGGTAATACAGCTGTTTCATAATCTTTTCCAGCACGCAGTGCATCCGAATTGATGGCATAGCCGAAATCAACCTTGATGACATCGCCGTTGTATGTGATGCCCTTGATGGTGGATTTTTGAATAGAGATGTCATCCAAGTAGTATTTACCGGGATTGTATACGTTCAAATTCATGAAGTACTTGGTTTCCAAAGCAGCTGAATCAGGATTCAGCGATTTGTAATACGCTTTTTGTACATCATCGCTCGTGTAATAGAAAACAGCGCTTTTCTTAACCCAGTTGGCCGGATCAAAACCGGTAAAGGTATAATCAAAAGCTTTGTTTCCAACGCCGACAAAAGCGACATCGGCATTTTCCTTACCAACTTCCATTCTGGCTCTGATGTTGGTGGCCGAACTCGTGGTACCACCTGCAAGCGTATAAGCATTGTCACCCTTCACCCAGAAAGTCAACCGATACGAAGTATTGGCTTCGATGGGTAGGTTTCTGAACTTAAGTGCGCGCTGGTAGTTCGCACCTGCTGCTGTGTTGGCATTATTCAACATCAATGCAGTTGTTCCGGTATGCGCGGTGGTGCTGAGTGAATCATGCGTATCCCCTGCAAGGAAATTGACCATTTCCAACTTGCCGACCGGAAGGCCGGAAGACGGAGTCTCAAAACCGAAGTTAAAGATACTCTGGGCCATCATCGTCAAGCTTGACGCCAACAACCCGATCATTAGTAATCGTTTTTTCATAGTGGTTAAAAATTAAACGTGAATTTATTAGAAAACAAAAATTATTTTTTCAAGGGTAGGTACCAATTGGTTTGATCCGTCAACTTATCATAAAGTGCCTGATCAAAGTTGGCAGAGCCCTTTCTTCCGGCAATTTTTTTGGCTAAAAAATCGTTGTTAGTTGTTTGATACCAATCGTTTCGATGCATGTTGATGCGAAGAAGGTCAAAGAATCGGTATCCTTCGAAGGCTGTTTCCAAAGCCAGTTCGTCGCAAATCTTATTTTCCACAAAATCGATGGTATCGTTTTTGGAAGCCAACTTAGGAATGACATAATGCTTGTCTGCACTGGCTTCACCGCATCCTCTGGAATGAATGCCAATGGTATTGAGTGTTGTGAACATATTCTTATCCCAAGCCAATAAATTTCCGGCTGTTTTAATTTCGGTAGAATCTACATATTTGCCAATATTGGCTTGAGTCATACCATATTTAAGTACGGCAAAGGCTGCTTTGGGAAAACCCGCGCGGTTCATAGCCTCCGCATAACGCAAGTAAATCACAGCTTTGCGGTAAGTGGTCACATTGGTTCCAATTTTCGAAATGGTTTGATAAGAGGTGGAATAGTCCCCAAATTTATTGTTGCTCACCGTTGCGTGGTTGTAAATGGCAGCGAGTCGCAAATCGCCAACAAACAATGGATTGGTGGTATTGTCGGAAGGTGCGAAAAGCGTGTCACGTGTGGAAGTCAGCAGGTTCTCGTAAATCTTACAATTGGATTGCGATTTCGACAATTCTCTCAAAGCGGTCGAGAATGTTGCTTGATAGTACAGCTTGTTGTCTGTTGTGGAATTGTAAACATTTCGCAAATCAGTAACCAAACCGTTGAATTTGCTCGTTTCCATCGGAATGAATGAAATCATTTCCGAACCCGTATTATTGAACACACTGCTGTACGAATTTTGGGGATATCCATCAAAGGTATTGGTCGAATTGGTCCACTGACTCCGATTCGTCCCCAAAGCCATTCCGTTGGCATTGTTGGTCAGATAATCGTGGTAATACGTGGCCGCTTCCAAATATCGGCCCGCCCATAGACACAAATCGCCCAACAACAGTCGTACCGGAATGAAAAACCGCACGGCATTTGTCTCTCCTATAGTTCCATAAGTTGGATAGGGGGTATTGATATAGGGTTTCAAATCATTGATAAAGTATTCGGCTATGGCCTTAACATCTTTCTTCTCATACGTTTGACTGGCTTGCTTTTCTGACAAAATGGGTTCAGTTACAAATGGAACCGATCCATAGATTTGAGCCAATTGAAGATAGGTCCATGCCCGATAGGTTTTCATCACGGCATATTCTTTCATGAACACCGGGTTGTTCCTTTTTTTCAGGGTCGTGTCAACATTGGTGATGAAGTAATTGCAATTGTTGATGATGGCATAATAATCTTCGGGGGCATTGTAAACATTGTCCGTTCCGGCCGTAAAATTCGCCAACCCTTGCAACTGCAAACTGGCATCGGGTGTTAAACTGACCAGATCACTTCGGATATCACCCAACAATACCGTCCGGTCTGCAATCTGCTGCATCTTGCTGATGACTCCGACAACGGAATATACGGTATCGGTAGGTGCGTCCAACGTATTGTTCTCGGTAAAGAGCACCTGTTCGGAATCAAGGTTGAATAAGCCTTGACAGCTTGAAAATCCGGTCAATGACAATAAACCGAAGGAAAAATATAGAAGAGCGTTCTTTTTCATGATTCTAACAATTAGAGATTGATCTTAAGTCCAAGGGCGAAATTTCTGGATTGAGGCAAAAGTCCCCGGTCGATGCCTTGCATCAAAACACTGTTTCCCATGGACGTTTCAGGGTCACTTCCCAAATACTTGGTGAGCAGCCAAAGATTGTTGGCGGAACCCCAAATGGTGACACCCTGCAAATAGGTGTTGTGAATGGGTAAGGAATAACTCAACGTCACTGTTTTCAATCGAAGGTACGAACCGTCTTCTATCCAACGATCGGAGAATCGACTGTTGCCCATCGGGTCGTTGTAGGTAATCACAGGAATGTCGGTCAATTGACCTTCGGTGGTCCAGCGGTTGTTCATGGCCGTTGTCTGATTGAAGAACGAAGAACCGCTTTCCAAAACCATGCGTTGGTAATTGAACACATCATTTCCGATGGAGTAATTGAACACGGCACTTAACTTGACATTGTGCATGCTGATGTTGGCGAACAAGTTTCCATAAAAGTCTGGATTGGGGTTGCCAATCACAGTGCGATCCGATTCGTTGATGACGGCATCGTTGCTGACAAAGTTCATGTCACCTGCGCCAAAATATTTCTTGGCACCGTTTTTCAACTCAATATACTTGGCATCGTCACTTGCAGCTTTGGCAGTTGAATAGACACCATTGGTTCGGTATCCGTAAAAGAGTCCTACCGGCGATCCCACCTGTGACAGAATGGTTGCTCCATACATTTCGCTAATCATGTTGGATGCATTATCGGGTAGTGCGGTCAAGGTATTTTCGTAATGGCCGACGCTGCCACCCCACTCCATCTTAAGTGATTTGAAGTTCAGCAAACGGAATTTAATGGAGAAGTCGTAACCCAGATTGGACAAGGCACCGTCGTTGCTCCACATGCGATTGATTCCACCCACATAATCCATGTTCTTTAAACTCAACAAGTGGTCTGTGTTGCTTTTGAACACATTGAACGACACGTTCATTCGATTGTCAAGCATGTTCAAATCCACACCCCCGGTAACTCGATGCGTCGTTTCCCATTGAAGTTTCTGGTTGCCGATGTTCGAAATGACCAAACCATCGACGGCATTCAGCAATCGGGTGGCACCAAAATACGTCCTGGAGGCTGTGCAATCCAAGTCATCGTTGCCGGATACATCATAACCGGCGTTCACTTTCAGGTAATTGATGTACCTATTTGGTTTGAACCACTTTTCGTTGGTGGCCACCCAAGAACCTTGAACGGAGGGAAACAAGCCCCATGCCACACCAAACAAGTTCAAACCACCTTGCACCTCGCGACCATACCGAGAAGACGCTTCCATGCTCAAACCTCCAGACAAGAAATACTTGCCGCGGAAGTTATAGTCGCCCAATGCGTAATAAGTAAGAGAAAGGCTCTTGTCGTCCACCCCAGTCGTCGATTTGTAACTTAGGCTGGTGCTGATGTTGGGCGTCTTGTCGTTGCCGGTATTGTATCCCTGCAACATGTTCAATGCATACATCATGTCGTAAATGCGAAGCCCGCCAGTCAAATGGAAATTGTGGCTGTTGTACGACTTGACCCAATCCAAGCGTGAATCGCTTGAAAAAGTATTGGTATGCGACGACATGGATTTTGCCACATTTTCTACGGTGGTGACATCCTCAATGATTAGAGAAGGCATGCCGCGCACAGGCGTGTAGTAGTTCGCATTCGTATTGTCCAGGGTGAAATTGAAATGCTCTCTGAATGTAAGATTGTGGTTCAACTTATAGATGGGCGTGATGGCCAAATTAATCAAACGATTCCCAAAATTGTTCTTATTCAAACCCTCCCCATAATACAGCAGTGAAGAAGGATTGGCCAAAGACGCATCCGTACCGATCACTTCGTCCAAATAATCGTCGGCATCAGAAAGGAAGGATGACTGATTCCCATATATGTCATACTGGTATGGGCTAAGGAAAGGCGATTTGATCAAGCCCAACAGACCAACGGACGTGATGGTGGTCTTGTTGATGTTGTCAGCCACACCGTCGTCTCTCAAATCCCGGTTCACATCGCTGTAGGAAGCATCGAAACGAACATCCAAATTTCTGGATAGATTGATGTCTGTATTCAGTCTCAAATTGAACCGGTTCATGTTGAAATTGTTCAAGGTGCTGTTGGCATTGGCATAACCCACCGACATGTTGTAGCTGGCCACATCGTCACCACCCTGCACGTTGATTCCATACGATTGAGAAAACGCATCACGGTAAACTTGTTTCTTCCAATCCGTATTGTTGTGGTATTGCTTGTAATAAAAATAATTGGGGTCCGACTTCAAAAATTTGAATTCAGTCAGTTTGGTACCGGTCGTACCTAAAAGTTCGGAAGCATAGTAGCGATAATCGGTCGCATCCATCATATCCGGTACATTTGGAGCATTTTCGAAACTACCTGTAACGTCCACATCAATCTTGGTTGCCATGCTCTTGTTGCGTTTGGTGTTGATCAGCAAGACACCGTTCGCACCCTTGGCTCCGTACAACGCCATGCCATTTTTTACCACCGTGATGTTTTCAATATCACCCACGCTGATGTTGGCCAACAGATTGTTGTAGAAACCATCATGAAGTGACATGCGACTATATTGCATATCCGTAATGACTCCATCAATGACTACCAGCGGTTGTGCATTGGCAACCAAGGAGTTGATACCATTCATCAGGAACATGGCTCCAATGCCTTGTTGACCAGATCGAATGATGGAACGCACATCCGCACCCAGATTGGCTTGAATTTGCTGATCGACACTGACATCGGCGTTCAAGGAATTGATGCTAATGGTTTTCTCCTTGGTCGCTAGAATCTTGCTTTCATACACAGGACTGAATTCGTTCGTGTACAACTTGATGTCGGCTTTGTTTTTCTTCAAATCGATCGGACTGATGATCAACCCAAAACCGTCAGCTTTCACCGTCAGGGAGGTTACAAAATCTGGTACGACTATGCTAAAAGTTCCGTCTTCGGCAGTCATTGCCGCATATCGGGTCTTATCGTAAGCCTGGATCTGTACACCGACCAAGGGTGTACCGTTGGTTGCGTCCAAAACTGTTCCGGTCACTGTTCTCATACCTTTTTCCAATTCAACGGCCTTTTTTTGTGGCACTTGCATCGAAACGTCTTGTGCATATACCATGATGGAAAACAGCGACAAAAGAATTCCGCTTACTACTTTCATCTCAAGATTATGGAATGTATTTTTTTTCATCGTCATCGGATTTAATCTTGTCGGGGTTTCAGATAAAGGCAGTCAATGTACATTTGGTTGGTAAATGTCTTGGCATTGATTTCCTTTTGGGTAACTATACTCTTTAACCGGACGGTGACCGTCACTTTGGTTTGCTTGTAATTGCAACTAGGCAGTGAAATGGTCGTCAGCACCACCGTATCGACTTTAGTGACATTGTTGGTGAAATAAGTAAGCCCTCCCTTTGTTTTACATTGAAAAACGACAGGCGTCGTACCATTGCTTTGATTGTAGGTGAGGAAAGCACTGAACTTGTTGCCACGTTTATCGGTTCGGTCGGTGATGTTTTTAGGCAACATCACCACTCCCACATCGTACTTTCCGGATAACGTATTGGGTATTGAGAAAGTGATGTCCGTTTGCACAGCCGGAGTTTTGGGTATTACTTCCAAATAACCGTTGTTGGAGACACTGTCTGCAAAATACTGACGTTGATACACATTGAAGGAGTCCTTGCTCACCCAACGTATGTTTTTATCGGATTCGGCTTCGGCAATAAGGGGGGTGAAAAAGACCGATTCCAAATTGTAGGGCCAGGCATTGACCTTGTGTATGACGCCGTTGCTGGCTTTCATTTCGACAGAACCATTAAAAATTCCACCCGCTGCGTAAGGCTTGTAAAACACGTGTTGCTTGGGGGTTTTGTAATAATATTGATTGGAAATGAGCGAATCTTGTGGTGATAATTGCATGGTCCAATTGAAGAACAAGTCTTTCATCAGTGAGAAATTAGTCCAATAGGTACGCAATGAATCCGCACCGGCAATGGCACCATAGTTGAAATATTTCGAAACGGTGACGTAAGCTGCATCCCAACCCGCTTTGGATGGTGCGACCATGTGGTAAGTGCTGTCTTCGGAATTGATTTGTCCGAAACTGCCCAAAAGCTGATTTTTCTCAATCATGACTGAATCGACATAGACCGGCACACCCATGTCGTTCACCCCGGCAATCAAACTGGCGGCTTCGTCCAAGGAATCTTTCTGATACTTGGAAAGATAGGCTCCCATTCCTTTGAATTCTGGCAACTCGACGATGCTTTCGAAAATATTCCTCAAATAAGGAATTTGACCGCTTACATAATGAATCAGTCCGTTCTTGGCCACAATATTGGACTTGGCCACAATCAAAGGAACGTCTGCCAAGGTAGAGTCCTTGAACGGAAGGTATTTTCCATTGAGCATGTGCGCCCTCTTGTTGGAATAAGGTGACAACGAATAAGGAGCACGAGACAAATGGCTCATGATGAATTGCTCTTCCACCAGTTTATTGCCTGCAACCGTAGCACAAAGAGCCAATAAGGAATCTTTGTTGAACGATTGATTAACCGGAGCAAAAACAGTGAAGTATTGTTCTTTCAACAAGTCGGAATAACGGATTGAGGTCAATTTGTGACCATTCATCACTTTCACGCTATCGAGCACTGTTCTGAAGTCGCTGAGCGAATCTTGCAATACCAATTGGTCCCACAGCGTCTTGTCGGAGGTTTGGTTTAAATTACTGTCGTAATGCAGGTTCCAAGTATCATCCGAACAGGCAAAGAGCAAGAGGAATACACTGAACCCCATCAAATATTTTTGAATAGTTCGTAACAAGTTCATATTCATAGTTTTGTTTGTTTACTATTAATGTGTATCCTCACCTTCGACATTGCCATAGACACTCTTGGGACACATTTCCAAAAAGTCGAATGGGAAGATGCCATTGGGATTGTCAATGACAGACTTGAAGCGCAGGAAATGCGTTTGGCCTTCAACAAAATTCTTGGTTGCCAAGATGATGCGCATCGAATTGTAATACAATCGCAAAGTCGTCTGATTGGCATCGTTCAAATTACTGGTTTTCCAGGAATCGGGACCCTTCATATAGCCTCTGTTCTTGAGGTCCTTGTCGTTACGGCGATTTTCTTCCAAATCGGTACCATCGTCCACGGAGCCAATTTTTGGATCCGATTTGTACACCCGCATGTCGATGGGTATGCCACAAGGTTCGTCATCAATGTACACTTGGACAATACCACGGTCATTCCCAGCATTGATACCCAAACGAACTTCGTATTGGCCCTCTGGTACGGGTGGAATCTTTACCGTAAAATCATATTGACCCAAAAAGTCGAGACCATTTCGTTGGTAGCTGGGCGACCAATCAGGGTCGGTTCGAATGCCCATGAGTGTTTGCGAGGAGAATGAGAAATTTTCGACAAATCCTTTTTTGTAACGAGTTACAAAAGGGAAAGATCCATTTGGTTGAGCACGATGGCGGCCTGGGCAGTTCAAGAAGTCCGGAGAAAGCGTGGAGGCATCCATACGCATTCGTGTATTCAACGCATCGGCCGTAGATTGATCGTAAATCAACAAAGCATCAATGTAATGATAGACACCGTTCAAGGCGTCCTGATTGGTCAACCCGGATTCCGTCGGCGAGAATACTCGAACACCACGAACAGCAGCTTGGTAAGGATCGGCAGCATTTTTAACAGCAGCAGCACCTTCGTTGATTCTGCGGCGATTCAGATAAAGTTGACCCTCGCGAGTCGTTTGGAACTTCATCATGGTATGGCACAACGTTTCATAAAAATCTTGAGGATCCAGATAGTTGTACACCGTGCAATTGTCTCGGATGGTAGCCGATACGTTCCATTGGTTGTAGTTTCCCAAACAAGGCATCAAATGATAGGCGACAAAACGATAAACCACATTGTTGGAATCCTTGTAGTTGGTGTCGTACGAATAGCGTCCGTTCGGATCGTACGTGCTGAACGCGCCACTTTTGTTCACCAACTTGTCAATGACCTCCTGTGCCGACTGAGCACCATAGTTGCGATACACATAATTGGGCTCCACAAAGGCAGTGAAAGCGTATTTGCGTTTTTCAGGATAAGCCGCCGGACGCGCTTGGTCTGGCCAATTGGTAACGGTACTTCCAACGATGATGGAGTCCGGACCAATGGTGTAACGTTTGTCTTCATAAACCTCCATCTTTTTATCCAAGCCTGTGATATACAGCAAACTAGAGAATATGGATATGGTCGTATCGCTCGAAATAAGCTGCGGAATAAAGCGGTTGCTTGGTGTGACTACCCGATTGAGCGTATGTACCACGCCATTTTCGACGGAATCGTCCCGTACCAACATTTCGGCAGTCTTGTTGATAAAATAAGTCACTTTGGGCGTTCCGCTGCTGGTATCGGAGCTGGTGGAAAACATCAGGTAGCGGTCTAAAAAGTTGGTGCTCGAAATGGCACCGGCTTCTAAATCGGTGGTATAGTACAATCCCTGAATCAAATGTGTTTTTGATATGGTGTCGCATTCGGCATTCGACAAATCTTCCACTGAGGCAAGATGCCTTTGAGCCAACAACGTATCGATGGCCGAATTGGTGGGAGCGAAACACGTGTATTCACCATAAGTCGTCAATTGGTCGTACATGTTGGCACGTTCCAAGATTCGGACAAACTTGCTGAAATTGTACGCTGTTCCAGGATTCTTCAGATAACTTCCAACCGTCTTACCGGTAAAGGTATAGTAACTCTGAACGATCGCGTCATCCACACAACTCATCCACGCGAACTGACTCACTACTAGAATGAGGAGAAAAAACTTCCTATTGGTTGTTTTCATTATTTTTTTCATAACTCGAAATATTACTCAGACTTGGTTGCTGTTTTTTCGGTGTCGTAGGCAGGATTCTGCTTCAACATCGGATTGTTCTTAAGTTCCGATTCACTATAGGGGAAATACAACCCATCGATGGATTCCAACTTAATTTGGATGGCACCGGTGTTGGAGGTTTGTTTGCGGATGACGTTGGAAATGAGATTGACGTTATTGCCTTCTCTGCGTGCACGGCGCAATAGGTCGAACCAGCGTTTTCCTTCGAACAATAATTCTCGTTGACGTTCCAACTGAACCAAATCTTCCATCAGAGCCGTGGAGCCGCCGTAATCACTGTATTTCAAGGTATCCGTGCTCAAGCTGGTCTTATTGTTGGCTCGGTTGTAAACGGCTGAAACCAACGTGAACGCTTTCTGCAAATAAGGTTTCAACGTCACGTTCGAAGCTACGGAATCGTTTACCATGGACTTGCCAACTTGGATTTCGGCTTCCGCTTTCATCAACAGGATGTCGGTAAGTCGGTAAATGATCCAATTGGCATAACCTCCGGAACGTCTCGAAGAGCTTACTGGCGAGAGTGTGGTCGCCGTAGCCAAAGGGGTGTCAAAAGACACCGACGATCTGGCGTATTTGATTATGGAATACTGTGTCGTAGACGAACTTGGCTTTTCAAAGGACTCCAGACTGCGACAATCCGTTATCTTGAAAATTTTGTTAGCTCCGGAAGCAATGTTTTCAACAAGGAAAGGAGGAACGCTGAAATAGCCGATGTTTCCAGAGGTGGTGTTGTAATAATTCGTAATGTACGAATTGGTAACAGATTGGTTATCAACAAAGTTCAACTCAAAAATACTTTCGAACGAATTCTTTGCACCAAATATCTTCGTACATGCATTTCCACTTCTGGTCGTTCCACTCGGATGTTCGGAAATAAGTGGAATTTCCTTGAACAGTTCCAAATCGGTATTGTTGCCTTTCAACGCGATTTCTTCATCATAAAGTTCCTTTTTGAAATCGATCACTTTGTCGCAGAACTCGATGCACTTGGAGTAATCTTGTTTCCAAAGATTCATGTCGGCCAAAATGGCGTAAATGCTGTAACGGGTTATCCGAGACGTATTGTCAACGACTTTTGGGTAACGACGGACAGCATCGTCCTTGACAGCATCCAAGTCTTCGATGAGGTAGTTCAGGATCTCGTTGAAAGGGGTGGCCGCCACACGGTAATTTTGAAAATCGTCAATGGAGGGTTCGGTTACAAAAGGCACATCACGGAAGGTGCGAATCAAATAGAAATAGCACAATGCACGGATTGCCTTGACTTCGGCAATGTCCGATTTCATTTCGGATTCGGTATAATTGGGGTCTTTCTTATTGACGATGGGTGCGTAATATATCACCGTGTTGCAACGGTTGATAACCGTATAAATGGATGCCCAATTGGCATATTTGGTCGTAGGCATGATGTTTTCCTTGAGAATCTGAGTCTCATCCGTCGGTGTGGAGGCACCAGCCACCATGTTGTCAGAGCGCATTTCACCCCAAGCTGCGATGCGATTGATGCAATCAGCCGACTCCAGGCCCACGTAGCAAGAATTGACCACGCTGGTAATGTCATTTTCTTCCGTGTAATAACTTTCCAATACGATTTCGTTCAGCGGTAGCACGTTGAAGAAGTCCTTGCAGGAACTCAGTAGGGCTACAAGGGCGACCGAGAAAACGGTATACTTAATAAATTGCTTCATTTTCATAGTTGTATGGGTTCATCAAAACGAGGCGGTAAGACCTGCGGTGAAAGATTTGGATCGTGGCGTCTGGTTGGAGTCGGTGGAGATCCCATAGCTGCCATAACCCACTTCAGGGTCATTACCCGTATATTTGGTCAGAATGAAGAGGTTGTTCATGCTTACGTTGAGGCTCAACTGTGACAAACCAATCGATTTCAACACTTTTGGATCGACCGAATAGGAGAACTGTGTGTAATTCAAACGGATGAACGAGCCATCTTCGACGAAGCGGTCACTACCCAAATAATTGTAGCCGTAATTGCGCAACGCTCTTGGAATGGTGGTGTTGTCGCCTTCCACGCGCCAACGCCATGCCACCGACATGCATTGATTGTTGTTGGAATACATGTTCTCGGCATTCATGCGGCCCATGTTCACAACCTTGTTACCGGCTCTGAAATTGAACTGATTGTTCATGGTCAAACGACCGTAATTCAGTCGAAGTCCAAAACCGCCTGTTATCTTGGGCAAGGAGCTTCCCAAGTAAACAATGTCCAATTCGTTGATATTGCCGTCGTGGTTGATGTCCTGATACTTGGCGTCACCACCCACGAATTCATAGGCATTGGTCGAACCATAGCAGAAATACATGGGTTTGGGTTTGCCATTTTTTAGAAAAATGACATTTCCGTTCTCATTTTTTACGACGGGAGCATTGGGTCCACTCACGCCGGCAACTTCTTCTGTCGAGTATTTGGAATATTGGTAAACTCCGTCGTATTTGAAACCATAAATGGATCCAAGCGCACTATTCAACTGAATGCGAGTAAGATACGTTCCGTTGGAGCGGCTGAACTCTCCGTTCATGCTGTTCAAAATGGTTTGGTCCATGCTGGTCAATAAGTTGCGGTTGTTGGCAAAAGTCAAGTTGATGTCACCGGTCAATTTGCCGGCGCGAATCAATTTGTTGGTCTGCAAGTTCAATTCCCAACCGGCGTTGTTCATGCTGCCCGTATTTTGCACGCTCAAGGAAGTATAGCCCGATGAGGTCGGCAGACTGCGGTTATTCATCAGCAAGTCGGTCGTGTTGCCGGTATAGAGGTTCACATCACCCGTGATGCGGTCGTCAAACAAACCAAGGTCGAAACCCAGATTCCATTTCTCAACGCGTTCCCAACGCAAGTTGCTCAAGCGGATGTTGTTCGGGTAAATGGAACCTTCGCCGTTGTAGGAATCACCGGAGGCATATCGGCTGAAGAACAAATACTCGCTGCCAGGCTGATTACCCACGATCCCCCATGATGGACGTATGGACAACATGGAGAAAACCGATTGCCTTTTCATGAATTCTTCGTCCGTCACATTCCAACGCAAGGATAAGGCGGGAAAGAAACCCCAACGTCTGCTGGGCCCGAATTTGGTCGTTGCGTCCAAACGAGAGGTGAAGTCCATGATGTATTTTCCTTTATAGGCATAGTGGGCCGAACTGGTGAAATACATGCTTCTCCATTGGCTGATTCCGGTAGAAAAACCACTGATGGTGCCGGGTACATTCGTAGAAGAGATGTTCGGCAAACCATACACCGCATTCGATTGGCTGTTGGAAGTCCCATTGGTCATTTGTCCCCGGACCATCATCATGAAGGCATGGTCGCGATTTTCAAAAACCGGAACGAATGTCAACGTATGGGTCGTGGTGGATGCTTGACTTTTGTCGGAGGAGGAGTTCTTCAAGTTCGTACTGGAGGAATTCCAACCAGAAGTAATCAAACTGGATGGAAGAAACGAACTGTTGTAATCGTTGAACACATTGAACGAAATCTTCCCTTCGTACGACAATTGCGTCTCCTCATTGGTCATTCCCAAGAAGTTGTATTTCAGTTGGAATTCAGGGGAAATGTTGATGGTGTTGGTATTGTTCTTGGCTTGATACGCCAGCGCAACAGGGTTCAACAACGTTTTTTGATCACTCAGTTCACTGGAAGCAGAACTGAGCATCGAATAGTAGTTACCCGTGGAATTTCCATTTGGGCTCTGTTCGTAAATGGACATGTTCGGCATTTTCTTATAAGCCAGTGCTAACAAATCCATGTTATTGTACACGTAGTTTTTATCGTTGTTCGTGTACGTCATGTTGAAATTGGTCACGATTTTGATGCGGTCGGAAACGAAATAGTCCAATGCCACCCGTGTGGTGAAACGGTCCAACGCTTGAGCGATGATGGAACCATATTCTTTATCGTAACCAGCGGAGATGCGGAAGTTCGCTTTTTCACCCCCACCCGACAACGACAAATTGTGGTTGTGTCTCAAACCAATTTGTTTGACAGCGGCTACCCAATCGGTGTTGTTGTTGAACATTTCGTATTCAGAGTAGGTGGGATCGTAATTCAGCTCCACGATGTCGGATGCCGCGTCGTTCAAATGCGGATTGAAATATTCTTCCTTAAGCAACATGGTGTATTGGTCTCCGTTCATCATTTTCATACCGGTGGGTTGATACGTTCCGGAAGCGCGGTACGAATACGTCACGCGTGTTTTACCACGAGATCCGCGTTTGGTCTTGATTTCAATGACCCCGTTGGCACCTTGAGAACCCCAGATGGCTGTAGAAGCCGCATCTTTCAACACCGTAATGGTTTGGATGTCTTCCGGATTGATGTTGAGCAATTGGGCAAATTTTTCATCGTTTGCACTGCTGAAGTCAAATCCGGTGGTCTTGGCTTCCCAAACGTTGCCGTCCACCACGATCAAGGGTTCGGATGAACTGTTGATGGAAGCGGCACCACGCATGCGCATGGAAGTTCCCGATCCAAGATTCCCACTGTTGAACACGATGTCCAAACCGGCGATGCGGCCTTGAAGTGCTTCATCGATGGTCGTAATGCCCAAACCGGCAAATTCACTGGCGTCGATTTTTTGGGTAGCGCCCGATAATTCACGTTGAGGAATGGCCAGACCTGATGCCTCAGACTTTGCTTTACTACTGACAACAACTTCCTTGAGCGTTGTCGTTTCGCCCATCCGAACTTTATAATACGTCCCTTTAATGGGCAGAATTTGGGTTTTATAGCCCACACAGGCAATACGGATATGATTGCTCGGATTCACAATCTTAAACGAAAAGTTTCCATTCACATCGGTCACGGCGTAGGCAACATATCGGTTTGCAGCATCCACTTCGGTCACATTGACCCCGATCATGGGACCCTGTTCGTCAAATATTGCCCCACTGATCATGGTACCTGCCGTTTGAGCGCGCATAACGCCGGACAACATCAGCACCGTCAACAACAAACTTATTTTTATTGAATTTCTCATCGTTTGAATAGTTGGCTCTTTAATATTATTTGAACTGATTTCTGTCATACATCAACGCACCATCAATTTGATGCACGACTACGTTCGCTGACGAGAAAATTCGACTGGCATTTCGCTTGTCTGACGAATCATACATGTACTCCCTTGCAATGAGGTTGTGCAAAGTGGGTTCAGCAGTGACATGGCGAACATTGCCCAACTTGTCGGTCAAGGTGAGGGCGTTGTTGCCATCGTTTAGACTCAAGGTATAGAACACTTTGGTCGCATTGTTCATGACCGCGGTTTCATAAGTGGCGCTAAACGGATTCTTATCGACGAAAACGGAATTGTCTTGAATGTGGTATTTGATGAAATTGCAAATCATCTCCGTCTTTTTAGCCTTGATGGAGGTATCTTGTTCGGCTTCGACCTGGTCCCAAGTGGGTAGGCCACCACTGGTCTGCAAGTCCGTGATTGCATCGTTGGTAGGCACATAGACCGTGTAATGGAAACGGCTGAAGAACTCGATGTTCAAGCTTGGATTGGAGTGGTTGTTTTGCAGATTGGTCAAAAAACCAGATCCGTTGAGCAATTCCAAAAATTTGCTGAATTCCGGGTGAGCCGACAGAATGTCATAAACCGTATTGCGTGTACTTAAAATCGGTTCATCTTCCAAAATGTAGGTTTTACCATTTCCTTGCGTATATACTTTGCTCACGGCAATGCCCCTATCTTCATCTTTCTGATAACTTCCTGCTACCGTCATGCCATTGGGACCTGCGGAGGCATTGGCCACTTGAAGCGTCGTTCCACCCTTGGTCCGATAGAACGAGTTGCCGCTTTCCACATCGCCTATTACGGTATGCGAATCCAAAATATCTTCCATCCGATTGATGATTTCGTCGTAGGTGGCCATGCGGACGGAGTCTTCGGCATGCGTGAGCACATCGTAATTCCAAACGGAGGCTTTTACTTTGCTGGTCAAGTTGGGTTCGGCCATGTCGTAATAGAATTTGAACAATTGCGTGCTCGTTTTACCATACGATACCGGGTCGATGTAATGAAGCATCGCGCCGTTCTTGGGAATGAAGAAACTGTATCTGGCCTTCATTGCATTCAAGTAAGCATCGTATTTAAGTTGCTCGATGCCCCAGTTGATGATCCACATCTGCGGATTGACCAGCGCAGGAAAGGCTACTGAAACATAGGCAGTCGGGCTGAAAACCTTGTTGGTGAGGTAAATCGCTCCGTTACAACCCAGATAGACGCTGTCTACGTCGCTTTCGGTAATGCCCAACGGATTGATGGCGTCATCCAAAATGTTGGCGAACTTGCTGGGTACCGAACTTTGGAACAAGTTCAGCATGTTGTTGTTGATCAATTTGGCGATGACTTGGTCGGGGACCTTGTCCCAAGTGCCATAATAATCTTTCAACACGCGGCCATTTCCAACATTCCAATACGTTTCCATAGCTGCGTCGGAAGGAACCAACATGACTGCCATGTCTTGTTGCATGGCTTTTTCACTGGCTGTGCTGACGGAGGTGTTCGGGAAATAGGTGTTCCATCCTGGATCAAATTTCAACGTGCCGTTGACAGCCTTTTTGTCTGGAGAGATTGAAAGCGTGGCGCCGTTTTGCGAACGCAGTGCGAAATAGCGCTTTTGAAAGACTGAGTCAACGGTTGTTCCGTTCAGTCGGTTGTAATCTTGCGTGGCAATTTCACTATAATATGGTGCGCAGAAACGTTCCAACAATTGGCTGAAACTGCTGGTGGTCTGTTTGGTACGAATAATTTCGGCCATATTGGAAAGCGGTGTCATCACTTGAGCCATTTGATGGACGAACCCGTTGGAGCACTTTACATTGTCGCTGATCACTTGAATTCCGTTGACGCTGGCATCGCCTGCTTTGCGTTCCGTCGTGTGGTTGAGCAGGAAATTATAATCGTCGTTAGTGATGCGGTTTCTGTCCAATTGTAGCTCGATGAAGTGGATCATCGGCGGAATGGTATAATCCTTCATGCAAACGATCTTGTTGCGATTGGTCACCCGAAACCGATCCCAATATTTGGAATGCGGCATTTCAGTCGTATCCAAAACCGGAACGGAGTCGTAAATGGACAATGCCGTCATCCGACGCATGCAATCGCCCTCTGTTGGACCTTCCGAACTCGAAAGGGTATTCAACTGATACGAATTGTTGATCATGCAACCGAACAGCAACAATCTTTTTTGCGATTCGCTCAAGTCTTCATACTTCTTAACTCCCCAACTGTTCTTTTTGAAGAAATCATCATACGCTTGGTCATCGGCAACAAACAAGGTTTTGCTACCCGTTTTTGCCAAAACGTTCTTATAATTCAAATCTTCAATCAAACGAGCGGTGTAGTTGAATTGACCGTCGTTCTTTAAATTGTCGTAAATGCTGGAACCCAACCAACCAGGAGCCCTGTCTTCCAACAAGTCCCTGCAGCCAGACGTTGCAAAGAGGATAATTGACAACAGGACGGGGTATGTCAGATGCATCCTGTTTAAAATCCATTTGTTCGTTTTCTTCATAGTGTATAGTCGATAACTTAGTTTTGAGTTACGTATATGCGTGACTTTTCAATTCCTGGTTTTGAATCCAGGAACCAAGTGGGGATTTCGAAGTGAATAGGAGAATCTTGTGGTAGAAACTTTCATATGGTGTTTTTTCTGGTACGTTGCCATGGAGTGACGTACAAAAGTATAAGGATTGCTTCAAACGATTGAAAATACCGAATCAAATGCTTGCGATTATGAAACAAAGCCGTTCATTTCACTATCAAATTTTGAAACTGGTAAAACATAAATCAAATAAAAACATTGATAAATAGCGACTTAACTTAAATAGCTTCTAATTGTACGACTTCGCCACGATTCGTAGGCAAATCGTATTCGTAAGTTTTTTTCAAAATAGGTTTTTGTATGGATTCTGTTGCGTGGTTCAACGGCGATTTGATTTCTTCGGTTCCGTAGAATGGGTTCTGATTCCCACCTTTGGAGGGTGTCAGATGCTTACCTTGGAGCGGGACGTACGAACGGATGCGACAAACACCTCCCAATTTCGAACGGACCAATGCACTTTTGAGCGAACCGTCCTTCCAGGTCAAATCCAACTCGAATCCGCCCCGTGCACGAAGACCGTTTACGAATCCAGTTTTCCAGACATCGGGAAGTGCGGGCAATAATTGTAGGGCACCATCCTGGCTTTGAAGGAGCATTTCAGCGATACCAGACGTACAACCAAAATTTCCGTCGATTTGGAAGGGTGGGTGTGCGTCGAACATGTTGGGATACGTGCCGCCTACGGCACGGCCGTTCGGTTGGATGGAGGGTTTCAATTGATCCGTAATCAATTTGTATGCGTGATTCCCATCCAAAAGTCGGGCCCAGAGATTGACCTTCCATCCCATGGACCAACCGGTCGACTCGTCCCCACGGGCGACAAGGGATTTCTTGGCGGCGGCGAAAAGTTCGGGTTGGCTGTTGGGAGAGATTTGATTGGAGGGAAATAACCCGTACAAATGGGAAACATGCCGATGGTTGTCCGATTCACGGTCCAAGTCCTCAATCCATTCCTGCAATTGGCCCCAACGTCCAATTTGCATGGGCGCGAGTCGACTTATGCATGCTTTCATTTTTTGGATCAGTTCGTCATCTGTTTTAAGAATCTGAGCCGCTGCGATGGTTTTGGAAAGCAGGTCGAATACCAGTTGGTTGTCCATCGTAGTGCCGTACGTCAAGGAGGTGGGGCGACCAGCCGGAGCATTTTCAGGCGAAATGGCCGGTGTGACAACCAACCACTTGTTCTGTGGTTCCTCCACCAACGAGGAAAGGAAAAATTGGGCAGCCCCCTTCAAGACAGGATAGACGGATTTCAGGTATTCAACGTCTCCGTTGTATTGGTACTTGTCGAAGAGGTGTTGCGAAAGCCATGCGCCGCCCATGGGCCACATGCCCCAGAAGGCACCGTCGATGGGAGCGTTGAAACGCCAGATGTCGGTGTTGTGGTGCAACACCCAACCTTGGGCACCGTACATTTTTCGAGCCGTTTCCTGACCTGTAACGGATAGTTCCTTGACCATTTGCACCAACGGCTCGTTCATCTCAGTGAGGTTGGTGACTTCGGAAGGCCAATAATTCATTTCCGTGTTGATGTTCACCGTGTATTTGCTGTCCCAGGACGGATTCAGCTTGTTGTTCCACAATCCCTGCAACGTGGCAGCCTGACCTCCGGGACGAGAGCAGGAAATGAGGAGGTAACGGCCGAACTGGAAATACAAGGACACCAACTGCGGGTCGTTCCCCTTGGCAAAATCGGCGATGCGGACATTGGTCGGGTTCTTGATGGAATCCGTCACTCCCAGATTGAGCGAAACGCGGTTGAAATAAGTTTGGAAATCGGCCACATGGCTTTTTTGCAAGGTTGTGAAATCCTTTTTCGATGCTTTCTCCAGATAAGCGTCCGCTTTTTGAGCCTGATTACCGGAAATATCCTGGTAATTGACAAAATTCGTAGCGATGGAAATGTAGATAACAACCTCGCTTGCTTTGCTCACCACCAACTTCTTATCCGAAGCCGATACCGAACCGCCAATGGTTTTTATCTTGACATCATCCTGAAACTTGACCGCCCCTATGATTGAATCGCAATTTCCGGAAACGCCGGTCATCACCAACTTGTCTTGACCTTCTGTATTGACTTCAAATTTACCAGGGCGGGACAAGGAGGCCGAAAAATTCAATTGTCCCGGTTTGCTGGCAGTAAAACGGGCTACAATGACTTGATCCGGATAGGAGGAGAACACTTCCCGTTTGAATTCGATGCCGTTCATCGTGTAACGGGTGGTGGTCGTAGCCGTTTCCAAATTGAGTTCACGATAGAATTTGGTAAAGGTCTCATGACCGGGGAACTCCAGAAACAAGCTGCCTGCCGTTTCATAGGGCATGCCTTGCGACTTCTTGCTGATCATCTTTTGGTTGACCATATCCTGAGCTTCTTTCAACTTTCCATCAAAAATCAATTGTCTGACCACTGGCAATGCTTCCAAGGCATCCGGATTTTCGTTGCGGTAAGGCTGTCCTGCCCAAAGCGTACCTTCGTTCAATTGAATTTCCTCCCTGGAAGGATTTCCAAAGACCATGGCTCCCAACCTTCCATTACCGAGCGGAAGTGCTTCTTCCCAAATCTTGGCAGGCGCGTCGTACCACAATTTCAAATGAGAATCCTTATTGGAAACAGTATTGCTGCCGGCATGAATGGAAACTGTCAACAACAAGCCAATAGCAATCGAGGCAATTTTTTGTGTGTTCATCGTATTATTTCTGAATTTACTGATAAATAGCGCTTATTTCCCTGACATCTTGGTCCTCAAGACCGTTAAGGAATTGGCAGGGAATTGTCTTTTGATGACACTTCCGGCATAGGTCCATTTTTCTGTCTTGGGCGAAACCTTGGTCGGTTCTTCGAGCGTATTTTCATCCAAGGCACTGGCTGAACTCAATACGACAGCCGTTCCGGTGCCACTTAGTTTTCCGGCGCCGATCAAGTCGATTTGAGCCGTGACGGCAGCCGAATGTGCATTGACTACCTTCAGGATGAGGTCGCCGGAGCGATCGTCACGAACCGCGCTGACAGCCAAACTACTCACTTTTTCAGACGTATCGGAGACTTCCTGAACTAATTTTCCATCCAAATACCCTTTCACGCTGGTGCCCTTGATTTCAATCCGCACGTCGTACCAATGACCAGGTTCGATGGTGGCAGGAATGCTTTTGGAGATGACACCGATTTCCATCATGTGAACCGTATTGCCATAACCACCCAAATCCCACCGGAGGCGTTGTCCTTCGTTTCCATTTCGGAAGTAGATTTGAAAACCGTTTTCACCGGATAGTTTACGAGCTTTTAATGTAATCGTATAATCGGTCCACGTCCTGTCTCCAACAAAAGCCGTTATGTCCTGGGCAATGGCCGATTGCCTCAAAACACCGTCCTTGACCGTCCATTCCCCTTTGCCAATCTTTTTCCAATCGTCAATATTCTTAGCGAAGTTATTCTGATACAGCAGTTTACCCGAAGGCGTCACCACTTTGAGATCCTTAAATTCGGCAGCATTGTTCCAGGTACCCAAGCCGATGCAACCGGCAGAATACGGGGCGTCGATGCTTGGGGCATTGGCGATTGCAACCGGCAACACCATGGTACCCTGATTCTCAGCAAACAATTTCTGCACGTAATAACTAGGCAAACCGAACCAACGGTTGCTGTCGTAGTTGATTAGGTTGACAGGCCAGGCTTTGTGGTTGGCATTACAAAACAAAGGCGCATAGGATCCCATCACGACGATGTCAGAATTGCGTTCCATGCCGGTCATCCATGCTGCCTCACCAATGGCTCCGCGCAGGTTTCCGTTTCCGGTGTTGCTGGTCACGGCATATTCACCGATGAAGATTTTCGGGCCCTTTCTATCGTAAGAATCGTAATGATTGGCATTCCAGATGAACCACTCGGGGTTGTTGTAGTAGTGTTCGTCAATGAAAGCGGGATTGGGAGAAGAAGGATGACCTCCTGCCCATTCGTTGGCGATGAGCTGCACCTCGGGATACTTTTCATGAACGGCTTCAGCTATGAGTTTCCAACGCTCCGCATAAGGTTCCATGCCGTTTTCATTGCCAATTTCAAGGTATTTCAGGTTGAACGGAGCCGGATGTCCGCTTTTTGCGCGGAGACTGCCCCAAACAGAATTGACAGGACCATTCGCATATTCCAAGGCATCCAAGGCATCCTGAATCCATTGGCCCATTTGATCAAGTGGCACCACTTCCTTATGGGAAATTCCCGCATTGATGCAATACAGAGGCTCTGCACCCATGTCTTCGGCCAATTGCAAGTATTCGTAAAAACCCAACCCATGGGTGGCGTTGTATCCCCAAATGTTCCAGAGCGGCGTGCGCGTATCGATGTTTCCGATGGTGTTTTTCCAATGGTTCATGTGTTCAAAGTCGTCACCTTCCACCCAGCAACCGCCGGGAAAGCGCAAAAACTTCGGCTCGAGCGCATTGATGGCTTCAGCCAAATCCACCCGAAGTCCGTGTTCTTTCCAGGTTTTTTCGGGTAATAACGACACCATGTCCAAATACAAATTGCCTACACCCATACCGCTGATTTCCAAGGAAGCTTGGGAATCCGTGCCCGTAGCGGCTAGAATTGACGTGGAATAATTCCAATTATTGTCGAAACCTTTAATCATGGTGGAAGCCAGTTCCGTACCATTGGCACTCAACAATCGAATGTTGAGTGGACCTACAAATCCATTGGATGCACGTGCGGCGAATTTCAACTGATAATTGGCTCCTTTCACCACACCCATGCCCCAATAACCGGCATTTAGGAGTTTGAAACTACCATTGGCCTTGATACAGAGAAATTTCCGGTTGAACGGATTGAGGGGCGGCATGGGGGGACTGGCCTGCACATCGGCTTTCATGACCGAAGCGGTGCTCTTGCCGTCCAAGCTGGTGAACGTCCAGTTCTGCAGCGTATCCGCATCTTCAAAGGAACGATTGCGAACCAATTCAGGGTACAAGCCACCGTCGGCGGAGAGATTGATATCCTCGAAAAACAGGCCGAACAGCATTGGTGAGATGGTGTGGGTTGGCTTGTCTACGGTTACTCTGATGGTAGTTGGGGCTGCATGGAGCACTTGAAAGCACAGCAAAGTGCACAAAACGAACAGTGCAAAGAAATTTTTGCGCATGATTAAGTGTTTAGTTCTTATTTAAGGTTTTCTGCTTGAGCATTCGGGGCTAATCCCTGTTGCTAGCGGAACAATAATTGAGCGAATTTGTACAGATCGTTTCTCCAAACCGGCCAAGTGTGACCACCCGGATATTCGGAATACGTGTATTTCACGCCAAGACCATCCAACTTGCCCAACATGTTCTGACAGTTTTTGTAGGCAATGTCTTCTTTTCCACCCATGGCGATCCAAAGCAGTTTATTGTTGACCTTGAAGCCATCCACGTTCTTTTTGAGGTATTCAAAATCGTCGTTGGTGTTGTTCTCCGTCTGAAACCAACCCGAGCTGAACACGCCCATGTATGGAAACAGTTGAGAATCGAAAATACCTGCATGCAAGGTCTGAAGCCCACCCATGGACAATCCGGCAAGTGCCCGCATGGAAGCATTGCCGTCGGCCTTGTAGTTCTTTTCGACAAAGGGAATGACGCAATCCTTCATTTCTGAACGGAACAGTTCGTAATAGGTGTTGTTGATGCCCACGCCCGGGGCGTTTCCATCCACCATGACAATCAACATGGGCTTGGCTTTGCGGGCTGCCAGGAGGTTGTCCATGATCAGGTCTGTCTTGCCTTGCTCACCCCATCCACGTTCGTCCTCACCACCACCGTGCAACAGATACAGCACCGGATATTTGGTGCTCGAATTTTCATCGTAACCGGCAGGTGTATAGATGTAAAACCGTTTCCACGTGTTGAACACCGTCGAAAAATACCGTTTCATCCGGATTTCTCCGTGTGGCACGTTCTTGACGGCGTAGTAATCGTCTCCCTTGAACGGGATTTCAATGCCGCTGGCGTTTCGACTCATGCCGTAAAACGATTCGCTGGCCGGATCGGCAACCGAGACACCGTCAATGATGAGTGAGTAATAATGGAAACCTTCACTGATGGAATCCGTGGTTGCTTCCCAAAGGCCTTCGGCATTCTTGACCATGTCGTATTTCTTTCCGATGTCCACTTTTACGGACTGGGCTTCGGGGGCCTTGAGTCTGAATACGACGCGGCTGTCTTCCAAAATGACCGGATAACGGGCTCCACGAACATTTGTTTCGGCAGAGCGTTCATACACTACCGTCTTGGAAATGGCATTCACGTCGATGTCTTTGAACAACAGTTGGGAAAACATGTACAAGTTGCGCTTCCAGACCTTGAAATCGTGATAACCGCCGACTTCGACCTTGTAAATATGAGGCACATCAAAGCTTTTGAGGTAATCGTGCGTGCGTTTGCTGAACGTAATCAGGTTGTCCTTGTCACCGCAAGAAATCCAGAGCAGTTTGAGCATGCTTTTCGCTTTGGCGGGATCCGGCAACAACTCTTGAGGAGTCTTAGTATTGGGGGCAGAAGAAAATCCACCGATCCAAGCAAATGTTTCCAAATGGCCCAAACCGAAGTTCAACGACTGACCACCACCCATGGACAAACCGGCCAACGCACGGTGCTCTCGATCTTTGAAAACCGGGTATTTTTTTTCAACCGAGGGAATCAGGTCGTTGAGCAAATCTTGTTCAAACGTGGCAAAGGCTTGAACTTTATTGCCTTCCATGATGTTGCCCACAGCCCTGTCGTCTTTCATGGCCCTGCCGTTGGGCAGGACAACGATCATGGGTTGAATCTTGTGGTCGGCATACAAGTTGTCCAAGATCTGTTGAGGAGCACCTTCCCGGAACCACTCTTTTTCGTCACCACCGATGCCGTGCAACAAATAAAGCACCGGATACTTTATTTTGGCATTGTATCCCGGAGGTGTGTAAATAAGTGCCCTACGCTTGGCTCCGACCGTTTTGGAGGCATAGGTCATGGTGTCGATCTTCCCATGTGGAATGTCGGTTCTTTGGGCGTCAAAGCCCATCCGAATGTTTTGGAAATCAGTTTGTGCGTACGAAGTTGCAAAGCCTGCCAGCAGCAGGACCATCCATGCGAATTTTTTCATGATAAAATTGTTTAACGAAATCGAATTGCTCAGGAAAGATTTCCCCCACCTTCGATGGTATTAATGTGTCCATTTTCATCATAGCTCAGTTCAATGACCTTCAAACTTCGAAGCCATGTTTTTCCATTGGAAGGAACACAATCGTGGTGGAACAAATACCATTTGCCCTTAAACTCCACGATGGAATGGTGGGTGGTCCATCCGACCACGGGGGTCAGGATGATGCCTTGATAGATGAATGGTCCGTATGGATTGTTACTGGTGGCATAACAGAGGTGGTGTGTATCGCCAGTGGAATACGAGAAATAATAGGTACCCTCGTACTTATGCATCCAGGAAGCCTCAAAAAACCTGATATCGTTCTGGCTGGCCTTCAAAGGCGTACCATCCGGATTGAAGATTTCGAGTGGTTGGGGTTCCTCCGCAAAACCGAGCATGTCTTCCGTGAGTCTTACCACCCTGGAAGGCAATGCCAATTCATCGCCCTCGGGCAAATGGGCGAACTCCAACGCTTTATTATTTTTGTATCGTTGCAGCTGACCACCCCACAATCCCCCAAAATACATGTAATGATTTCCATCCTCTTCAAAAACGCACGGATCGATGCTGTAACTGCCCCGAATGGGATCGGGTTGCGGGATGAACGGGCCCTCGGGCTTGTCCGCAATGGCCACGCCGATGTGAAAAACGTCGTTTTTGTCCTTTAAAGAGAAATACAAATAATACTTACCATTCTTGGTGGCCACATCACTGTCCCAAAGCTGTCTGCCAGCCCAAGGTATGTCACTTACTTTCAGAATGACACCATGATCGGTCAAGGGTTCAGTTTCAATATCCGAAGTCGAAAACACATGGTAATCGTTCATGTCGAAATGGTCTCCGTTGTCGTTTTCGGGAATTCCCGATTCACGGTCGTGAGAGGGATAGATGTATAGTTTACCTTCAAATACATGGACGGCCGGATCGGCCATAAAGTCATTATCGACCAAATAGTTCGCTATTTTCATTTAGTACCCTTTTTAGCCAGGCGGATCATTTCATCCACCACCGATTTTCTATTGTTTTTGCGATCGAACAGGACAGGATAATCCATTCTGCCCCGAATCGGAAAATTATTTAACCAGGTGCCATTGTCGTTCAGCCCCCAAACGGTGACGCGGTCCACTACATCGCTGTACTTGACATATATTGAGAAAACATCCAACACGCGTTTGTTCCATTTCTGCTGAACGGAATCGGGTACACCAGCGCGATAGGGATCCATTTTCTCGGCGTAACCTACTTGAGTGGAGATGTTTGCACCGGAATAGGCGCTTGGGAGGATGGAGATGTCCCATTCCGTAATCAATACTTGGACACCTGCGTCCCTGAGCTTCTTGATACTGGTTTCAATTGCTTCGACCGAAGGGGAATCCATGTGCATGTGCGATTGCGAACCGACAGCGTCAATTCGACATCCAGCTTCCTTCAGTTCTTTGACCATCTTGACGATACCGTCGCATTTGGAGGGCGTTTCCACATTATAGTCGTTGTAATACAATTCAGCATTGGGATCGGCCTCGTGGGCAAATTGGAAGGCATATTTGATAAAATCCTTGCCCAAGATGCGGAAAAACTTGCTGTTGCGGTAAGAGCCGTTGTCTTCGAAAGCTTCGTTGACCACGTCCCAACCCTTGATGCGACCTTTGTAACGGCCGACGACGGCATGGATGTGCTGACGCATGCGTTCTTTCAGTACCTCCGGCGAGACATCCGCTCCGGTGGAATCCACAAAGAACCACCTGGGCAATTGGGAATGCCAAATAAGGCAATGGCCGGTGACCACTTGCTTGTTCTTTTCAGCAAAAGCTACGACCTTGTCGGCATCCTCCCAGTTGAATCGGTTTTCTTCCGGATGAATGGGGCCGGGCTTCATACAATTTTCCGGAACTATGGCGCTGAACTCGGTGGCGATCTGTTCGGTTTGGATGGGATCGAATCCGTTCACTTGGGGCATGTTGACGGCTACACCCATCAGAAACTTTCCTTTGGTGGCTTCAGCCAATGTTTCCTTGGCTGAACTTGGAGTGACCGACAGCATGGAAAATGCCAAAACAGCAGTAATTACAAATGTTTTCATTTTATGGTTTTAAAAAGAGTCATTGATTGGCGCGACGCTCGTCCAGTTCGTTCTGCATCGTCACGTTTAATTTTTTGGTGATGGGGTAGAAAAAGAGCACCATCGTTGCAATTCCGAAGACGATTGCCGGGAATATGCTGGTTGTCAGACGGATGCCCATAATGGACGATGCCGATTGTGTCGTATTGGCCACATAACCGAAGGAAGTGACGATCAACCCGCAAATAGCACCGCCAATACCAAGACCGGCCTTCAAGGCAAACACGATTCCAGCAAAACAGAATCCGGTGGCACGGCGGTGATTCTTCCATTCGGTAAAATCAGCGACATCGCCCATCATGGCCCATAAAAGCGGAATGGTGGGTGCATAGGCTGCGTTTTTTAGAATATTGATGACGAACATCCAACCGATTTGATCTGGTTTGACGGCAAAAAACAACGAAGTGAACAAGGCCGTAAGACCCAGACAAATGATAAACACGCTCTTTTTCCCAAAACGCTTCGACAGCCGTTGAGACAACAACAGCACACCGGCCAACGTCACCAATTGACCGATGATGTTGAAAAAGCTGAAACCCACCGAGAAGACATTGCTCAGGTCGGGTTTGGAAATCAGGCCGAACATGTTCAGGAAACTATGCCATCCGGAGGTATTCCCGCTGGTGACCAAGCCGAAACCTTCCAAAAATTGCTGCAACGCCGCTTTATCAACAAAATAATTGAAATAATAACTCATGGCACTACCGAAGAGCGCCAAGGTGATGAACAAAAACAAAGTCAAGACAAACATGGCTTTCCATGGAGCGGAGGCCAGCAAATCTTTCGAGTCTTGCTTGAAGTTGTTCTTTTGTTCTTTGGGTGGTTCAATCCGCTCCTTAGCCGACAAAAACGTGATGACCATCAAGACGACGCCGACTCCGGCAAACACCAATATAGTATAGAACCAACCTTTCGGATCATTCGATTGACCGTTCCCGAATTTGGAAACCAAAGGCAAAGTCAACCCTTGAACGACAAAAGTGGCGATCGTCGCCGTAACGAACCGCACGGATGCGATGCTTGTCCGCTCATTGATGTCACTGGTCATGACACCTCCGAGGGATGAATAGGGGGTGTTGTTGAAGGAATAGATGGCCATCATCAACGTATAGGTGACACCAGCGTAGATAATCTTGGCTTGCTCGTTCAAATCGGGAGTGGTGAATGCCAGCACAAAGAAAACGGCGAACGGAATGGCTGTCCACAAAACCCAAGGGCGGTATTTGCCCCAACGCGTTTTCGTACGGTCTGCCAAAACACCGACCAATGGGTCCACAAAGGCATCGGCTACACGAGCCACCAACAAGATGGTACCCGCAACGGTGGCTTTGATACCGAAGACGTCGGTGTAAAAGAACATTTGGAACATCATCATCATCTGGAAAGCCAGATTGGCGGCACCATCACCCATGCTGTAGCCGATTTTTTCAACCAAAGGCACTTTCAGGCCATATTCTTTCACTTTCATACGTCAGAAATTCATTAATGATTAGACTTAAGTTTTTCCCAAAAAGGGATGTACAAAAATACCCGGTTGTTGGCAACCGGGTGCTTTGTTTGGAAAATGATAGTGTCAGAAATGTAACGAATGCTGTCCAATCCGTTACATTTGCCGACAGAATGGATAAATGAGCTCCAATGACGAAAAATCAGGGCAACATCATGTCCCTTTTCAACAACACGTCTAGATCGTACATGGGCCGTTCGACATCGTTCGGAATGGGCAAACGGCTGAATTGTTGAAAATACAGGATGCAACCGTCTTTCCATATCTGTGCATCACGTGTATGCTTGCGAAGCATGCGTTGCACCTTCAAAAAACGTTCGTTGTCGACACAGGTTTGAGCTTGGTCCCACGTCTTTTGAAAGCCGCGTACACCTTGTACACCCGCATCGTACTTGCGGCACAATTCATCCCAAAAAATCTGTCCATTTTTCATCCGATAGGTCCAAGGGATGTGATGAAACCAAAGCAATAAATTTTCGGGGCAGGTTTCCAAATGCTCGAACATCGACCTCAAAGGCTCCTGATATTGAGAAACCGCATCGCTGCCCTGACTGGTCCGATCAAAACCAATGCCCAGCGTGTCTGCCTGATGATAGTACGGCGGTGTCCAATCCTTACGGAGGCGTGGAGGTGCATACCAAGGGCCCGGCCCATAATGCTCGTACCCCGAGAAGATGTGGTGCAAGCCCAATGGCATGGAATAATTCACTGCTGTCTCACGCGATTGCAACATCAGTTGGCAGACTGGAATCAGAAAAGACTTAACCCAGATTTCGTCCGTAATCTTTTTGATGGCTTGTTCCGGCCGGAAGGTTTGCCGAAGCCATTCCTGAGCAATCTGCTCACTCTTCAGTTGATCGTCCCAAGCCAACCTGCCGAATGCATACCAATTGGACTGTGCAAAGGAGTTGCCGCACCAATCGGTATCCAAGCCGATGTTTGAAACTCCGGCGATGGCCGTATTCTTCGGATTGAACAAGCTCCCGTCCGTACAACGGGCCACCGTGCTCCCCTTGCCGGCTTGATACGTGTCGCTCTGCAAGCATTCCTCCCACATGGGTGCCAAAAAAACCAATTGACTGGAGTGCCCAAGGTATTCCTGCGTAATTTGAAATTCAGGCATGACGGGCGTTTTCTTCAATGCACCGAAAAGGGGGCTGAAAGGCTCCCTAGGTTGAAAGTCGATGGGGCCGTTCTTCACCTGAATGATGACATTGTCCCGGAACATACCGTCCAAGGGAACGAATTCGTTGTAGGCTTGTTTGGCCCTGTCCATGTCTTTTGGGCTATAGACGAATGCACGCCACATGACGATGCCGCCGTAAGGCTTGAGTGCGTCGGCCAACATGTTGGCACCATCGGCATGGGTTCTGCCGAAGTCTTGCGGACCGGGAAGTCCCTCACTGTTGGCCTTGACCAGGTAACCCCCAAAGTCGGGGATGGCTTGATAAACCTCTTTTGTTTTTGCCTTCCACCAAGAAATCACTTCAGGATCGAGCGGATCGGATGTTTTTAGCTTTCCAAGTGAAGCCGGTGAAGAGAAATTGATGCTCAGATAGACCTTGATGCCAAACGGACGGAGTTCAGTCGCAATGGCTGAAGCCCGTTTCAGATAATCGGCGCTCAATGTTTGAGGACTGGCGTTTACATTGTTCAGAACGGCCCCGTTGATGCCTATGGAAGCATTCGCCCTTGCATATTTCCGCCACAATAACTTGTCAGCATCGGTCACATTCAATTGATCGCCCCCACCCCTCCAAAAGATAGAACGGCCGGCATAACCGCGTTCGATGGAGCCATCCAAATTGTCCCAATGATTCAGGATGCGAAACCGATACGAGGGATTGCTGACCACCTGCATGCAAGAGGCTCCGGTTTGTTGCCTGCGCAGCAGGTCGAACACCCCGTACAACAGACCAGTTTCGGAAGTTGCTTGAATGCTGGTGGAATCGATTCTGAAACCGTCGGCTTTCAACAGGTTGTCTTTTTTCAACATCAATCGGATGATGGCGCCGTCTCGACCCTGCCAGCCTTCCTGCAATTCTTTCACCGCCAGTTGAAGCATGGCCGACTTTGATTGACATTGTACGGTCACATGTCCTTTGGAGGCCGTCGTCAACCAAAGATCGCTACCGTCCACAGCCAAAACGGTCGAACAGACCGTTATGCACCACAGCAGCAACCCACTTTTAAACAGGTCTTTTTTTAAAAATAGTTTCATGGTTTTTTAATTAATTGTTTGAAGTAGAATGGATCCATTGGTCAGACCTTTCGAGGTCACAAAGACACGAATGTTACCAGTTTGACCTTTTTGGGAGCGAACGACGAGAAGGCAATATCCGTTGAATGCCTTTCTGGTTGTCGAAGGGAATGCCGTCATGTCCGTGGCGTCCCCGTTGTCAGCAGCCACGATTTCGCCAGGGCCTTCCAATCGGAAAGAAAGGTCGTTGTTGGCTAGCGGAACCAAAATACCCTTTTCGTCAACTACCTTGATGGTCAAGAATGTTAAATCAACGCCGTCCGCTTTCAACAGGGATCGATCAGCCGACAAATCCAACTTGCAGGCTTGCCCAGCCGTACAGATGCTGTCCATTGCCCAAAACTTTCCGTTTTTGTAGGCAATCACCTTGACCGTACCTGGTTCATAACGGACAGAATCCCATCGAAGACGGTAATTCCCGGGGGGTTTGGATTTTCGCCCCAACGATACACCGTTCAAGAACAACTCGGCCTCATCACCCGAAGTCATGACGTGCACAGGGGTTACTTGACCGATCCTGTCCGGCCATGTCCAATGGGGCAACAGGTGTACCATCGGAAAATCGGGACGCCAATACGATTGATAGAGGTAGTAACGGTCTTTCTTGAATCCGGCTAAATCGATGATGCCGGAGTAAGAGCTTCGAGCCGTATAATAAGGTGTCGGTTCTCCGATGTAGTCCCAACCAGTCCATGCAAATCCCCCGGCAACGTAGGGGTGCTTGTCCAATGTGGCGAAAACTTTGTCTACCGAAGATCCGAAATCGACCGAATAAAGATCGTACGAGCTCACCTGATGGGTGGTGGAGTTACCACCTTGCCCATCCCGAATCGGTGCACTGATACCGGGATATACCGGAAACATGTACGAACCCCTACTGCTCAACGCCGAGGCATTCTCCGTACTCAAGATGACTTTGTTGGGGTATTTCGAATGGAATTCCGGAAAAAGCGGCGGAGTCGAAATGCCTTTTAAATTGGCATATGGGCCGTCGTATCGGATGCCTTCGCCCTGATAATTCAATCCGATGACGTCCACCACGCCAGGAAGAGGCATCTGTGGCTTGGCATAATTCATGGCGACCGTGGTGGGACGCGTGGCATCCTCCTCTTTAACAATTGCATAAAGTTTACGAGCCACATCGGCACCTTCCTCGCCGGTATACTGTTCGCCCACTTCGTTACCGAAGCTCCAGAGAATGATGGAAGGATGGTTCTTGTCCCTACGTATCATCGCCCGCAAGTCTTGCTCATGCCAATCGTCGAAAATCAAATGAAAATCGAGCGGTGTTTTTTTGCGTTGCCAGCAATCGAAAATCTCGTCGATGACCAAAAAGCCCATGCGGTCTGTCAAGTCCAACAACTCTGGTGCCGGTGGGTTGTGCGACATACGGATGGCATTGCAACCCATGTCCCGAAGCATTTCCAATTGACGCTGAACCGCCCTAAGGCTGAACGCGGCCCCCAGCGCACCCAAGTCATGGTGTTGGTTCACGCCTTTGATCTCGATTCGTTCACCATTGACAAAGATGCCATTTACAGGGTCGAAACGAACGTCGCGAATACCGAAAAACGATTCATACCGATCCAATGTATTTCCACCCTCAAGTACATGCGTAACAGCTTTGTATCGATTTGGAACTTGTGTGGGACCAGGCCCCCACAATCTTGGATTTCGTATTTGTGCTAAATTGGTCAATGTGTCTGATCCATGAGCCCTAAGATTCACTACAATGGATTCCGACTTGGCGACGGCAAGACCTGAGATCTTGTCTGTCGCATCGACTGGATAAAAGTCGGTTCGGACGATAACCGTTCGATCTCGGTCTCCTGCATTTTCCAAATGGACCAACACCCGGATGTTCGCCAAAGTTTTGGAAATCATGCTTGTTTGTACCGTAGTCCCCCAATGGCCGATTCGCACGGAGCCGGTTTTGGTCAACCACACATTTCGGTACAAGCCGGCACCAGGGTACCATCTGGAAGAGTTGGCCGGGTTGTCGACACGAATGGCCAGTTGATTTTTTCCATCTGGCCTCAAATAGGGTGTCAAGTCGAGTCGCCAGGAGGAGTAGCCATAGGGCCAACCACCCACCAACGTACCGTTCAGCCATACCATCGCATACGACATGGCACCATCCACATCCAAGAAAATACTTTTACCGGCATCGGAGGCTGAAAGGTTCAATGTTCTGCGATACCAAGCGACACCTTGTACTGGCAGTCTTCCCATCCCACCTCCGACCGGTACATGTTCGCCGACATAGAACGGCCCTTTGATGGCCCAATCGTGTGGTAATGTGACGTTTTCCCAGCAACTGTCGTTAAAATCCGGTTTTACAAATGGAAAGTCACCACCCGGATTGCCGACGGGACGTACGGTTCTTTTAGCCGGATCTATCACGAATTCGTTTCCGGATGGCAGAACCCAAGCTTTCAACACACTCGGCGCACCGTTGACGGAATCACCAGCTGTAGGCATCGAATCGGCAGGCTTGTCGTCTCTGGCGTCGTACACAACTGGTCTTTGGTCGTAAATCAGATTGTCGGTCTTGTCGGCATCACCATATCGAAAAAATTTCCAACCATCATTGATCAGGATTCGTTCCCTCGGACTCACCTCCTTGGATGCCAGAACAGGTGAAAGCATCGATACGAGCAAGAATAATCCGACCATCGATGCAAAAAACTGGCCATTTTTGAACATAAAATTAGAATCTGGTGTTTTTTGTTGAAGCTAAAAGTACGGAAATTATTTCAACCACCGGTATTCGGCATGATGTATTTGGTTACATGCTGAATGTATTGAAACCACCATCTACGACGGCTACCGTACCAGTTACAAAACTGGAGGCATCGCTTAGCAGATATTGAACCGTACCGCAAAGTTCCTCGGGATTGCCAAATCGACCGAAAGGTGTCTGACGGATCACATCCTGACCACGTTTGGTCAATTCACCATTGGCATCGGTCAACAAAAACCTGTTTTGTTCTGTCAGAAAAAATCCGGGTGCAATGGCGTTCACTCGGATTTTCTCTCCGAATTTGCTGGCAAACTCATTGGCCAAAAAGGCAGTCAGATTGGTAATGCCGGCTTTGGCCGCTGCATAACCGCAAACTCTGGACATGGGCCGAAAGGCTGCCATAGACGTAAAATTGAGAATGACTCCACGATCTTGTTTCACCATGGGCTTCAAAAAAACCTGAGTTGGAAGAATGGTTCCGGTCAGATTAAGATCGACAACGTTTCTGAATGCTTCAGGTTGCAAGTCAAACAAAGTGGCGTCGGGTGCTATGGTCGCACCAGGCATATTTCCACCGGCAGCATTGATGAGAGCGTCTACCCGACCATATTCCAATAAGATATCCTGCAAGTTTTCGTTTAAGATTTCATGGTCAAGCACATCGGTTTTAAAAAAAATGGCTTCACCATCATCTTCTTTTATTTGCGAGACTATTTTTTCTCCGGCATCCGACCTTCTCCCCAAGACTACAATAAGTGCCCCTTGTGAAGCAAGGTATTTTGCCATACAACTGCCAATCACACCAGTTCCACCAGTGATAACAACCACCTTTTCCCTGACAGAAAATAATTCATTCATACATATTCATTTTCCAACAAACTTACTAAATGGCATTCTGAATCCCTGACAATATTGGAATACATCCTTTCGATATGGGCACATGATGTATCAAAAAATTGTAGGTTTTGATACAATAACCCTATTTTCATCCTTGGAAATCAACTGTCAAGCTTTTTCAACCAATAATTGAAGACTTTTACAACAACCCTTTCTTTTGTTCTCCAAACAAGACCTTTATCAGGACCATGCTTTAAACCATACCATTGAAAAAGCATCGAATACTCTATTTGCAGGTACATTTTTATAATTATAATCGTATTTTTACGTAATCTCCAACTATCTGTATGACCATGACTCTAAAATTCAAAAACACGCTTTTAATCTTGGCTTTGTGTTTGTGTGCCGCCCATAGCGCAAACGCTCAAAACTCCAGGTTGTACATGACTGACCATGGACTCTCCAGCAGTAGGATCGAGTCGATTTATCAAGATCATGAAGGTTTCATTTGGGTTGGCGGAGAAAACGGAATGGATCGATTGATTGGCGATCACATTCAGAACTTCCTGCACAATTCGGACAACCCTGCATCCATCAGCAACAATGATGTTACAGATATTTTCATGGATTCAAGCCAGCAATTATGGATAGGCACCGGCAAGGGCTTGAATCGTTACATCATTGAGAAAAACCAATTCGAGTGCATACCTCTTTCTACTTTAGAAAAACCCGAAAGACGATTTTCCATTTCCTGCATCATCGATTATCATAAGGAGAACCGGCTGTTGGTGAGCACCAGCGGTCACGGTATCTATGTCGTCAACACAAAAGACGGGACGGTGGACGCAGGTCTTTCAAAACAGATCACAAACTTGGTCGGAAATTTATTCGTCGGGTACCTACTAATAGATTCACGAGGTTGGCTGTGGACTTTTACAAGCGACAACGGGTTTCGAGTCATCGACCTGAAAACCATGAAAAGACTCGCAATAAGGATGGATGAATCGATTCGGGGTGACCTGTCACAAGATCTCTTGTCGTGCATGAAATTGGACGATCGCACGGGCAATATCTATTTCGGTTCATCCAACAAAGGGATTTACATTTATGATGCGGCCAAGTCCTGTATACGAAAAACAAGCGACCCCAACCTTTTAACCATGAACGTCCAATCCATTTTGATCAAAAAAGATGGCTCAATCTTGATCGGTTCAGAGAACAGAGGGTTGTGGTACTTCAACAGGAACACAGAGTTGACGGAGCGTTACACCGTACACAATAACAACATTGTCGATTTGGACCACAGTAAAGTCCATGCACTTTTGGAAGACAATGTGGGTAACTTATGGATGGGATTGTACCAAAAAGGTTTGTTCATCGTACCAAAATCGATATCCGGTTTTGAGTATCATGTGCTATCGAATGATAAATCGGGGGCAAACAGAGCTTGTGTGTCTGCATTTACGAAAGATAAAAGAGGCGATTTATGGATTGCGACGGACGGTGGGGGCATCTTTCAAGCCAAAGGCAACAATCTTACTGACCAACATGAATACAACGAGGGATTGACCTGTCACTCCATGATTTGTCTGGAAACAGACAATAACGGCACCGTATGGGCCGGAAGTTATGGAAAGGGCTTTTTCAGTTCCAATGGAGGTCCTTTCACGCAATCGGAACTGGTCAAGCAAATGACCAACAGCAAGGTCATGTGCCTTGAATTCGACAAGATTCGAAACTACCTCTATGTAGGCACCAATGGTGGCCGATTCTACATCATCAACTTGAGCACCGGAAAAATGAGGTTTGTCAATGCTCCAATCAACAGATGGGTTAGGGCTTTTCATCTGGATCATACGGGTAGACTCTGGATTGGCACATCGGAGGGGTCCTATTATTACGACGTTGATCGGGGCCAAATATTGAACGCCGACATAGGCATTGGAGGATTGTTCCCCATCAACTGTTTTGAGGAAGTCGACGATAAGATGTACATCGGCACCAGTTCCGGTTTGGTGGAATACGACATGAAGATAAACAAGAATGTTGTCATCGATTTAGGCAAAAACCTGGAGTCCAACAACATCATGTCAATGGCATTTGGTTTGGACCACTCACTTTGGTTTACGACACCGAAGAGTCTGTCTCGTTTGAATCTAAAATCCAAACACATCCGCACGTATACTTCGTTTGATGGGTTCCACATCGGTGAGTTCAGATATGGCTCCGTCTTTAAGGACCAATCAGGTCAATTGTTGTTTGGCGGTGACAACGGCATCATCAAGGTGGATCCGCTGCAAGTCAACAAACAGCAGTACCACATTCAGCCCATCTATTTCACGGAGCTTAACATCAACAACAAATTTATCGATTACAACAGCACACCCAAGTCCACGAATGAATTGGACGCATCCCTTTCCAAAGCGTCACGCTTGCGACTAAGTTACAAGGACAATTCCTTCACGCTGTATTTCTCCGCCCAAGAATATGCCAGCCCTCAAAAAGTAAACTATTCCTACCGGTTGACAGGTTACGATAACAATTGGCATCATACGGACGCCTCCAACGCGAAAGCGACGTATGCAAGCCTTCCGCCGGGAAGATACACGTTTGAAGTGAGGGGATATTTCAACGAGGAAAACAACGACGTAACGAACAGAAGCATCCGAATAATCATATCCAATCCATGGTACAGCAGCATTTTGGCTCGAATTCTGTATCTGATATTGATACTGGTGATCTTGTATTTCACGTATCGATTCTACTTGAATAAACAGGAGCAACGAAGGATTCTTGAAATGGCCCAATACAACGAACAAGTGAAAGAAGACAAGTTGCGTTTGTTTACAAGCATCGCTCACGAAATTCGGACTCCGCTCACCCTCATCGTTTCACCGCTTAAAAAACTGATGGATACCGTTTCGGACAATGAAACGTCTGAAATGTACAACCTAATGTACAGGAATTCATTACGTATTCTGAAGACCATCAATCAATTGCTCGACATTCGAAAATTGGACAACAGACAATTGAAACTACACTTCGAAGAGTACGACCTAATCAATGTAATAAAGGGGATCATGTTGTCTTTCAAGAACCTGGCAACTGTAAAACGAATCAGTTTCACCTTGGAAACCACGGAAAGTGAACATTTGAACGTTTGGATCGACGGCAATAATTTTGATAAGATCATCTACAACATCCTTTCCAATGCTTTTAAGTTCACATCAACTTCCGGCAAGATTCTGATACGCATCCATTGTCAAAACAACCATGGTGAAATCTCCGATTCATTGGTCAGCGAATTTGTGGAGATCAAGATTTTCAACACAGGTTCACCCATTGAGGAAAACGATTTGAATCACATTTTCGAACGGTTTTATCAAGGAAATACGACACATGACAGCTCTGGTACTGGTATTGGATTACATCTCACCCATGAGCTGATCTTATTGCATCATGGCTCGATTGAAGCCCACAACATTGGAAATGAAGGGGTTGAATTTACTGTAAGAATCCCTTTGGGGAATGCGCATCTGGCAGATACGGAGTTAATTGCACGAAAACATGAGGCAATGGATTTAAACCATGGTGACCAAACCGAATATGACACGATATCCGACAAGGATTTCGTTGATACGACCACATTCGAAAGGGACACGGATGAAAAAGAGCCTAAAAATAAAAACACCATCCTGATTGTAGATGATGACGAAGAGTTCTGCCATTATTTAAAGAAGGAGCTGGTCGATTACAACATTCTGATAAGCAACAGTGGGAATAAAGCATGGAAACAATTGCTCAGTGCACATCCGGATGTAGTGGTCACCGATTATTTGATGCCCGACGGAAATGGGTTGGAACTTTGCCAACGTATTAAAAGTAACCCTGAGACAGATTCCATACCCGTAATTATCTTGACATCGGAAGGATCCGAGACCGTACAGATGGAAAGTATGCAGTTGCATGCCGATCGTTTTCTGACAAAACCGTTCAACATTCTCTTGCTGAAAGGAGCCATCGGTCAAGCCATTCGTGTCCGTGAGAAAATAAAAAACAAGATCCACCGAACGGACATGGGTTACAATTATGATGCCATCGCCATAGATTCGGCCGACGACAAGTTGGTAAAGAAAGTGATTGACTACATCAAAGAACATTTGGAGGACAGCGAAATGAGCGTGGAGGAACTTAGCAAAGACGTTGGCTTCAGTAGAGTGCATTTGAATCGCAAACTCAAAGAGATTCTAGGCATGTCGCCGAGCAGCCTCATCAAATCCATTCGATTGAAGCAGGCCGCCTATCTGCTGGTCAACAATAAAGTCAATATTTCCGAAGTGGCTTACAAAGTCGGATTCTCCAGCCACTCTTATTTCTCATACAATTTCCATGATTTCTTCGGCATGTCTCCAAAGGAATTTATCATCTTCTACACGGAGAATGCAGATGAAGAAAGCATTCGGAAATTATTGGAATAGATATCGGAATAGGATGTTCAACCAGTTCCTTCCAGTAAGGAACAATCAAATGCGGAGCCCACAAAAATTGGCTCCGCATTTATTTTTACCATAATGGCCGTTAGCGAAATGACGTATCCAATCTTACAGCTCTTCTATCAAATTTAAAGGTCGGAGTCGATGCGGTAGCCTATCTTTGCCCGCATAACAAGATACTAATTCCAAGATGAACAACAAACAGTCACTCAGAACCACCCTTTTTTGCCTATTCATCGGTACGTTGGTATATGCACAACCCCCGAAAGGGCCACAGGTGGTTTCGCCCCAAATCAATTTAGACAAATCGGTAACTTTTCGGTACTTGTCCAAGAGTGCTGACAAGGTTTTGTTGGAAGGTCAGTTCCTGAAGGATGCTTTGCCCATGATAAAGGATTCTTTCGGAATATGGAGCATCACCATACCCTCCATCAAGCCAGACATCTATCCCTATAGTTTTTGGGTGGACCAAACACAAGTGGCCGACCCTGCCAATACTTTTGTATTTGCCAACGAACGCTTTAAAGCCAGTTTGGTTGAAGTGCCCGGTGTTCAACCCTTGATTCATGAGTTGAAAAACGTTCCGCACGGGGCTGTCAGTTATCGGTTGTACAACTCTGCAACTTTGGGAAGAACCCGAAACTTGGTGATTTATACGCCTCCGGGCTTCGATGCCAGTGGCAAAACCAAATACCCTGTGCTGTACCTCATTCACGGCGGTTCCGATACGGAAGAAACCTGGACGAAAGTTGGTCGGGCAAACTTGATCGCCGACAATCTGATTGCACAAGGGAAAACAGTTCCCATGATCATCGTCATGCCCTATGGAAACGTGCGTCCAAGCCCTATGGCTGAATTCACCGATGATGTGGTTAAGGATGTCCTGTCTTTTGTTGAAGCCAACTATCCGGTGTTCAAGGACAGCCGCCACCGTGCCGTAGCCGGCTTCTCGGTCGGGGGTGGACA
>Ga0302288_1000240_pt1 | contig 49291 bp, 40 predicted proteins | sample III_Fen_N1_1_FD_194549 | JGI IMG/M metagenome (GOLD analysis project Ga0302288, IMG submission 194549) | Peat permafrost microbial communities from Stordalen Mire near Abisko, Sweden - III_Fen_N1_1 | ecosystem: Environmental > Terrestrial > Soil > Wetlands > Permafrost | place: Sweden: Abisko...
TTCGATGCGTCATTTTTTTATTTTCCGAGATATTGGAAGTGATACAATTACCTTTAACTATCCACAATACGTTTGCCTTTCCGATTATATCCGACATTTCGGCATTCCTAGTTGGAGTTTCCAACAAGGTTTGGGACAGAATCTTTATCCGTTTAGTATTGGCGATATTTTTGGCGATTTACTCGTATTAGCTGGCAAAGACAATATTCCCAAGATGTTGATTTGGGTTGAACTTTTAAAGATTGTCCTTATTGCATTTGTATCTTATTTATTCTTCAAAAAAACTGGTTTATCTCGATTTGTGAGTATTACCGGTGCATGTATTTTAGCTTTTAGTGGCTTTGTAATTCTTGGTGGAACATGGTATATATTTTCAACTTCGGCACTTTATTTCATGCTGTTGCTTTATGGTTTCGAGTGTCTGTATCAAGGGGGGAAATGGTACATTTTTCCAATTGCAGTATTACTTGTATTATCGTACCAATCGGTTGATTTGATGATATTCTGCGTTTTCTTGCTTATCTATGGAATATTCCGTTTAGCATCTGCCGATAGTTTTTCGATAAAATATACCAGTATTCTCGTTGGCAAAATGTTGGGTTTAGGACTTATTGGATTTGGCCTTAGTGCTATGTTTTCGTTCCCAACATTTAATCAAATAGTAAACAGTCCACGTGTTGCGGGAAATGTATCTTTGTTTCATAAACTATTTGCGTTTGGCTTAAATACTGAATCGAAAGCACATTATGGCACAGCTTTGATGCGAGTATTCTCGAGCGATATGATAGGAACAGGAAGCCAATATGCAGGTTGGGGAAATTATCTTGAAGCACCTATTTTTTATTGTAGTCTTCCCATTTTATTGTTAGTTCCTCAAGTCTTTTCGGGAACTTCAAAAAAGATAAAAATTCTTTATGGCTCAACCATTGCATTTATTTTATTGACAATTCTTTTCCCTTTCTTCCGTTATGCTTTTTGGTTTTTTAGTGGCGATTATTTCCGTTTTTATTCATTTGGCATAATGTTGTTTTTTGTACTGATGGCATTATTAGCATTACAAAAAATCACAAAAACAGGAAAGGTAAACCTGATAGTTCTTGGAAGTTCGCTTGTTGTTATTCTTTGGGCCGCCAATAGTGCGTCAAGCTTTACTTTAGAGGCAATTGAGTCAATAAAGAAATCAGTTACTTTCTTCATCATTATGTATGCTTTATTTCTATTGATGATGAATTACGAACGAACACGTTTAGCTGGACAAATCCTGCTATTTGTTACTTTGATTTTCGAATTAGGATATATGTCGAGCAAAACGGTAAACGATCGCACATCGGTTCAATCATCGGAATTTGTAGATAAAATAGGCTACAACGATTATTCGGTGGAAGCACTCAACTACATAAAATCGAAAGATCAAAGCTTTTATCGTGTTACAAAAAACTACTTATCGGATGTTGCTATTCACATGGCCTTGAATGATGCAAAAGTTCAAAATTATCGTGGAAGTACAAATTATTATTCGTTCAATCAACTTCAATACATTACTTTTTTTCAAGAAACAGAAGCCATAAAAAACGACAATGAAACCGATACTCGTTGGTGCATTGGTTATCTTAATCGTCCATTATTACAATTGATTTGTAATGTAAAATATGTCATTACAAAAGGTCAAGTCGATCCTCTTTTAAGAATAATGAACGATTCACTTGCTACGTTTGAAGATGTTACCGTTCGTAAATCGAAATTTGCAATGCCACTTGGCGTTACCTACGATTCGTATATTACACTCCATGAATTTAAGAAGTTACAAGTAGTTGGAAAAGATTTAGCATTAATGCGTAGCTTTATTGTTGACACGAAAAAACATCCAATCAATACCGAAGGCTTGAAACAGTTAACGGGCAAAGATTTACCTCAATCGTACGATTTTAATATGCTCAACCAAGATATTATTAATCGTAAAGCTGATTCATTACATATTACATCATTTACCGATTCTCACATTATAGGAGACATTAAGGTTTCAAACAAAAAACTTCTTTTCTTAGCCATACCTAATGACGAAGGTTGGCAAGCAACCGTAGATGGTAAAAAACAAAGACCAACAACAGTATCAGCAGGAATGATGGGAATTATGCTCGAAAAAGGAAATCACAAAATTGAATTAGAATATATTCGTCCTTTCTTCAAATTGGGTGTAATTGTAAGTTTATGTTTTGCTGGAATATTTTTGATATTAATTGGATTATTAGCATTTAGAAAAAAGAAATTGAGTTAAATAAAGACTTTGAGCAAGGTTTAATCGATTTTAACTTTTGTTGATAACCTTTACAATTTAGCATCATAAAATTTCTTGGAATTTACACATGATAGTATTACTTTTACGCCAAAATTTATTAGGTATTTCTCATAATAAAAAACTATAAAAATGACAGAGTTAGTAGAAAAATTAAAAGTTCAAATCATCGAATTATTAAACCTTGAAGACATTGAACCTAAAGACATCGTATCATCTGAACCACTTTTTGGCGACGGTTTAGGACTTGATTCTATCGACGCATTAGAGTTAATCGTACTTCTTGAAAAAGAATACGGTATTAAAATTTCTGATCCTAACGATGGTAAAAGAGTATTTTCTTCAATCGACTCTATTGCTCAATTTATCACTGAAAACCAGAAATAAGTAATTATTTCGAAACATAGTAAATTGATTCAGTTTGGGTTAAGATATTATTTTAGCTTAAGTAACTGAATCAATTTTTTATTTTAAGGAAGTTATGACAATTCAATATTCTGCATTTAGTAAATTTTGAATTGTTAGTAATTTCTTTTAGGGGGGAAATGGTTTTGCACAATGCAATCCATATTGTAATCAAGAGGTCGTCGATTTTTTTTCACCAATGGTAACAGAAAAAAAAGATCTAAGTATTTTAAAAATACCACTGATTAGCTTTGGTATTTTTATCGTAATTGGACTTATTGTTTGGGCTTTAAGGGATATACGGTATTTCTATCTTTTTTCGGGTATCGGATTTATGGATTCGAATACTCGAATTTTAATACTTTATTTCCCAAAACTACGACAAATATTAAGACTTAGCGTCCAATGTATTGTTGGATTCTTTTTGCTGTTTTGGCTTGGAATGGCTAAGGGTGTCAATTTTCAATTTCCCGAAATATTTTTCGATGCTTACAATCTTGTATATACAGGTGCACTTATTCAACTCATAGTAGCTCGATTGATATTACCATTTTTCTTAGGCAATGCCTTTTGCTCGCGTGCTTGTTGGACTGGTTTCTTTTTTGAAATGACCAACACAAAGAAAATAGACAAAAAGAAGATTAAACCTCGTTCAAACCTATTGGCTTGGAGTTATTTAATTGGCTTAATTGCGTTATCGTTTTTTGTAGCATATTTATGGGATCCTGGAAATAATGAAGCTTATCGAAAAGACTGGATTATTGGTGAAAACATAATAATTACAGCATTAGGATTTGGTCTTAGCTTTTTGGTTGGTAGCCGTGCATATTGCAGATTGTTGTGTCCATTTATTACAATATCGGGACTTATTGCTCCGCTATCGATGTTTAAAATTACCCCAATACAATCAAATAAATGCACAAACTGCAATTTGTGTAATAAAAACTGTCCGATGCTTATTGATGTTCATCAATTTGTACTAGACAAAAAAAGAGTAAACGACAGCACTTGCATTGTTTGCGAACGTTGTATCAGTGCATGCAAGGTTAATGTATTAAAACTTACAACGAAAGATCAATTGGCATAAAGATGAAAACCTTTAAACATATTTGTTTACAACTGATTTTGTGCTTAATAACACTTTTTGCTCAGCAATCTATTTTTGCTCAAGCATATAATGCCGAAGCATTTTTACCTCCTCCCTCTGGTCCTTATAAAATTGGAACCAAGGAAATATATTTAACTGATAGTAGTAGACACGAAAAATATAGTTGGAGCAAGAAATACCGCAAAATGTCTGTTAAAATCTGGTATCCATCAGATTATACACCAGAACTTGGTTACGATTGTTATATGGCTACCTATTCAACTAAAATTATTTTCGATATATTTAAACCTTTGGGAGTTAAAAAGTCATTCCTCGACTCTACCCGACATTTTAAAACACATTCGGTTTGCAATGCACCACTTTCTACAAAACAAGATAAATTTCCCGTTATAATTTTCTCTTCGGGTTACTACTTTGGAATCCCCGATTTGAACTCATGTATAATGGAAAATTTAGCTAGTAATGGTTATATAGTTTGTAGCTTAACCCATCCTTATGAACAACCGTATGTAGCATTTCCTGATGGTAAAAAGATATACCTCAAAAAAGGAAGAACTCGACTTGCGTTTCTTCAATTATTAATTGCCGATTGGGTACGTCCCAAAGATAAAAGCACTGTAGAAAAACGCGAAGCCATTACACGCAACACGTTAAAAAGACTAAAGAAATTCGACAAAGCATTAAAACTTTGGGTCGATGATTCAGAGTTTTTTGTAAAAACATTAATTGATAATTGCATCAAAAACGATACCTTCTTTTGTAAAATAGATACCAGTCGAATTGGTGCTCTTGGACATTCATTTGGAGGAGCTGTTGCAGGTCAGTTATGCAAAAACGATCCAAGAGTAAAAGCTGGAATAAATATCGACTGTTTCCAATTTGGAAATATTATCGATAATCCATTAACTTCACCTTTTATGTTAATCGAAAGCTCAACATATATCGATTGGAACATTGGCAACGAAATAATTTATTCAAAAAGTAATGCCGATTTCTACAAATTATCAATACTTAATTCGAGCCACTTTATTTTTAGCGATGCCTCGGTTATTCCTTTTTCCAATCCTAAAAATGTAACCGATTTTAACGGGAAAGCCAATGGTCGTAAAACGATTGATGCAACAAATGACTATGTATTGCATTTCTTCGATTATTATTTAAACCACGATTCAAAAGGCAAAACACTACTCGGAAATAAATTCTCAAATTCGGAAATGATATTTGATTATAAACTCAAACAATAAAGTCATGTTTGTACCTGAACCAGAAATAGGAACGCAGTCGAAAGAAGCCATTAAAGCTTTTCAAGAAACACGCTTGAGTGAAATTTTAAGTTACGTAAACAAGAATTCAAAATTCTATTCAACCCTATTTAAGGAAAAGGGTATTGAAGTTTCTCAAATCAAAACTATCGAAGATTTAGAGAAACTTCCTGTTACCACCAAAGAACATCTACAACAACAAAACATGGATTTCCTTTGTGTCGATAAGTCAAAAATCATTGACTATATGACAACTTCGGGAACATCGGGCGAACCAGTTACCTTTGGTGCTACCGAAAACGATTTAGAACGACTTGCCTTAAATGAATATATGTCGTTTGTCTGTGCTGGTGGCAGCCCCAACGATATTTACCATTTAATTGTAACTCTCGATCGCCGATTTATGGCTGGACTAGCCTACTACATTGGCTTACGTAAACTAGGAGCAAGCATCGTTCGTGTTGGTCCCGGAAATCCCGAATTACAATTCGATACCATAAAAAGAATAAAACCAACCGTTTTTGTAACCGTTCCGTCATTTCTAATAAAAATGATAGAATATGCCGAAGAAAATAATATAGACTATAAAAATTCTTCGATAAAATCGGCAATATGTATTGGTGAACCTATTCGTGATACAAATTTCAATTTGAATAAATTGGGTCAACAAATTACCTCAAAATGGGACATTCAGCTTTTTTCAACATACGCATCAACCGAAATGAGCGGTGCATTTACCGAATGTACCGAAGGAAAAGGGGGACATTTACATGCCGAACTTATGATTGTTGAATTCCTTGATTCAAACAATAAACCAGTTAAAGAAGGTGAACTTGGTGAGGTAACAATTACAACCCTTGGTGTTGAAGGAATGCCACTTATTCGTTTTAAAACGGGCGACATTTGCACATACGATTCAAGTCCCTGTAAATGTGGGCGAAACACATTAAGAATTAGCCCCGTTGTTGGACGTAAAAACCAAATGATAAAATACAAAGGTACTTCCCTATTCCCACCATCGCTTTATGACATATTAAACGATATGCCTGGAGTAAAAAACTATATCATTGAAGTTTCAACAAACAGCATCGATACCGACGATATATTAGTAAAAGTAGGTTGTGAAACGCCAGACGAGATTTTTGAAAAAAACATCAAAGATCATTTTAGAGCAAAACTTCGAGTTGCACCATCAATACAGTTTTTAAATCCCGACGAAATTGCTATATTGCAATTTCCTGGAATGAGCAGAAAACCTGTTACATTTATAGATAAAAGAATTTCAAAATATTAACCAACAATAAAAGAAGAAAGATGGATTTCAGTCACGAATTTGAAATACTAAGACCATACAACAATTCTGAAGTTGTACCAGCAATACAAAGGATGATGAAACATCCATTTTTGAAACCTGTGTTAGCTTATGTTTACCCTGATAAAGACATCGATCAAGTAATTATTGATTTCAGTAATCTAACAACGGTTGAAGCATTCCAAGATTTCTTTTCGCAACATGCCGTTCGTGAAGTTGTACGAAAAACATCTACAGGTCTAACGTTCTCTGGATTAGAGCAGCTTGACAATACAAAACCATATTTATTTATTGCAAATCATCACGACATTGTTCTTGATTCAGCAATAATGCAAGTTTTACTATATGAAAACAATCATAAAACAACGCAAATTACCTTTGGGAGTAATTTGATGAAAGATCCTATGATTGTTGACATAGGAAAACTAAACAAAATGTTTACGTTTTACCGTGGAGGCACAAAAATGGAAACATACAAACACGCCGTTTTACATTCTGCTTACATTCGCCACGTATTAACCGAAAAGAAAGATTCAGTTTGGATTGCTCAACGCGATGGACGTACCAAAGACGGTGACGACCGTACACAATCGGGCTTAATAAAAATGCTAGCTGCTGGACGTAAAGACCATCGCGATGCATTGATGGATTTAAACATTGTACCAATTTGCATTTCATACGAATACATTCCTTGCGATATTCAAAAAGTTCGCGAAATGTACATTTCACAAACACAAGAATACATAAAACAACCAAACGAAGATTTTAATAGCATCGTTGGTGGAATTGTTGGTTACAAAGGAGGAGTTAATGTATGTTTCGGCCAACCAATCAACGTAGAACTACAAAAAATTGATGCACATATTAGTATGAATGAACTTGCCGATTATGTTGTGGAATTAATCGATAAACAAATACATACAAACTATACTTTACGTGCAATTAATTATGTTGCTTTTGATATTGTTAATAATACAAGCGAACATCTTGGACAAAAATACACAGATCAAGAAAAAGCTGATTTCATTACATACGTCAACAAAAAAGTTGCAAGCACCGAAATTACAGACAGTAAACTAAACGCTATGTTCATTGAAATGTACGCAAAACCTGTTAGTAATTTTTTAAATATCAGCAAATAAAAACACCCAATTTCAAATGTATTTTTTTACATTTGAAAAATAATAACAAACTAATTTTAAATATTGTAAAATGAAAAAAATATCAATACTACTCGCCTTTTTATTCACAATAATACAAGTAAATGCTCAAGATACTAGTAAAACGAAACAATCAGTACAGGTTTCAAAAGATGACATTTTTAAAAGGATAACTAAAAAAGGGAACAAAGTATTCATAATTTCACTTGATATAACAGAAACTATTCATGCAAACACAGCTATAAATTATTGGGGTTATTGGAATGTTACAACTAATAGAAGTGAAGCCGATTTTGTTTTAAAATTAGAAACTGGTGCTATTAGTCGAGTAGATAGATCGGGTAAAATTATTTTCTTAAACCCAGCAACAAATGAGGAATTAAAGACAACTGCAACCCTACAAACCGAACCAAGAAAAGATAAAAATAAGAAAAGACAACTTATTTTTAGATTGATAGATGAAGAGGTAAAACCTTTATTCAAAGAATAATAAATATATTATATAATTATGAAAATCGTTATTCTCTTTATTTCAATACTATTGTTCCAAGGAAATTTTTGTTTAGCTCAAGATTCTAGTAAAACAACAATTCAAGCTTCGTCACAAATAAACAAAAGTGAATTATTTAAAACACTCACAAAATTGGGCAATAAAGTTTATATTGTTTCCAAAGATGCTGCTGAATTAAACTATGCTACAATTGCTATTAATTATTGGGGATATTGGAATGTAACAAAAGTAAAAGAAGAAGCCGATTTCATTTTAAAAATTGATTCAAAAACTATTGAATTTGGACATAAAAGAGGCAAAATGATATTTGTTAACCCTAAAACAATGGACGAATTAATGGAAACAAACACACTTGTAACTATTGGGAAAGGTGATGTTAACAGAAAACGTCAGTTTATTAACAGACTGATAGAAGAAGAAGTAAAACCAATGATTAAATAACATAAACTAAACAGTAAAAACCATGAAAAAAATCCTTACTCTATTATTAATTGCTTGTACTTTAGGAGCTTTCTCTCAAGGTATGAAAGTTGAAAAAGCAGAAATAACTGCTGGAAAACCATATCGCGTAGTCGATGCATTTTACAAAATTTACATTCAAAAAGGAGGTAAAATTTTAACCTTCAAACGGACAATGAAAACGCTTAAAATGCAGCTTTTCGACGTTAAAACATTAACAGAATTAAACACAAAAGACATTGTTGATTTACCTAAAGGTTATCATTTCGAATGTATTAAAGAATTCAAAGGAACATACTTTTTGTTCTATTCTTTATGGGATAAACCAAATAAAAAAGAACAATTATTTTGTCGTGAAATCGATTTCGACAACTTTGGTTTCAAAGGAACCGACAAACTTTTAGTTAAAGTTGATGGAAAAGTTACCGATTTTAAAGGTGAAGGTGGAATTTCATTTAATATATTTACAGGATTTGGAGCTACAGATATTGATAAATTCAATGTTCAAACATCATTTGACTCTACAAAAGTTCTTATTCAATATAGAAGAAAACCTACAGAGAAAAAAGATAAATTAAGTAAAGATATCATTGGTCTTTATGTTTTCAACAACAAAATGGAATCAATTTATGGTGACGAATATACCATGCCTTATACAGAAAGCAAAATGAATAACATGGATTATTCAATTGATTCTGAAGGTAATGTTTATACTCTTGCAACCGTATTTAATGACGATGATAGTAGAATTAAAAAATACAAAGATGGTAAACCAAACTTCCGTTTAGAACTTCTTTGTGTACAGCAAAACGTAAAAGACTTTAGAATTACAAAAATTGAAGTTGGAACAAATATCGTTACTGATTTATGGTTATTTGAAACCACAAACAAACAAATGATTTGTGCTGGTTTTTACAGCGAAGCTAAAAACACCAAATATAGTGGTGACTTAGACGATGCATCGGGTATCTTTATGTTTAAAACAGACAAAAACGGAGAAGCGAAAAACGTTCAAACATATAAAATACCTGTTGAAGTTATTAATCAATATTTAACAGACAAAGAACAAGCTAAAAACGAAAAAGCTGACAAAAACGATAAAACGGAATTCCGCGACTTACAATTACGTCAGTTAATAATTCAAAAAGACGGTAGTATCATTATCGTTGGTGAGCAATATTATTTAATTACGTATCAATCATATAGTGGCAATACTTCACATACTGAATATGAATCTCACTATAATGACATGTTAATTGCTAAAATAGATGCAAATGGAAAACTAGCATGGATGAAAAAACTTCCAAAACGCCAAAAAGGTGGACTTGCTCAAGGTGGATTATCGTATAAATACATCAATTCGAACAATAATCACTATTTAGTTTTCTTAGATAATGTTAAAAACCTAACATTACCAACAAATAAAAAACCAGCAACTCATCAAGACGGAGCAGGTGGATTCTTAACTGCATATAAAGTATCTGATGCTTCTGGAGAAGTTTCAAAAGTATCGTTATTAGATACAAAAGACTTTAATGACATGAAGTTGGAACAATTTAAGGTAGATAGAGTTTTAAAAACAGGAGAAGACCAATTTGTTGTTGAATTCTACAAAAACCAAAAAGAAGATATCTTGATTAAAGCTAACTTTAGCAAGAAATAAAAATTTTAATAATACATAAAGTGAAGTCCAGTAATATAAAATTACTGGACTTTGTTTTTTTAGACAAACTATATACTCAATGAAAAAGCTAATAATATCATTCATTTTTTTAATTCTAATTTCCAAAATTGGAATATCACAAACAGCAAAAGTTTCGGAAGCTGAAATTACTGTTGGTAAACCATACGAAGTAATTGATGCTTATTATAAAATGTACATTATAAAAGATGGGAAGATATTGAGTTTTAAACGAACTATGAGTGCACTCAAAATGCAACTTTTCGACCTTAAAACCTTAACGGAATTACAATCAAAAGACATTACTGATATTCATGGAGGTTATAGTATAGAATGTATAAAAGAATTTAAAGGAACTATTTTCTTATTCTATTCTTTATGGGATAACGTGAACCTTAAGGAACAATTGTTTTGTCGAGAAATCGATTTCAATAAATTTAGTTTTAAAGGTCAAGACAGACTTTTGGCTACCGTTGATGGAAAAGTTACCCAATATAATGGTCAAGATTTAGTAATAAACCGTTTTACTGCATATGGTGCAATGGATATTGATAAATTCAATATCCAAACATCGTATGATTCAACAAAAGTATTAATTCAATATCGAAAAGCACCTACCGATAAAAAAGATATTACCAATAAAGACATCATTGGGCTTTATGTTTTTAACAATGCTATGGAATTAATCAATGGGAAAGAATATACCATGCCATATACAGATAGTAGAATGGATAATATTGATTATTTAATCGATTCTGATGGTAACGTATACACCCTAGCAACCGTTTTTAATGAAGAAGATGATTTTACAGTTCAATACAAAGACGGAAAACCAAACTTCCATCTTGAATTGATTTGTCTTCAACAAAAAACAAAAGATTTTAGAACAACTAAATTTGATCTTGGAATAAATGTCGTCAATAACTTTTATTTATTCGAAAAATCGAACAAACAAATATGTTGTGCTGGGTTTTACAATGAAGTTAAAAATATTAAATACTATAGTGATATAGAAAATGCCTCGGGTATTATGATGTTCAAAACAGACAAAAATGGAGAAGCTAGAAATTTTCAGTTGTACAAATTTTCCGACGACGTTTTAAATCAAAATGCTTCGAAAAAAGAGAAAGATAAAAACAAAGAAACAGCTATAGCAAATGTACAATTACGTCAGCTTGTTTTACAGAAAGATGGAAGCATGATAATTGTTGGTGAACAGTTTTATTATACCGGCTTAAATAAACAGAATAATGTAAATATGTATCAATCGCATTACCTCGATATGGTAATTACTAAAATCGACTCAAACGACAAACTTGTTTGGACCCAAAGGCTCCCCAAACGCCAACAAGGAATGTATTTACGAGGCAATTTATCGTGCAAATACATTAATTCCGAGAACAATCACTATTTAGTATTTATCGATAACATTAAAAACCTATCAATTCCGCCAAACAAGCAGCTTGCAATTCATCAAGAAGGTGTTTGTGGCTATGTTATGGCGTACAAAATTTCAGATGCAAAAGGAGACGTTTCGAAAATTCCTTTATTTAACACAAAGGAATATAATGGTATGAAATTGGAACAATTTAGAGTAGATAGAATTTTAAAAACCCAAAACGATGAGTTTGTTATTGAATTCTATAAAAATCAAAAAGAAGATATTTTGATAAAAGCAAACTTTAACAAGGAAGAAAATTCGAAGAATTAATAAAAGGGAAGACGATTTTAAAAAAAATAGGGCGAATGCAATTCGCCCCAACGTAAAGACGATTTTTGAGCTGGGCAATCAGTAAGGGCGATTTGCAATCGCCCCTTCCTCCCCCTCTAAAAAACAACAAAAAAATGAACGAGAAAGCAAATTATAACCCACAAATCCACCATCGCCGATCAATCCGATTAAAAGGATACGATTATTCGCAGGCAGGATTATATTTTATTACCATTTGTTGCCATAATCGAAAACACATATTTGGCCAAATCGCATTCCCCCAAGCATCTGTAGGGGCGAATTGCATTCGCCCTATATCTTTATCCCAAGAAGATCACATCCCCCCCGAAATGATATTAAACCTATTTGGACAAATTGCATATTACGAATGGATAAAAACGCCCGAAATACGTCCCAATGTAGAATTGGGTGAATTTATAATAATGCCCAATCATTTCCATGCCATCATACGGTTGTTGGATGATTGTAAGGGCGAATTGCATTCGCCCATTATTCCAAACAAATCGGATTTATCCGCAAACTCAAACAGACAAACGGGCGAATGCAATTCGCCCCCACGGTCACCATCACAAACGATTGGAGCAATTGTTCGTGGATATAAATCATCGGTTTCAAAACAATTGGGTTTGATGGGATTCGATGGTCCATTGTGGCAACGCAATTATTACGAACACATTATCCGTGATGAAAAATCGCATAAAAACATTTCAGATTACATTATAAACAATCCTGCAAAATGGGCTGGTGATACATTTAATCCAGAAAAAAAATGATAACAGATTTCCCTAAAGGTTAATGCTTTGCACATCGTAGAAACGCAAAATGTTGCGTCTCCATCCAACAAAACCAACCTTTCTTAATGAACCAACTTCTGAGCCTTCAAGCCAATAAAAGCAGTTATTTGCAAAAGAATTGCTATAATAATAAGGGGTAACATTGTTCCGAGAATATCAATAAACATTCTATTTTCGAGAAACAAGCCATAGAACGACTCTAAGCCCCAGTAAAATGGAGATGCTTTCATTATAAGGGTAAATGCTTCGGGCATAGCAAAAGCAGGAACAAAAACACCTCCAAACGCAGCCAAAATCACTACCGATACACTTCCAAAGCCACTTGCTTGTTCTTGAGATTGTGCAAAAACGCCAATACATAGTGCAAAACTAATTGCATTCCATCCACAAACTAAAACGACAAACAGTAGACTGAATAAATTTGTTGGCATATTTAATTCGGGCAAATGCATGCAAGGGAAAACCCATTTCCCAATCGAAAAAATAACAATAACCTGTGCAATAATTACCCCCAAATAGACCAACTGTTTTGCAAGTAAACCAAGCATATAACTGGTAGGCAATAGCTTTAATCGCACAAAACTACCACTCAGCTTTTCCTTTACCATATTACCTCCAAGCGATACTACAGTAAAGAACATTGCAAAAAGTGTCCAAGCAGGAACATTGTGCTGACTGGCATTGGGAATTGTTGCGTTATCGTTATTCGACAAGGTTGTTTGTTTAAATGTAACCTGACTTTTCATCATATCTTTAAGAAAATCGTCGGGCATTTCTTTTTGATTAATGGAACTGTACAGCGATTTAATCATTATTTTGTTCGCAATAATCTGCATTATACTTTGCAATCCACCTCTTATTGAATAACGATACGATTCCTGCAAAACAGGTTGAAAACTAATATCTAAAGAATCTAAACTAATATTTGTTTTTACTCCCGATGCATTTGCCATTCCAAAACTTTCCAATGCCTTTGCTGCATTTATTTGAGCTTGCTTTTCCATCTGCGAAAAATACGCTTTGGGAATCGTTAAAGCCACCAATGCATCGTGTTTATGCATCAATGCTCGGATATTTTGCTTTTCCTTAAAATTTATTTGAATTACCTTAAACATTCCAGCCTTTTCGAGTGTTCGCACAAAGTCTTTCGACGTTGCACTATTGTCGTTATTGAAAAGGAGAATTGGAATTTTATTATCGTTAATAAGTTCAAAGGTACTGTTTTGAATGGCTGTCATTATAATAACCAAAAGTATTGGCATCAAAAACATCAATGCAAGCCCTACTCTGTCGCGAACCAACAAACGAAACTCTTTTAATAATGCTGCTGTAAATTTAAACATTAGTCTCTGTATGCGTTACCGGTCAACTTTAGGAACAATCCTTCCAATCCGTTTTCCTCGTGTTTATCAATCAAATCTTGCATATTGTCGTGGGCTATGATTACACCTTCGTCAATAAGTACAACGTTTTGGCATAAATCTTCGGCTTCTTTCAAATGATGCGAGGTATAAATTAAGGTTGAACCATTGGCATTCAATTCTTTTAAATACGTAACAATTGCATGTCGCGATTGAATATCAACACCAACAGTAGGTTCGTCAAGAAAAATAATTTGAGGACGATGCATTATGCCAATTGCTAAATTGATGCGTCGTTTCATTCCTCCCGAAAACTTTTTCAATTGCTTATTGCGAACATCATACAAACCTAAAATGGTAAGTAATTCTTCCGATCGTTCTTTTATTTGTTGTTTGTTGAGTCCATACCATGCACCATAGAATTGCAAATTTTCTTTAGGTGTGAGTTCGGGGTAAAAAGCAAAATCTTGTGGTACATAGCCAAACAAACGTTTAGCATCGTTATCGAACAAACTATTTCCGAATAATGAAATGCTTCCCGACTTAGGTTTTAAAATTCCCGTCATCATCGACATCAAGGTCGTTTTACCAGCTCCGTTTGGACCAAATATTCCAAACCTATCGTTTTTCGCTATCGATAACGAAATATTATTGAGAAACGTTGGATTATTTGTTTCATACTGAAAACTTACGTTTGTCAATTGAACAGCAGTATTTTCCACGCTTAATTCCATTTTATTTTCGACAATGCTATGAATGCTTTTTTTTCGATATCAGCAATGGCATTTAATTGTTTTGCAAGATTATCGATGTCTTGTTGAGATCCAAGTCTACCTTTAAATACACCAGCAGCATCAACAGCAAACGATCGCCACAAATCGCCCGCTTGGGTAAATTGTTCCGATATTGTCAATAATTCTTCTTTTGGAATAAAAGCGTATGCTTCTTGTAAAAATGCTGCATAAATAAAGCGGAAACCTCCACCACCAGTGCCAATTTCTTCTTGCATACGTATTATTTGTGCAAGATATGTGCGGAAGGTTTGCGTGTCGAGTTTTTTATGCCAAACTAATATTCTATTAGCAATATATCTAATTCCGCTTACTCCAGCTATAGGACCTGGAATATATAACATATCGCGAACATTTCGCTTAATGCCTTTTATAATTGCTTTGCGAATCTGTTCGTCTGAGATTTCACCATCAAATTTTGGATAATACAAATTTCCTTTGGGTGCTAATGCTCCTTTTGCAAAACGAACTCGTTCCAATTCATAAGAACTCAGTTGCGTTGTCGTTTCCATTACCGGATCGCTTACCAAATACGTATCGTCCTCTTTACCATACACAACAATATTGTGAGCATTAAAGTGGAAACGATATTCTTTAGGGAAATATGGCAAATAATACACTCCTACTTGACAACCAACAGCAATGTCTTTTTGCAATAATGTATCGAGGGTATTTTGAGCTTCTTGAGTTGATGAAAAACGTTTTTTCTCATAAGGAATTCCCAATGAATGGCAGGTACGTTTAAATATTAATCCAGGCATTATTCGATACGACAAAGCTGGACTATTATTAACCTTTAAAAATGGTATGAAAATAAAGAATAATCCCGATCCAATTCCAAAAGCAAGTGGTTCAGTTATTTTCTTCGATCCGTTATAATTTAATAAATTACAAGTAACACCGTTTTCGCAATGAGCAGATTGGTTGTGGTTAAAATCTAATTTCATTGTATTGTTTTAAATTCATCGATGCTTACTTCGAACAAGTTAGCATATTTCTGAAGTTTTTTATTTGATAGTTTTGCAAATACAGATGCTTTCATGTGACGTTTTATTTGCCAAGTCCAAAACCCTGTATATGCAGAAATAATACTTAAGTCCATTATTTTCAATTCCATATAATAAAGAATCGGACTAGCATTTCCTTGTAGAACTTTTTGACGAGCACTCTCAACTCGTATTTCAATATCATCCCAAGCTAAATCTAAAGCTGCAGCTTTAACTTCCCAGCCTTTGCTTAGCGACTTTGTATAATTGCCATTTTCATCAACAACATAACAAAGTTCTTTAGTCATTACTTCTAAAGCACTTTTATCTTGAGGAGTTTCTTCTAGTTTCATTTATCGTAGTATTTTCAACTAACACACTGTTAGTAAACAAAAAGCATAAGAGAAACGTGCACTTTCGGGAACTGCCAAAAGTATTTTATTCCCTTTTTGAAGATTTTTTGTTTTCACAAGTTCATCAAGCATAATGTAAATGCTTCCAGCTCCAACATTTCCTTTGGTTTTCAAATTTGTAAACCAACGCTCGTAAGGTATTGTAATTCCATTTAAAGCCAAGATATCATATATCTTATCTTTAAAGAAATAACTCGACATGTGTGGAAGTAAATAATCTATTTCATCTACCGACACACCTTTTCTATCTAAAATATCTTTAAGACCATTAAAGCCTTTTTCAATAATCGTAGCACTCAACAATTTAACGTCTTGTTTTATGCTTAATAATGACTTATTCATTATTTCTTGTGGAGAATAATGCAAGTAGCTATTTAATGTGCCATCAGAAAGTTTTTCGGCTCCCATATACATACAGGTTTCCTTTTCGTTTGCAAAAGAAAACAGTTCGATCCATTCAACTTTTAACGAAATACCATTTTCGTTTTTCTTGTTTTCCAATAAAAAAGCACCAGCTCCATCCGATAACATCCAACGTAAAAAATCTTTTTCGAAAGCTACATATGGATTTTCGTTTAATGCCTCTAATTGTTTTGCCTCTTCTTCAAACACATCCGATTTTAATAAAACAGACATACGTTCCGAACCAGCACAAACTGCTTTTTGTTTTTCGCCACTTTTAACCGAAAGAAAAGCATATTTCATAGCATGCATTCCCGAGCAACAAGATCCTGAATTTGAAGTAACTTCAATATTTTTAGTTTCTGGCAATAAACCATGAACCATTATCGAGTGTGAAGGTAATAACTGATCGGGACTTGTTGTTCCGCTGCAAAGCAAATCAATTTCTTTCAGTTCTTCTGAATTTTCAGCAAAAAGTTCACGAACAGCCAACGCCACTAACTCCGCATTTGTATGAGTAACATTTCCTTGTTTATCGAGAGCATAATATCTGTTTTCAATACCATTATTACGCAATACAATAGGTTTCGATTTTGATGGACGTCCATTGATTTGACCTAAATAAACTTCAAGTTGATCGTTGGAAATTGATTCGTTAGGAAAAAATGTTGCTGTTTTATTAATAAATACCTCTGTCATTTTACTATATTTTACTGCAAATATATTTGTTTCTTCTTATTAATCGATTTTGATGTAAATGGGGCTATAATTAATTGATAAACTAAAATCACGATAGGAGCAACTATGAATAGAGCTATTAATAAATAATATTTGAAAGCTGTAGCTACTCTCGTTTTACCTTTTTGTGTTGTTCCATATTTTCTTATCAAATTTGCCCAAATTGAAAAGAGTCTTTTAGCTCGCTCTTCGATAAATAAAATATCGGTTGGCAAAGTTATTAATCCTAAATTCAAAAATTTTGTTTGTAGATCAGATAGTTCATTTTTTTCTATAGCCTGATTTAATATTGAACCAAATTGAGAAGCTGACTGAATATCTTTATCACTAACTCCAGGTTTTGGGAACATACCATATTTACGTGTTTTTGTGCCTTTCAACATCCAATGTAAAATGGTAACTGCACTTATTTGGTTTTGATTTCTATCAACAAATGGCACATTTCCTACAATATATCCACCTGCTTCTGTTATACGTTTTCTTACAGATGCTTGTGAATTAAGCCACATATTACGTGAACCTATTAATGTAATTACAGGAGTATTTTGTAATAAGACTAAAAATGTTTTGTCTTGCAAAATAGAACTTGCGGGTATTGAAGGAGACAAAAACCAAGGCTGATAAGCAAAAATAATAAGGTCGTATTTTGAATATTTATAGTCTATTTTTTGCAAAGGAATAGCTGTTTCTAAAACACATTCGGGCATGCAGTCAAAAAATGCTTTTGAAGTCCAAGGAAAAGGGAAAGGAGTTACTGGATTATATTGAACTCTATCAATATCTACATTACGCAATTCTCCTGCAAAGTTATCCGTAATTTCGTTTAACTGACCAGTTTGAGAATATGATAATAATAGAATCTTGTAAAGTTTATCCATGCAGTATTATTGTAATTCTTTAAATGTTAAAATCTTAGAAGTCAAACAATACTTCTTTATTTGATTCTGTAAACTAGGAATCATTTTCTTGTATTCTTGTATAACACTTTTTTTATCTTCGTTCAAATTAGTGTTGTAACCGAGAAATTGAGGACTATTTTCCTGAATTACTAATCGTAAAAATCGATATTCTGCGTTATTGGGAAATTTCGTAATTTCTTCCTCTAACAATAATCTTCCTTCTTTAAAAAAGCTTAATTTATCTAATACAGAAAAAACAATTCCTGCTTTCTTCATTTTCAATGCTCCAATATAAGCCTTCAATCCATCTTTATCTTTTTTTTGCAAGATAGTAATCTGATTATCAATCAAAGTCAAATTTGTAGAAGAAAAAGCATTATAAAATTCCGATTCATTTATACTTGAGTTCGAAACTTGTGATTTTATAAGCATCGGAAAAATGATACATAAACATAAAATCACACAATTAAAACTACGCATAAATTCAAAGATTGGCTTAATAATTATTTTTTGCAAATTTAAGAATTGATTACGTATTTTCAAACTAAAAAACATGTATTTGATTTGAGTATTTTAATTAGAATCAAAATTAACACCAAAAAAATGATATTCAACCTAATAGCACTATAAAACCGAAGTTAGCAAGTACCATTTTTTTGTTACGAATATTTACTAATAGAGATAGAAAAAAATGCTATTCCCTTAGCTTATTTGCGAATATCATTCACCAAAATCAAACTATGTTGACTTCCTTTATAGGTGTTATAAAGTAAACAAAGATTTTTATTCGTAGTATTTGCCTTTTGTTTAATGAAATGTGTTGGCAAACTATCAATATTTGAAGTTTGTATTGCTAACCATAATGCAAAAGCAGTTGTTGTAGGATACTCACCACTAAAATGCTTATAATGAACAATTGAACTATTACTTTTTAGAATATTTTCAATTAAGGCATAATAATCATGTAGTCGAACATCTCCATTTTCACCTGAAATTAAAACAGCAATATCTTCAACCGTCACATTATTTTTTTCAAGAAAAGCAATGAACCATGTTTTCACATCTTCAATATTATTGGAATGCAAACTTGTTAAATCAACAATATTTGCTTGAGCATCGCTTGGATTATTATTAACAATAAACATTGCTGAACCTTCGCCAGCAATACTGCCAATTGTTTGTGATGAATATAAATCAATATTTGAAGCTGCTTCTTTTTTGTACCAACCAGCCAAATATTCAATATTATAATTATAATCGGAAATTTCGTCCAATCCGCCAAGTAAATACTCTGCATTTGGATTTTCCAACAATAACATTTTAACATCTAAAAGGGCGTTTTCAAAAGCCAATCCACGGTGAACATGTGTTATATTATATCCATGATTTGCCGAAATAAGTCCAATTTGTCCCGCAATAGCATTGGGTGTACTTTGCACAAAATTGGTTGGTGTTAATGTCCCCTCTTCGTATTGCACTATCTGATTAAGAAATTTTATGCAATCTTCCATTCCCCCATTTGCAGTTCCAATAACAATACCATCGGGTTTTCTTTCACTTGAAATTAATGGTAAAGCACTTCCAACGCCTATTCGAACAGCTTTTCCCATTCGTCGAAGAATACCTGCTGGAATGCCTTCGTATTTGGGTTCACGCACTTTCAATACATTATTCTCCGATTGATTTATTGTTTCTAAATCAATATCAGAAAAAGTATTTTGTGCCGATATGCAGCTTGTTTTATGAATATACATACTACTAAACTTTTGAAAAAACGAGTGAACTGCAATTTCCTCCAAAACCAAATGAATTACACATCACATGCGAAATATTTGCAGAATGTGTTTTGAGTACTGGAATTAAACCTGTTTCGGGTATTGCTGATTCGAAGTGTAAACTCGGATATACTTCTTGATGATTCATTGCCAACAAAGAAAACACAGCTTCTATTCCACCCGATGCTCCAAGCGAATGTCCAATTTTAGACTTTGATGAAGCAAATGCTGGTACTGTTTGAAAAACCCGTTTTAAGGCAACACTTTCGACCAAATCGTTATTTTCGGTTCCCGTTCCATGGGTATTTATAAATCCAATTTTTTCGGGAGATAATATAGCTTTCGCTAATGCTAGTGTCATTGCCTGATACGCACCTTCCCCCTCGGGCGATAATGTGGAAGCATGATATGCATCGTTTGTATTGGCATAGCCTGTTAATTCGGCATATACTTTTTTATTTTTCACATCTGATTCGGCTTCAAGAATTAAAAAGCCAGCACCTTCAGCTAAGTTTAGACCATTGCGAGTTTCGTCAAATGGTCGACAAAATTCGCTCGATAAAATTCCAAGAGAATTGAAACCGTTTATGGTAAATTTTGCAAGACTATCGGCACCACCAACAATTGCACGTTTTACAATGCCATGTTGAATAAGGCGTGCTCCATACATTATAGCATTGGCCGACGATGAACACGCAGTATTAATAGTATTACAAACTCCTTTTATCCCATATCGTTGTTGAAGGAAAAGTGTCACAGAACCATTGTCGTACGACGCTAAAAAAGGAGAACCTTCGGTTTTTGTATTTGAATCGTTAAATAATTCATCGGTTAAGCACATACCTCCAACAGTGTTGGCAACAATTAATGCTGTATCGAATGATGCTATTTGTTGTTGACTTAATGCTGCATCAGAAATTGCTTCATTACAAGCCTGCAATGCTAGCAAGGAAGTACGTGTTATTCCTTTATCGTTAATCGAGAAACGTTGAATTAAAGTTTCATTTTCAACTTTAACTTCTCCAAAATGCAACAAATCGGCATATTTTGTTTTTACCAATTCGGCTTTTGAAAGTCCACAATCGCCAGAAACAAGTGCACGATGATTTGATGCAACATTGTCACCCAAAGCACTGATAACACCAATTCCTGTTACAAAAACACGATGCATGTACAACGAATTATTTTTGATTTTCAAGAATAAAATCGACCATAGAATTAACGTTTACTAAAACTTTTCTACCGTCTTTGGGGTCTTTAATCTTAATTTTATATTCTCTTTCTAATAGAACGATTAATTCTAAAGAGTCAATTGAATCTAGACCTAAACCATCTCCAAATAACGACATATCATCGCTAATTTCTTCTGGTTTTGTATCCAATAAATTTAAATAGGTAACTATATGTTGTTTCAATTCAGCTTTTAATTGTTCTTTTTCCATTTTCAATGCTTGTTTATTGATCGTTTTTTTTGATACATCGGCAAAAATAGATAAAAATATTTATCAAAACCAGAGTATCTTTACTTTATATACAATTGAAATTCATTAGAATCTAAATCCTATTTTAACATTAAACGGTACATTTAATTGAATATCGTCAATATTACTTGAAGGACGTGTACCTAAACCATCAATTGACTCAATATCAGAATTTCCAGCAACTGTCATTTTTCGCTTTACCACACCTAATCCTGCATAAGGCTCAATTGTTACATAGGGTCCAGCAAAGAATTTCAACCCAAATTTAACATTTGCTCCTATACGTTCTTTATCATTAATATAGTAATAATATTCATAATCAGTATCTGTTGGGACATATTTTACAATTTCTGACTCATTTGTAATTGTTAATTTACATTTGGTATAATACCCTTCAAGAGCTACATATGGTTTAGCCTTTTTTGAAGTATTAAGATAAAATTTCAATTCGGCTCTAACTTTATAACCCGTTCTTTTGTAGGTTAATTCGTCTTCGGTTACGCTAAACCATTCCGAAGCACCAATTAAACTTCGATTCAAAAGATATCCACCCTCAATTTGGACCCCAATTTGTTGACCAAATATTTTCTCATACCCTATTTGCATAGAAGGCGTTACGAAATCAAAAAGATTTAAAGGAGCAAAAAAAACATTATTACTTTTAAATTTTTCGGAACGATCTGATTGTGCATGCAATGTTGTTAATCCCAAAACTACAGCTAAAAAGGAAATTATTACTTTTCTCATACGACTTCTATTTAATTGATTACAATTTTAAACAGTTATGAATGCAAACATACAATAGGGTTTGATAATATCAAAATATGGATTTATAAAAAGTGTTCCCGTTATTAAAAGTTTATTCCTAATTTTATATTTAAGGGTAAATTAACATCAAGACTTTTAGGGATTGCAAAGAAATCTTCTGCAATTTTAGAAGTTATTGAATCGTCATCATCATGAAGCTTTCCTTTTTTATCAATATCATTATAAACTATTCCGAAGCCAATATGTGGTTCTAAAAACAAATATTTTCCTAAGGGAAATTTCACTCCAAATTTTATATTTAACCCAGTTCGTTTAATATCATACTTAGCATAATAATTTTCATAATCGGAATCTGAAACAGTGAGTGACTTAGCATAATCAGATCGAAAATGTGAGAGTATAAGATTATTCTTTGTATGAAATAATTCACATGAAACATAAGGTTTTATTTTTGTATCACGAAACCAATAATATTTGACTCCTAGTTTTACTTTATAGCCTTTTGCACTTTGATCGTCTTCACTAAAGTCTTTATCAAAATAATTTACAATACTCTGTTTTATAATATATCCCCCTTCAATTTGAACCGATAATTGTGGTTTCAAAAATCGTTCATAACCAATTTGAATAGAGGGATTAGTAAAATCTAATAGATTTAAAGGTGCAAAGAAAACAGCGTTTCGATTATTTCTTAAAAGGGAATCGGGCGTTTGAGAATAGCCCAATAGTTGAAATCCGATAAAAAAAACTATTATTTGAAAATATACTTTCATTTTGAAAAAATTAAAATCTAAATCCCAATTTCATATTTATTGGAAAATTGATAAACCATCGATCATTACCTTTCTCATTTGAGTTAAAAGAGAATAAGCCATCGATATTCATATCAGATATTGTTTCATCAGTTTTTCTATTAACTAAACCAATACCGATATATGGCTCTATAAACAAATATTTACCAAGGAAAATTTTAGCACCAAACTTAAGATTTACACCTGCTCGACGAATATTTGCTATATCGGTAACACTATCGTTTTCAAGTTCTTTCTTTTTACTTTTAGAGTAGAATAATTCACATGAAATATACCGTTTAACTCCTTTGGTAAATAAAAAATATTTTATTTCGCCTCTTAATTTACCCCCATTCGAATACAATTCATATTTATTGGTATTATCTTGTAAATACCAATAAAGAGCTTGCTTAAAAATATAAGCTCCTTCAACTTGAACCGAAATTTTATTCGTGAGTAATCTTTCATACCCCACTTGAATTGATGGATTTATATTATCAACAAGATTTAATGGTGCAAAGAAAACAGCATTTCGTTTAATTGAATCTGTTTGTGCTTGCATAAAAAAAGACATTCCAATGGCAAAAAGTAAAGTTACTCCTATTCGTTTTTTCATAATATTAAAATTAAAGTGCGTTCTGTTGTTTTATTTCGAATGCAAAAATAGTAATTTCCATGAAAGTAGCAAATACATATAAAAAAAAGCACACTACCAAAATTTGAGATAGTGTGCCAATTAAAATATTTACCTGTAATACACTAATTCTTCTTCACAAAGTACCCCATGTTAGGTAATACATTTGTAATTGAGTTCGTAGTTCCATTTGGGACATAAAAACCACTGAAATTTTTAACCGAACTTATTTTTGTTGTATCGAATGCTGTAGCAATTGGCGTAGATGCTTGATAAATACAACCAACTAAATTCCAACCCGATTTCATTGTATTTAATTGTTTTGTAGCCGTAAAAGCCATTTGGGTTCCTGAAATGGCTAAAGTTGTTGCAGCCTTCATATTTACTAAATAACCTTTTCCCTGTTCTATCGATTTTAAGCTATTAAATACAGCTAAACTATTTGAAGGACTATAAAACGCATCTGCATTTTTGATTTCCGATAAATTAGTCAACACAGTACTAAATACTGAAGCTATTGAACTGTCAGTAGGAACAACATTAAATGATACTAAATTCCAACCTTTTACTAATGAAATTGATTGTGTTACGGTAGGTATTGTTGCTACAGATAACTGTAAATCTCCAACATTAATTAATGTTTGATAATCATTTGCATCGCCAACCCACATATATTGATTATTTCGTGTTGTTGTTCCATCGCAATCATCAAAAGCAATATCGAAACCATACAATGAAGTTGTATTAGGAGTAATTCCAAAACTATTTGACCAAGGAATTGCAAACTCCATTGTATAACCACCTGTAATTAATTTTGTTGCTGATATAACTTTCGAAGTTGTAGTTGAAGCACCCGTACCAGCACCTAATTTTTCCCAAATAGAGGTACTATTTACAACTTTTACCCATTGACGATCTGATGCATCGAAAGCTCCACCATTATTATTCATGTCAAAATAGATTTCTATTGCATCATTATCATACACATTTGTATTTGTTGTTGTAATTGAGGCATCTAAAACTTTAACTGCTATATATAAATAATTTGCATCCCATAAAACACCAAAAGTAGCTGTATTATTTTTAGTTCCACTAGCTTGTTTTTCTATCGTTTTATTTAAGTTCCAATTCGTTTCAGTGATATTTCCATCAATAGTTGGGGCTACCGAAACCTGTGGTGCAATTACCGTAGATGTATTTTCGATTACAGTTACGATACAATTTGCTTTAAATGACCCTTCTGTTGTTGTAACAGTAATAGTTGTAGTTCCAATTGCATTTGCAGTTACTAAACCTGCCGAAGATAAACTAGCAATTGTTGCATCAGAACTTGTCCATGTCATGCCTTGTGATGATGCATTTGTTGGAACAGTTAATCCAGTTAATTGACTCGTTTTTCCAATCATCAAAGATAATGTAGTTGGAGTTACAGTTACTCCTGTAACATTAATTTTACTTACAGTACAAAGTGTTGAATCTTTAAAATTACCCGTTGCTGTTTTTGCAATAATATAAGCAGTACCTAAAGCTAGACCTGTTACTAACCCAGTAGCATCGACTGTTGCAATAGTTTGATTCGAGCTAGTCCAAGTTATTGCAGATGTTGCTCCAGCAGGCGAAATAGTTGCCGAGACAGTATTTGTTCCATTTAAAGAAACAGCTAAAGGTTTTGGAGAAACCGAAACACCAGTTGGGGTTACAGTTGCAGTTTGCGATAATATATATGCAATTGCACCTACAAGTCCAGCACTGTAATCAACGCCTCCTTCTCCATTAGTATAGTTATCACGTTTGTCGGAATAAGTTCCTGATCTTATTCCACCAACAAGATATCCAAATTGAGCATTTCGTGTGGGAATTTCAATAACAGCAGTATTTGCAACATCATTGTCATTTAAATAAACATTTCTATGATGAGGATATTTTATTGTATTGGTAACAAGATTATTAGTATAACCAACAACAAACGACATTTTTGAACCATTACTTCCAGCAGTATTATTTCCTAAGATATAATCTACTTGTTTATAGATAAAAGGATCAACTCCAGTAGTTTTAGTAAAAACCATATTCATGGCTACAACAAATGCCGAATTTCCATTATAACGCAATGTTCCCCAAGTAGCATCACCACCTGTATACAAGCCATTAGCATTAACAGCTCCTTTATAGGTCGTTGCAAATGAATTCAGTAATGCTGCAGCTTTTGTACTTCCTAAAGTAGCTAGATTATATGCTGCAATGTCATCATTATTACTATATCCAAAACAATAATTATGATTAGATACATTAGCCTCATAGGAAAGTGCTTCTGTCTTATATTTAGCATCGTTTGTTGCATAATACAATTCGGTACACATACATACATAATCATCTTGCCATTTTGCATTTGCTCCATAAAATGCATTTTCGGGACTCCCTGCTGTGGCTTGATGTGCTTTTGCATAAGCATAAGCATAAAGAGCATGTGTTAAACAAGTATTTGCATAAGCAGTATCAATTGATCGATATTTGCGCGACATCAAAGCTAACGTTGCAGAACAAAACGATGCCATTGAAGCATCATTAACATTACCATACATTACACGAGGTTGGCCACCATCAGCTGTACCTAATGTTGCCATTTTAACAGATGTTATCCAATGTTTATGATCGGCATTTCCTTGTCCTTTTTGAGAATAAAATTGTGTTGCACTTCTCGATGCTTTTATAAAGAAATCGGTAGAATATTTTACTTCATTGAGAATATCTGGGATACCATCAGGATCGTGTCCAGTACCTTCCCAATTATAGTTTTGAGCTTTAAAATATCCAGCATAATTTTGAGAATAATAATCACCATAACCAGCAGGCCATAAATCATATCCTTTTAATAATACATAAGCCGAATAAAAACTTGTTTGACCAAACATTGGGTGATCACCACAATCGAACCAACCTCCTGTTAAGTCATAACCGGCATCGTTATCATTATTAAAGTCTGAAGCTGTACTGTGATTCTGCAAAAGCCAGTTTGATGTTGTACCAGTTTTTAATGAAGCGCGCTGTGCACCATAAAATCGAGCAGTCATCCATTCTGCTTTTTGATAATCTGCAGTTTTAAATGTTTGAGAAAATACATTTACTGAACAGAAAACTGTAATTAAGAAACTAATTGAAATGATATACCTTTTCATCCTTAGAAAATTTAAAAAGAAAACACTAAACCCACACAATAGCTCAGAAGATATAATTCTGAATTACAGATTAAAATTAGTGTATACGAAGGATAAGTAGGTTAGGTTTTTTGTTCAAAGTATATGAATGAGCGAAAAAAGACAACATTTTGCATCAAAATTACACTATAGAAAAAACCGCCACAAACAAACAGGTTATAAACAACTTACAACAGTCTAAGTATAGATAATTGCTTTATTTCTTTTGAATAAAATAACCTTTGCCTGGTTCTACAGATAAAAGGGAATTCGTACTTCCAGAAGGGAAATAATATGCTTCGAAATTCTTGATTTCATTAAATTTAGTATTGTCAAACGCAGTTGAAAGTACAGTTATTGTTTGATATTGACAACCAATTAAATTCCAACCCGATTTCAATGTATTTAAAATAGATGTTGATGATATTTTAGACGCGGATCCAACAACAGACAATGTAGCATTAGCATTCATATAAATGAGATATGCTTTTCCTTGTTCAATGCAAGTTAAACTATTAAAAATACTTAAAGCATTCGCTGAACTATAATACGAATCGGAATTTTTAATTTCGACCAAATTCGTTTTAACATCTTTAAATATTGTATTAATTGAACTATCAACAGGCACTACATTGAAGGAAATAAGATTCCAGCCTTTTACCAATGTAATTGATTGAGTTATGCCTCCAACAACTTGATTTGATAATTGCAAATTACCAACTTTCGACAAATCGTTATAATCATTTCCATCACCCATCCACATTACCTGATTGTCGCGCGAGCCCGATGTTTTACTATCTGCATCATCAATTCCTATATCAAATCCATAAAGGTTTGATAAACTAGGTTTAATACCAAAATTTGACCAAGGAATTGCAAATTCAACAGAATAACCTCCAGTTATTAGTTTTGATGCAAATTTTATTCCCGTATTTCTACTTTGTTGTTCCCAAATACTTGTAGCACTTACAACATATACCCATTGACGATCATACGAATCGTACGAACCTCCATTAAGATTCATATCGAGATATAACTCAATAGCATCATTATTATAATTGTTTGCATTAGTTGTAATTATAGTAGCATCTAATACTTTTACAGCAACATACAAATAAGTATCATCCCATAAAAACCCTAAAGTTTCAGTATTATTGGGCGTTCCACTTGCAGTTTTTGCTATTGATTTATCGAGAGTCCAAAATGTTTCATCAATAAATCCATCAATAGTAGGAGCAGTAAGAGTTTTATTAACCAAAACCAATTTGGGATTTGCAGAAACAGTAACAATGGAATTAGCTTTAAAAGCCCCTTCCGATGTAATTACTGATATTGTAGCTGTTCCCATTGCTATCGCTTTAACTAAACCTGTATTTGAAACTTTTGCAATTGTTGTATCGGAACTTGACCACGAAATAGTTTGAATTGAAGCAGTTGATGGTAATAATGAAGCAGTTAATTGACCAAAATTTCCAACAGTTAATGGCAATGAAGTTGGAGAAACGCTTACACCTGTTACGTTTATTTTTGAAACATTACACAAAACTGAATCAACAAATCCACCTGTATTCGATTTTGCTACGATATACGTTGAACCAACAGAAATTCCTTTAACTTGTCCACCAATAGTAACTGATGCTATGCTAGGATTTTGAACTGTCCATTTTACATCATTAGGTGCTCCACTTGGAGTCATTGCTACAGTTATAATTGCAGTATTATTGAGCGACAAATTCAACGGCTTTGGAGAAAGACTCATAGCTGTAGGCACAACCTTTGACTGTTGAGCCAAAATATATGCTAAAGCACCAACAAGTCCAGCACTATAATCAACACCACCTTCGTTACTTTGATAATTATCACGAACATCATTAAACGTTCCACTACGAATACCTCCAACTAGACAGCCATATTGTGCATTTCGTTCTGGGATTTCAATTACAGCTCCAGCACAACCAGTACAATTAACAGAATTAGTAGGCACATCATCATCATTAAGGTAAGCACTTCGTTGATGCGGATGTTTTGCAGATTTATCGCCAAAACCAACTACAAAAGATATTTTTGAACCATTTGCACCAAGGGTATTATTTCCCAAGATAAAATCTACCTGTTTATATATGAATGGATCAATACTCGAAACTTTTTTAAACACATCGTTTGCAGCAACAATAAAAGCTGAATTTCCATTATAACGTAATGTTCCCCAAGTATTATCGCCACCAGTATAAATGCCACTTGCATTCACGCCACTTTTATACATACTAGCAAATGAATTAAGCAAAGTGGCCATTCCTGTACTTCCAAGTGTTGCTAAATTATATGCTGCAATATCTTCGTTATTATGATACTGAAAACAATAATTATGATTTCCAATAGCCGACTCATACGACAAAGCTTCAGTCTTATATTTTGCATCGTTGGTCGTATAATATAATTCCGTACATAAATCGGCAAAGTCATCTTTCCAATTTGAATTTGCTACATAAAACGTTGAACTTTCGGGACTACCAGCTACATTTTGATGATTTTTTGAATATATATAAGCATATAATGCATGAGAAAGACAAGTATCTGCATACTTGCTATCGTACTTTCTATAAATTCGCGACATTAAAGCTAATGTAGCTCCACAAAACGACGACATCGATGCATCATCAACATTACTATACATTTTTCGAGGTTCTCCTCCGTCAGTAACAGGCATTTTTGCCATCCCTACAGATGTTAACCAATGTTTGTGATCGTATGCACCTTGTCCTTTTTGAGAATAAAATATCGTTGCACTTCGACTACATTTTATAAAAAAATCGGTTGCATATTTTACCTCATTTAAAATATCGGGAATACCATCGGGATCGTGCCCGGGGCCTTCCCAAGTGAAATTTTGAGTTTTATTATAGCCATCATAATTTTGCGAATAATAATCGCCATAACCTGCAGGCCATAATTCATAACCTTTTAATAAAACATAAGCCGAATAAAACTGTGTTTGCCCATACATTGGGTGATCGCCACAATCGAACCAACCTCCCGACAAATCATATCCAGCATCGTTATCGTTTATAAAATCAATTCCTGTTCCATGATTTAAAAGCAACCAATTTGTTGGTCCGCTACCAAGCATACTAGCTCGTTGAGCACCATAAAAACGAGCTGTCATCCATTCAGCTTTTTTATATTCACCTGTAGTAAAATATTGTGATTTCAGACTATTTGCAAAAAGAACTAGAAGGATGAATATATATTTTTTCATAAAAGGAATTCTGCTAAATTTCAACGAATAGACAACTAAAAAAGATAAAACCCTAAGTGTAATTATAAGATTATGACAAAGATATAAAAATTTACAAAAGAATTAACATGCCGATAATTCTCTAAATAAACGAATCGTCTGCATTGCTTCACGAACATCGTGTACACGAAGTATTTTCGCTCCTTTTTGCAATGCAACCATATTAAGCGCCGTTGTTCCATTCAATGCTTCCGATGGTTCAATTTCTAAAGTTTTCCAAATCATCGATTTTCTTGATAATCCAGCTAATACAGGTACATCAAGTAATCTCAAATATTCGAGCTTGCTTAATAATTCAAAATTATGTGCTGTTGTTTTGCTGAACCCAAAACCAGGATCAATTATAACATCATTAATTCCTGCTTGATGAAACAATCTAAGTTTAAAGGAAAAATAATCGATTATTTCGTTCATTAAATTCTCGTAATGAGTATCATTTTGCATTGTTTGTGGAGTACCACGCATATGCATACAAATATATGGAAGCTTGTGATGGCCAACAACATGAGGCATTTCTTTATCAAGTTCACCTCCCGAAATATCATTAACGATTATTCCTCCAAAATGCTTAAAAACAGTTTCAACTACTTTAGAACGAAATGTATCAATAGATATGGAAAAATCTGGTAAAACGTTTCGTACAGTTTCTAGTGCAGGTAATAGACGATCTATTTCTTCTTTTGCAGAAATATCTTGAGCTCCTGGTCTTGAAGAATAAGCACCAATATCTATAATCGCAGCACCTTCATTTTTAATATGTAAAGCTCTTTGAGCAATCTGTTCCGAAGTAGAATATTGTCTCCCATCGAAAAAAGAATCGGGCGTAACATTCAAAATCCCCATTACGACAGGTTTTGACAAATCTATTAATGAACCATTTAGGAGCATAGCATGCATTTACATTAAGCGAAACAAAGTACGCACAAAAACATTTTATTTAAACACTGTTTTTGCAATTTATTTACGCAAGTTTTATATTTTTGCTGATAATTGAAATGTATATAGAATGAACCATACTTCAGAACAATTTGATAAAGTTATAGACCTTTGTAAAGACATATTTTTCAAGAAATTAGAAGATTACGGAACTGCTTGGAGAATAATGCGACCTGAATCGGTTACCGATCAAATTTTCATTAAAGCTCAACGAATCAGAAGTCTTGAGGAAAAAGGTGAATCGAAAGTTGGTGAAGGCATTATTCCTGAATTTATTGGTATTATAAATTATGGCATAATTGGAATAATTCAATTGTCTCTTTCCGATGAATCGCCAATAGACATGAATAAAGAAACGGTGAAAAAGCTTTATCTTCAATGTTTCAATGAAGCGAAACAATTAATGCTTAAGAAAAATCACGATTACGGTGAAGCATGGCGTGGAATGCGCGTAAATTCATATACCGATTTGATTTTAATGAAAATCCACAGAACAAAGCAAATAGAAGACAATAAAGGTGTTACTATCATTTCGGAAGGTATTGATGCCAATTATTTCGACATGATAAACTACTCTGTTTTCGCTCTTATTAAACTCGTTGTTGAACAAGAAAACCAATAATTTATGCCAAGACGTGGTGCAGAAAAATATAAAGAAATAAAGAAAATCAGTTGGGGAGTTGTATTCACCATTTTAGGTTGTATACTTTTCAATATGGGTTATTTCAAACCAAATCTTTCGTGGGAAAGAATCAACTGGTTGCTTATAAGTTTATTTACCGTTTCGCTCGGATTAGCGTTATTTACATCTAAAGGAAATACTTGGGCTCATCTTAGCCGTATTTTTGTAGGAATCATTTTTACCTATTCGGGAATTGTTAAAGCCATTGATCCATTGGGTTCGGCTTATAAATTTGGCGATTATTTTGATACTTGGCATTTAAAATTCATGGGGCCGTATGCTGTTCCACTAGCTATTTTCATGTCGATTGCCGAATTGATGGTTGGATTTGCCCTGTTATTCAATATTTTCCTTGAATGGGCAGCCTTAGGAGCTTTGATATTTATGGTATATTTTACGCCAGTAACATTATATCTTGCATTCCAACAAAACCTTACGGGCAAAGAATTAGTTCACGATTGTGGTTGCTTTGGCGATGCTTTAATATTAACAAATTGGCAAACATTTATAAAGAATCTTATCCTATTGATTCCTACCATAGTTATTTATAAAAAGCGTTTGAAAATACGAGCAATATTACTTGAGTCATCGCAATTAATTTTCCTTGGAGTTTTCTTTTTATTTGGAGCAGGTATAGCTTATATGGGAATGGAACATCTACCAATAATAGATTTCAGACCATATAAAATAGGAACAAACATTCTGCAAAAAATGACTATTCCTGTTGGAGCTCCGCAACCCAAATACGAATATCATCTTTTCTATAAAAACAATAAATCGGGCGAAACTAAAGAGTTTAGTTTAGAGAATTACCCAAAAGCCCCATCGTGGACATTTGTCGACACAAAGAATGTATTAATTGAAGAAGGTTACGTTCCACCAATTCACGATTTTTCGATTGTAAATGCTACTGATGGCGATATTACGCAAAAAGTATTAACAGACAAAAATTTCAATTTCTTAGTGGTAGCTTACGATATAAACAAAACCGATTTGAAGCATATCAAGCAATTTAGTGAATTATATAATTGGTGTAAAGCTAAAGGAATTGGTTTCCGTTGTTTAACATCGTCGGTTGAACGCGATATCGAATTCTTTAAGAAGAAAACAGGAGTTACATTCCCATTTTATACAACCGATGCCACCACACTTAAAACTGTTGTGCGTTCAAATCCAGGTCTTGTAATGCTAAAAAACGGAACAGTAAAAGACATGTGGCATCATAATGACATTCCAAAAGTTGAATATTTCAACGAAATTATAAATAAGTAAATCAGTTTAAAAATCAATAAATACATATAACAATGAGAAAAAAAATCGTAGCCGGTAACTGGAAATGCAACACAACACTTGAAGAAGGTATTGCACTTGCAAAAGAAGTAAATGCTTTGGTTAATACTAACGACGTGGTTGTAGTTTTAGGTACACCATTTATTCACTTAACAGAAGTAGTAAAAACAGTAACAAATAAAGCTATTGCAGTATCAGCTCAAAACTGTGCAGCAGAAGCAAAAGGTGCTTTTACAGGTGAAGTTTCAGCTTCAATGGTAAAATCAACTGGAGCAAAATATGTTATTTTAGGACATAGCGAACGTCGCGAATATTATGGCGAAACAAGTGCTACCCTAAACAAAAAACTTGCTTTAGTTCTTGAAAACGGATTAACTCCTATCTATTGCTGTGGTGAGCCTCTTTCAATTCGCGAAGCTGGAACACAAAACCAATATGTTATAAAACAATTAGAAGAAACTATTTTCACTCTATCAGTTGAAGATTTCAACAAACTTGTAATTGCTTACGAACCAATATGGGCAATCGGTACAGGTAAAACTGCCACTACAGAGCAAGCTCAAGAAATTCACAAAGTAATTCGCGAAGCTATTGCTGCTAAAATGGGAAAAGAAGCTGCTGAAGGCGTTTCTATTCTTTATGGTGGAAGCTGTAATGCAGCTAATGCAAAAGAATTATTTGCAAATCCAGATGTTGATGGTGGTTTAATTGGTGGTGCTTCATTAAAAGCTGCTGATTTCAACGCAATTATCACTTCTTTCTAAGAATATTATTCAACAAAAAAGAGGCGATACTTTTAGTGGGTGTCGCCTCTTTTGTTTTTATATTGTCTAGTGCGATGGTGGTGAAATCGCCGCCGAACTCAGTGATTATTTACAAACCCATTTTACGTCATATAAACTACTTCCTACACCATAAGTATATGAAACAACGATAGAATCTGCTCCATATTTTACACCGCTTATTGAACCATAATTAAATGTATCACCAGTAACAGTTAAATTACTTCCATCAATTGAATAAACTGGTTTAGATGCTCTTTTATCTTTAAATACAATTGTATTTGCATTTACCTTTGTAATGGTACCTGTAAATGTTTCATTATTGGAAGAACTTCCTCCCCAAGTTTGAACCATCATTTCTTTAATGGTATAGTTTTCACAAACTTATCTGCTGGGTCTGAGCTTTCTTTTTTACAAGAACTAATAACAAGAATTGATAATGCAACTAATAACTTTAAAGTTTTCATAATTATTTTCAGGTTATAGATATGTATGCCTTCCGTTCTCATTATCGATTTGCTTCGAAAAGAAGTTGTTTTATTGAATGATGATTTTTCTAGTTTCAGATTTAATATCAGATTTAATATTTACTAGATAAATACCTTGATTCATTGATGGCAGATCTATTATTAAACTAGAATTTTCAATATAATTCTTAGTACTGTTTTTATATATTGCTTTTCCGTCAATAGAATAAATTGATATTTCTAAGTTATCTGAATTATTATCAAGTGAACAATGTAATTTCCCATTGTTAACAGATACTTTTGCAGAACTGTTATTCGAATTTATAATAGCCGAAGGTGTACTTACTTTTGCAGCAGTATCTAATTTATCTGTTATCATCATGTGGAAATTGGAATTTCCAATTCCCATAACAGTTTTTTTATTAATCATTTTAAGTGATACAAATTGCAAGTTTTTATAATCTAACTCCCTTTCAATTTGAATCCATCTTTTACCTCCATCGTAGGTGATATAATATTGAATGTCATCAGAAACGAGGATTCCAGTATTTTCATCGCAAAAAGAAATTCTCTGTAATCCAAAAGCTTGAACATAAAATTTGGCTAATTTCACGTCTGTCCATGTATCACCTCCATCTTTAGTTTCAACAAGAACATCACCTGAACTTAGTATAAAACCATGTTTATCATTAACAAATGCAATATCTCTAATATGATTTGGAACTACTTTAACAGTAAGGTTTTTAGTTGTTACATTATAAAAACATAATGAATCGTAATTGGCAATAATTAGAACATTGTTTTTCGTTTTAGTTACTATTTTTTTTTGTTCGTTTTGTCCAGAATAACTTAGATGTTGTGTGAATAATACATTCCAAGTATTTCCTCCATCACTAGTTGCATAGACGTTACTACCATTAATACTGTTTTCGAAATCAGAAAGTGCATAACCTTCTGTTTCGGAAACGAATTTTAAATTAATAAAAGCGGGTCTGGGATTTTGAGTAGGGCAAGAATATGAAACTGAATCCCATTTACTACCTTTATCCGTTGATTTGTACAATTTATTTTTACTTAATACATAGGCGGTATTCGAGTTTTTTACACAAGTGAGTGCCCCGAGATTTTTTTCATCATAAAGAGATGTTACTTTATCCCATGATGAACAAAAATTGGAAGAAATTGCAACTCTATCAACCCAATCATCATTAGCATCTAATATTGTAACAATTGATACAATATTAACTGAATCGAAATAATCTACTTCTGAAAACATTTCGAATGAGGGAATTTTTTCAGAAGCCCATGTCCACTGTGAAAATCCTTTAAGACTTAGAAGAAATACTGAAATTAGAATAAAATACCTTTTCATTTTTTTTAAATTAAATTACCGACTTTCTATCAGCTTTTCGGTTTACGCTGTTTATTATCAAGTTATCCCTTGAAGGGCTTGAGTTTCTTTATTGATGATTGGTGACATCTAAAAAAAGGTATCACCCAACCAAATATCCTACAAAAGTTTATGCCGGATTTACCTTTGTTTTTTGCACCCGTTCTTTAATTGCATTGTCAGGTTCAAACAGAATATAGATGTCTTTAATACTGCCTGCCGTAACATCTTCTTTGTTTGCCGAACCTTCGCTCGAAAACGACAGACGAAACGAGCCGAAACCGTCCATTTTAAGACTGTTGCCATCCATTAAAAGTTTGGGTAAAACATCGCATAAATTTACAATAACGTTATACACATCTCCCGCCGATAACGACGATACTTGCGATATTTCTTTGCTTAGGTCTTGCAGATTGTGTGTGCCGGTAAGTTTTGTACTTGCATACCATTTCTTTTCTTTGGTTTGTGGTTTTTGTCGTTCCACCACGTTGAATTGTAATGCCATTTTGATGGGTTTTAATAATTAAACATTGAGTTGATTATAAACTTTTGTGGAGATGCGTAACTTGACAAACGAAGTTCTGCACTTTGGAGTTCGAAGTACTGCATCTTCGAGCATGAAGATATGGTACTTGAAAACAAGTGTTGAATATCGTTGATGGAAATTGGTTGTGCTGATATGGAAGCAATACAAACAGTTAGAGACGCAATGCTTTGCGTCTCTATGGGATACGAAAATATTATGTGCGTGAGGTTGTGTTGAAGCAAAATAATCGAAACAACCAATAATGAAGCAATTAATCGCAGTATATTCTTATTATTTTGTTCAAGAAAAAACATCTAATTCTTTTTCGTTTTCGAGAGCCAAAGTTAGCTCTTTTCACATTTTGAGCAAGAAAAGTGCGTTTAATTTATGAAAATAATTCACGAAATATAATTTAGCTTAGTTATTGTTTTCAATATCCGTCAAAAAGTTCAGCATGACAAAAGTCTCTCAAGGAGCTTGTCGAAGGGTTTTATTCATACTCTTGTTCGACGGTTTGTACTTCAAATCAACATTTTTAAATAACTTTGCTTATTAATCAATAAATCATATCATGAATTATCATTCACTTGAATTTTCACTTGTAGGCAAACAAGCCGATGCACAAGATTTAGCTATTGCCCTACTTTCTGAAATCGGTTTCGAAAGTTTCACCGACGAAAATGGTGTTTTTGGGGCATATATACAATCTCCTCTTTTCTCTGAAACTGAATGTGTTGAAACATTAAAATCACTGTGGAATATAATTGGTGAATGTTCATATGAAATAAAGGAAATTCCTGTTCAAAACTGGAATCAACAATGGGAAAGTAACTTTGAACCAGTTATCGTTGATTCGCGTTGTATTGTAAAAGCACCTTTCCACACAATAGAACAATCGTTCGAATATGAAATAAATATTGAGCCCAAAATGTCATTTGGAACAGGACATCATGAAACTACACAATTAGTCTTAGCTGAAATTTTAGATACCGACTGTACTGGAAAAACAGTTGTAGATTGTGGATGCGGAACGGGCGTTTTGGCTATTTTAGCAAAGATGAAAGGTGCTGCAAAAACCAAAGCTTTCGACATTGATCAATGGTGCTACGAAAACACAATAGAGAATGCTCAACGCAACAATGCATCGGACATTATTGTTGAATGTAAAGGTATCGAAAGTATTGTTGATGAAACCTACGACATTATAATTGCAAACATTAACCGAAATATTTTGTTAAGTGCGATGGAACAATTTGGCAAGTCGTTAGCACAAAATGGAACACTCATTCTTAGTGGTATATACAAAAGCGACCTAGATATTATTTCGGCAAGCGCATCGAAATATCAATTACATTTTATATCTTTCCAAGAGAAAAATAATTGGATATCGTGCCGATTTTCGCGATAATAAAGAAAGTTCAATAGCATTATTATGAAGAAAATAGTATTAGTCTTATCGTTTCTTTTAGCCTCAGTATTAGGTTTTAGTCAACAACTTAAAAAGTTCTCGCTTATCACAGAAGAATATTTCACTCAAATGAACGAATTCTTTGCATCAACAGGTGCCGATAGTAAGGAAAACTTAAACTTAATAAAAGAGTTCAAAAAAGCTTGGGATGAAGGCCTAATCAGTGAGTCACAAAAGACTGATGTTTTCAATATAAGCAATGCCCTTTTGAACAAACGAGGAAAGCCAAATCCTCAATATGTAACATTAATGCAAACACTACTTGCCATTGCAAATAATCCGAAAGGAAGTACTTTTTTTGATGCATGGAAACAATCAACAAATTACCTTTTAGAGTCAAAAACGCTATTGATTTTCGATGATTTTAATAAAGGAATTATCGATCTTATTAAAGAAAACATAATGAATAAAACGGCATCGAACCAATGGATGACCGATGAACCTTCGTACACTTTTGTTTACGAAAAAGAGCCACTATTAAAATACAATAATGTTAAAATTAAATGTATTGCAAAAAACGATAGTATTATCATTTTCAACACATCAGGTACATTCAGCATGCTAACTTCGAAATGGGTTGGAACTAATGGGAAAGTAACTTGGCGACGAGCTGGACTTGGCGAAAATTCCGTTTATGCAACATTAAAAAACTATAAAATTGATATGCGAACAGCTGGTTTTAAAGCCGATTCTGTTACATTCATCAACAAAACGTATTACGAAAAGCCACTTTTTGGAAGCTTGGAAGAAAAATGCGTTGCCGATGTAAACACTGAAACTGCCTCATATCCAGCTTTTGATTCATACGACAAATTAATTGTTATTAAAGAAATTTATCCTGGTGTCGATTATCAAGGTGGTTTTACTATGAAAGGTGCTCGTTTCCTTGGATCTGGAAATAAAGAACAAGATGCTATTTTATATATCTATCGAAAAGATTCGGTATTCCTTACTTGTCGTTCCAAAATCTATGTATTTAAAAAAGATATGGCCGTTGGACGAAATACCTCGGTATGTTTTAAACTCACAAACGACTCTGTTTTTCATCCAGGACTTTTATTCAAGTACAATGTACGATCACGTGAGGTAACACTTATTCGCGACAATGACCCTCAATCAATGTCACCGAGCCCCTACTTCAATACCTATCATAAACTCGATATGGACTTTGAACAATTAACGTGGCCCATCGATAAAAATGAAATAAAGATGGGAACACTTAAGGGTTCTATAATCAATAAAGCTTATTTTGAATCGGCCAACTACTTCCGAGAGTCCCGTTACAATGAAATTCAATTAAATGATGAAGTTCATCCTTTAGTGCTTCTTCGACGATATTCTGATAAAATGGGAAGTTTGAGAACATTTAATGTTGACGGATTTGCCGATTTTATGATTCGCGATATAACGCAAGTACGTCAGATGTGTTTAACATTATCATACAAAGGTTTTATTGAATACGACATTAACTCAGGTCAAATTAAATTAAAACAACGTTTGTTCGATTACCTCAAAGCACGTGTTGGTAAAATAGATTATGATGTTATCAACTTTGAATCGGAACACGACATGGTTGGTTTGGAAAATGCTTCTTTAAATATCAATACTTTCGATTTAAAACTTTATGGTGTTGCCAAGATTCAGGTAAGTGACTCTCAAAACGTGGCAATTTATCCGAGAGGTCGTCAACTTACGGTAAAACGAAATCGTAACTTCGTATACGATGGTATTATTGATGCTGGACTATTCTCTTTCTTTGGTCAGGATTTAAGTTTCGACTACGAAAACTTTAAAATCGACATGAAAAACGTTGACTCATTAAAAATCAAAGTAAAAAGTTTTACTGCCGATGAGTACGGACAAAAGAACATGGTTGATATTCAAAATGTAATCGAAAATATTACTGGAGATTTGCTTATCGATGATCCACATAATAAATCGAGTGTTAAGAAATTCCCCAAATACCCAATCTTTAACAGTAAACAACCATCATTTGTATATTACGATTATCCAAGGACACAACAAGGAGTATATGGTCGCGACCGTTTCTATTTCGCAATCGACCCCTACACCATCGACAGTTTGAATAGCTTCACAACCGAAGCACTTTTCTTTGATGGTGAATTTGTATCGGCAGGAATTTTTGAAAACATGCGTGAGAAACTCATGGTACAAAAAGATTACTCTTTAGGATTTACTCGTTATACAACTGCTGCTGGTTATCCTATTTATGGTGGTAAAGGTACTTTTATCGATACAATGAACCTAAGCAACCGAGGACTATTAGGTCGAGGTACTTTAAATTACCTAAATACAACAACAAAATCGCGTGAGTTTATTTTCCTACCCGATTCGATGAATTGTATCGCAACAACTTATGAAGTTAGGAAACAAACAAAAGAAAGCGGAGGAACAGAATTCCCACAAGTTAATGCACAAAATGTAAATGCACATTGGGATCCTTATAAAGAGAAATTCAGTATTAAGCAAATAGACTCGGCCATTGTTATGTACGATGGACAAGCCAAACTACAAGGAGGAACAACATTTTCACCGAAAGGTCTTGGTGGCTGGGGACAATTTACCTTTGGAACTGGTCGACTAACTTCAAATAATTATAAATTTCTTGAGCATGAAACAAAAGCCGACACTTCTAAATTTGATGTGATGGTGATTGGTTCGAAAAGCGAATTTGCATTTAAAACAAAAAACGTAAGTGCCTACGTAAACTTTAACGATAAACGTGCAACATTTAAATCGAACGATAAATTAACGGTAGTTCAATTTCCTCAAAATAAATATATCTGTTATTTGAACCGATTCTCTTGGGATATGGTAACCGAGCAAATGGACTTAGGTGGAGGAGAAAACGATACCACAAATAAAGATAAAAATGCTGGTTCAAAATTCATTTCGGTACATCCAAAACAAGATACATTAAACTTTTTAGCACCTATTGCAAAATACGATTTAAAAAAATATGTCATCAGTTGTAAAAATGTTAAATTAATAAACGTAGCCGATGCAACTGTTTATCCTGGCGAAGAAGGGAAAATAACCATCCAACCAAATGCAGTAATGGAAACATTGAAAAATGCAGTTGTTATTGCTAATACAAAAACAAAATATCATAAAATTTACGATGCAACAATTGACATTGCAGGACGTCTTAAATACACAGGAACAGGAAAATACGATTACATAAACGAAACAAAGAAAGTTCAGACTATTCTCCTTAATATGATTAAAGTTGATAGTGGTTATCAAACTGTTGCAACGGGAGTTATAACTCCACAAGATAGCTTCAAACTTAATCCTGAGTTTAAGTATCAAGGTAAAGTAAAAGTATTTGGACCTAATCCATTCTTACGTTTTGACGGATCTACAATTATAGCTCACGAATGCGATACGATGAAAAGATATTGGTTCCGATTTGAAGCCGATATTGATCCAAATAACATGTATATTCCTATTGATAGTAGTTTGAAAGATATAAGCAACAATAAGCTGTACAATTCGATATTCATGACTCGCGACTCAATACATATTTACTCAGCATTTTTAGCTAAACGAAAGAACTTTAACGATAAACCACTTATTAGTGCTGCTGGATATCTTCATTACGACAAGGCTCAAAAACGTTATGAAATTGGATCCAAAGAAAAGATTATGGATAAATCAGAACCTGGAAATTATCTTTGGTTTCATAGAAGTTACTGCCAATTATATGGAGAAGGAGATATCGATCTTAATGTCGATTTAGGTCAAATTAAACTTAAAACAGTAGGTTCAATAAGTCATAATATTCCAATGAATAAAGTCAATTTGGAACCTGTTTTATTTGTCGACTTTTTCTTTCCCGAAAACCTTCTTAAATTAATAGCAGATACAATTAATAACTATAAAAATTTAGCCCCAGTAAATTTAAGCAGACCAATATATAATTTAGCAATGAATACTGTTCTTGGAAAACCCCGAACAAAAGAACTTCAAACTGAAATACAAATGAATGGAACCATAAAAGGAGTTCCCGATCAATTTGTACACACTTTCACATTTTCACAATTAGATATGCGTTGGGATCCCAATACCCGTTCGTATAAATCAGTTGGTAAAATTGGTATCGGTAATATAATGGATAAACAAGTAAATAAATTAATAAATGGGTATATCGAGATAAGTCGTCGTAAATCAGGCGATATGATGTCTATATGTTTAGAAGTAAGCAAAAACACATGGTTTTACTTTGGTTATACAAAAGAACTTATGTTAGCTGTATCTTCAAATCCATTCTTTAACTCATTTTTACAAACATTAAAAGCAGACAAACGAAAAGTTAAAACCGAAAGAAAAGAAGCTAAATACGAATTTAATCTAACATCTCCAGAGAAGAAAAACATCTTTGTTCAAAACTTCATGGACGGTAAAGTTGAAATTGAAAAAGATACTTTAGCAACAGATTCTACAATAATAGATTCTACAGCAAAACCAATCAATACCACTCCTGGACCACAACAAGCTCCTGAGCAAAACTTTACACCAGAACAAACACCAGCTGTACAACCAAAGCCAACAGAAACACCTGCGACACCAGCTAAAGCTCCTGTAATTCCTGCAACAAAACCAGCAGAAACTCCAAAAACAGCAGCTCCAAAAACAACAGAAAAGACTGCTGCCGAAAAACAAAAAGAAGCTGATGAAGTATTGAAGAAAAAACAAGCAGAAGAAGCGCTTAAAAAGGCTGAACAAGATAAAAAGGATAAGCAATTGCAACAACAACAACTTCGAGGTGGTGGAGCTGCTGAACCTGAAAAAGAAGAAGAAGAATCTCAATAATAGCATTTAATGGTTGAATGATAAAAAATATTTCATTCAACCATTAAAAAAAATTACTGAATGGTTTTGGATTAAAAAAAAACATTATCTTTGCACACGATTTTTCAAATAAAAGCATTTAATACTATTGCAATATGGATTTAATAAAAGTTGTTACTCAGTCAATGTCTCAAGTTAACGAACATCCTGATTTTCAAGCAGGCGATACAATCACCGTACACTATAAAATTAAAGAAGGTGATAAAGAACGTATCCAGTTATTTAAAGGTGTTGTTATACAACGCAGAGGAGCTGGTAGCACAGAAACCTTCACAGTAAGAAAAATGTCAGGTAATGTTGGTGTTGAAAGAGTTATTCCAATCAACTCACCTTTTATCGACAAAATCGAACTTAACAGAAAAGGTAAAGTTAGAAGAGCTCGTTTATTCTATCTTCGTAGCTTAACTGGAAAAAATGCACGTATAAAAGAACGCAAATATACTGCTCCTGCAGCTCAATAGTTGTAAGCTAAAGATAAAAAACAAAAAAAGCCTCCAATTTGGAGGCTTTTCTATTTATATAAAAACCAACGTTCAACACTACTTCCTGCACATTTCTCGATAAGCACAATTCGTACATTTATCACCATCTTTGGTTCTTGCAAAAGGTTTCGTTTCATCAAATATCATTTGAAGAACGCATATCAATCCTTCTTCAAATTCATTATAATATTCTGCAAAGTCTTCAATCATTTGCTTATTAACCGAAATAGAAGCATCGCTATTAATTGAACTTTCTCGAACGAAATAAAGTAATGGTTGAACCGACCCTATTCCAGTTTTCTTTGTAAACAAATATGAGTATAAAAGTGTTTGAAATATCTTTGCATTGCGTTGTTTTAAATCACTAGTAAAAAGCTCTTCCCAATTCTTACTCTCACTACTTCGTTTTCCTGTTTTATAATCGATAATTCGCACCTTTTCACCTATTCGTTCTACCCTATCGATATTTCCACTCAATACAACAGGAATCCTAATTCCATTAACATCTATTGGCAATAAAATTGAATCGATTGGATATTCTACACCCAAAAGCTCAAAGGGTGCCGAATCTTTATCGACCTGCAAAGTATTTTTTACATACATTACAATCACATCATAAATAATCTTCTTGTAGCCTTCTATTTTCTGCAAATACTTTGTCGATTTATATATTTCGGCAAATGCACTTCGAACACAATTGTCGATTATTCCTGAACTTTCAATTATGGATTGAATAAATTCCTTTTCAATGATTGTATTATTTTTATCTTTATAAATATTTTGCATCGCTTTATGATACAAATTACCAAATTCAAGCTCATCGGGCAACTCTAGAACTTCATCAACCTCTCGTAAACCCGCAATATATTGATAATAAAACTGAGCCTCACAATAGAGATATGTATTAATTGCAGAAGGTGAAATTCCTTTTACTGCACCTGTATATTTCGAAAGTAAAATATCTATCGATTCCTTTGATTTTTCAATATCTGGCTTTTCGAATGCCTGAGGGTAAAGATTAACGGTTATATTTTGCAAAGTCTTTGAAAAGGCATCATCATATAACAATTGCGACACATATCGACTCATTTCACCAACCGAATTATCGTTCGACTGCGTTGAATACAAAATAGATATTGATTGAGCCCGTTGCATTGCACGATAAAAATAATACGCATAAATCGCATCGCGTTGCTTTATGGTAGGCAATCCAAAGCCTTGACGCAGACTAAATGGGATAAATGACGAAGGAGCCTTACCCGTTGGCATTATTCCTTCATTAGCCGAAACAAATACGACATGATCAAAATCGAGCAATCGACTTTCCAAAATACCCATAATTTGCAAGCCTGCTAAAGGTTCTCCTGCAAAAGGGACTTGCAAGCCAGCTAAAGCTTTTTTAAGTAAATTAATGGCAATTGAAATTTCATCAACAGCAACTTTGCCCAACAATTCAATAATAGTATTTATTGACGTATAAGTTGTAAATAAACATTCCAATGTAATCGTATCTCCAACTGAATCAGTTTCTCTTTCTTGAATTTGTTTTGAAATAGTAACGATTATCTTTTGCAAGTATTCTAAAAGCATTTTACCGCTTGCAATTGGTGTAAAAATATTCTGTATCGTTTCGTCTGAAGCTAATTGCGTTACTTCAATTCCATCGTATGCATGTCCAACAAACCCTCCAAGACTTTTCTTTACAGAATCACCAATTAAAGAATGTAATAGCGAATCATTTGCCACTTCTATCACATCTTGATATAAGAATCCTCGTTTTAAATAATTGCGTTGAAGTTTTAACAGTGTTTGCAAGGTTGTATAAACAGGAGTAACCTTAATTGGGAATCCCATGGTAATATTCACTGCTTTAACTTCAGTCGGCAAAGAATATAACATTGGAAGCAGTAGATTTTCGTCACACAGAATAATTGCACAAGAACTTAAATCTATTGCATTTTCAATCCATGTTTGTATTATTGATGATACATGTTTTACTTGAACAACCGAAGATGGAGCTGAAATAATAGAAATATCCTTTTTATTACTTAAATTATCTGAAATAATATTTAATTCATTGCCATGCAATTTTATATTTTGGCGAACGAAATAACCCGCTTCATGTATCGTATTATCGTAATAATAATGATCGATATCCCAATAAAATCTTGCTTTTTCTTGCGTTTTCAATTCTTTAAATAGAATATGTTCGCATTGGTTTAATGCATTAAAGCCAAGGAATAAATATTTATCTTTTATGAATAATTGAGAATTCCCCTCTTGAATTGAGTCTATAACGAGTCTATAAGCCAATCCTTCGTAACCAACTTTTTCTAGTTTTAGTTGTTCAGTAAATTCCACATAAACAGGATACAACTTTTTCCATATTTCGTAAAAGCTATCTTGTTCATTGCTTAATTTTTCGGCAATAAAACTACCCCAAAACTGTCGAATAACATCTATTTGTTCTTTGTCGAGATAAGCAAATTGTTGGTCAATTTCTTTTATTGACTCTATATTCGAGAATAAATCTTTTGCTGAAATATTGTATTTATCAATATCATCAAAATCGTTAAGCAACATTTCTCCCCAATAAAAAAACTCATCGAAAGTTTCTTCGGTTTTTACATGTCGTTTATAAACTTCAAATAATTTGAACACAAGAATAAACGAGTCAATCACTGTAATTCCAGCCGATTGTTTCACTAATTCATTGATAGTAGTTATTTGAGGTAGAAATATTGGTTTATCGATAATTTTACCAAAACATTTTTTTATATGAATACCAGCACGTTTTCCAGGAACAACGATACAAACATTTTGCAAGTTATTACCTTCCTTATCGTAAATATCAGTTATCGTTTCAAATAGGAATGAATTCATTTATGTATCAATAATATTTCAGTTAATTTATAAACAATTTCAATTACCAATTAAATAAACAATCAGCATTTACAAACATAAAATATCCCTTATTTGGCAAAATAGTTGTTAGATTTCCAAGTAATGTACTATCATAAAAAGCATCAAAATCTTTCATTCTTTGCACCTGACAAACAGTAGAACTTAGAATAGAATTTATTGTTTTAGACGTTTGCCACGGACATCCTACCATATTCCATCCTTTTTTCAAAAGCAAACTTCCCGAAATCGAGGAATTACCTCTTATCTGTAACAATGCTGATGTTGACATTTTTACAAGATAAGAACCGCCAATAGCTATTTGCGTTAAACTTTGAAGATATGATTGACTTCCAGTTTTATAAAAGCCATCTGCATTTTTTATCTCAATCATTCCAGAAATATTTGCAAATACAGAATCTATACTTTTATTTTTTGGTTCAACATTAAACGATACCAGATTCCAACCAGGACTTAAAGATATTTTTTGAGTGACACAAGCATTTTTACCAGTATTACCACCAACACAAATATTACAACTATCTAAATATGCTGTTCCTCCATTTACACCATTACAGTCTTTACAGGTTACAGGTGAATTTATATCTATCTCACGAATCGAAACCATTTTATATTCAGCCTGATCACCATCAGTTCTCATTAGAAAAGTTCCATGCCCTGTTAAAATTATTGTTTTGGGATCGGTATAAGAACACCCTGTTATAGCAGAAGCTTGAACTGGCCAATTCCCTTGATCGATTACCTCTCCAACCTTAACCCATGTTCCTCCATTTATAGGATTCCCATTCGAAACAGAATCTAGATACAATTCCATTTTTACTTTTGTATTATTCTCAATATTATAAATGAGATATTTCATTCCAATCCATCGATTTTCTGTTAATATCGATCCCTTCCACAATGGATCTTGTGTATGAAATCCTGATCCCGACCAATAATCGCTAGTTGGATGTTGAAGTTCCTTTTCAAAATCCCATTTCCCATCATGTCTAAATCTTGCGTAATAAGTCGTAGCATCACAATCATTTCCTCCAGATGAAGCATGACCAAGTGGTCCACTTCGTGCACCAACTATCATTCCGCCATATGCTATTCCACCTGAAGTTCCAATTCTTCGATAATATGCAGTATATTCAGTATTTAAGAATAATTGTGCAGAGACTTTTCCTGTTCTGGTCGAATTAATATGAAAACGAGGACTCCCACCCGACATATTCATAACTCCTTTCCCATCAATATGGAATCCGTTTGTACTACCACTATGATCTTCAGTCCAATCTGTAGGATCATATTGATCTGAGGCATATTTTACAGTTCTATCAACGCCATTATTCCAATGTAGTGAATTCCATTCTCGAGAACCTGGCTTTGTATTATAGAATTGTGAAATTCCAAAAACGTCTAATTGTTTACAACTTGATTGTGCAGAACTATTTTGAAAAGCATACAACAATAAGATTAAATAAAATACCACAAGTTTTTTTTTATTCCGCATATTTTCTATTTAGTCAATAATTTCCATAAAGAACATACTCTAATATACAATAATATTCATAAAAAAAGCTCGATTTCCCGAGCTTCATTTTTATTTGTTTTGAACTTTTTTAACAAGTCTTTTAATTTCTTCGTAATGTTTTTCACTAACTGTCGTTAATGGTAATCGAACATTATTCTTTACGTTTCCTAGTATTTCTAGTGCAGCTTTAACACCTCCTGGACTTCCTTCCTCAAATAATGAATCGGTAAATTCAATAAGCTTAAAGTGAATTTCACGAGCTTCAGCAAACTTACCTTCTCGACATAAACGAATCATTGTTGAATACTCAAATGGAAAAGCATTTGCTGTTACCGAAATTGCCCCTACTGCACCAATTGACATGTGAGGAACAACAAGTGAATCATCACCCGATATCATTAAAAAGTCTTTTGGAATATCCTTACTTATATAAGTAAATTGTTCTACCGAAGGAGATGCTTCTTTCAATCCAATAACATTTGGAAGTTCATTTGCTATTTTTAAAACAGTATCGTAAGCAATATTTGATCCTGTACGACTTGGAACATTATATATTAAAACAGGTTTTGGACTATTTTCTGATATTACTTTATAATGCTCAAAAATACCACGTTGCGATGGTTTATTATAATACGGAGATACAGAAAGAATCGCATCAACATCATTATAGTCACCCGATTTCAATTTTTCAACAACTTCTAATGTACAATTTCCACCACAACCTACGACGATAGGAACACGTTTGTTTACCTTAGTAACAATGAATTTCAATATATCTTTTTGTTCAGATGCTGTTAAAGTAACAGGTTCGCCAGTTGTTCCAAAAACAACAAGATATTCAACTTTATTTTCAATTACATGATTAACTAAATTAGCCAGTGAATCAAAATCGACACTACCGTCGTTATTAAATGGTGTAATTAATGCAACACCCGTTCCATGAAATTTCGTACTATCCATTAAGCTTCTTTATTATGTTCCACTTTAAACATTGACAAATATAATTCTATTTGATTAATCAAATTTTCTAAGGTATTGTTTTTAACTACGTCAATCATCATATCATAAAGCTTTGTCTGTGGTTTAAGTGAACCTACTTTATATTTTGCTTTCGACATTCCAACAATGTAATTCATTGTAGTATTATCTTTTAATGTTAAGTCGAGCAAAACATCAAAATCTTTTTCTATAAAGAAATCTACCGAATGATCTTTGGGCTTTCCGTACCAATTACAATGCTTTGCAGAGAAAAAACGAAATCCCGACTGTTCTGCAAAAAGTTCAAACTGTTTTGGATTCTCAACGAATCCTATGCATAGAATTTTCTTTCCTCTAACATCAGAATAATCATTTGCAAGCTGAACAATTCTGTTGTATGAATCAATACTATCAGCTATGAATAATATACCTACTGTTTTTGCTCCTTCTAAATCACACATCACCTTCTTTCGACTGCGACGTTTCATTTTTTGTTGAAGCAACAAATTGCCTATATTTCTAATTATACTCACGCTACAAAAGTACAAATAAAATACATAAAAAAGAAGACCTTTAGAAATACATCTAAAGGTCTTTTTTCTTAATTATTAATATGTAGTATTTTACCTTACTAGCAAGATATTACCATAAGTCAATTTCTTATTGTTAACCGATGATGATTGTCCTTTCCAAGAGGTACCATCGAGGAATGTAGCTTCGATTTTCCAGATG
>Ga0302288_1000241_pt1 | contig 49240 bp, 38 predicted proteins | sample III_Fen_N1_1_FD_194549 | JGI IMG/M metagenome (GOLD analysis project Ga0302288, IMG submission 194549) | Peat permafrost microbial communities from Stordalen Mire near Abisko, Sweden - III_Fen_N1_1 | ecosystem: Environmental > Terrestrial > Soil > Wetlands > Permafrost | place: Sweden: Abisko...
CGACTACATCTTGTATCTGGGCGGCTTCGGTTATGCGGTCTATGGTGGGTTGATCAATCATTTTTAGTTACAAGTTACAAGTTACGAGTTACAAGTCAGGAAGTGTAGACAGGAACAGGTAAAAAGAAGCGAAAATTGAAATACAAAACTACGGATTTTATTCAACAAAACTATTAGAGGAAGGTTTAAATTTGGTGGGAGGTCTCGTATCGGGTCTCGCGATTTTTAATCGCGGTATTAGGAGAACCACAATTAGAAGAAGCAAATATGAAATGGGTTTCGCGATTTTCAATCGCGTTCTTTAAACCGCGATTAAAAATCGCGAGACTCAATGCGAGACTCAATAAAATCCGGGAGCAAGCATTGTTCCTTTCCAGTTGGCCCAATCATTTACCAGACCTGCTTCGACGGGATTATTTATCGTGTACTCAACAGCGCGAATCAGATGTTTATCATCGCGAATGGTAGTATCATAACTTTCCTTTTGCCAAAGTGAACCGGTCACTCCTTCAAACTTATTGATTTTGTGGGCAGAATATCGTTTTACCGAATGTAGAATGTCTTGTAAATACACCGGCTCATCGTGCTCATTCTTTTCGAAAAGCCTGAAAACCCAATGCACATGATTATTCATAACACAAATAGCATAATTTTCCAACCGTTTCCCGTCCCAAAAGCAAAGAGCTTCTAGCACGGCTTCAGTACTTTCTTTTTTAGATAAATCAACAATGAATTTGGTTTGGAGATGCAGCAAGTCGTCATAAGCTTTCATATATTTCCGGCGCAACATAGCATAATCCATCTTCAACTTTGCTAGTATTTCTTCAGTGGCTTTATTCTTTTTCGCGAATTCGATATTTGAATTTATCTGCTGCAATTGCCGGGTGTAATCTTCCAATGCCTTGGGCGGTATAGCATCAATCAACGACCATGTGAGGAAATAGGCTTGCCCCGGCTGTTGAAAATGAGGTAACATGTGTTTATAGGCTTCTTTCTTTGCCATAATGAAATTATAAACGGGTTTCTCAAGTGGGTCTCGCGATTTTTAATCGCGGTATTAAAGAAAACGCGATTGGAAATCGCGAGACCCGGTCTGAACTTCTATAAACATCCCCCACCACTCTTCATGGCAGGGGAAAGCTTTATTATCTCTTTATTTAGCCGTAATGCCAAGCATTTTAAGCAGATTGTCGGGCAAGAGGAGTTTGGCGTATTTCACGTAATCGGAGTACTGTGGATAGAGCTCATCGTACGCCACGTCGCGGGCATGGGTAGCACCTACGGCATCGCCACTTTCTTTTATGATGCTGTCTTTAAGGGAATCCAATTCAGTCAGGGCTTGTTGCTGAGCGGTTACAGTTTCCTGCGTAATGGCAATGGTTGAGGTTTGTTCCAACATGTCAGGTTTAGCAAGTTGCACGTAGAACCTCGTTACCAATTGATTCCAGTTACCGTAAGCTGCCGGATTTTCCACATTTAGTTGCAGTGTTTTGTAGGCCGGATCGTTTCCTTTAAAGAAGATGCGCAGCATACCGCGATGGGTATTGAAAAGAGCATTGATTTCCCTTCGTTGGTTGTCGAACTTTGTTTGCTCGGCACTTTGCTCGGCACTTGCTTTCACTTGCTCGGCGTTCAACAAAATCAGTTCGCTCAGTTTTGTTTTCATGTCGTCGATTTTTTCAGCAGTGTAACCCACTGTTACCATTACGGCAAAAATTTGCGGCAGGGTGGCATTGTCAAGGGTTACTTTCATCTTCGTAATTTTCTCATCGAATGTTTCATAATGAGGCTTTGTGACTTTTTTCACATCGGTGGTTGCATTTGTTGTTTCCATCGGATAAATTTGTTTTAAAGTTTGTAATAGAAAATATTTAGTATTAAAAATCTTGCTGTTTCGATTAGAAATGGCAGAAATGCCGCCCTTTTGTCATTTCGTCCTACCCTTGTGCTATTTCGTCCCGCCTTTCACTCGTTTCTATGAGGCCTTGCCTCATTTCGTCCTGCCCTTGTAACGTTTCGTCCTGCCCTTGCCTCATTTCTGCATAAGCTTGCCCTGTTTCGTCCTGCCTCACTTGCATTTCGGTGTTCCGTTCTTCTATTTCGGAAACCAAAAACTTAATTTTCCCTTTATTAACGGGCATTTCCAGGGTTTTTCCGATTAAATTCAGGCTTATCTTGACCACTTTAGGCTTCAAATGTAAAAAGTTTTCAGTAATCTGCCAAAGAAAATTATAACTATTGTAAAAAAAGTTTTCAACAAATTACGGAAACCCTTTCTACAGGCAGATTTCGTTAAACGATGTGTTTCTGAGTAAATTCGGAAACTAAGAAAGCGACATCAAAAGGATGCATCTCAAAAAAAATATGTATGTTTGCATTATTGAAGAAAAGTAAAGAATATTTAATCCTTTTTTATTCAACAAAAAAAACAGAACAATGAAAAAAACAATTTTTGTGGCTCTTGCCCTATTAATCTGTGGTTATACAACCTCACTGAAAGCTCAGAATGAAATTACGAATATTTTTAAATCGGGACTTACTGACTTAAACACAGTGGCCAACGGCTATCTGAAACCTGCCGGAAACAGTCTGGCTGCCGGTTTGGGGTCTAACTGGTACAATACGGCCGCTGTGCATAAAACCTGGGGGTTCGACCTCACCATCGGAGGTAGCGTGGTGATGGCTCCACAGTCCGAACGTACGTTTGACCTTACCGGGCTCACCAACCTGAAACCAACAGTAACCGGAACCACCTCGGCACCCACCTTTGCCGGAAAAGGCAGTGGTGTGGGTTTGACCCTATTTCAACCTGACAAACTAAGCGACGGTACGGCGAACCCTCTCAAAGGTCAACAGATAGTATCGTTTACCACGCCTAAAGGTATCTCTAAATATATTCCGGCTCCTACTGTTCAGTTCACCATAGGTTTGCCGTTTATCAACGACCTGAGCATTCGCTGGATGCCAACCGTAAAAGCCTCGGATGCAGAAGTGTCGTTCTGGGGTATTGGTGTTAAACACAATTTCAAACAATGGATTCCGGGCATAAAACTACTTCCTTTCGATGCATCGGTATTGGTGGGATATACGCACCTGAATGCAAACTACTACTTTCCAACATCGGCCGAGATTACCCCCGATAAGCTGGTAAGCGGAGGCTTGGGCTATGTAGCCGATCCTAATTTAAATAATTATTCCACCCAGAGCATGAGAATAAATACTAACTCATTCACCACCGGAATAGTTGTTTCAAAAACATTGTTATTCTTCACTCCCTACGTTGGAGTGGGTATTGTAAAAACCAAATTTGATGTAGTTATGGCCGGCGATTATCCAACCCTGGGCGACCCGGTTTTAAGTGGAGGCACTTATAAAATGACAATTAAAAATATTGCCGATCCGGTGAAAGTAACCGGTAGCGAAACCATGCCAAACGCAACATTTGGTTTCCGTCTGAAGTTCGCTTTATTGTCTATCCATGCCCAATATGTTGCTCAAAAATATGCAACTGCTTCCGCTGGATTTGGATTTACATTCCGGTAAATTACTCCATTTTCATTCATCTTCAAAAGACACGGGTCATCAGCTACCTGTGTCTTTTTTGCGTAATAACTTAGCCATCGGGTCTCGCGATTTTTAATCGCGATTCCTCCAAGACCGCTATTAAAAATCGCGAGACCCGATGCAAAGAACTGATCAGAAAGCCCTGTTCCTTTGTCCCGAAAATTGTAAACTCCCACTTTTTACTTTACTTTATTCTAAAAAAAGCGTATCTTTGCGGCTTATTGGAGGTCTTTACCGACCCAATAACAGATTCCTCTTTATGTTAAAACAACAACTACAACAGAAGTTACAACAGAAACTATCGCCTGCGCAAATTCAGGTTATCAAAATGCTCGAAGTGCCTACTTTAGAGCTGGAAGAGCGCATACGTCAGGAGTTGGAGGAAAATCCGGCCCTGGAAGAAGGAGATGAAACCGATAAAGAATCCGAGGAAATGGAGGATTTGGCCATCGACGACGGCGGAAATAATGATGATTTGGATCTGGATGAATATATGGCCGACGATGACATTCCCGATTATAAATTAAAGGCCAACAACACTTCCAAAGACGATAAACACGAAGACATTCCATTTTCGGCAGGCATGACCTTCCACGAATTCCTGTTGGATCAGGTAGGTTTGATGCATTTATCGGAAAAAGACCGACTACTCACCGAATATGTTATTGGCAATATCGACGACGAAGGCTATTTGCGTCGCACACCCGAAGCTATGGTGGACGACATTGTATTTCAGGCCGGCGTGCAAACCACCGATGCCGAAATGTACCGCATCATCAGTCTGGTTCGGGAACTTGATCCCGCCGGGGTTTGCGCCACGTGCCTGCAGGAATGCCTGCTGCTTCAGCTCGAACGGAAAGACCAAACCCCTATGGTAAGTTTGGCCAAACAACTGATAACCCAATATTTCGACGAGTTTTCGAAGAAACATTACGATAAGATTCAGCGGGGACTGGATATGGATGACACCACACTGAAAAAAGTGATGACCGAAATCATTCACCTGAATCCCAAACCCGGAAACGCCTGGGGCGGCAATATTCTGGAGAAATCCATGTCCACCATTGTGCCCGATTTTATTCTGGAAAACGATGAAAACCAACTAACCGTTTCGCTCAATAACAGCAACGTTCCCGAACTTAGGGTGAACAGCACTTACAACGAGATGTTTCAGGATTTTGCCGGAAACAAGCAGAACCAAAGTCGCGAAATGAAAGATGCGGTTATGTTCGTTAAACAAAAGATAGACTCCGCGCGTTGGTTTATCGACGCTATCAAACAACGTCAGCAAACTTTGCTTACCACCATGATGGCGATTGTGGACTTTCAACGCGAATTCTTTATCGAAGGTGATGATACATATCTGAAACCAATGATTCTGAAAGATATTGCCGACCGTACCGGATACGACATTTCCACCATTTCACGCGTAAGCAACAGCAAATATATACAAACAGAATTCGGCATTTTTCCGGTAAAGTATTTTTTCTCCGAATCTATGACCAACGACTCGGGCGAAGAAGTTTCTACCCGCGAGATAAAACAAATCCTGCTTGAATGTATTGAAAACGAAGACAAGCGTAAACCCTGGAACGACGACGCACTTGCCGACGTGCTAAAAACAAAAGGTTACATCATTGCCCGCCGCACCGTGGCTAAATACCGCGAACAGTTGAACATACCGGTGGCACGTATGCGGAAAGAAATCTAATTTGATGGTTAATGATTAATTGTAAATGATTAACTTCTGACTTCTCGAAAACAAATAAATCAATTGATAATTGATAATTTACAATTAATAATTGTATGAGAACATTCTATAAAACAATTTCGCTGGTATTCCAACCGCTATTGATGCCAACATATGCCATGGCTCTATTGATGAACATGGATGTTTTTATGCCCATGCCTTTAATCTGGCGTTGGATAGCTATTATCGGTACATTTATGTTTACCGGTGTATTTCCGGCATTACCTATCTGGCTAATGATGAGAAGAGGCGATGTAAAAGACCTGTTCATATCAAAGCGGGAAGAACGCACCATGCCTTATCTTTTTTCGTTTATGGCTTATGTTTTCTGGGCTCTTTTCTTGTGGAGAACACTTCAGTTCCCGACCTTTATTGTAGCCATGGGAATGGGTTCGGCGGGTTCTATTTTCGTCATTGTGTTTATCAATCTGAAATGGAAAATAAGCGCACATCTTGCCGGAATGGGAGGATTTTGCGGAGGTATTTTTGGTGTTTGCTACCGCCTTGCGATGAATCCGCTGTGGCTTTTTGGAATTATTCTGGCTATTTCGGCTCTGGTGGCTCTTTCGCGCATTGAACTAAAAGCACATACACCCGGACAAACACTTGCCGGCTTTGCAGTAGGCTTTATCTTGGTATTTACGCCTTGTTTCTTTTTTTAGATATTCGCTTCGCGATATTAATTTGAATAATAATCAATAATTATAAACCAAGTCTATAGACATTTGACTCTAGACTTTAGACCCCAAAAAGAAAATGATAACGATAGACCAACTGAAAAATGTGTTGGAGCGCGAGTTTGCGTTGAGGAGGTATCTTTGACGTCGATACGAAATTAATCCAAATAGAAGAAGAAGAGTTGCGTACGCAAGTTCCCGGTTTTTGGGATAATGCCAAAGAAGCCGAGGCTCAAATGCGCAAAGTGAAAGAGTTGAAAAACTGGGTAATCGGCTACAATGCTGTGAAAACAGCAGCCGACGAGCTACAGTTGGCTTTCGATTTTTACAAAGAAGAAGCAGTCAGCGAAGAAGAAGTGGACGAGGCGTATCGTCACGCCATGGATTTGATTGAGACTATCGAAATGAAAAACATGCTTTCGCACGAGGAAGACAAACTGGGAGCAGTAATCAAAATTGTGGGTGGAGCCGGTGGAACCGAAGCGCAAGACTGGGCATCGATGCTTTTTCGTATGTACCAACGCTGGTGCGAACGCCAGAATTACAAGTGCGAAATCACTAACTTGCTGGATGGTGAAGAAGCCGGAATCAAAACGGTAACCATGCAGATTGAGGGCGAGATGGCCTACGGATACCTGAAAAGCGAAAACGGTGTGCACCGCCTTGTGCGCGTGTCGCCTTTCAATGCTCAGGGCAAACGTATGACGTCTTTTTGTTCGGTTTATGTAGTTCCATTGGTGGATGATACTATTGAAATCGAGGTAAATCCCGGCATGCTGTCGTGGGACACTTTCCGGTCGAGTGGTGCGGGTGGACAGAATGTAAATAAGGTGGAAACCGGTGTTCGGCTGCACTATAAGTTTACCAACCCGGTAACGAATCAGCCCGATGAAATTGTCATTGAAAACACCGAAAGCCGCTCGCAGTTTGGGAATAAAGACAATGCTATCCGCTTGTTGAAATCACAACTGTACGAACTGGAACTGGAAAAACGCCGGGCCGCAACAGCCGTGGTTGAAGCAGGTAAAAAGAAAATTGAGTGGGGATCGCAAATCCGTAGTTACGTTTTTGACGACCGCCGTGTGAAAGACCATCGTACCAATTACCAGACCTCAAACGTGGGAGGCGTGATGGATGGCGATATTGATGCTTTTATCAAAGCCTACTTGATGGAATTTCCGGATTAAAACGACACTCTTTTTAATCATTGGATAACTTAAAGTCACCCGATGATTCTGAGACTAATTATTTAAATAGCGTATTTCTTACTTAATTTAGAGGAAGAAATACGCTATTTCTGCATTTTATACGTTCTTATATTTTCAAATTCACCCTTAGAATGAAACGATTTTTATTGCTTGCTCTTCTATCGATTGCCATAAACACGGGATTTTGTGCCGACTACAGCAAAATTGACAAACAGTCTGAAACAGTTCCTTCAAATCTGAAAACTGCTAAGGAAATTTCGCGTTACCTTACCCGCCATCTCACTTCTCCTACTGATAAAGCCCGTGCTATTTATTTTTGGATTACACATAACATCAGGTACGATGTGGTAAAAATGAACAAAAGCATCACCTACTCAGATTCGCAGGAACTGGTTGACGAAGTGCTCATCTACAGAAAAGGTGTTTGTTCAAACTATACTGCACTATTTAAAGCCTGTTGCCAGTCAGTCGGCATTGAATCGTACATCGTAGACGGTTATATACGTCTGAATGGGAAATTAGTATTGGTAGGTCATTCGTGGAATGCCATAAAAATCGACAATAAATTTTACAATATCGATGCTACCTGGGCTGCCGGTTATGTGGCTAATGGCAAATTTTACCAACAATTCAGAGACTCGGAATTCATGATTACACCCGCCGTATTTATCAAAAGTCATATTCCATTCGACCCGATATGGCAATTCTCCATCAATACCATCTCATTCAAAGATTTCGATACGAATAACTTTGATAATCGGGAAAAGTCGGCGTATTTTGATTTTTCTGATTCTATCAAAACAATTTCAACGTTAAACCCGTTAGAAAAGCTAAAACGGGAGAGGCAGAGAATAATTCATAATGGCATCTCAAACAAACTGGTGGCTGAGATAGTCGGGTATCTATCATCAGACATTGAAAATGAAGAACTAAAAATAGAAGTGGCTAAGTTCAACAATGCCGTTAGCTTATTCAATGAAGGTGCTCAAACATTCAATAAATATATTTCAGCACTCAGAAACTCCGGGTCGGAGTTTATTAAGCCAAACCCAAAACTGTTGGAAATATTAAACCTCGCTCGTCAGAAAACCAGGTCTGCATCAGCGCTTGTTTCACAAATTAAAACAAAAGATTCTAAGTTAAGTACCGATATCAATACATTCAATAAAACCATTGAAAAACAAATTATCAATATTGACAGGGAGATTAACATGGTCAAATAACCATTTTATGTAAAACCGTTATTAATTGGAAAACAAAAAATAAAAGAGGTTAAAACCAGAGTTTTGACAACTATATAAAAACAACTTTTCATTAAAGTTGCCGTTTCATTTTCATATTTATAATTAGTACAAAAAAGATACGTGAAGTTTCTTCGGAAAAAATAAAAAAACTCCAACATGAAATCAAATAAAAAAGTGCAGTTTAATAAGGTTCTGCTTGCTGTTATAATTTTAGCTTTAATAGTTAGTTGTAATAGTTTGCAACTATCACCATCGCTAACAACTACTGCTGTTACCAATGTAACTTTAAACACAGCAACTTCGGGTGGTAGTGTCAAAAATGATAATGGCGTAAGTGTCACTTCTCAAGGTGTATGCTGGAGTACTAAAACAGGTCCGACAATTAACGACAGTAAGACCACAGGCATGACTGTTACTGCAGACTTCACCAGCTCACTAACCGGATTATCCTCCAATACCACATATTATGTAAGAGCATTTATAACAAACAGCGATGGGGTAACATACGGAAATGAAGTAACATTTACAACTCTGCAAGGCGATATGCCAACGCTTACAACCACCACGCCAAGTAACATTGGAACAACAGGAGCAACTGCAGGAGGAAACATAACATCCGATGCTGGCTCGCCAATTACCGCACGTGGAGTGTGCTGGGGCACATCTGTAGGACCAACTATAAACAACAGCAAGACAAGTGATGGAACAGGAACCGGAACTTTCACAAGTAGCCTGACCGGATTATCACCGAATACGAATTATTACCTGCGTGCTTATGCGACAAATGCCAATGGAACTGTTTATGGAAACGAAGTCTCATTTACAACACCGTTAACCCTGATACTTAGTCTTACAACTACTACCCCAACCGGAATTGCAACAACGGCTGCAACTGCAGGAGGAAACATAACATCCGATGGTGGATCACCTGTTACTGCCCGTGGAGTATGTTGGAGCACTTCTACCGGTCCGACTATCAGCAACAGTAAAACCAGCGATGGTACAGGAACCGGAACTTTCACAAGTAGCCTGACGGGTCTAAAAGCTAATACCATATACTATCTGAAAGCTTACGCAACAAATGCCAATGGAACAAGCTACGGTAACGAAGTGTCATTTACGACAGCTCAAACTGCTGTATTAACTCTGACAACAACGACGCCTTCATCGGTTATGCTAAACACCGCAACTTCCGGGGGAAATATAACCTCAGATGGTGGGTCAGCTGTTACAGCACGTGGAGTTTGTTGGAACACTTCTACAGGTCCGACTATCAGTAACAGCAAAACCAGCGATGGTACCGGAACCGGAGCTTTCACAAGTAGTTTGACTGGCTTGCTGGCAGGTACAACCTATTACTTACGGGCTTATGCAACAAATGCTAACGGAACAAGTTATGGCAATGAAGTGTCACTTACAACAACACAAACTGCCATACCGATACTTACAACCACAACAGCATCGGCAATCGCCTTAACAACGGCTACTTCAGGAGGAAATATAACGTCCGATGGCGGTTCACCTGTTACAGCACGTGGAGTATGTTGGAACACCTCCACAGCTCCTACCATCAGTAACAGTAAAACCACCGATGGAAGCGGAACAGGTAGTTTCACCAGTGGCTTAACAGGTCTGCAATCAGGCACAACCTATTATCTACGGGCTTATGCAACAAATGTTAGCACAACAACTTATGGTAACGAAGTTTCATTTACCACGTCTACTCCAGCCCCAACAAATACATCCGGAACACTATCGGTAAGTACGCTCACCAGTTCTGCCGGCGGCGGATTTGCGCCAAGAAACGTTGTGGCCATCTGGATTGAAAACAGTGCGGGATCTTTTGTAAAATCATTACTGGTTTATGCAGCTACCCGAAAATCGGACTTGACCAACTGGAGTTCAAACTCGGGAGGAAGTACAGTAAGTGCAATTACCGGTGCAACACAAAGTAGTCATGCCACCAGAACGTGTACATGGGATGCAACGAATGTTGCCGGAACCGTAGTTGCAGATGGCACATATAAAGTGTGTATGGAACTGACCGACAAAAATGGAACAGGAAATTTCTCTACGTTCACTTTTACAAAGGGTCCTACTGCTGTCAGTTCAACACCATCGAATGTAGCAAGCTTCTCTAACATTTCAATAGTTTGGACACCTAAATAATCGTTTATACTTAGAAATAAAAGTCTGCTAAGAAAATATAAGCCCATGCAATTTTATTGTGTGGGCTTTTATTCTCAAAACAAAATAGATTTAGAGGCGTTAAATGATTATATTTGTAGATACTTTCCAACATAAAACGGTTTGCAAATTTATCTATGGAAATAATTCAGAGTCGGGATTCATATTACCGAAACGAAATAATTGAACTTTATGTCGAAGCTTTTTCATCCGGACTGTCACAACAGGAGATCAATCGGGATGAATTGAATTCTCATATCGATGAGATTTTCGAAAACGGATATGCTTTGCTTGCACTTGAAAACAGTCGTGTAATTGGAGTGATTTTATATTGTCCGTTACTGCTCGACAAACTGCTTCCAGAACAAATTTACCAAAACTATTTAATTGAAAAATGCGTTTATGTGGCAGAAATGATGGTTAGCTCATCCTTGCGTGGAAAAGGAATCGGCAGTAAACTCTTTACCATGTTTTTAGAAACAGTGGATAAATTATGCTATTCAGATGCATTCATTCGTGTTTGGGATAAAAACACTCCGGCAATAAACTTATACCGCAAAATGGGATTTGAGCCGGTTGCTACCATCCGGCAAACAATGAAAAAGCCGGTTGGAAAAGAAACTTTCGTAATGAATAAAATATATTTACACAAAAAACTGGATTGAAAATGCACGATTTATTGACCAAAACAATTGATTTGCAAAGCGGAAACTCCGAAGATAAACGACGCGAGATTCTGAACTATTTCGAAAAAACATGGGCTATCGATGAGAAACTTTACACACAATTAAAGTCGGATGACGTTTTTTATCATCGGGGTGATTCGTTACGCCATGTTCTGCTATTTTATTTCGGACATACCGCCGTTTTTTTTATCAACAAGTTGATGTTGGCTAAAATAATCGATACACGTATCAACCCCGAATTTGAATCCATTTTTGCCATTGGTGTGGACGAAATGAGTTGGGATGACTTGAACGAGAAACATTATAACTGGCCATCCGTGAATGCAGTCCGCGAATATCGCCAAAAAGTGAAACAAGCCGTAACCGACATAATTCTAAAGGCACCGTTGAATCTCCCGATTACGTGGAATGATCCGCTTTGGATTATTCTGATGGGCATAGAACACGAGCGCATTCATCTCGAAACGTCATCGGTGTTGATTCGTCAGCTGCCTTTAAACGAAGTTGTTTCAGGAGCATTCGGAAAGATATGCAACGAGAAAGGAATTGCTCCGATAAATGAATTTCTACCGGTTTCAGGTTCTTCTATGAAATTGGGAAAACCATCAGACCATAAACTTTATGGTTGGGACAATGAATATGGACACTACTCGGAAAAAGTAGAAGATTTCAAGGTCAGTAAGTTCCTCGTTTCTAATGGAGAGTTCCTGAGTTTTGTGAATAATGGAGGCTATCAAACCGAAACATACTGGACAAAAGAAGGATGGGAATGGTGCAATTTTAAACAAGCCAGGATGCCACTTTTTTGGAGAAAAACAGGAGAAGATTATAAACTAAGATTGGTTGCCGAAGAAATTCCGATGCCATGGAATTGGCCGGTAGAGATTAATTATCTTGAAGCTAAAGCTTTCTGTAACTGGAAAACAGCCCGTGAGGGTAAAACATTCAGGTTACCAACCGAAGCAGAATGGATTCGATTATCCGAAGTCTGCAACGTTCCTGACCAACCGGATTGGAAAACTGCTCCCGGCAATATTAATCTGGAACATTTTGCATCGCCTTGTCCTGTAGATAAATTCAAAACCGGTGACTTCTTTGATGTTATGGGCAACGTTTGGCAATGGACTGAAACCCCGATTACAGGTTACCCCGGTTTCAAAGTGCATCCCATGTATGATGATTTCTCAACTCCGACTTTCGATGGTAAGCATAACCTGATGAAAGGCGGATCTTGGATTTCGACCGGAAATGAAGCAACTTTTCATGCCCGATACGCTTTCCGTCGGCATTTCTACCAACACGCCGGATTTCGGGTAGTGCAGTCGGAATCACCGCTACTTATTCACAACGACGAATACGAAATGGACGTGGAAGTAGCCAATTCATGCGAGGCAAACTGGGGTGATGCTTTTACAAAAGCTCCTGATTTCTCAAAACAATTAGCCGGATTGATAATTGAAATAGCAAAAAACAAACCGATTCAGCAGGTATTGGATTTAAATGCCGATACGGGTCGACTGGCTTTTGAACTTGCTCCTCATTTTGAAAAAATAACTGCTTTGGATATGTCGGCTCGATTTATCCGAATGCCAATTCAGTTGCAGGAAAAAGGTTTTATCCGGTATATCGTAAAAGACGAAGGAGAGTTGGTCTTTTTCCGTGAAGTGGTTTTATCAGACTTCGGACTAGAAAACGACAACGAAAAAATCTTGTTTATGCAGGATAATGCCAACAATCTAAAGCCTATCTACACGGGTTATGATCTGATTGTTGCGCCTAATCTACTGGAAGAACTCACGTGCCCGATCATTTTTCTAAAAAACATTCACGAGCGACTGAACGACAATGGTTTATTGATAATTGCTTCTACCTACGACTGGGAAGCAAATACGATTGAACGTAAACACTGGCCGGGTGGTTTCAAACAGGATGGAGAACCGATTACCTCATTCGAAGGAATTCGGAGCATACTTGCCGATCATTTCTTGTTGGAAAAAGCTCCGGTTGATTTGCCGGTAACACTTCGGAAATCGTCCAGAATTAGCGAGCAACGATTGTCGGAAGTATCGGTTTGGAGGAAAAAGTGATTCAATAAAATGCTGTTAGATAAATTATATCTGTCAAATAGTTGAAAATTAATTTCTACTTTTGTAAATCAAAAAAAACTTACAATCATGAATCCATTCAAAAACCTTCGAATTGCTGTTTGTAACGATCATGCGGGTTACGAACTTAAAAACAAAGTTATGGAATACCTTCAGGGTGAAGGTGTAAAAAAACTAAAAGATTTTGGTGCCTTTTCGGCTGAGAGCAGCGATTATCCTGATTATGCTCACCCAATGGCATCAGCTATTGAGAATAAAGAATTCGATTTCGGAATTTCAATCTGCGGAAGCGGTAACGGTATCAGTATGACGCTGAATAAACACAAAGGCATTCGTGCAGCTCTGTGCTGGAAACCCGAACTTGCGGCTCTGGCTCGTCGTCACAACGATGCAAATGTACTTTCACTCCCTGCACGTTTTATCACTGAGTCTGAAGCTTTAGACATGGTTGACACTTTCTTTGCAGCTGAATTTGAAGGTGGAAGACACCAAACACGCGTTGACAAAATTCCTTGTTAAACAGAGTCAAGAGTGTTTAGCACTTTTGAATATAAAAACTGACCTCTAACCAAACAACTTTTCCATAGGTTTACCTTTGGAAAAGTTTATTTTTAAGACAACCATGCAACGAACAGAAATATCAGCTTATGGCGAATTCGGGTTAATAAAACACCTGACCGAGAAATTCAACATCCAAAATCCATCAACGCTGAAAGGTGTTGGCGACGATGCGGCGGTACTCAATTACGAAAACAAAAAAGTGCTGGTCACTACCGATTTATTGTTGGAAGGTATCCATTTCGATTTAGTATATGTTCCTCTCATGCATTTAGGCTACAAAGCCGCCGTTGTAAATTTTTCGGACATATACGCCATGAACGGTCAACCAAAACAAATGACGGTTTCAATTGGTGTTTCAAAACGGTTTTCGGTAGAAGATCTGGAGCAACTCTATGCCGGAATGGAATTGGCTTGCAAAAAATACGGCGTTGATTTGATTGGTGGTGATACATCTGCTTCGCTCACCGGGCTTGCCATCAGCATAACTTGCATTGGCGAAGGCGAAGAAGGTAAAATTGTTTATCGTAATGGAGCAGGACAAACGGATTTGATATGCGTAACCGGTGATTTAGGATCAGCTTATATGGGTTTACAATTGCTTGAGCGCGAAAAAATTGTTTTTGCTGCTAACACCGAAGCCCAACCTGATTTTGAAGAAAGAGATTACATTCTGCAACGTCAGTTAAAGCCTGAAGCACGAAAAGATATTATTGAGCTTCTGCGCGAAAAGAATATAATTCCTACTGCCATGATGGATATTTCAGATGGCTTATCGTCGGAATTAATGCATATCTGCTCGCAAAGCAATGCAGGTTGCCGGGTTTACGAAGACAAAATTCCTATCAATTACCAGGCGGTTGTTATGGCCGAAGAATTAAACATGAGTATTGTTACTGCTGCATTGAATGGTGGTGAAGATTATGAATTGCTGTTCACCGTTTCACTTGAAGATTACGATAAGCTGGTAACGCTGGAAGGTATTGCCATTGTGGGACACATGACAAAACCTGAGCTTGGGTTGCAGTTGGTTGGTCGCGAAGGCGAGGAAATTGAATTACAGGCACAAGGCTGGAATTCGTTGAAATAAATTTTATCATTAGCTCAATATCAAATATAGATTTTTATGAAGTTCAAATTAATCAGTGTATTTTTTCTGCTCTCGGTTTTAGTAGCACATGCACAATCGATTTCTGAAAGTGATTTGAAAGATATTCGCAGTTCTTTCACCCTGAATCCGGCGACTAAAGCTATTCAGAACGCACTAACTACCGATGAAAACATCAAGTCATTGGCATTAAACAGAGATTTACAGGGTAAAATAGACCATTATTTCAAATACCGGGTTACCGTAAAAGGCATTACCGATCAAAAAAGTTCCGGTCGCTGCTGGATGTTTACCTCCATGAATGTGATGCGTCCGCTGGCAATGGATAAGTACGGTTTGGACAAATTCGACTTCTCGCACAATTATTTGTATTTCTGGGATTTATTTGAAAAATCAAATCTCTTTTTGGAGAACATAATTACTACAGCTAAAACTTCTCTCGACGACAGAGCGGTAAGTGAGTACTTCAAATCCCCTGTGGGCGATGGCGGTGTTTGGAACTTATACTTCAATGCTGCTGAGAAATACGGTATTGTTCCGCAAGAAGTTATGCCCGAAACTGCTCATTCAAATAACACAAGTCAGTTTGTAAAAATCCTGAACGAACGGTTACGTAAAGGTGGTTATGATATACGGGAAATGGCTGTAAGTGGAAAGAAAGTTGCTGAATTACGCCAACAGAAAAAAGTCGTTCTGGCAGATGTGTATCGCATATTAGCTCTTTGTCTTGGTGAACCGCCAACCACTTTTACCTGGCGCTACAAAGACAAAAAAGGCGATGTAAAAGAACTGAAGAATTACACTCCAAAACAATTCTATAACGATATCAAACCGGCTGATTACTCCCCGGAAAATTATATCATGATAATGAATGACCCTACACGTGAGTATTATAAAATGTATGAAATACAAAACGACCGAAACACGGTGGAAGGTCTGAACTGGATTTATCTGAATCTGCCAAACGAAGACATAAAGAAAGCGGCTTTAGCCTCAATTAAAGCCAATGAGCCTATGTATGCTTCGTGCGATGTTGGCAAACAATCTAACCGCGAAACCGGTGTTCTGGACCCGAATATGTACGATTACGAATCCTTGTTTGGCGTCAAGCTGGAAATGGAGAAGAAAGCACGTATTTTGACCCAGCAGAGTAGTTCTACTCATGCAATGACGTTAATCGGGTGCGATGTGGATGAAAGCGACAAACCCATCAAATGGGAATTTGAAAACAGTTGGGGAGAATCAGCCGGCAATAAAGGTTATCTGACTTTTACCGATTCCTGGTTCAATGAGTATTTGTTCCGCGTAGTGATTCACAGAAAGTACCTGGATAAAAAGGCTATTGAAAGTTTAAAACAAAAACCTGTTCAGTTACCGGTTTGGGATTATATGAATTAATTTCAGGATAACTAATACATAGAAAAAAGGAGAAGATGCCGCAACGACAATCTTCTCCTTTTTTTATAGCCAAAATCTGAAGAACTACAAATTATCTTCAACCGCCCCATCCAAATGTTTTACAACTTTGTTGCGCGCCCCGGTATGAAACCGACTAACTTTTTTATTAATGATGAGCGTGGAAGGAATGCTTTCAAATTCCTTCTTATGAGAGGTTGCAAGCAAATTCCAGGTTTGATAGCTAACCAACATAAAGCTGTTTTTTGAAAGTATACCGGAACTTATTCGCGTTGCCTTATTTACTTTCACTTCATTTGGAAATTGCTGACGTAATTCGTGTATTCCATTACGAATAACTTCACTGGTTGATGCCAACTTATTCGTATCAATAATATTAATGCTCACTTCGCTGTTATTTCTAATTAACCGACGGGCATACCGCAACAGGAATTCATCCGATTCTTCGTGAAGCAAAACCAGTGTTGATGTAATTCCGGCAAAACCACGATTGACAAACACACCTACACTACAATTACTGTTTTCAATAAAATAACGGGTTTTGTCCTTTATAAGGGTTCCCGGATAGAAAAAGGTTTGTTGTTTCGAAATTTTATTTACAATTGCATTCAGCCATTTTACATTCTGAAACAGTGAACTTTCTTTGAAAAAAGGAATGCCTGACAATGAAAGCCCTGCTCCCACCAACAGAAAGTCAAAGTTATTTTGATTTACTGATTTTACAATTCCAAATTCAATATTATCCGTTACTTTGTAGGCCGTTTCAAGTGGTATACTAAGTTCTACAGCCTCATTTTTAATCCCTGTAAAGCTATCTACCGAAAACTGTTCGCCATAAATAGGATTAGTGTCGGTTCCCGGAGTAATGTGTAAAACGGTAACTGCCAAACTATTTTTAGTTCCATCCAACACAGTTTTAGCAACATTCAGTAAAGCTTTTCCATTTTCAGGATTTCCAAGCGCAATCAACGCCTTGAAAATACCTTGCGTTTGATGTAAAATATATTCTTCCTCAACATTCTTTTCAGGGAAAAGCCTGTTGATAAGAGATAAAGCCGGTGTAGTCATAAAGGTTGTGACAAGAGCCATGATAACCAGCATAACGAAAATTGGTGGTGGCAGAATGCCCATTTCGTAACCGATATTCAATACGATAAGTTCCATCAAACCCCTTGTATTCATCAATACACCTATTGACAGGCTGTCTTTCCAGGTTTCGCCCAAAATGCGTGCGGTAAAAGCTCCACCTATAAATTTTCCACCTACGGCAACCAAAATAAAAAGACCGCAAATACTCCACAAATAAGGTGTATTGAGCAGCCCTATTTCAGTGCGCAAACCGGTAAATACGAAGAATAACGGAAGCAGTAAAGTTACTGACACGTCTTCTATTTTATCAATAATCAATTTCCGGAAATGTGGAAGTTGAGGCATGACCACACCTGCCAAAAATGCACCAAACAATGCGTGAATACCAATTACCTGTGTTGTAAAAGCCGATAGAATCAATATCAACAACAAAAAAGCGACAATACTTTTATTTAGCACTTCGCTGTTGGTGTAGATTTCGCCCAACCGTTTTAAAAACGGGCGAACAACCAATAACATGACAACAACATAAAGAATAGCAAACCCGATAGTGTAAAGCGAACTTACAAAACTTCCTGTTTTAGCAATGGCAATAACAGCCGCTAAAATACACCATGCAGTAACATCATCATTCGCTGCACTGGCAATGGCTATGGTTCCCAGGTGTGTTTTGGACAAACCCTTCTCCTGAACTATTCGTGCCAATACAGGAAAAGCGGTAATACTCATTGAGATGCCTATAAATAAAGCAAACGAAAGGAAATCCGTTTGTTTGGCAGCAAATTCATCGTACACAAAATAGGCTAACAACATGCCTAAAAAGTAAGGAATCAGAATACTGGCATGACTGATAACATAAGTTTCACCTATCTTCTCTTTCAATGTTCTTAAATTCAGCTCCATACCAATGGTAAACATAAATAAAATAAGTCCTATCTGACTTAAAATATACAGATTACCCAGGGATTTGGCTGCAAACAGAAAGTGGAATGCTTCAGGATAAAAATAACCTAACAAAGATGGACCCAGCACGATACCCGCCAATATCTCGCCAATAACGGTGGGTTGACCTATTCTGGCAAACAGCAATCCAAAAATACGCGAAACTATCAGAATAGAAATTATCTGAAGCAACAACATAGAGGCAGGCTCAGCCACATTATTTAAAATGGAGAGCTTGAACAAATGAAAATTACCCTGAGCTGAAATGTGATTTACAACTTCGGTGGTAGAAGCCTTGTGCAAATCAGATGAACCGGCTTTTTGAAACAAAATGTATGTGAAGAAGCTGAATAAGATCAACATCAGCGCATAAAAAATCCAGGTTTTAATATGTGATTTCATTATGTCGTCATTTTATACCTGAACATGAATCAATATCGATTCGGGATCAGATTTTCAAGTGGATTATGGAAAAAACTCAATGCCGTTGCTGTTTTTGAGCGTATCGGCAGAAATTGGATTTGAAAGCACAAAGATAGTGTTTTTTTAAGTCGTTAATTGTGAAAAAACCAAGAATATTCACCTGTAAGTATTGTTCTTCAACACATTTTTGTGTATGTCCTATTTATTGATTTACTTTGTACTATCTTTTTTAAAATTAGTTTTAACTGCCAGAGCAATCTGATTTATTATATAAAAAATGGAAATTGGCATTAGTTTTTGGATTGGGTTCTTTGTGTTTGTGATTATCATGCTATCGCTCGACCTGTTTGTTTTTCACAAAAAAAACACTGTGGTGAAAGTGAAACAAGCCTTGCTTTGGAGTTTATTCTGGATCGGACTTGCCGTTATTTTTAATTTTGGGGTTTACTTTTTAGTTGGCAAAGTCAAAGCATTGGAATTTCTTACGGGTTATCTTATTGAAGAATCGCTGAGTGTAGATAATTTGTTTGTATTTATTCTCATTTTCAGCTTCTTCAAAATAGAACCTAAATATCAGCACAAAGTTCTTTTCTGGGGGATTATCGGAGCCATTATCATGCGGGCGGTCTTTATTTTTGCCGGTGTAGCCATTATCGAGCGATTTAATTGGGTCATGTATATTTTCGGGGCATTTCTGGTTTACACCGGAATTCACATGTTATTCGAAAAAGAAAGTGATGACTATAACCCGAATAAAAATGTCATGATTCGTGGATTCAAGAAAATTTTTCCTGTAACCGACGACATGTCACGACCCCATTTCTTTGTACGCAACAATAAGATACTCTATGCCACGCCATTTTTCATTGCGTTGTTGGTTATCGAAGCGTCCGATCTTATCTTTGCTGTGGATTCCATACCGGCTGTATTATCGGTTTCCAAAGATCCGTTTATCGTTTATACTTCCAATATATTCGCCATTCTGGGTCTACGGTCACTTTATTTTGCCCTGAACGGAATCATGGCCTATTTCCATTACCTGAAATATGCATTATCCGGTATTCTGACATTCATTGGAGTAAAAATGTGCCTGAATGAATTCGCTTCGGAGCAAGGATATAACTTCCATATTTCCAATCTGGCTTCGCTGGGAGTAATCATTAGTCTGCTTACTATTTCCATTTTATTCTCCATTGCCGTGAAGAAAAACGACGAAAGAAAAATAGCAAAACAAAAACGTTAGCCCGTAAAAAATAAAAAACTGAGCGGGTGTTCCAAATCGGTTGGAACACCCGCTTTTTATTCTGTGAATTACATTTCTCTGATTAGTGATTATTAAGTCTTATTCAGACCAACCATGTGAAGCAAAGATTAGCGAGCTTAAACATTCACCCCTAACATTAATTTCAATCCATATCCAACCAAAAACGAAAAGGTGGCTACTCCCAAACTTATAAACGTCATTTCGAAAAAGCGCGCTTTGAAGTTTAAGTCTTTGGCTACAGAGATGTAGTAATTAAAACCAAAAATAATCAATACGGCTATGGCCAAAGTGATAGGCAATGCAATGAACTTATCGGTCAAGAGTAAGAAAGGGAGTATCAAAAATATCACCGTGAAAAAATAAGCTACACCGGTATAAACCGCCGATTTCTTAGCTTTATCATCGCCCTCGGCTTTCGATGATAAGTAATCCGAAGCAGCCATAGACAAAGCAGCAGAGATACCCGTTACCAACCCAACCAACGATATAATTCTGGTATCGCCAAGTGCCAGTGTAAATCCGGCCAAAGCACCCGTAAGTTCCACCAGAGCATCATTCAATCCAAGCACTATAGAGCCAACATACTTTAATCCTTCCTCATCAAGCATATTGAGCAGTTCTTTCTCGTGCCTTTTTTCATCTTCCGAAATCATTTTAGTTTCAGGAAAATCATTTGCTAAATCATCGTATGCTTTAGACCCCGTACCTTCGTTCTTCTCCATTTGTTTCAGCACAAATGAAAGCCCAAGAAAACGAGCCATAGTTACGGTTTTGAATATTTTCCAACCATTTGGTTGTACTTCCACACCTGTTTTCGTTTTCCAGTAATCAGCATGTTTTTTCTCTTCGTTTCCTATCCTTCGAAGCACAGCAGCATTGTTCTCATCTTTGGTTCTATCTGCAAGTTGAGTATAAATATGATACTCGGTAATTTCAGCTCTTTGAGCCGATATTAGCTTTTTTTTCCATTCAGCATTCATATACATTTGAATTTTATGTTATAGATAATTATTTTATACTACAAAAGTATATAGATAAATTCGATTACAAATAAACTTTGTACAACTAATAATTCTATACTACAATTCATAAAATCTATCAATGCCGTGTGAAGTAAAACACAGCTATAAATAATGTCTTTATACACAATATTAATATAATTTAATTATTAAGCCCAAAATGGGTACCGGTGACTTAAAAAACAGCCTGAAAATTTTGTGTTTTTTTGCAGCGTAACAAAAAAGTTTGTTGCCTTAGCAGTACAACGGTCTAATGTACACCTGAGTGAGTTGCCCTTTCTATTAAGCAGGCGTAAGTCATCAAAGAGTAGTTACAACTTTGGCAAATACCGACGCATTTCAGGCAATAGTAGCGGCTACTTAGTACAATAATGCTTCATTGTTTGGGAAAGTAGAAGCTACTCTGTACAATAATGAAACATTATTCCAGAATAACAACTCCAATATTATAGAGAAATGCTCCATTATTGGTGAAAGTAGGAACAACTCTCACCAAAGTAGAAGCTACTTAGTAGAATAATGCTCCATTATTCTACTAAGTAAGCGTATTATTCATGAAAGTAATAAGCAAGGAACAAATATCAGAATCAGATAACATAGTATTTATTAATCACTTAAAACAAAACAAAATGGGAAAATAAAAGGTATTAATCAACTTCGCTTCAAGTAAATACACCGACGAAGCATTGGGAACAAAAACGAACTACATTCTTGACAAAATGCAGGAGAATCCAAATTTTGCATCACCCAACCCTACGTTGGAAACGGTAAGAACTACCAACAACAATTACATTACGGCATTGGGCAAGGTAGAGTATGGAACTAAAGAAGATACAGTATTGAAAAACTCGTGTCGGGCGGCAGTTGAGAAAATACTAAAGAGTCTGGCACTGTATGTGCAAAAAACGAGCGACGGCGACGAAGCCATTATTCTGAGCAGCGGTTTTGATATAAACAAAAAAGGAACTCCTATCGGACAGTTGGATAAACCTGTGAACCTGATGGTGAAGCCGGGTGATAATAAAGGTGCAGTAAGTGTAAGCTGCGATGTGGTAAGCAATACCAACTTCTACGAAATTGAATATATGGAAGTAACCGCCGATGGAAGTAGGGTATGGATACAACGCACCAGTACCAAACGCAAAATTCAACTAGATGGACTTGTAAGTGGTAAGCAATACCGCTTCCGTGTAGCTGTTGCAGGCAGCAATCCTTCACGCGTATGGAGTGACGAAGTAATCAGCTACGTGTTATAACCACGTGCCACATATCACTATTCGTATAAAAACCATTCGTACAAACCTGTGCGGGTGGTTTTTTATTTGCTTAAACACATACCTTCGAACAACTTTTAAATTTGTTTATAAAAATTGATATAAATCTTTGGCTAAGTTAAAAAGAGTTTGTATTTTTGGAGTGTAAAAAGCCTTAAATTATTATTTCTTGATTATAGATGGAAAAAATACTACAAAAAGAGCGGAGATAAACAGAAAGAACCTATAACTAGTCAGAACTATTCTGCATATAATAAGGCTATTACATTCGTATGAGCGGAATACTAAAAAGGTCATAACGATTTGCCTCTTTCAATGAAAAATAATGATTTTTGAATCAAAATTAAAAACAAAAAACACATTCTGTAAAAACATATTCGCTCAGAAAATAAATATTTGATAATTATTGCGAAATACATCTATAACAATAGACAAAATATACATCTAAAACACATACTATATGAGAAAAACTTTACTTCTTTTTACTTTACTACTCTTTGGCCTGCAAGGGTGGGCAACAACTTTCACCGTAGATGGTGTAACGTATACCATTACCGATGCCACAAATAAAACAGTAGCGATTGGGGCGGAGGCCGGAACTTTTTATACTCCTGCCATCAACACATCTACCACAGGTACGTTTACTATTCCTTCTTCGGTAAGTTACAATGGAGATAATTATGCGGTTACTGCTATTGCGGATTATGCGTTTTATAAGTGTAGTAGCATAACTTCGGTTACGATTCCAAATACTATTACTTCGATAGGAAATGCGGCGTTTAGTAATTGCTTGGGTTTAACAACAGTTACGATTCCTTCTTCGGTAACCACTCTTGGGAACTCTGTATTTTATTGGTGTCCAAGGTTGAAATCTGCAATAATTTTAGGTACACTTGCATCTATCCCCGATCATACTTTTAACACGTGCGGCTCATTGACTTCCGTTAATATTCCAAATTCAGTCACTTCGATAGGGAATTGGGCGTTTTATTCGTGTGGATTGACCTCTATTACTATACCTAATCCGGTTATTTCTATTGGAAAAGCCGCTTTTGGCTCTTGTAATCAGTTGGTTTCCGTTAATATTCCTAGCTCGGTTAGGATAATAGGCGATGAAGCTTTTAGCGGTACAGCTATAACTTCTGTAACTATTCCCAACTCCTTAACTACGATAGGCAGTGCTGCTTTTTCCTCTACAGCATTAACTTCGATAACCATTCCCAGTTCATTAACAGCTCTTGGAAGTCATCCATTCTCAAATTGTACCAAGTTATCTTCCATTATTGTCGATGGCAATAATCCTAACTATTGTAGCAGTGATGGAGTGTTATTCAACAAAACTAAAACGACTATTATTCAATATCCTGCAGGGAATGTTAATTCGAGTTATAATATTCCAAGTACAATTATCTCTATTGGCGATTATGCTTTTAGTAGCGCTTTATTAACTTCCATTTTTATTCCCACATCGGTAACCTCTATTGGAAGCTCTGCATTTAGTGGGAGTAATTTAACTTCAATGTCTATTCCTAATAGCATAACTACAATTGGTAGCAGTGCATTTAGTGGATGCCTAAAATTAGCGACTGTAAATATTCCTACTTCGGTAACTTCTATTGGAAGCTATATGTTTAATAATTGTTATGCTCTAACTTCTGTGGGAATTCCGACTTCGGTAACCTCTATAGGAGAATCAGCTTTTAATTATTGTACATCATTAAGCTCTGTTACTATTCCGGCTTCGGTGCGCTCTATTGGAAATTCGGCATTTTATTATTGTACAAGCTTAGCTTCTATTTATGCGAATAGTTCTACTCCTGCAAATATAACATTGGGTAGTGATGTTTTTTATTCTGCTCCATCTACTTGTAAATTGTATGTTCCAACAGGTTTCAAATTACTGTATGCTGCCGCTTCTCAATGGAGTGCTTTTAGCAATATAACAGAGACAAAAAGCAACTCAGTTTCAGTTTCAATAAATCCTTCGGCAGCAGGATCTGTTATTGGGGGTGGTTCTTGTCTCCAAGGTTCATCGTGTATTCTTACAGCGACTCCTTTTACCGGATATGCTTTTATTAACTGGACAGATAACAAAGGGAACATAATAAGCAATTCGGCAAATATAACGTTTACAGCTATAAAAGACACTTCGCTTATAGCCAATTTTGAACTTTCAACCAATGTGCATAATATTACAACAATTAGCAGTCCACCGGCAGGAGGAACTGTTTCCGGTAGTGGTAACTATTATACCGGTACTACCCGAACCGTAACAGCCACCGTAAACAAAGGATATACTTTTGCAAATTGGACGAACAACAAAGGCACTATTCTATCTACTTTGCCCGGTTTCACCTTCCCTCTTACACAAGATACTACATTAACCGCCAATTTCACAGCCTATAAATACACTGTTAATGCTACGGCTAACCTATCTGAAGGAGGGAGTGTCACCGGAGGTGGAACATATAATTATGGTTCAATTATAACAGTGTCGGCAATCCCCAATACTTGTTACGAATTTAAAAATTGGACGAATAATAAGGGTTATGTAGTATCCACATCACCAAGTGTTACTTTTACCCTTGGCAATGATACTACGCTGACAGCTAAGTTTGTTAGAACGTATGATTTCGCCGATGCTAATGGTTTGTATTATAAAATTTCATCACCAACATCAGCTTACGTTTGTTCGCGGTCTCCGAATGTTGGACACTATAACAGTGCTGTTACCATCCCAAGTACCGTAACTTATAAGGACACAAGCTACCATGTTACCGCTATTGGAGATTCTGCTTTTTATGATTGTCGTGGTTTGGAATCAATAAGCATCCCCAATTCAGTGACTTCTATTGGAAATTGGGCGTTTTATGACTGTTTCAATTTAGCATCTATTACTATCCCCGATTCAGTTACTTCCATTGGAAATGGAGCATTTAACCAATGCTCAAAAATAACTTCGATTACTATTCCAAATACGATCACTTCCATTGCTAATGGTGTTTTTGGAGGTTGCTCTGGTTTAACCTCGATAACTATTCCAAATTCAGTGACTTCTATAGGTAATAGTGTATTTTATGCTTGTAATAAATTGACCACTATTGCTATTCCGAGTTCTGTTACTTCTATTGAGGAGTATGCATTTTATAACTGTACAGGATTAACAACCATTTCAATTCCAAGTTCAGTGACATTCATAGGCAATATGGCTTTTGCAAGTTGTTCAAAGTTAGCTTCAATTAATGTCGACAGCAATAATCCGAATTATAGCAATTCAGATGGAGTACTATTCAATAAAGCACTTACAAGCCTTATTCAATATCCGGCCGGAAAATCTAATACAACTTATACTATTCCAAGTACAGTTACTTCTATTGGCACTCAGGCCATTGATCATATCACCGCATTACTTAGTGTTACTATTCCAAATTCGGTTTCTTCAGTAGGCTCCGATGCTTTTTATTATTCTAGAAATTTAGGTTCAATTTATGTTTATAACACTACTCCAGCAAATATAAAGCTAGATAATGATGCTTTTTATTCTCTTCCAACATCCGCGTGTACACTCTATGTACCTACCGGATCGAAGACACTTTATGCTACCGCCAGTCAATGGAAAGTTTTTACTAATATTGTTGAATTGCCTTTGTATACTATTACAGCATCAGCAAATATATCAACTGGAGGTAATGTCAATGGAGTAGGTAGTTATCTAAGCGGTAATCAGTGTACAATTTCTGCTGTACCCAATACCGGATATTCTTTTGCTAATTGGACCGAGAATGGAACGGTAGTTTCTACAGATGCAAGTTATACATTTGCGGTATCAGCAAATCGTACACTTGTAGCTAACTTTACAGAAAATAATGCCGGTGATTATACAATTGCTATGAGTACCAACCCTTCAGTTGGTGGTAGCACTACCGGTACTGGAAGATACGCTTCCGGGGCAACTTGTATTGCTTTGGCTACTGCAAATACTGGTTATATATTTAGCAATTGGACAGAAAACGGAGCGATTATTTCGAAGGATATGACTTATACTTTTACAGTTAGCGCTGCCCGTACACTAGTGGCTAATTTTATTGCGGGATACACCGTTACAGCTGTTTCGAATTCTTCAACAGGAGGTAGTGTTATTGGTGCAGGTGGTTATGCAACCGGTGCAAGTTGTACTCTTACAGCTACTGCAAATACTGGGTATATATTTAGTAATTGGACCGAAAATGGAACAGTAGCTTCAACAAATGCAACTTACACTTTTACTGTAAATGCAGCTCATACATTTATTGCCAACTTTGTTGCTGGCTTTATAATTAATGCTACCGCAGATGCATCACAAGGAAATATTACCGGCATAGGTGGTTATGCTACAGGTTCAAGCTGTACTCTTAAAGCCACTCCCAAAAGCGGTTATGTTTTCACCAATTGGTCAGAAAACGGCACGGTGGTTTCTACAAATCCGAGTTATACATTTACAGTCAGTGCTGCTCGTACTTTGGTAGCCAACTTCTCTACTGTTGGGGTAACGGTAATACAGCCGACTGCTACAACACTATCGGGTAGCATAGTCGTTACACCTTCTACCGGATTTACCTATAGTTTGGATGGTAAAACGTATCAAAGCAGCAACGAATTTCCGTATGTCTCTATCGGTACTTATAATGTAACCCTGAAAAACGTATCCGATGGTACGGTATCATCACCGGTACTTGCCGTTATCAATGCTTCGGGGGTAGTTGCGGTCAATAACTACCAAATAAAGGCATCGAATTGTACCTGTCGGGATACAAAAGATGGAGCTATTGCCGTAACACTGGCCAAGGCATTGGATTATACGGTAACGGTAACAGCAACAAGTACAGGTTCCAAACAGTCAGTCATGTTTTCAGGAACTTCCTACAATCTTAAGAATCTGCCGGCAGATACCTATAAGCTGGTTTTCAATATTGATTTTCTGGATAACTACGAACAAAGTTTCAATGTAGTAGTTACTCAGCCTGACGATTTAAGCGTGCTGAAAGTAGGTGCTGAAAAAAGTCGTGCCACGTATACTTTGAGCGGAGGAACAAACTATTACGTTAGTGTCAATGACAATACCACCGAAACACAGGGTGATCAGGTTCAGGTTTCTTTAGTGCCGGGCGAAAATAAAATCAAAATCTATACAGAAAAACTTTGCCAGGGAGTGTATGAAGAGACTATCTACAACAATGAGAACGGTCAGATTTCGCTTTTCCCAAATCCTACTACGGGTAAAATAACTCTTGGCATTCCTGGCGAAGAGGAATCGGTAACTGCCGAAATTGTTTCGCTGAGCGGAGCTGTACAACTCGAGCAAAAGCTTATTGTTCCTGCAAGCAGGTTGGTAAATATTGATGTATCTGATTTTATCTGTGGTACGTACATTGTGAAGTTAAACGGTTCAACTGTCCACAGTAGTGTCAAGATGATCAAAAAATAAGCAGAGGATCAAAAACTGAGAGAAAAAATAATTGATAAAAGATATTTCTATTAAACGATAAGTATGATACACAAAATAAAAATACAAAGCATAGCCGGACTTCTTGTCGGCCTGATTCTAATCGGTTGTGGAGGTAAAGGAAATGAGCCAGCTCCGGTTATAATTCCAGTTCCCGGAACAACTACCTTGTCTTTACCGGTAAATAATACAGCTTGTTTACAGGGTACCTCCGCAAGCGGAACCTCGGCTTCGGTATCATTTGCGTGGAGATCCGCCAGTAAAGCAGATAGCTACCAATTAGTGATTAAAAATCTGAATACACAGGCATCCGATACTTATACCACCAAGGACACATTATATACAACTAGTCTGGTAATAAACGTACCTTATTCGTGGAGTATTACAGCAACTAACGTTTCAGGTAAAACAACCAGCGATAGTTGGAAATTCTACTTATCGGGCACTGCATCGAGTAGTTTTGCTCCTTTTGCAGCTGATCTTACATCACCGGCTTCGGGTACCACCATCGCATCAAATGGAGCTGCATCGGTACAGGTTACTTTTCAATGGACAGGCAGTGACCCCGACAATGACATTGCCACTTACTCCCTGTATCTGGATAATACAAATGCAACAACAGCAGTAATTGCTTCGCAAACAGCAACGACCGCTACGCAAACTCTTACAAGTGGTAAGACTTATTATTGGAAAGTTATAACAACTGATAAGGTAGGTAATACTTCTGTTTCCTCCATTAATTCTTTCAGAATAAATTAAACGACTGTGAGAAGAGACAGGGGGGACGAGAGAAGAAAGAAATAAAAAAACAAAATAACGAGTAACCGAAAATCGATAAGAGTAGGATAATTATTTTTTTTATTTAATATGATTCGTAAAAGTTTATTTTTTAGTGCTTTAGTACTGAGTTTTTTATCTTGTTCAAAAGAAGATGCCGTCAAACAACCTATTGCTGATTTTACAGTAGCAGTAAGTGGGCAGGCACCAACAGCCACCCTAACTATTGTAAATAAATCTACAGATGCGTCAACCTATGCATGGACATTTGGCACAGGGGCTAGTACACTTACATCTACCGACAAAGAACCTTCTGGTGTTAAAGTTGACAAAACAGGTGATATAACTATTACTTTAGTAGCAAACAACGGAACAGTAACAAACACCAAAACAGTAACAGTAAATGTAACCGGCAAAAATGCATTGACCAGTTATTCCGACTTAGAGTTTGCACTAAATGCAGGCAATACCACTTATGGAAGATTATTTTCCTTTGAAACAGGTAAAATGTATAAGGACAATGAAATTACCACAGCGATTGGATCTAAAATTCATTTAGCTTTCGGCAGTATGAGTGGAACAATGTTCTATTTTGATAGTCCTACAAAAACCGACTACAAGGTCACTGGTGCTACTGTTACAAAAGTATCAAACTGGCCTTCACCTTCTCCAATATCTGTAAGTGATTTTGATGCTATGACAGATGACACTAAGTTAACCGACCTTACAATAACCGATACAAATGATAGCTTTGGAAAAACCAATATTCCTGGCGTTGTACTATTTCAACTAGCATCTGGTCGTAAAGGAGTTATCAAAACAAAAGCGGTTAATGATGTACGTATTTTGGTAGACATCAAAATACAAAAATACTAATACACAGAACAGTCTTCAGAAGTCTTCTAAACTTTGATAAAAAGTAGAAGTCACTCCAATACGAAGAAAAGATAGAGATTAGGAAGTCATAAGTCTGGATAATTGCACCGGCAAAGGAATGTTTCTGACTTGTCCTCCTAAACAAAAAAAAGAGTTTAATCAAATTGATTAAACTCTTTTCGCTTATATTTTTACTGCTTACCGCTTCTTAAAACGATTGCATATCGCACAAGCGTTTATAATAACCATCCAGTGCTATCAGTTCATCGTGTTTACCGCGTTCCACTATTTTACCTTCGTGCATCACACATATTTCGTCGGCACGTTTAATGGTAGATAAGCGGTGAGCCACCACCAATGTCGTGCGGTTAAGCATTAGGTTTTCGAGTGCTTCCTGCACCATTTTTTCCGATTCTGTATCAAGTGCTGAAGTAGCTTCGTCAAGAATCAATATCGGTGGGTTTTTCAGTATAGCGCGGGCTATACTCACCCGTTGACGCTGACCACCCGAAAGTTTACCGCCACGGTCACCGATAGTAGAATCATAGCCGTTTTCGGTAGCCATAATAAAGTCGTGCGCATTGGCTATTTTGGCTGCGTCTATAACTTGTTCCAGCGTGGCACTTTCCACCCCGAAAGAAATATTATTGAAAAACGTATCGTTGAATAAGATGGCTTCCTGATTTACATTACCCATCTGCGAGCGAATATCAGACGTTTTAAAGTTCTTGATATTGACGCCATCCATCAGAATCTCCCCTTTTACCGGATCATAATATCTGGGAAGCAAATCCACAAGTGTAGATTTACCGGAGCCTGACTGGCCCACCAAAGCAACAGTTTTTCCCTTCGGAACCACCAGGTTTATATCTTGCAGCACCCAGTCAGTTTGATATTTGAAACTCAGGTTACTAAATTCAATTTTATCGGTAAACGGCTTAATAAGCTGTGGTTTTTCCGGTTCTTTAATAGAACTTTCGCTCATCAGAATTTTATCTACACGTTCCAGAGAAGCCATACCTTTTTGAATGCTGTATGAAGCCTTCGATAATTCTTTAGCCGGAGCAATGATACTATAAAAAATAACAATATAATAGATAAACTCGGAAGCATCAATGCTACTTCTATTTCCTAAAATAAGCACACCACCAAACCAAAGCAAAATAGCAATAACCACTGTACCTAACAGCTCACTAACCGGATGAGCCAGATCATACCGCCGATTCAGGCGCATAAATGTTCTGCGCAGTTTTTCGTTCAAAGCCGCAAACCGTGCTTCCAGTTTGTGCTCGGCATTAAATGCTTTTATCACCCGCAGTCCGCCCAGTGTCTCTTCAATTTGCGAAAGCAATTCGCCGGTTTGTTCCTGTCCAAGCGTAGAGCGACGTTTTAATGATTTACCAATCTTACCAATCAACCAACCGCTGAAAGGCAATAACACCAACACAAAAAGAGTCAACTCCCAACTCATGGCGAACATTACACCCAAATAAAACAGAATGGTGATGGGGTTCTTGAACATCATATCCAGCGAACTCATGATAGACGATTCCACCTCCACAACATCGCCTGTCATACGCGACATGATGTCACCTTTACGCTCGGCAGTAAAAAATCCAATCGGCAAACTGATGATTTTTTTATACAGTTGGTTACGCAAATCACGCAAAACACCTGTACGAATAGGAATCATGAAATACGACCCTAAATATGATGAGCCCACTTTGAAAGCGGTCATAAGAATCAGAAAAGCCCCCAGATAAAGCAAAGCCACACTGGGTCCAATGCTTTCAATGTACTGTTGAATTGAATACGACAGGTTGTTTTGTATGCCCGATGCAATAACTTTTATGCTGTCATTCCATGTCCAGAGTTGGTATGTTTTAATCGCTTCTCCGGTTTTAAAAAGCATTCTTAAAATAGGAATAATAGCAGCGAAAGAAAACAAGCTGAAAACCGTCGAAAGCAAGTTAAACATCAAGCTTAAGATGACGTATTTTTTGTAGGGCGGAATAAACCGCTTGAGAAGTGTTATGAATTTAAACATTCTTTTAGTTACAAGTTACAAAGATTAGTTACGAGTTACAAGAATCAGTTATTGTTACGAGAATCAGCTACTAGTAACTTGTAACTCGTAACTAAGAACCTCATACTCCCGTATAATTCCGTGGAGTGATTCGTTTTAATTCTTCTTTTACCGATTGACTTACATTCAGCGTTTCGATAAAATCACGAATCGATTTTTCATTGATACCTTCATTAGTACGGGTCAATGCTTTCAATGCTTCGTATGGCGATGGATATGCTTCGCGACGAAGAATGGTTTGAATACCCTCGGCAACTACCGCCCAGGTATTATCCAAATCGCGATAAATAGCCGTTTCATTCAGCAATAATTTACTCAAACCTTTGACAATACTTTGTGTGGCAATAATGGTATGAGCAAACGGTACGCCTACGTTTCGAAGCACGGTGCTATCGGTCAAATCGCGTTGCAAACGTGAAACAGGCAATTTCCCGGCTAAGAATTCAAACGAAGCATTGGCAATAGCCAGATTTCCTTCGGCATTTTCAAAATCAATCGGGTTTACCTTATGCGGCATGGCCGACGAACCTACTTCGCCTGCTTTGATGCGTTGTTTGAAATATTCCATCGACACGTACGTCCAGATATCACGGCAAAAGTCAATCAGAATAGTATTGATACGTTTCATGGCATCAAATTGAGAGGCCAGGTTATCGTAGTTTGAAATTTGAGTAGTCCATTGTTCACGATCCAAACCAAGTTTATCGCTTACAAAATAATTCCCAAAATTCTTCCAGTCGATTAACGGGTAAGCCACTGTGTGCGCATTGAAGTTTCCCGTAGCACCACCAAATTTTGCAGAATTCGGAGTTTGTTTCAATACTGCAAGTTGTTGATTCAGTCGGTTTACGAAAACCATTATTTCTTTACCCAAACGGGTTGGCGAAGCTGGTTGACCATGAGTTTTTGCCAACATGGAAACGTCGCGCCATTCTTCAACCTGATGATTCAAAAGCACCAACAAAGCATCCATTTCGGGGTAATAAACATTATTCAGTGCGTCTTTTATCGAGTAAGGAACAGCAGTATTATTAATATCTTGCGAAGTCAGTCCAAAGTGAATAAATTCTTTAAAAGTTTCCAACCCCAGCGCATCGAATTTTTCTTTGATAAAATACTCAATCGCTTTTACATCATGATTAGTAACACTTTCTATTTCTTTTACTTTCAATGCGTCAGCTTCGGTAAAGCCGGTATAGATTGCTCTAAGCTTTGGATAAACCGATGCCGGAACTTGCTCCAGTTGTTTCAGGGGAATTTCGCACAAGGCAATAAAATATTCAACTTCAACCAAAACGCGGTAACGCATCAGCGCATATTCGGAAAAATAGGCTGCGTAAGCTTCAGTTTTTGAACGATAACGACCATCAACAGGTGAAATAGCAGTGAGAAGGGATAAATTCATACGAACGTGTTTTTGTAGTTTTCCGGATAATATACAAACCGGTATGTCCTTTATTTTAAGCTGCAAAGTTAATCAATTCTATCGGATTATAAAAGTTTGTACACTCCCTTGCAACACTGATTCTTTTTCTTTACTTTTGTTTCACAAATAAAACTAACAATAGACATAACCGGATTTGCAATTTTAAAGGCAGGCAACCCGGCTTCAAAACCAGAAAAATTCATGAGATACGTTAGAATACATAAAGAGGGACGATTAATTTTAGGCACATTGGCTTTAATCCTTTTATTTTTCAATCTATTTATTTCCAATCATTACGGTTTCGGAATACTGCCAATTATCAATATTGTTATTTCTGCTTTACTCTTGTTCTTTTTCGCTTATTTCTTCCGCAATCCTCCACGTAAAGCTTATATCGACGACCCTAGCATGGTAGTTGCTCCGGCCGATGGAACTATTGTGGTAGTAGAGCCAACCGACGAATTGGAGTATTTCGGAGACAGACGTATTCAGGTTTCTATCTTTATGTCGGTTTTCAACGTTCACGCCAACTGGTATCCGATTAAAGGTACGGTTATCAAATCCGTTCACCACAGCGGACGCCACATGGCGGCTTTTTTGCCAAAATCAAGCACTGAAAATGAACGCTCAACTGTGGTTATAGAATCCGAAGGAAAAACACAAATTCTTGTTCGCCAAATTGCCGGAGCATTGGCACGTAGAATTGTAACTTACGCTCATCCGGGCAAAAAGAGCCACATTAATGAGCATCTTGGCTTTATCAAATTCGGGTCGCGCGTTGACTTGTATTTTCCGCTTGACACAGAAATCTTTGTTACTGTCGGTGAATCAACTACCGGAAACGAAACTATCATTGCCCGTCTAAATGAAGATTAAATGACCATTGAAGAAGCTCAAAAACAAGTCGACGAGTGGATTAAAACCTACGGTGTTCGCTACTTTAGCGAATTAACCAACATGGTGATTCTAACCGAAGAAGTTGGCGAGTTAGCGCGGGTCATTGCCCGTACTTATGGCGAACAATCTTTCAAAAAATCTGATGAAAAAGCGAATCTGGCGGACGAAATGGCGGACGTACTTTGGGTGCTGATCTGTCTGGCCAACCAAACCGGAGTAAACCTCACCGAAGCATTTGAAAAAAACATGCAAAAGAAAACAAACCGCGACAACACACGCCATCTGGAAAACGAAAAACTCTTGTAAAGTCTACTGTCCCAAGTCGTCAATCATCTGACTTTGGTCAACAGACGCCACAAATACTACAATCATTGACTAACCAAGTCTGAAGACTGGAGACGGTTGTCAGACGACTAAACAAAAAACAACATGAGCAAATTTGACGACCTCTTTAAACAATACAATTGCAATATCAGCGACGAAAGCGTAAAACAAGATATAGACAAAATTTTAGCAGCGCATTATGCTGAAAACGATAATGTAGCTGTATACAAACAATGTCTGAATCAAATTGATTTGACTTCGCTCAACGGTTCTGACACTGACGCAGAAATCATTGCCATGGTGGAAAAAGTAAACAATTTCAAAGCCACTTATCCCCAATTGCCCAACGTGGCTGCCATCTGTGTTTATCCGGCTTTAGTACCTGTAGTAAAAGAATATCTGACGGAAAATGTTGGAATAGCTTCGGTAGCTGCCGGTTTTCCTGCATCGCAGACTTTTATTGAAGTAAAAATTGCCGAGACAGCCATGGCAGTACTCGAAGGGGCTACCGAAATAGATATTGTAATTTCTATTGGTAAGTTTTTAGAGGGTAATTACGAAGAAGTTCACGAAGAAATAACAGAAATCAAATCTTCATGTCGCGATGCTCATTTAAAAGTTATTCTGGAAACCGGCGCCCTGAAAAATGCTTCGAACATTAAAAAAGCGTCGATTCTGGCAATGAATGCAGGAGCCGATTTTATCAAAACTTCTACGGGCAAAATTCCTGTAGCAGCAACTGTTGAGGCTACTTACATAATGTGTCATGCTATTAAAGAATGGCACCAGAAAACCGGATTAAAAGTGAGCTACAAACCTGCCGGAGGAATTGTCACCACCGAAGATGCGGTGAAACATTACACTTTGGTAAAAGAAATTTTAGGGAATGAATGGTTGAACAATACCAGATTCCGCTTTGGAGCAAGCCGTCTGGCAAATAACTTACTAAGCTCTATCGAAGGAAAAGAAGTAAAATACTTTTAATCAAAAATCTCTCGAAGCTGCATATTCAGCACACAAAATAAGTGACTTTTTCACATCACTATCAGCAAAGCCATTGAGTTCTTCGATGGCTTTGTTTTTGTACAATTCCATCTGTTTTGCGGCATAAGCTACACCACCATTTTCGTGTGTAAACCGGATAATTGAGTGAATATTTTCGTTTGTAAAATCTTTATTTTCAATTATATCCACTACTTTATTTTTGGCTTCGTCCGATGAATTTTGAAGAGCGAATATAAGTGGCAAAGTAATTTTTCCATCTCTCACATCATTGGCAGTAGGCTTTCCAATTGATATATTCTCAGTGTAATCAAAAATATCATCTTTTATCTGAAAACAAATACCCAAATACTCCCCGAAATTGCGAAAGTGAGTTAATCTATTTTCATCAGCACCTACAGATAACCCACCCACCTCGGTACAGGTTGAAAATAGCAAAGCAGTTTTCTTTCGTATAATTGTAAGGTAATTTTTCTCCGATGCATTCGAAACCTGAACATTACTCAATTGTAACAACTCACCATCAGAAAGTTGCATTCCGATATTGGCAATTGATTTTAATATAGGAAGATTGTCAGTTTTGGTAGCACAAACCAATGCCTTAGACAGAATATAATCACCGGAAAGTATCGCTATTTTATTTGTCCAACGAGCATTAATTGACGGTTTTCCTCTTCGTTCCAAGGTATCATCCACTACGTCATCATGAATTAAACTGGCCGTGTGAAGTAACTCCAATGCGAGTGCTCCATCGATAGTATTCTGATTTACTTCGCCACACAACTTGGCCGACAACATAACCAACATTGGACGTAACTGTTTTCCACTTTTCTGAAGCACATATTCATGCACGGTTTCAAGCATTGGATTGTCCGTTTTGAGTGCATCTGCAAAAGTTTCTCTGAACAATTGCATTTCCTGAAGAATCGGCTGTTTAATGGTTTCTATAAAATTCATATGAATACTCATATTTGGTGTGCACTGCAAAAGTAAACATTTTTGCCGTTTGTTTAACTGTATCAGTTTATTTCTGTGCATTTTTTAATTACTTTTACAGTCAAAAGGAATTTGTTATCAAAACACTTTTTCTGTGGTATTTGTTTTTTATGCACCTATATTGTCTTTGTAAATTGTAAATTTCATGAAAAAACTATTCTTGATTGATGCTTACGCTATCATATATCGAGCCTATTACGCCTTCATTCGCAATCCTCGTTTTAATTCAAAAGGCCTGAATACTTCAGCTATTTTTGGATTTATAAACACGTTGGAAGACGTGCTGAAACGAGAAAAACCAACTCATATTGCCGTTGCTTTCGACCCGAAAGGTAAAACTTTTCGCCACGAAGCTTTTGAACAATACAAAGCCCAACGCGAAGCAACTCCCGAAGATATTCGGTTGGCTGTTCCAATTATCAAGAGCCTGATTAAAGCTTATAATATTCCAGCCCTCGAAGTTCCGGGATTCGAAGCCGACGATGTTATCGGCACTATGGCTAAAAAAGCCGAACAAGCCGGATTCGAAGTGTTTATGCTTACACCCGACAAAGATTACGGACAATTGGTGTCCGACCATATTTTTATGTACCGCCCAAAACACACCGGTGGTTTCGAAACCATGGGCCCTGCCGAAGTCAAAGCGAAATACGATTTGGATAGCCACGAACAAGTTATCGATTTACTCGGACTTATGGGCGATGCATCCGACAACATTCCCGGCTGCCCCGGCGTTGGCGAAAAAACAGCGGTAAAGTTACTTAAAGAATTCGGTAGTATTGACACATTACTCTCCCGAACCAATGAATTAAAAGGAGCTTTAAAAACCAAAATCGAAGAAAACAAAGAGCAAATCATTTTCTCCCGCTTTCTGGCAACTATCAGGATTGATGTTCCCATCGATTTCGACGAAAAAAGTCTGGAGATAGAGCCCAGAAAAGAACCCGAACTCCGTGTTTTGTTTGACGAACTCGAATTTAGAACCATGTCAGCTAAAATTGGTAATACTTTTAGTTCATTTCCGCCCGATCAACCATTACCGTCAATAAAAACAACCAAGCCTAAGCCGGCAGGACAGATGTCTTTGTTCGACGACTTTGAAAACCACGATGCAAAGTCTGCTCAAAAACAGGTCAGGACATTGGAAGAAGAACCAATCATCGAAGCAACAACCGGATTAAAATCTCTGCAAAATATCCCGCATAAATATATTTTAATTGACACCAAAGTAAAACGCTCCAACCTGATTTCACAACTCTTCGTTCAAAAATCGGTTTGTTTCGATACTGAGACTACAGGGTTAGATATGTTCACGTCAGATCTAGTGGGACTTTCATTTTGCTTTGTGGAAGGTGAAGCATATTATGTTACACTCCCTGAAAATAAAGCTGAGGCAAAAGAGGTTTTACACGAGTTCAAAGCTTTTTTTGATAACGACAGAATTGAAAAAATCGGTCAGAACATAAAATTCGACTTGCTCATGTTGCTGCAATACGGCATTGAATTAAAAGGAAAACTGTTCGACACTATGATTGCCCATTATCTGATTCAGCCCGAGTTGCGTCACGGAATGGATTATCTGGCTGAAATTTACCTGAATTACCGCACTATCCATTTCGAAGATTTAGTTGGATCAAAAGGGAAAAATCAGGCTGATATCCGCACGGTTGACATCAAAAAACTATGCGATTATGCTGCTGAAGATGCCGATGTAACTTTCAGGCTGAAGCAAATACTGGAAAAAGAATTGAAGGAGAATGCTCTTGAGAATCTTTTCTACGAAATAGAAATGCCACTCATGCAGGTTTTAGCCACTATGGAACATACAGGAGTTCGTATTGATAGTGAAGCATTGCGTCAAAGTTCGGTGATACTGACTGATGAGATGTTGAAACTGGAAAAAGAAATTCACGAAATTGCCGGATATGAATTCAATGTCAGTTCGCCCATGCAGGTTGGTGAAATACTTTTTGACCGATTAAAACTGGATGATAAGGCAAAGAAAACCAAAACAGGACAATATTCTACTTCGGAAGATATTCTGGAAAAATTGCAATCGAAGCATCCAATTATCGGAAAAATTCTCGATTACCGTGGATTGAAAAAGTTATTGAGTACTTATATTGATGCTTTACCACAATTAATCAGTCCTGTTACCGGCAAAGTGCATACTTCATACAATCAAACCGTTGCAGCTACCGGTCGACTCAGCTCTACCAATCCGAATCTGCAAAATATTCCCATACGCGATGCACAAGGTAAGGAAATTCGCAAAGCCTTTATTCCTGATGCCGACAGCCTTTTTTTCAGTGCTGATTATTCGCAAATCGAACTGCGCATTATGGCTCATCTAAGCAGCGATGCCAATATGCTTGAGGCGTTCAATAGCGGACATGATATTCACACCGCCACAGCAGCCAAAATCTACAAAATTCCTTTGGAAGAAGTAACCTCTGACATGCGTCGGAAAGCAAAAACCGCTAACTTCGGAATTATCTATGGTATTTCTGTTTTCGGATTGTCGGATAGACTCAGCATACCACGCGCCGAAGCCAAAGAACTTATCGATGGGTATTTCGTTACTTACCCCGAAGTGAAGAAATATATGGATGCCAGCATTCAACGCGCCAAGGAAATGGGTTACGTGGAAACATTGCTGGGTCGTAAACGATTTTTACCTGACATCAACTCACAAAACAGCATCGTGCGTGGCTTTGCAGAGCGTAACGCCATCAATGCCCCAATCCAGGGAACTGCCGCCGATATTATCAAAATTGCCATGGTTCGCATTCAGAAACGGTTGGAACAAGAAAACCTGCAAGCCAAAATGACTATGCAAGTGCATGATGAGTTAAATTTCACCGTTCCAAAAAAAGAACTTGAAGCACTGCAAAAAGCGGTAATTGAAGAAATGGAAAACGCCATCAAACTTCAGGTGCCCCTTATTGCCGATTGCGGCGTGGGAGCCAACTGGCTGGAAGCGCATTAAGTGAGATAATATCAAAACAATCCCCTAATACTGAAGGAAAACCTTTTTCAGTATTAGGGGATTGTTCATTGACGACCGAGGTTATGTGCATTTATCCACCAATGCGCTGAAGAGCATTCGTTGTTGTGGAACGACAAAGTGAATGCGGGAGCAAAGACCGCTGAATGCACGTTAGCCAGCCAATGAACAAAGCGTGAGTTATACAGTGTTATTCTTAGTTCATTATTTTTTCAATTTCTTTTTCAATCTCAAGATCAATTTTGTCATTCCCACCTTCTGAATAATATGTTATAATTCCTTTGGGGTTCACAACAAAGTTGGTTGGATATGTATCTCCACATATTTTTTTAAACTCCGAATTTGTTAAAGTTTGTATGTAATTGAATTTATTTTGAGCCAAATAATTTTCTAAGTCTTCTTTTCTATTAGATGCGATAGCAATAAAGATAATTTCTTTATTGTTCTTATATTTCTCTACTAGTTTATTTAAATATGGAATTTCTTCGCGACAGGGCGGACAGCCTACAAACCATGTATTAATAACAACGCATTTACCTACTAGGTCTTTTGTAGAAATAGTTTTGCCATCCAACCGTGTAAATGTCAAATTAGGAAATGGTTTATTTATTTCGAGAGGCTTGTCAATAGAAACAATAGATGCTATCTGACTTTTTTGATTATTATTAATCCAAATATATCGAATTTCATTTAAAGTTGAAGAATATAAAAACTCGAATGATATTTTTTTAGTTGAATTTCTAAATGTGATTTCAACTATTTTTTTCCAAAGTCTGGAATGTCTGATTTTTGAAAAAAATCGAAGAAAGAGTGATTTACCTCGTTAAGGTTGTTTACCTTATTTTGGATACTTGTTTCGATACAAAATTTATGTTTTGTTGCTTTTAAATCAATTATAAACGCAATTTGTATTGTGTCAACTCCAGTATCTAAGCTAGTATAGAGCTTTACCGTATCCCCCATCTCCCCTTTAATTGGTTCTAATTTAGAAATAAGATAAGGTGTTTGATTTTGTGACTTTAGATTTAAAGTCATAATAACACATAAAGTAATTAAGATGCAATGTTTTTTCATGTTTTATTGTTTACACGTTTATTTAATATGTTTTTCACTGATTAGTTCAAGTCAGAACGTAGCGTAATCCATAGGGTCCACTTAACAGTGTATATCACAGTCCTGCTTTTTTGATTCGAATGAATTCTGCTTTTTTCTTCTCTTTTACAAGATATATTCCTTCTTTTTCGAAAAGGGACAACCAGTCTTCTAGCGAAGTCTTGAAATCTGCTTTTATCGAAATATCCAAGTTGTATTTTTTAGTATCTGTTCCAACAGATTCTACAGGTAGATGTGTCTTACTTTCTATTAGGTGTGCTATATCAGACAAACTAAAAAAAGTGCATTTTGCATCGAAACTTTGAATAAGCATACTTGATTCTTGCGATTTACCTCTATTTGGATTGTTTTCTATTGTAATGGAGCGATTGTTGGGTTCAATCTTTTTTAAAATTAACACTGTAGTGTCTATCTGAACTTTCTCTGTCTCCAAACAAAATGCCGCATTTAGTTGACGAACCATCACTGTGTGAAAGTCGCCGAATAAGTTTGATATAGAATAATTTAATTTATACATATTATTCGGACTCGGTGATTTGATATAATTTAGCTCTTTTAGAAATATAAATCTCAATTCAGACAAATCATTATATGCATAACTGTAAAGTTCAAGAATGTTTTTACCTGCAAGATTTGATTGTAGAATAGTTTCAATTGTATCTTTAAATGCATTGGCCGTGTAACCTGTTACTATTCTTCTATTGTTTACTCTTGTAGACAGAGAGGTATAATGTTGATCTCCAAGTTCTGTATTTTTAAGGTCAAATAAAAGCAAAGATTGTTCAGTCTTATTGCTCTCAAGTTTAGTCGGGTCGAAGTTGTTTTTTGCTGGGACATCAATCGAATCAGTCGAAATCAGTGTTTTTATTATTTCTTCTGTTAGATATCCTGGAAAAGTTTCTGCTTTAATATTCCCTTTTTTATCAATAACGATAGTATGAGGAATGCCTGAATGAGGAAAAACAACAGATAATTGCTTTTTTGCATCAAAAACATAATCGAAAGGATAGGAGTGTTCCGAAATATAGCTTGATGCTTTCTTCATATCATCACTCGAGATGCAAATTACTTGAAGATCATTCGGGAACTTATCCTTTAATTGTTTCAGATGAGGCATTCCCATAATGCACGGTCCACACCATGTTTCCCAAAACTCAAGAATAACCACTTTGTTTTTGATATGTTTTATCATATCATAATCTACAAGCTTTTCTCCTTGAATTGATTTAGCTTGAATACCTTTCAGCTTTGCTTCAATCTGCGTGGTTTGACTGAACGCAAACTGACAAACTGCTAATAGTAAAATAATTGTTGTTTTTTTCATTTTTTTCTAAAGTTGCCCATAACAATTCTTGTATCATAGTATCTTGTAATGCTTTTTCACAGTATGTATTTTTACATTCCAATATCAGAAAAATGCTTTATTGAAACGATACCCATCACCTAAGAAAACGATGAGCATCGTTTGAGTAAATAATAAGCATCGTTTAGGCAAACGATGCTTATCGTTTTAGTACTTAGTTAGCAGCACTATATACCATCGCCTACTTGAATACTTTCCCTGAAGATTTGGGAATTGGTATATTCATAAAGTTCCAATCGTTTTTGTTGTCACTCATTCGAACAGTCCCAGCTGTATTAAATTGGATTATGTTAACAAGTTCAACCGACTTTTGCAATGGTGGAAAGATCATCGTTATTTCAATTATTTTATGGTACTTACTGCTAATGATTATTGTTTTGTCTAGCGGTAAATCATTTTCCAGTTTTCTAATCAGATAACGGTCACCATTGCTTCTGTCAATAATGGTGAATCCTCTGTCAAAATATATCCACTGTTCGTGATATTCTATCGGAATGGCTAAAGTTACTCTCGTGTCGTTTTTATTTCTTTCAATGCGTGCAACTTTTGTTTCGCGAGAACTAAATGGAATATCGCTCACTGTGAATTGTTCAGGTCTGGCTCTGTAAGCCTCATTCCATATTTTTTCATCTAGTTCTTTACGCTCTTTCCGTTTTTTTTCTGCCTGCCTCATTTCTGGAGAAGATGATATTTCCGTTGTAGAGGTAGAACCGTTGTCATATACCTTAGTCACCTTAGTCGTAGTACCGTTGCTCGATCTGGTTTCAATGACTTTAGGCATGCTCATTTCCATTGCTTCAGAAAAGATTTTTGAGAAAAATTGATTCTGAAGTAACGACATTGATTGTTGAGATAAGCCATTTATTTTAACTTGGGTTGAACTCTCTCTTTTTAATTTGTCAACATTTACTTTTATATTAGATAACTTTGCCTGAAAACTTTTCAAATCATCCTTCGTTATTGAAGCCAGAAATTCTTTAGAAAATGGAAATTGGCCAAGATTTTTTCCACCAGCATTCATATCAAGATTTTTGAAAATGAGACTAATTTCTTCATTCTTTACTAACCCTGAATTGTTGCGAATAATTTTATTCAACTCTTTCAATGCTAAAGCTGTTTGTGTAGAACAATCATTCAATGCTTTATCTATTTGCTGTTTATCCATATTGCCTGCACCAAGACTAAGCGTATTGTTATTGGGCAAAATCATTTTAATAGAATCAGGAGTAAAAGTTGCATTCAAGTTCAATGAATTTACTGTATCTACGATTATAGCCAATGAATCTTTTAAATAAGATTCTGCTTGCTGATTAGTTTTAGTTGAACTTTTGGTTTTATACTTTACCTGGCTTTGGCCTGTTGTAAAACACAGCAACGAGAAAACACCGATAAAGAAAGGGAGAATCAACGCACGGCGAAGCGTTGTAAAACGGATGTGACATTTATTTTTCATCATAATAAATCTTTTTTTAGTAAATGAATTATTGAAACCATTGGCTAAATACGGATTGTTTTCCATCACTTCTTCCAGGATGATACTTTGGTAGCTGTAGAGTTCCTGACCTTCGTCCAGCACACTACGATCTGCATGAAATTCGCTCACGTTGCGCAGTTCGCGGCGCACCCACCAAAGTACAGGGTTAAACCAAAACAGGCGGACTAGGATTTCTATGATAAAAACATCGAGGTAATGGCGGTGCTTGATGTGCCATTGTTCGTGTTTCAGTATCATCTCCAGTTTGGAGCCTGTAAGGTTTGGACTCAGGAATATGGTTTTATAAAACGAAAAAGGAGTAGGTATTTCAGCACTTTCCACCATTTCAAATCCATCTTTTACAGTCAGCTTTCCTCTGCGTTTCAGTGCCAGTATTGTGAAGAACTGTACAAACAGCAACATAAACAACACGGTAGTAACTGCAATATACACCGTCAGTACAATGTTCTTCACCGTCAATAAGGAAAGATACTTGTTGGTTTCAGCAGGTTTCTCTACGGGTTTTGAAACTGTTGTAGAAACCTCAATGGGAATAGTTGCCTGAAACGGCATATTGCTAAACTGAGTTGGCATTATCAGGACTTCGGGTGTTGCCTCTATTTCTACAATCTTAGCGGGCGGCGTGTAAATCACAATACTAAACTGAGAAATCAAGATTGCCACTAGCGCAATAGAGAGCAAGTATAAGCGGCAGTTGTTGAACGTCGCTTTTTCACGAAACAAATACCAATAAAAAACAACCATTAAAGCAGCAGCTAAAATGTACTTCCCCACCGGAAGAACTAAGGCTAACAATTCTTGTATCATGGTATATCGTTTTTATTTTCGTTTAAAATTTTGATGATACTCTCAATTTCCTTTTTAGACAATTTTTCTTTTTGAGCAAAAAACGAAATCATCGAACGGAGTGAGCCTTTGAAAAAAGTGTTTTTCACACCCGACATAAAACTCTCCATGTACGCTTCGCGTGAGATGAGTGGATAATATTGGTGACTTTTTCCATAACTTTTGTAATGCACAAAACCTTTTGTTACAAGAATGCGCATAAAAGTGGATACCGTATTGTACGCCGGCTTTGGATCGGGCAATTCAGTCAAAATATCATTGACAAATCCTTCCTTTTTTTCCCACAGTACATTCATCAATTGTAATTCTACTTTGGTTAGCTCTCTGGTTACTTCCATGTTATATTTTATATTTTAAATGTGTAAATATGTTTTAATAGGCAAATCATTTCGTCTATTCCAATCTTTATTTAAAACTACTCTATTTTTATTAAAATTGGAGTGAAGTCACTTTTTTCCGGTAGATTAAGAAAATGTTCTTTACTTAGTAAGAAATTATTTTTGTATTTTTCACTTGTCCATACTTTATATACACTTGTTCTTTGCATGAATTGTGAATCTGCTTTTTTCATATCGTTGTCTAGGCTTCCCATTCCGAATGAATAAGCGCCTCGAACAAATATAATGTCCCTGTTAGGCTTATTTGTAAGGGAATCAACTACTCTAACAAAAACTTTATCATCATTGAGAAAATGAGGAACACCACTTGTGAAAAGACTTTGATCTTTACCTTCAATTCTTTGCTCAACAATTAGGTAGTTGTCATCGCCTGACTTGACATAGCTTATCCATAAACCATTTTTCTCTTTCGGCAATTCTGGATAAACGGTAATATTCAAAACCCCGGATTTATATGTTTTGCCATCAATCATAAAACTAAAAGGTCCGAATTTTAAATTTCCTGTTTTTTCGAGTTTTTTTGTCAAAGATAGAGATCCTTTTGCAATTGAATAATCAGGATCGGTACACATTTTGAAAGGTGAAGCAGATTTTTTTTCTTTAGTATTAATGTCAATCACACTTTTTTGTAAATCCGTCTTTTCTGGATTAATATCATAACTCAGAAGTAAAGTCTCACCAATACGAGGCATAGGATTAGCTACTTTTAGCTCAACGGACTGGGAGAAGGCGCTAGCAGATGCTATGCAAAGCCAATAAATCAAAAGTCTTTTTTTCATGATAATCTGTTTTTAAAATTAAGATACTGCAAACATACAACTAATTATTTAATTTCACTACTAATTATTTAGTTGCAACAGACATTTAACAGCCTATACCTAAAATTTATTTATTGTCATTCAATCTTTTCAAGACGAATAAAAAGATAAAACAGTAATAATATCAAGCGAAATTACTCATTATGTATTTCATATTCATACATATATAAGTTAAAATATAGAATCAAATCAAACTAATAGTTTAGAATCAAACTAAATTATAAAATATATCCTAGTAAAATTATAGCATTCGACTTTTTTATTTATTTTTGCCTCGTAAACTAAACAAACCATGAGAGTTAATACAAAGATTAGATACGGCTTAAGAACAATTATTGAAATTGCCAATTCCACAGATCCAAACGGTGTACTACAAAAGGATATCGCTAAAAGTCAGCACATTTCACTAAAATATCTGGACCCAATTATCTCTGCATTAAAATTGAAAGGCTTGGTTGCAAATTCAAAAGGACGCGGCAGTGGCTATAAAATAACACGAGAACCTAAGGACATTACTATGTTAGATATCTACACAGCTTTTGAGCAAATTGTAGTTGTAGAATGTATTAATAATATGAGTTTTTGTGAGAGAGCAACCCACGATTGTAAAGCCAAAAATTACTGGAATGAGTTCAGTAATGATTTTAAAGAGCTTTTGGCTAAAAAAAATCTGGAACAAATAATGCAAGATACTTACTACGAATGTAAAGACCTTGTAAATGTTCCATGAACAACGTGTGATTCAATTTGTTATGTAATTAAAATAATATTCGTTTCAAAATAATATTTTTTTATATTCATTTGCTACAATTCCTATAGCATTAGTAATATTCATATAAATTTATAAGATATATCGCAAGCAATATTAATTAGAATAATTTTTTCAAACAGAATACTATATATGTTATAGCATATATAGTTACAAATGATTCAATAATTAGTTCACAACCCTATAAAAACAAATTTATGATCAGTCAGAAAACAATTACAAAACCAATTATGCTGCTTATATTAAGCTTCATATTATTTTCAGCGAGCACTTTACAGGCACAGAGTCTAAAATTAAATCCAAAGACTTTTAGCATGACGATTTTCGGAACAACTAACGTGCATAATTTTCAAAGCAAGGTTACACTAGCTAGTGGCGGATTAACTCTAAACAGTTCAAAACAAGTTCAATCGTTAGACGTAGAAATTCCCGTAAAGTCCATTAAGAGTAATGAAAAACTTATGGATAAAAAAACTTACGAGGCATTTAACGAGACTAAGTATCCAACCATTTCATTTAAAATGCTCGAAACAAATTCGTTGCAAGTAAATGGAGAAGACATCACAGTTACAGTTACCGGCAACTTAACCATGGCAGGTGCAACAAAGAAAGTGGTACTGAAATCTACAGGCAAAATTGTAAAACCAGGAGTCTATGAGTTCAAAGGTAGCATCACTCTTAAAATGACTGAATATGGTATGAAACCACCAACAGCAATGCTTGGAGTTATGAAGGTTGGCGACGCTATAACACTTAAATACGATGTCACCTTTGAAGGGGCTTCAGTAAATTAATGAAAAACAAACAACTAAAATGAAAAACAAAATGAAAAAATTAATTTTCACAGTAACAGCTGCACTATTTCTAAGCAGTATGGCGTTTGGTCAGTTTCGTCCAACCGACAAAACCGGGATAAACGTATTTGAAACTCAGAAAGTAGAGATCCCTTTTAATGGCGTTAAAGTTAATCTCGGAGGTAGTTTTACCCAGGGTTATCAAACTTTAGATCATTCTAATGCTGATGATAACAATGCCAACAAAAGACTTGTAGCAGGAGTTGATCAAAATTTATTGACCCCGATTGTTTCTAACTTCAATCTGGCTGCAGCAAACTTATACATTAATACTCAATTAGCAGATGGTATTGCTCTTAACCTTACCATGTATTTAGCTTCCCGTCATCACAACGAATCTTGGGTGAAAGGTGGATTTATTCAATTTGACAAAGTGCCATTTATTCACTTAGATATATTGGATAATATTATGAAGTTCACTACGGTAAAAGTCGGAGAATTCGATGTGAATTATGGTGATGCTCACTTCCGTCGTTCAGATGGTGGTAATACCATTTATAACCCTTTTATTGAAAATTACATCATGGATGAATTTGCAACTGAAGTGGGTGCTGAAGCCGATTTTCAATACAATGGCTTCCTGGCAGTAGGAGCAGTAACCAATGGTGAATTAAAAGGTGATATTAATTATGTAGCCCCGACTGTAGGAGCATCTGATGGTGTGCATAAGCCAGCATTCATTGCTAAGTTAGGTTATGATAAACAAATCAATCAGGATTTTCGTTTACGTCTAACCGGTTCGGTATATTATACTGCCGGTTCTGTTTCAAACACATTATTTGGTGGCGACCGTACCGGTTCTAACTACTTTGGGGTAATCGACATTAATCCTCCAAGCACAACAAATGCATTTTCAGGTCGTTACAACCCGGGATTAACGGATAAACTTACAACCGCTATGGGTAACCTGTTTGTAAAATATCATGGTTTGGAGTGGTTCACCACAATTGAATCGGCCAAAGGGCGCGCATTAAAAGAAACAACTGGTGAACGTACTGCAAATCAGTTTGCAACAGACTTAGTATACCGCTTTGGTAAAGATGAAAACTTCTGGGTTGGAGCTCGTTATAATACACTCAGCGCTGACGTTGCTGCTTCAGCGGCAGTTACAGCAGTTGCACCTGTAGGAGCTATTAAAGAAACAACCGGCGTTCCGGCTATTGCTGCTTACACCGGTAACATTAACCGTTGGGCAGTAAGTGCAGGTTGGTTTCTGACAAAAAATGTTATGACTAAGCTTGAATACGTGAATCAGGATTATAAAAACTTTGCAACTCAAACCATTTATAATGGAGCGAACTTTAAAGGATTCGTATTACAAGCAGTAGTAGGATTCTAATTATTATTCCAAAAAGCTAAAGCCGGTAAGATTTTGGTGTTATCGGTTTTAGCTTCAAAATAGTTCAGAAATATGAAAAAGTATGTAATCATATTGCAATTAATATTCATAGCATACACTTCCGCTTTTGGTCAGGCAACATTTACTGTTGAACTACAAAAAAACAGCTCATTAACTATAAATGGGACTACTAATGTCTTGCCTTTCAAACTCTCTCAAAGTGGAGACAAGCTTTTAAAACGTAATTTCGTTATTACAGCAATCCAAAATCAAAACAGGGTCGTTTTGAGCCATAATCAGCAATCCATTATTGTGAAGAGCTTTGATTCAAAAAACAAAATGGCATTAAGAGATTTTTTTAAGCTTGTAAAAGTCAATAACTATCCCAATTTCAATGTTCAATTAAATTATTTTGAATTACAGCCCAAAATGAACAATTCAGATACTTCGAAAGCTAATGTATCTGTCAACATAACTATTACAGGAAAAACAAAGCAATATAACATTCAGGTCACATCGAGTCAGGACGGAGATTTGTATACTTTAAACGGGAAAGAAAATATCAACATACGTGACTTTGGACTAACTCCACCCGTAGAAATGTTGGGGTTTATCCGCGTAAGTGAATGGATAGACATAGATTTTCATATTGTATGCAAAATAAACGCTTACAATGCATTTTCTGAGTTTAAAGAAAAAAAGAATTTGCAAGCGGAAAAAGAAAAACAACTCAAATTAGGGATCAAGTCAAAAAGTTGTGGGGGACTAGTAAAAATATTAGTTTTGTAGCAAAAACAGATGCTTACAAGTGGCTTTGAGTTATTATTACCAGAAGGAGTTTTAGATTATTTCGAGATC
>Ga0302288_1000243_pt1 | contig 48995 bp, 48 predicted proteins | sample III_Fen_N1_1_FD_194549 | JGI IMG/M metagenome (GOLD analysis project Ga0302288, IMG submission 194549) | Peat permafrost microbial communities from Stordalen Mire near Abisko, Sweden - III_Fen_N1_1 | ecosystem: Environmental > Terrestrial > Soil > Wetlands > Permafrost | place: Sweden: Abisko...
AAATCTATTAGAAAAATTACAAAAGGATATTCGTTATATCGACGGACTCAAAGCCTGCATAAATTGTGGTGTTTGTACTGCAATTTGTCCAGCTGCCGAATTTAACGATTATGACCCTCGTCAAATTGTAGATATTGTTCAAACTGGTGATGAAGATTATATTATAGACTTATTAAAAAGCGATACCATTTGGTATTGTGGCGAATGCTTGTCCTGCAAAACACGTTGTCCACGAGGCAATACTCCGGGTTATATAATTCAATCGCTTCGTCAACTATCGCAAACCGAAGGTTATTTTATGGAATCGGAAAGAGGTCGCCAACAGTTAGAGGTAAAACGAAAAATTGGAGATGTAATGCTCAAATATGGATATTGTATTCATGTTGACGAAATAGACACAATCGACCATCCCGAACAAGGTCCAGTTTGGGATTGGTTCAGACAAAACACCGAAGCAATAATGCAAAAACTCGGAGCAAATTATAAAGGCAAAGGTGCTGGTACTTTGCGTGAAATAAGCGAAACCGACCTTACCGAATTACGCAATATATTTGAGGTAACAGGAGCAATGAAACGATTTGAAATAATAGAAAAGCAATCACATGATTCAAGACGGTAAGAAAAAAGTGTGGAAGGATTATCAAAAGGAAATTGCACCCGATAATTATTACTATGCACGGAGCTGTATTAGGCAAAATTTCTTTCCCGGATCGGAAGAAACTTTTCTTAAAATTGTACGATTAATTCTCGGTAAAGATGTTTATGACGACCCACATCAAACCACTTGTACTGGAATAGCATATCATTCGGATATTATTCCAATTGAAACAACAATGACCGTTGTAGCTCGTCAATTTTCTCTGATGAACGATGCAGGATATAAAAATTTCATAGCATCGTGCGTAACTTCATTTGGCATTTATAGCGAAATGTTGGAAGCATGGGAACATTTTCCCGACACATTAGATGAAACGAAACAATTGCTTAAATCAGCCACAAACAGAACATTTACGTTACCCGAAAACTTGGTTCACACAAGCGATATTATTTACAAGTTTAAAGACGAAATTGCTGAAAAGGCGAAATACCGTTTGGTAAATAAACAAACTGGTAAACCACTAAAAGTAGTTGAACATATTGGCTGTCATTATGCAAAAATATTCCCAAACAAAGGAGTTGGTGGAGCAGAATTCCCCAATGTTTTAGCTGGAATGATTGAAACTTGGGGTGGTGAAGTTGTCGATTATCCCGAACGAAGACATTGTTGTGGATTTGGTTTCAGAAATTATATTATAAAAGAAAATAGAGGTTACTCATTGTCGAATTCGAAAAAGAAATTTGACTCAATGGAACCTTATAAACCCGATTTTATTGTAGCAAATTGTCCCGGATGTACGTTCTTTCTCGACCGATGGCAGTATGTACTTGCCGAGTCGGAAGGGAAAACATATGGTAAAAATGGTCAAGGAATTCCAGTTTTAACGTATGAAGAAATGACTGGTTTGGTGCTTGGTCTTGACCCTTGGGAAATGGGAATGCAATTACATCAAGTTGCAGTAGAACCATTGCTCGACACTATTGGAATTGAATATAAACCCGAAGATAAATATAAAGGCAAAAATGGTGAATATATTGGAACACCTGAAAAACCATTGATATTACTTAGTTAGTAGCAATTTAAAAACCGAGTTAAGATGAAACATCAAATCGCAATTATTGGAACGAATCCACCTTGTCCACGATGTAAATTGTTGGCAGATGTTATTACGCAAAAATGTATAGAATTAGGAATTGATGCAGAAATAAGACATTTGACCTATACTGAAGACGAAGCTGTAGCATTTGCAAAAAGCCTTGGACTTGAAACAGGAACGGCTGGACTTGTAGCAAAACGACTTGGCGTAGAAATAGATAATACAAAAAAACGTATAGCCAATTTCGATTCTGAGTTTAATCGCGAATACGAAGATTATAACTTTTCGGGATGGACTTATGAACTCGATGAACTATTACGACCATTTGAACTAAAAGCCAAAGAAGTTGGAATCCTAATGACTCCTGCATTAATTATTAATAATGAGCTTAAAAATCAAGGAAGTATTCCAAGAAAGTCAACTTTGATAAATTGGCTTTTAGAATTAAAAACTAAATAATTGACAGAACAAGAAATCATACAATCCATTTTAAATGGTAATACCGAAAATTTTAGACTAATTGCAGAAGCATATCAGTCTAAAATTTTCCGTGTTTGTATGGGATTTGTTCATCAAAAAGAAGAAGCCGAAGATTTGACCCAAGATATTTTAGTGTCAATATATCAAAATCTTAACTCTTATAAAGGCAATTCTAAATTTTCAACTTGGATGTATCGAATAGCGGTAAATGCTTCGCTCCGACATTTAGAACGCAAGAAAAGACGAGGCTTTTTTGAAAGAATCGAACAATTACTTACAGGCGAAAAATCATCGCATGAAATAAATATACATAGTCATACTGAAACTCCAGAAAGCATATTAACCTCTAAAGAACGTTCTGAAATGGTACATCGAGCCATCGATTCATTATCAGAAAATCAACGTATTGCATTTACATTAAGCAAATTCGATGATTTGCCACAGCAACAAATTGCATCAATTATGAATAGTACGGAAGGTGCCGTAGAAGCACTTTTACAAAGGGCTAAAGCCAACTTACAGAAAAAACTTATTACTTTACATAAAAAAAATTAAAAGTACCCGTAGGAAATTTGCGGAGATAGTATCTAACACTAAAAATCACAAAGATGAATTGCTCAGATTGCATATCAAAAATTGGTTCATTTATAGAAGGGACGCTTTCGAAGGATGAAATGACACAAATGGAAAAACACTTTTCCACTTGTGATGCTTGCAAGCACATGCACGATGAGTTAGTTCAAGACTTTGCGATTTTAGAATCAGAAAAATCTACCGCCCACAATCCATTTATTGCTACCAGAGTTATGGCAGCAATCGAACAGATTGAGAAACCAACTGCTCGTCAGATTGGCTACAAAAAAATCCTACAACCTATACTTATTGCCGCCTCATTGTTTATAGCAATTGCTGGTGGTATTAAAGTTGGTACTCTCTATTCGAAAAATGTAACATTTCATACTGAAACCGATAATCTTTCATTTATGGATGATGCTAAACTCGAATCTTTACAAACATTTGAACAAGATTAATACTTACGATTATGATAACAGAAACAAAACAACGGTTGTTACTATGGAGCGTAGTAGTTCTCCTCGTGTTGAACGTTGCGACACTTTCAACTATTGGATTTCACATGTGGAAAATGAGACATGGAGCTTCTTTTGAAATGGGTGAACGACAAATGAATGGCGAAGCTGTTCAATTTTGTGGTCGCTACATTAAAGATAAACTCAATTTATCGGACGACCAGTTGGAGCAATTCAGAGAAATCAATCCAAAATTCAGAGACGAAGTACGAGATAAAAAACAAATTCTCTCCGACTTTAGAACTCAAATGATGGACGAAATGATGAGCGAAAAGCCCGATACAGCAAAACTTAATAAGATAGCAGCTAATATTGGTGAAACTCACAAACAATTAAAAATTAGCACTTACAACTATTATTTCAACCTTAAAAAAATGTGCAATCCAACCCAAAAAGCAATATTAGATAGCATCTTTGCCGAAAATATGCTTTCTGATTCACCGGGAAGAATGGGTGGATTTAGTAAAGGTTGCGGAGTACAAAATGGACAGGGTTTTGGTCGCGGACAAGGATTTGGAAATGGTCAAGGTCACGGACAAGGTTGTGGAAATGGTAGAGGAAGGCAAGCTGGTAAATGTCCAAATTAACCAAGCTTTAGCATAATAACAAACAACAAGTACATTATTTCAATACAATGAATTTTCATTCAGCAAAACGTTGGATGCAGGTAACTTATTTCTAAAATTTAAACAATTAAAATTATGAAAACGATAGTAAATCAAATAGTTAAAGTAGCTTTAATTAGCTCAATGGGAATCTTAGCAATGTCTTGTACAAAACAAGATTCTGAAACAGGAATGTATGGCTCTGTACTTTCTGTCGAAAACGATGGAGTTTCGTCAGTAAATATGAATAACTTAAAATCGCTTTTACTCGATACTTCAACTGCTACAACAACAGAAATAGCGAACATTAAAGTTGCTCGTGATGAAGAAAAACTAGCTCACGATGTGTATGTTGTAATGAACGAAACTTGGAACAATCAAGTTTTTCAACGCATTTCGATGAGCGAAGCAAGACATTACAATGCTTTGAATGCTTTACTTGTAAGCGTTGGTGTTTCTGACACAACTGCTTTAGCAGCTGGAGAATTCTCAAATCCAACAATTAAAGTTTTGTACGATAGTTTAGTTCTAAAAGGTAAAACATCGCTTAACGATGCGTTTAGCATTGGAGCAACAATTGAAGAACTCGACATCAAAGACCTAACTTCATTCTTAAATGCAACAACTAACGCAAATATTGACTTGGTTTATTCGAATTTAACTCGTGGTTCACGAAATCATTTACGTGCTTACGTTCGTCAATTATCAAACGCCGGAGTTAGCTATGCACCAATCTATCTTTCAAGTTCAGACTATACTGCAATAATAACATCTCCTGTTGAAAAGGGAAATCAGTATAAAATGGGAAATGGCAAAGGTAAAGGAAATGGTAAGGGAAAAGGCAATGGCAATAAAGGCAATGGTCAAGGTCAAGGAAATGGAAGCGGACAAGGTGATGGTTCGTGTAATCAATAATTACATTAGGGGAATGGAAACAATTTAATGTTTCCATTCCTTTTTTTATAATTCTTAATTTCTATTTTATGCAAAAAATATTTATAAAATTACTATTTACTATTTCACTGTTACTTTCAACTGTTATTGTGACAATGGCATGTGAGATAAACTTTAAGGTTGAAGGTCAAGAAAAAGCGAAATATGATATAGGTGAAACTGTGGTACTTAAAATTACTGTCGAATTCACCCATAATGCTTGTCCTGTAGCTCTAAAAGAAACAAAGATTCAAGCAAATGGAATGGATATTCTTGGAGCAACGGAATGGAAAAATGTAAGTGGCAATATCTGGGAACGAAAAATTAAAGTAAAAATAACTTCAAATAAAGAGGGTAAAGCAATAATCTCGGCACGTCGATCTTGCGAAAAAGATGGTGGAACGGGAACGTTGACTTTAATTGCTGTTCCAACAAAAAAATAGATGAACTATCGCAACAATAAACCATTAGAATAAATGAGAAAATATATTTTGAAAGTCATCGTCATTTGTACGATAAGTCTATTCCCATTTTTCAACGCAACAGCACAAACAGATTCATTTGCTCCAATGGAAGACCAATTTGTTGCTATTAAAAGCGATACGACGAAAGACGAATTTGCACCCATTGAAACGATTTCAGCAACATCGAAAACAGAAATTTGTGATGGGAAATGCAGTTCCACAGACCTTGAACGAAAGGGATATATGTGGTCAATTGGAGTATTATTGTTTACCATCTTAGCTGGTATTTTAGTTCGTTTTAAACAAACTCGAAATTTTCGAACAGCATTTCTTGTAGCATCAATTGTTATTTTAGGTTTCTATCGGGGAGCTTGTCCTTGTCCAATACAGAGTTTACAAAATACGGTATTTATCTTTATGGGACTTGATATAAAATGGCAAACTCTTATTTATTTCGTTGGTCTTATTCCTATTAGCTATTTCTTTGGGAAAGTATTTTGTGGCTGGATTTGTCATCTTGGAGCATTACAAGAATTTATATTTATGTCATCAAAATTTAAACTTTTTCAATCCGAAAAAGCTCAAAAAGTAATGCGTTACATTAGAATTGTTGCTCTTATAGCTTTGATTGTTCAAATCGTAATTACTCAAACGAATCTATTCAAAAAAATAGACCCATTTGCCATCATTTATAATTTTCATTCCACTTATATTGTTGGTTGGATTCTCGTTGCAATTCTCATTGTTAGTTCAATATTTATGTATCGACCATTTTGCAAAACGCTTTGCCCAATTGGATTGATATTAGGTTGGATTAGTAAAATACCCGGTGCATCTGTACTTGGAGCTAACCATAAATGTTCAAGTTGTATAAGTTGTAATAATAGTTGTGCAATTAATGCTATTACTAGAGATTCATCATTTAGCGTGATAGATAATCAAGAATGCATTCGTTGTGGTGATTGCCTTGATGGTTGTAAAAACAGTTCATTATCATTTCATTTCAAAAGTAAAAAATATGAAAGCAAAAATAATTTTAAGAAGTCTATTATTGATAGTGAGTAATTTCATTATCTTCTCATCTCTTATTGCTCAACCAGAGTGTAGAAGTACCTTAGGTGCTCACATGAAACCAATAAAAATAACCGACTCACTTGTTTCGTGGGCTGGTGAATTTACCGATATTCCTGCTTATATGGAAAATCGATTTGCAAATAACAGTATGCTTTTCCTTGGCACACAGCTAAATACTAAATCCAAAAAACATAGTTTGTATTTGGAAGGTGGTTTTAAGTTGTCGTATGTTACTGCAATAGTTGTGGATTCTACCGAAACCCAAACAGATACGTCAACGACAGTTCATAAAAAAGGTAAAAATGCAGGTAAACAATTAGCATATTTATTAAGTCCAAGAGAGTTGTATTATAAATTTCGTGACGATAATGTTCAATTCCGATTAGGAATGGGTACTACAAAAATTGGCGATTATTTTCTTGTTGATGAAAGAGTTTTAGGTGCTCAATATATTCAAACAGATGGAGCATTTGCATTACAAGCTACAGCTGGTTCCGTTAGTAAATTTGCACGAATGGGCGACTATTGTGCTACAAAACGATTAACAAAACTAGTTAACAAAGAGAAATATGAAACAGCTGGAGATACTATTGGTGAAACAAATTTTGGAGCAATAGTGATGAGTTGGAATTTTAAAGAAAAGAAATCTCAACCAATTGTTTCGACCGACGAATTTGCAAGTATAGAAAAGGTTAAACCATTCTCATTCAATAAATTTGGACTTGCCTATTATCAAGAATATTTTACGAAAGTCGATACACAAAAATATTTTGCAGGAACATTCTTTGAAATTGGATTACCATTTTCTATGACACTCAAAGCCGAAGGTCTTTATCAATCGGTAAAAGGAAGTAATGCCATTATTTATTATTCTGTGCTAGAAAAAGATTTTTTATGGAAAAATGCTCATACAAGTTTATTGCAATTAGGGTATTTGGGTAAATATGAAATTGATAAAGATGCTCGATTTTTAGCATCTTTCAGTAATTTGTATAAAGGTGAAATAATGCGAATGGATGCTATTGATGTGCCATTAGCATTTGCTACAATTAAGCATACATTTAATGGAAAATCAAAACCTTATATGCAAGTGCAATTTGCAAAACAACTTTTCTATGAAAAAATAACAGAAACCGATGTTGAAATAGGAGCAACGTATTTCAAACACCTTAAAGCTGTTGGTATTATTAGTAATATTCAATCAGCATCGTTACAGTCAAACGATTATGTTGCAAAATTGGAATTACGGTTTGGGTTTTAATTTTTTGTAACTATATTTATCAATACTTTAATCTCTATTTCTTATGATTTTACTTCGATTGAAAAAGCAAATAATACTTTTATTTGCATTACTAGGATTTTCTTATAGTCTTAGTGCACAGGATTCAACAATATCCGTTTTCGATGGATTATTTGAGTCAGCTCCATTTGCCAAACCATTTGTTTCGGAAATGCACAGTACCGTTACAAAAATCGAAATTGGATATAGTAAAAGTTATTCGGAATTTAATATGCAAGAAGAATCGGTGAAATTTAATCGCCCAATGGTAGAAGTTCATTGGGGGATAGATGCACCATTGTATGCTCAAAAATTTGGCAAACTTGCCGATAATTCGCCCAAATGGGGATTTGCACTTTCATTGCCTTTGAGCGTTCATATATTGGAAGATATGTGGGATCCTATTACAGCAGCAGTAATCAATACCGACTATCGTTTTGGAAGTCCACGATTACGATATATTCGATATATATCGGCAAATAAATATTTCAAAAACATTTCGTTTTCGTGGTTACCTATGTTTCACGAATGTACACATCTTGGTGACGAAATAACTATTTATAGAGTTGATGCAAATTTACCCATAAGAAGGGTAAATGTTTCGTACGAATATTCTGAGTTTCAACTCACCTTGAACGACCCCGATGGAACACGAGAAAACAGACATTCTGTAAAAATTGGAGGAATGTATCGCATCAGTAACAGAGGTTACGGTTGGTTTAGCTTTAGAAAAGATGCCGAAATGATTGGAGATATTGCAATTGAAAATAGTACCCATCGAATCGAATCGTATGTTCAATACCAATTTCAAAGAGTAAAAGGTTTTCTTGCTGGAAAAAGAGCGATGAATGTTTTTTCAATCGAAGCACGTAATCGTGTGAGATATGGCTATCCAATTTATAAAATGGTGAATAACGAATGGGTTGAAAAACCGGTACAAGAACGGTTGGAATGGTGCTTTAATGCATATTTTGGATGGAAATTCTTACCAAAATCGGACGCGAAACAATCAATAGGATTTTATTTACATGGCTACAAAGGTTTAGCACCTTATGGTCAAATGAGAAATTATCCTAGTTATCCGTTTTTTGGAGCTTCGTTGACATACGAACCGTAATTTTTAACTTGTCAATATTTTCTCAATCGAACTTCTTTCCTTGTCCGATAATGAGTCAATTCCAACAAGTGCATGTTCGATTTTCGTTTTAAAATTCCAACAAGTCATTTGGCGTAACGAAAGGCGACGACCAAACTCGTACGATGATATTTCCTCTTTTGCTTTGCACACATTATATGCTATATAAAACGCTTTGCAAATGGGAAATTTTACGCCGTGAAAAATAGTACCATTTGTTGCAGATTCTTTCGATTTGCATTTAGTACAACGTCTCGAAAATGGTTCTTTCCCAGCACAGTAATTTGTATTGCCACATTTCTTACAGCTATATCCTTTTGCCCATTTCAGATTGGACAAAAATTCAAAGCATTTTTCATCGCTAGTAAACATTTCGTCTAGTTGTTCAGGACTTAAGCCATCATCAAATATTTTACTCATCATCAATAATTTGTGTGCAAATATAAAAATAATTAGTGACATTAAAAAGATTTAGGTGATACTATAGCGATTTGTTTTGAGAATGTATTATCTTTGCATTGTATTTAATGATATTAAAAATGGAAAATAGTTGTGAAGCAAAGCAAAAACCAAAGACATTCAAAGAGTTGATTCGTTCTTGGTATTTATGGAAACAAGTAGTAACATTTAGTGTAGGTTCTTTACTTGGATTTCTCTATTATCATTTTGTTGGATGTGCATCGGGTACTTGTCCAATTACAAGTAGTCCTTTTGCAAGTACAATAATGGGTGGTGTAATGGGATTATTTTTATTGAATAGTCCATGTGCAAATGGGAAATGCTAAACAAATAAGAATATGAGTATTGTAGAAATAAACAAACGATATAGCGAATTGGCAACTTCCGATTGTTGTCTATCGTGTGGTGGAGCAATAAATCATGCAGAGGCAAAACTAAACGAAGTCTGTTTAGATTTAGGTAGCGGTCGTGGAACTGATGCTATACGTATGGCTGAAGCTGTTGGTTCAAAAGGCTTCGTTTATGGAATAGATATTTCGGATGGAATGATTGAAAAAGCTGCTAAAACGGCTGAACGAATGAAAGTGACAAATGTTCGTTTCATTAAAAGCACACTCGAACATATTCCATTAGAAACTGGAATTGCTGACCTTATAATTTCAAATTGTACAATAAACCATGCTGCCGATAAACAATTGGTTTGGAATGAAATATATAGACTTTTGAAACCCGATGGCCGTTTTGTTATAAGCGACATTTATTCAATAACAGATGTTCCCGAAGAATACCGAAACGACCCCGTTGCTATTTCAGAATGCTGGGCAGGTTCTGTAACTCGTGATGAATATTTGAAACAATTAGAAAGAGCAGGATTTTCATCTGTTAACATCATCGAAGAATCGGCACCATACCCAAAAGGTAAAGTAGAAGTTTCGAGTTGGACAATTTCAGCTCGCAAACCAAAAGACGATTATAGTTGTTGTTGCTAATTTTAAAAAGACTGAAATGAGAAAATTCATTTTAATATTATCGCTTTTATTTCCTTTACTGTTGAGCAATTGTAATGCTGGAAGTTCAGCAAAATCAACATTAAACGATAGTGTAAAACTTTCGGGAAATGATGTTGATAAACTATCTTCCGAAGGAGAAGTCATTGCTCTTACAACCGAAATGTTCAAGCAAAAGATATTCAATTATGATATAAGCAAAGAATGGAAATTTGAAGGCGATATGCCTGTTATTATAGATTTCTATGCAACTTGGTGCGGTCCATGCCGAATGTTGAGTCCTAGAGTTGAAGCTATTGCTAAACAGTTTAAAGGGAAAATACGAGTTTATAAAGTTGATACCGATGAAGAACAACTCCTTTCGCAAACCTTTGGAATTTCGGGATTACCTACATTATTGTTTATTCCAATGGAAGGACAACCACAAGCTTCATCGGGTCTTGTTTCGAAAGAAGACCTTGTAAAAGCGGTTAACAATGTTTTAAAAGTTAAATAATCAATCTAATATTCACTTAATACCTTTTTATTATGAAAAGTCTAATCAAAAGAAATGAAGTAGAAGCAACAGCAAAAGTTGCTCAATGTTGTGCAAAAATTTCAAAAACCGTAGCAGGTTGTCACGACTAACATTTTGAAAATTAAAGTGGGGAGTGCTGAGTTTTCAGCACTCTTTTTTTACCATTATCTTAAAAATCGAATGAAATGTATTTCTCAAAACACAACATATTTTCTAAAATAAAGGATTCTGAAAATTACTTTATTGTTAATCTATTAACTGGTAATGCTGATATTGTAAACCCAGAAGATGCCCAATTAATTAATAATGTAAAGAATCTAAAACCAATTGGTAAAGAAGGTTTTATAAGTGAATTGGCTGAAAAAAGATATTGGATTGATGAAATTGAAGAACAGAAATTATATAAGAGTAAATATCTTGACTTTATAGATAGCCGTGATGACGATGAGGTGCAGCTTTTCTTTGTACCAAACTACAGTTGCAACTTTGCCTGTTCATACTGTTATCAAGATGAATACGCTCCTTCAAAAGGAACTTTAACTAACGAAATTGTTGATGCTTTTTTTGTATATATTCAAAAAGAATTTGTTGGGAAACGTAAATATATTACCGTTTTTGGAGGTGAGCCTTTGATGAATTCACCGCAGCAAAAGGAAACGATTTCATATCTCATTCACAAATCAAACGAAGCGAACATAGATGTTTGTTTTGTTACAAATGGCTATACACTTGTCGATTATATTGAAATATTAAAACAAGGCAGAATTCGTGAAATACAAATCACGCTCGATGGTACGGCTCCCGTTCATAACACACGTAGATTCTTAAAAGGTGGAGCTGGTACTTTCGATAAAATAGTTGCAGGAGTTGATGCTTGCATTGCAAACAAATTGACCGTTAACTTACGAATGGTTATTGACAAAGAAAATATTACAAACTTACCCGACCTAGCTCGTTTTGCAATAGATAAAAGCTGGACTAAAAGCGAATATTTCAAAACTCAAATCGGTCGCAATTACGAATTACATCATTGTCAATCGGAAGCGAGTAAATTGTTTAGCCGTGTTTCATTGTACGAGAATTTATACCAAATAATTAACCTTCATCCTCATGTTTTAGAGTTTTACAAACCAGCCTATTCAATAGCAAAGTTCCTTTCGGAAAATGGTAGTTTACCCAATCCGTTATTCGATTCTTGTCCGGCTTGTAAAACAGAATGGGCATTCGATTATACAGGACATATCTATCCATGTACAGCAACGGTTGGAAAAGACGAAGAAGCATTAGGAACGTTTTATCCTGAAATTACAAAGAAGTCAGATTTGATGGAAGCTTGGGAAATGCGTGATGTTGTTTCTATTCCCGACTGTAAAGATTGTAGTGTCCAACTGGCTTGTGGTGGTGGTTGCGGTTCTGTTGCAAAAAACAATCATGGAAGTGTTTGTTCTACCGATTGTCGACCAATAAAAGAACTTTTGGAATTGGGATTTGGGGCGTATATTGATAAATCCTTTTCACCAAAATAGCCTAAAATTAACTATATTTTTTTTCATCGACGAATTGTTCGTTTAAAATTATTGTATATATTTGTGATATCATATTAATATCATTTAAGTATCGCTTTATGAAAACAGAAAAAAGTCTTAATCCTTGGAATGGATACGTAGCATTGACACTTTTGTCATTTTTGGGTATTGCCATTATTATACTTTTTACAACAGGTTATAGTTTACTAACTTTATTTTTAATTCCACTTTTGTTGTTTTTATCTAGTGGATTAGTTGCAATTAGTCCCAATAGTTCAAAAGTTTTACTGTTGTTTGGTGCATATAAAGGTAGTATTAAACAAAATGGATTGTATTGGATAATACCATTTTATAAAAGGATTACATTGTCATTAAGAGCTAGGAATTTTGAAAGTGAAAAAATCAAAGTTAATGACAAAATGGGCAATCCAATAATGATTAGCGTTATACTTGTTTGGAGAGTAAATGATACATTTAAAGCTGCTTTTGAAGTGGATAATTACGAGAATTTCATTAAAATCCAGACTGATTCAGCAGTTCGAAAACTAGCTGGTTCCTTTCCATACGACCATTTTGAAGATGAAAAGGCAACTATAACATTAAGTACAAATTTTGAAGATGTAAACAAAACTCTTGAAAATGAAATAATGGATAGATTGCAAATCGCAGGTATTGAAGTAATAGAAGCCAGAATTGGATATTTAGCATATGCTCCTGAGATTGCACATTCAATGCTAAGAAGACAACAAGCATCGGCAGTTGTTGCTGCAAGACATAAAATAGTTGAAGGTGCAGTTGGAATGGTTGAAAGTGCATTACATCTTTTGTCTACAAAAAATATCATAGAACTTGATGAAGACAAAAAAGCTGCAATGGTAAGCAATTTAATGGTTGTACTTTGTGGTGACAAAGAAGTGGGACCAGTAATAAATACAGGCACTTTAAATCAATAAATTATGGCAGAGAAGAAATCTTTTGCATTAAGGATTGATTCTGAAACTATGAAAGCAATTGAAAAATGGGCAGCCGATGAGTTTCGGAGTGTAAATGGACAGATAGAATGGATGCTTAATAAAAGTTTAAGTAGTTCAGGTCGATTAAAAAATAAGACTGAAATAAAAAAATAGAATAAGACTTTATCCTCTTTTACTGATATCCAACAAATTAGCTTTATTTAGAATAGTAATATTCTTGTCATCCAACTGTAGGATTCCATCTTTCTCGTATTGTTTTAGTAATTTAATGGTACTTTCTGTAGATATTCCAGCAAAATCAGCAACGTCTTTTCTCGATAAATTACTAAAAACTTCATAACCAAAAAACTGGTCGCTACTTAAATAAAGTAACGCATCGGCCAAACGTCCATTCATTTGTTTGAATTGATTTCGTTTTATGATTTCGAATAACGATCGGTTTTGTTCGTTGTAACGTTTTACGAAATTGAACGAAAACGAAGCATTGGTTTTGGTAATTTTTAATAAAGCTTCCTTTTCAATTAAGTAAACCACCGTTTCGGTCATTGCAACTGTTGAATAATTAAAAACAGGATTGTCGAAAACGGTCGAAAGTCCAATGAAATCGCCAGCTTGCATTACTTGAAGATTCAAGTTTCTATCGCCATCGCCTTCTACATATTGGCGAACCAATCCACTTATTATAAATAAAACATACGATGCATAAGCTCCTTGTTTAGTAAGATTCTCGCCTTTACGAAATTGAACTCTTGTACGACATTGTTGAATAAAAGAAACTTCTTCGAGCGAAAGAGATTGAAAACATGGAGCATTTATTTCACAAACAAAAGCTTCGTCAGATTCTAGTAACGTTTTCATTATTCAGGTATTAAAAAATTACTGGGCAAAGATACTATTTTATATCAGTTAAAAAGCTGTGCTATTTCAATTGTTTTACTGGAATGCTACAAGGCAAATTACAAATAATCGAGCTATGACGATAGTATCTTTGTAATACAAAATGAATCAAAAAATTAGAGCCATGTTGTACACAAATTTAAAACATATTGAATCGACCAGCCAACTCAATGATGTTATTGGTAAAAACAATAATGTAGTAATGTGTTATGGAAGAATGAATCACGATTGTATCGCAGTCTTCAATTCATTGGAGCAATTGGAAAACGAGAATCCCAGTATTCAAATTTATGATATTGAATATGATAATCCAGAATTCGAAGATTTTAAGCAATCGACTCGCTCCTTAACAATGGCTGAATTACCGTATCTCATTTTATTTCAAAATGGTGAAGTTCGAGAAGTCTTTACTGGTAAAAAGGACGAAAATCAACTTCGAAATATAATTCATAGTGTTTATAAACCTTTAGTAGCAGTAGTATGACATCATCAAACATAATAGTAATCGTATCGGTCGTTCTGTTTATAGCTTACATGACTTACAATTACCGCAAAATGAAATCACTTTCGAATATTCCCGAAAGCGATAAAGTGTTGGAAATAACATCAGAAAATTATATTCGAACAGTTAAAAGTGGTGTTACACTTGTCGATTTATGGGCTTCGTGGTGTATGCCATGCAAAATGATGATTCCTGTTCTTAATGAAGTTGCTGAAGAGTTGCCAAAAGGAGCTAGAGTTGGAAAATTAAATATTGAAAAATATAAAGACATGGCTTCCGCCATGAAAGTGAGAAACATTCCGACAATGATTCTTTTAAAAGATGGTAAAGAAGTGAACCGTTTTGTTGGTGTAAAAACCAAAGATTTTTTAATCAAAGAAATCAATTTAGTTCTTAATTCTTAGTTTTTAATTTTTAGTTGAAAAAATAATGAGTCCATTCGTTAAAAAAATCGTTTCGCAACGAACAATTATCCAAGTAATTATTGGGGTTTCAATTTATATCGGTTATTCTCGATTTCATATTTCACTTTGGTGGTTGCTTGGTGGTGGAACCTTGATAGGTTTAGTAATGGGCAAAATCTTTTGCAGATGGATGTGTCCGATGGGTTTCATAATGGAATTGTTTATGTCATCTATGGGCGACCAGAAATATAAACAAATGTATCAATATCACAAGTTAGGTTGTCCAATTGCATGGGTCGAAGGATTTTCAAACAGATTCTCGCTCTTCAAAATCAACTTAAATAAAGATACTTGCAAAAACTGTGGAATCTGCGATAAACAATGTTATATCACCACTCTTGAGCCTGCAAAATACAGTTTGTATTTAGCCGATAAAGAAAGACCGGGTACAAGCTTCTCTTGTTCTAAATGTTTGAACTGCGTTGCAGCTTGTCCCAATGGTAGTTTGAAATACAATGTTAAAATTGATAAAAACTAGTGTTATGAAAGCAAATTTTGAATCAATTATAAAATCAAAAGCACCTGTATTAGTTGACTTTTTTACAGAATGGTGTGAACCTTGCAAAATTCAATCACCACTATTTCAGGAATTAGCCGAATATTTAGGCGAAAGAATTAAGGTTATAAAAATTGATATAGAAAAAAATCCAGAGATAACGCAACGCTATGGAATTCAAGCTTTGCCAACATTCATGTTATTTAAAAATGGTGAAATTAAATTCAAACAAGTGGGAATGACATCAAGACCTCAATTACTTGAGTTAGTTATGCAAAATGCTTAACGATGGTAATCAATTAAAAAGCTGAGATATTTCAACTTATTTGATGGTTTTATTGAATCGCAAATCGTTTACTTCGCACTTTCAACATTGTATCTTTGATATATAAATATAACTCAAAATTAAAACTATAAAAGATGTTTACAGCAATCAAAAAATTATTTAGCTCAGCACCTCAAGTCGATTTAGGTGAACTTATTGCTAACAAAGCAATAATCTTAGATGTTAGAACAAAGGACGAATTTAACGGTGGTCATATTAAAGGTTCGGTAAATATTCCGTTACAAAGTTTGAACACACAACTTTCAAAGTTGAAAAAAGATAAAACAATAATTACCTGCTGTGCATCGGGTGGACGCAGTTCTGCTGCTAAAAGTATGTTAAAATCGAACGGGTTCGAAAACGTACATAACGGTGGAAGTTGGATGAGTTTAAGACAATACGTTTAAATTGATATTATTTTGTAAATTGCATATAACGAAAAACTTACAGCGATGAAAACCATATCTACACCCGAATTTGAAAAAGAAGTACTACAAGGCGGAAAAGTAGCTGTCGACTTCTATTCAACCGAATGTGCTCCTTGCGAAGCAGTTGCTCCAAAGTTTGATAGTTGTTCCGAAATATATGGAAGCGACATAAAGTTTGTGAAAATATTTCGCCAAGAAAACAAAGAATTAGCAACGAGTTTAGCTGTGAAAAGTTCGCCAACAGTTTTGTTTTTCGACAATGGAAAACAAGTTGGTTCGGTGTTGACTGGTGGAATTAAACGTTCCGATTTAATGACTAATCTCGATGCGATGCTTTCTTCAGAAAGAGCAACCGAACTTAAATCGAAAATCAAAAAAACGGAATCGCATTACGATACAGTCATTCTTGGTGGTGGTCCAGCTGGTTTAGCAGCAGCCATCTATCTTGGTCAAGCAAAAGTTAAAACAGCTTTAATCGACCGAGCCTTACCCGGTGGTCAGGTTTCTACAACGCATCAGGTTTCGAACTATCCCGGATTTGTAGAACCAGTAAACGGCTATATGTTGTCGCACTATATGAGCGAGCAAGCTAAAGGTACAGGTGTTGAGTTCAAATCGGCAGTAGATATTACTTCGGTCGATTTAAAAGCTAAAACCATTTTGGTAGATGATGTTGAAACTGTTCATTATAATTATTTGATTCTTGCAACTGGTGCATCGCCACGACCACTTGGAATCGAAGGTGAAAAAGAATACAAAGGACATGGCGTTTCGTATTGTGCAACTTGCGATGCTAAATATTTTCAAGATAAAGAAGTTATTGTAATTGGTGGGGGAAACTCAGCGATCGAGGAATCAGATTTTATTTCAAAATTCGCTTCTAAAATCACCGTTGTTCATCAATTCGATAAATTACAAGCAAATAAAGAAGCACAAGAAAAAGCATTTGCCAATCCAAAAATAAACTTCCGATTGGAATGTGAACCACGTGCATTTGTTAAAGATGGCGATAAAATGATAGTAACCATCGAGAACCTAAAAACCAAACAAACAGAAAACCTTTCGGCTGATGGAATATTTGTATTTGTTGGCATGAAACCAAATCTCGATTTGTTTCAAAATCAATTCGAAGCTGACCAATGGGGATATTTAAAAGTATCGGACGAAATGGAAACATCAGTACCCGGAGTATATTCGGTAGGAGATATTAATAGTAAAAAATTCCGTCAAATAACCACGGCAGTTGCCGATGGAACTATCGCAGCAATAGCTGTTTCAAGAAAAATTCAATAAAATATATTAACCCTTTAAAAAATAACAAGATGAAAAAGAACATGGGAACTTTAGATAAAGGCATTCGCCTTTTAGTAGCAGTAATTTTTGTAGTGTTAGCAGTAGCAAAAATTGTAACAGGAGTTTTGGCAATCGTATTAGTTGTTTTGGCAATTGTTTTTGCTTTAACAAGTTTTATCGGATTCTGTCCATTGTATTTACCGTTAGGTCTAAATACAGGGGCGAAAAAAGAAGAATAATCCAAAATAGTTATTCTTTTATGACAGAAGTGCCGAGTCGAAATATTCGGCATTTTTTAGCAATCAATGGTGATATTAATGTGATTTAATAATATAGAATTATGGAAACTGTAGCAAATAAAGTGGTGTTCTTAAACACACAAGAATTTAAGGAAAAGGTCTTTAACTATGAAGTAAATAAAGAATGGAAATACGAAGGTGAATTACCTGCAATTATTGACTTTTATGCCGATTGGTGTGGACCATGCAAAATGGTTGCTCCAGTACTCGAAGAATTGGCTAAAGATTATGCTGGGAAAGTTCTGATTTATAAGGTAAATACCGAACAAGAACAGGAACTTGCTTCTGCATTTGGAATTAGAAGTATACCAACAATTCTGTTTGTACCAAAAGAAGGAAAGCCTCAAGCATCAATGGGAGCTTTGCCAAAGAATTCGTTTGTCGATGCTATTAAAGATATTTTTAACGTTCAATAATTACAACTATGAAATTAGGATTTGTAGGACTTGGTAAAATGGGAGCCAATATGGTTCAACGACTTTTATTAAACGGTCACGAAGTTGTTGTTTGGGATCCAAATAAAGCAACTGTCGATTTGATGGTTGAAAAAGGAGCTGAAGCAGCATCTAATGTTGAAGATATGGCATCAAAATTACACGGTCGTAAAGTAATTTGGTTAATGGTTCCATCGGGTAAACCTGTTGATGAGAATATTTCACGCATCGTTCCATTACTTTCAAAAGGCGATATAATTATTGACGGTGGTAACTCAAATTGGAAAGAAACCAAAGAACGAAATGCAAAGCTTGCTGAACAAAATATTGAATATATTGACTGTGGAACGAGCGGTGGACTTTGGGGATTACAAAATGGATATTGCCTAATGTATGGTGGTGAAAAGGAAGCATGTAGTTACGCTGAACCATTGTTTTCTTCGCTTTCAGAACCGGGTGGTTATTTATATTGCGGTAAATCGGGAAGCGGACATTTTACCAAAATGATTCACAACGGAATTGAATATGGCATGATGCAGGCATTTGCCGAAGGTTTTGAAATTCTCGAAAAATCGGAATACGATTTAGATTTAAAAGAGGTTTCTGACTTATGGATGCATGGTAGTGTAGTTCGCAGTTGGTTACTCGAATTAATAGGAAACGCATTGGGCGAAGACCCTAAACTCGAATCGCTAAAACCTTATGTTGCCGATAGTGGTGAAGCACGTTGGACAGTACAAGCTGCCATCGATTTAGATGTACCTGCTCATGTTATAACATCGTCACTTTTCACTCGTTTTGCATCACGTCAAGATGATTCATTTGGAATGAAACTGGTTGCTGCAATGCGAAATCAGTTTGGTGGACATGCCGTGAAAATTAAGTAATTATTTAATGTGCTGATGTGCTAATTAAAATACAACAGAATTAACACATTTCCTCAATAGCAAATTAGCACATTATCTCATTAGCACATTAATTCTATGAAACCTGAAAATCACATATTAGTAATCTTCGGTGCGTCGGGCGATTTAGCTTGGCGTAAACTTATTCCTGCTGTTTATGAACTTGAGCAACAGAATATGCTTCCCGATGGTTTTGCAATCTTGGGCGTTGGTCGAACTTCGCTTTCAAATAAATCGTTTCGTTCAAAGATGAAACAAGGAATTGAGTCATTTTCTCGGAAGGAAAGTCTCAATCCAGAGTCGGTTGACCGTTTTGTATCGAAACTGCAATATCTAATGATTGATACGACACAAGCTAGTGAATATCAAAGATTAAAATCGATTTTACTTAAGCTTGATGAAGAAAATAATACAAATGGTAACTATGTTTTTTACCTTTCTACACCTCCTTCGTTGTATGAAGTAATTTCCAAAAATCTTGGAAGGATAAATCTTTGCGGACAATGCGATAAAGACAGTTGGCGTAGATTGATTGTCGAAAAACCTTTTGGTTACGATTTGCAAACAGCAAAAGACCTAAACGTAAAATTACTTCAGCATTTTAGCGAATCGCAGATATATCGAATCGACCATTATCTTGGAAAAGAAACGGCTCAAAACATTCTCGTTACAAGATTTTTTAATGGTATTTTTGAACCACTTTGGAATAGAAATTATATTGAAAGAGTCGAAATTACTTCTGCCGAAAGTCTTGGTGTTGAAGGTCGTGGAGGTTATTACGATAGTTCGGGTGCATTGCGGGATATGTTGCAAAATCACCTGTTGCAGTTGGTTGCATTAACAGCCATCGAACCTCCAACAGTTATTACTGCCGAAGCAATCAGAAACGAAGTTTTGAAAGTATTTCAATCGTTTCGACCTTTAAGCAAAGAAGATATTGAGAAAGATGTAATTCGTGGACAATATACCGAATCGACTATAAAAGGCGAGCATGTTTTAGGATACAAACAAGAAGTTGATGTAGCTCCCGATTCACGAACTGAAACCTTTGTAGCACTTAAGTTTTATATCGACAATTGGCGATGGGGTGGAGTTCCGTTTTATGTAAGAACAGGGAAAAAAATGCCAACTCGTGCAACCGAAATTGTGGTATATTTTAAACCAACACCGCATCCACATTTACTTAAATCAATCGAAAATGGTGGAGCTGAAAGCAAATTGGTTATTCGCATTCAGCCAGACGAAGGCTTGCTTCTTAAATTCGGAATGAAAGTGCCAGGAGCTGGATTTAATGTTCAAACGGCTAATATGGATTTCAAATATTCAGAATTATCAAATCAATATTTGCCCAATTCTTACGAACGATTGATTCATGATTGCATGATTGGCGATGCTTCGCTCTTCACTCGTGGTGATGCAGTTGAAGCAGCTTGGGAATTTGTTGACCCAATTATCCAAGAATGGAAAACCAATCCTAATTGCAAACTCTACGGTTATCCTGCTGGAACTTGGGGACCCGATTGTGTTGACGATTTAATTGAAGGAAATGACGTGTGGCGATATCCTTGTAATAATTTAACCGAGGATTGTAAATATTGTGAACTGTAATAAAATATAAATTATCATTATACAAGTCGAACAGCCAGTAGACCTTTGAGATACTTTATGAAAATCCTTTGTATCCTTTGCGTTTATTGGCTGTTTTTTAATAAATATTGAAAATGAAAATATCTGTTTTACACTCAACCGAAGCAATTTCAGCATATATTACTGAAAAGATTCAAAATCTATTAACGGAGAAAGATGATGGAATAACCGTTGCACTTTCAGGTGGCAATACTCCTAAAGCATTATTCCAATATTGGAGAGAACATAAAACCGAAATTAAATGGCAACGCATTACCTTTTATTGGGTTGATGAACGTTGTGTGCCAAGTTCAAGTTTAGAAAGTAATTATGGTGAAGCTAAACGAATTTTCTTCGACCATGTACAAGAAAACACCATTCGTAAATGCTTTATTCGTGGTGAAAATAATGCTGAAGATGAAGTATCATTTTTAAATAAAAAGGTATTACTTTCTCAAAAGAATAAAATGCCTGAGTTCGACCTTGTTCTTTTAGGATTGGGAAATGATGGACACACGGCATCAATATTTCCAAATCAAATGCAGTTACTTACAGACTCACGAATTTATGTAACAGCTGTTAATCCTGAAACAAATCAACAACGAATAAGTCTTTCGGGAACGGTTATAAATAATGCTCGTAATATTTGTTTTGTTGTTACAGGAGCCGATAAACGTTCAATTCTAAAAACGATATTACAGAAGAAAGATAATTGGGAATCATATCCAGCATCATACATCAATCCATCTAAAGGAACTTTAGAATGGATAGTTGATGATGCAGCAATGGGTGATTTTATTGTTTAATATTGGCTTGTTGCAAGTAAAACAAGGGTACATTCTTCAACAGCTTGTATCCCTTTTTTTATCAATCGATCTTCAAATTCGTCGTTTTCAGTTCCGGGATTAAAGATTACACGTTTCGGATTTAATGATTCAATATAATCGTAATAGCTCGCCTGATTTTGTACTCCAATGTACAATGTAACAGTATCAACATCGGGATATTGAATTTTTTCTGTGTCGAATGTAATTCCATTTACAGCTCCATTTTTTAGACCTAATGCATACACATTGTGTCCATTATTCGTTAATGCTTTTATTGCTTTAAAAGAATATCTTTCGCAATTTGTTGAAGCTCCAATTACTAACGTAGTTTTATTCATCTGTTTATTTTTTACGCAAATTACTATCAAATACTTTTTTCAACTCGTCTTTTTGAGCTAGACCGTCTTTGGTGTAAATAGCTTTACCGTTTTTAAATAAAATTAGATAAGGAACTCCTGTAACTCCAGCTTTTTGTGCAGCATCTTTACTTGCATCGGAATTGATTTTTACTATTTTAATTTTACCCTTATATTCATTTTTCAACTCTTCCATCATTGGCATCATTTGTTTACATGGTGCACACCAAGGAGCATAAAAGTCTACAAATACAAATCCTTTTTCGGTTAATAGTTTTTGGAAATCGGTTACGCTCATAGCATCGGGTTGCGGTTGACTTGGTGCAGTATTTCCTGTTACTAGAGGTAATCCGTTATTGCTCCAATCAATTAATCCTCGTTGCATATTGTAAACCTTTGTGTAACCATTTTGCATTAAGAATGATGCTATGCTCATGCTTCGAGCTCCAGAATAACAATACAAATACAAGGGTTTATCTTTAGGTAATGCCAATAATGTCTTCGACACATTTGGGTCTTGCAAGTCAATCATTCGTGAACCAGCAATATGACCACGAGCGTATTCGCCTTGCGAACGAGTGTCCAGTAGAATTCCATCGTTTCTATCAATTGCTTTTTTGAAATCGGCAGCACTTAGGCTGGTTACTTGAGCTTGTACTATTGATGCCGTAGCCAACAATAGACTAAATAATAATGTACGCATATTTGAAAATTTATTTGTTATCAACTAGATGTAAAAGTACAATATTCCAACCTCGTGTATTATAATTTCGACCTAATGTATGACAGTAAAAAAACTGAAATCAAACAATTAAAAAGCTGAGATAGTTAAGCCTTCTTAAAATTGATTCGCCATACTCTGACTGTACTTTTACATCTTGATTAAAGTATTTAAAAATTAACACATGAAACACTTTCTCAAAAAGAACCAATTCTATTTTATTGTTCAACTAGCATCGCTTTTATTGTTCACTAACGCAAAAGCACAAATTGAACAACCCGTAAAATGGACATTTACAAGTAACATCATTTCAAAACAAGAAGTCGAAATTGTTTGTAAAGCCGATTTTCAAAAACCTTGGCACATTTACTCTTCCGATATTGATAAAGGTGGACCCGTTGCAACGGCAATTATCATTACTAAAGCACAAGGAGTTGCCACAATCGGGAAATTTATTGCAAGTCGTAATCCAATTGAAAGATATGATTCTTCGTTTATGATGAAGATTAGATATTTCGATTCTGCTGTTGAATTCAAACAACGAGTTTCAATTACTTCACCAAAAATAACTATTGCAGGCTATGTTGAGTTTATGGTTTGTAACGACTCAAAATGTTTACCTTCGCAACAATCAAATTTTTCGCTCGATATTGATGCTTCAAATGCGAAAACGGTTAATGAAATTCCCAAATCAGAGAATCAGCAAACACAAAGTTCAATTGGTTTATGGTTGATTTTCCTTGGTGGTTTTCTAGGTGGATTATTGGCGTTACTTACTCCTTGCGTTTTTCCGATGATACCAATGACCGTTAGCTTTTTTATAAAACGTGGCGATAAAAAACATGGAATTCGTGATGCAATTATTTATGGTGTTTCAATCATTGTTATTTATGTGCTTCTTGGTTTGTCTGTAACGTTATTGTTCGGTTCCGATGCAATGAATGCCTTGTCAACAAATCCTTGGTTCAATGTATTTTTCTTTTTGTTGCTTATTGTTTTTGGAGCATCGTTCCTTGGAGCTTTCGAGATTCAATTGCCAACCAGTTGGTCTAACTTTTTCGATAAAAAATCAGATTCTTCTTCGGGATTATTGAGCATCTTTTTTATGGCATTTACGCTTGGATTGGTTTCATTTTCGTGCACGGGACCAATAATTGGAACATTGCTTGTTCAAGCTGCTGTATCGGGAAGTTTGTTAGGTCCCGTTATTGGAATGTTTGGTTTCTCGTTAGCTTTGGCATTGCCCTTTACTTTGTTTGCTTTGTTCCCATCATGGCTTAAGAAAATGCCAAAATCGGGAGGATGGTTGAATTCAGTTAAGGTAGTTTTAGGCTTTCTTGAATTGGCATTATCGCTCAAATTTCTATCGACTGCCGATTTGGTTTCGCATTGGGGCATACTTCCACGAGAAACATTTCTAGTGTTATGGATTGTGATTTTTGCTTTACTTGGATTGTATCTTTTAGGTAAACTTCGATTTGCTCACGATTCTGAACTAACTCATATTTCGGTGTGGCGATTGTTTCTTGCCATTGTTTCATTTTCGTTTTCATTGTATATGGTTCCGGGTTTGTGGGGAGCTCCACTCAAAGCAATCAATGCCTTTTCGCCACCACTTTCTACGCAAGATTTTAATGTAAATGCTTCATCAAATACTACAATTAAAAGCGAAATGGATGTAAAACGAAAATATTCAGACGTTCTACATTCTCCACTTGGTCTACAAACCTATTTCGATTATGACGAAGGAATGGCTTATGCCAAAAAAGTTGGCAAACCTGTTTTGCTCGATTTTACTGGTCATGGCTGTGTAAATTGCCGAAAAATGGAAGCTTCGGTTTGGTCAGAAAAAACAGTTTTAGAAAAGTTGTCGAACGACTATGTTATCATTTCTTTATATGTTGATGATAGAACCGAATTACCACAATCAGAACAATCAACGGCAAAACTAGGAGACCAACAAATTACGATACGAACTATCGGGAATAAATGGAGTTATTTTCAAGCATCGACCTTTGGTGTAAATTCTCAACCTTATTATGTTTTGCTCGATAATAATGGAAAACAGATATCAAAACCTACAGGATTCAATGATAATGTGGATGATTACTTGAGTTTTTTAAATGATGGTTTAAACCAGTACAAGCAAATGAACTTGGCTGTTTTTAATCAAGAAAAAAATGATTCATTGAATTTTAAAAAGAACTAAACCAATAAAAATGATTTTAAGAACAGTATCTTTGTTACTATTGTATATACTTCTTTTATGCTCGATTTTAGATTAAAAGTTTTTCAAAGTGTTGCACATAATTTGAGTTTTACCAAAGCCTCGAACGAACTTTTTATTACACAACCCGCCATCACAAAACACATTAAAGAACTAGAATCGGAATTCGAAGTGAAGTTTTTCGACAGGGTTGGAAATAAAATAATACTTACTGAAGCTGGAAGTGTTTTATTATCATATGCCGATCACATTTTTTCGCTCCATAACGAATTGAAATTTGAGTTAAGTCAATTGAAAGGAAATCTTGAAGGAAATTTGCGTTTGGGAGCTAGTACCACTATTGCTCAATATGTTATTCCATCAGCCTTGGCTACTTTTGTCGATCGTTTTCCCGAAATAACATTATCGCTGACAAATGGTAATACCGAAGATATTGAACAACGACTTTTAAAACATGAAATAGATATCGGCATTGTAGAAGGAAAACCCACGAATTCTGATATTCGCTACACGCCATTTCTTAACGATGAATTATTGGTTTTCACGTCAGCTCAAAATACGATTTTCCCAAACTCAATTTCTAACGATGAATTTATAAAACTCCCTCTTATATTACGGGAACGAGGTTCGGGAACATTAGAAATCATAGAAAAAAGTCTGAAACATTATCACATAAGTCCTAAAAGTCTCAATGTTTTACTCTATTTAGGAAGCACCGAAGCTATTAAATCGTTTATTAAAACGGGAAATGGCGTTGGTATTGTTTCTCGGTTTGCAATTGAACAAGAATTATCGAGCAATATATTTCGACTTATCAATACACCGAGCTTGAAATTCCATCGTCAGTTTTATTTTATCTCGCCCCAAGGACCAGAACCTGTTGGTATTGTTAAGTCATTTCTCCATTTTCTTCAACGTCATTATAACTTGTCGTTATAGTGTATTGTTTTTTGTGATTTGACATCAGCCCATACTTATCGTAGGTTTGCAATAGTTTAAAAGCATAAAAAATGAACACTCAAAAAAATATTTACTTTGCCGCAATTGCTGTTTGCACTTTACCATTTATCGATACTCCAATTGCTTTATTACTTGGGATTGTTTTGGCACAAACGGTTCAACATCCATTTCCAAAATTTAGTAAAAAGGCAATTCATGTATTGTTGCAAATTTCGGTTGTTGGTTTGGGTTTTGGAATGAATGCATGGCAAGCTCTTGATGCTGGAAAACAAGGTTTGTTATTTACTATTATTTCAATCGCAAGCACCATGATTCTTGGGATTTTTATTGGCAAACGATTACAGGTTGATAAAAACACATCATATCTTATTTCAACGGGAACGGCAATTTGCGGCGGAAGTGCAATTGCAGCTGTTTCTCCAATTATAAAACCAAGTGAAAAACAGATTTCTACTGCTTTAGGAACGGTTTTTATATTGAATTCGGTTGCATTGTTTTTATTTCCATGGATAGGGCATTCTTTGCATTTAACCCAACATCAATTTGGAGTGTGGGCTGCAATTGCAATTCACGATACGAGTTCAGTTGTTGGAGCTGCCAGTAAATATGGAGCTGAAGCTTTACAAGTGGCTACAACAATAAAACTAGAACGTGCGTTATGGATTATTCCTATAACGTTCCTTACCATGTTTCTTTTTAAAAGTGAATCTAAAAAAGTTGTAATTCCATATTTCATCTTTTTGTTTGTGGTGGCAATGCTTTTAAATACGTTTATCCCAGCTATTCATCCAGTTAGTTTGATAATAGTCTTGTTGTCTAAAATAGGTTTAAAAATAACGCTTTTTCTTATTGGTACTGGTTTAACAAGAAACCTTATTGTTTCGGTTGGTGTAAAACCAATTATTCAAGGTATACTGCTATGGACTTTTATTTCAGTGTTATCATTGACATTTATTGTACATTTCGTTTAGATTCAATTTTGTAAAACCCACATGATGGTGAAAATATCAATATCTTGAAAATATTTATCGACATGGGTTCATATCAGATTATAAAAAACACAAACAGATGAAACACAAAGAAATTCCTACCTATCTCGACCTTTTCATCTCATTCTTTTGGATTGGATTAACTGGTTTTGGTGGATTGGCTATGACGGCTCACATTCGCAAGCATATTGTAGAGAAACGGAAATGGCTCGATGGAAGCACTTTCGATTCGGGATTAGCTCTTTGCCAAATTATTCCGGGAGCAATAGTAATGCAATTAGCAGCGTATATTGGCTTGAAAATTAAAGGAATAAAAGGAGCTTTGGTCTGTTTCTTTGCCTTTGGATTTCCAGCATTTCTCATCATGTTTATTCTTTCGGTTCTTTACAAAGAATCAAAAAATATATCGGGTGTTGAAGTGGTATTAAGCAGTTTGCGAGTTCTAATTATTGCAATTGTTGCTAATGCGGCGTATATTTTTGGCAAAAGAAATCTAAAAAATTCGAACGATTGGATTATTGCAATCATTGCTGCCGGACTTTTTTTAACTAAGCTGCATCCTGTTGTTGTACTGATAATTTCGGCTTTTTTAGGAATAACCTTAACGAAGAAGGAAAACTTGCAAATAGAAAAACGGGTAATGACAAGAACATTCGGCTTTTTTCTGTGGATGTTATTGTTGGTTGCTGTTTGTACCGGAATACTGTTTATCGTGCATCGAGAATACTTCACCTTAGCAACCATGATGCTACGAATCGACCTCATTTCTTTTGGAGGCGGTCTGGCTGCAATGCCTGTTATGTATCACGAATTAGTTGATGTTTTTAAATGGTTTAATGATAAAACTTTCATGGATGGAGTTATTCTTGGACAAGTTACACCAGGTTCAATAATTATTGCAGCTACCTTTTTCGGCTATATGCACTTTGGTATTATTGGAAGTATAATTGCTACAATTGCTATTTTTACGCCATCATTTCTAATCTTAATGGGTATTATTCCATTCTTCGATAAACTAAGAACTCATCCACAATTTTATAAAGCGATAAATGGTGTACTTTGTTCATTTGTTGGATTACTTACCATAATTACATACCGTTTCACCCTTGGCATTCATTGGAATGTTACCAATGTTATATTTACTCTCATTGCATTTGTTTTATTGGTGAAAAAAGTTGATGTCATTTGGGTTATATTGGGTGGAGTGATTGTTTCGATGCTCCTTTAATTGCTCTTTTCTTCTTTAATTCAGCCATATCTTAATTCTACGACATTCGTAAAAATTAAAGAGATCAAACTGAAAATCAAATCTTTTGTTTGGCATCTATTTACCGTTTCAAAGGATGATTACTTATCTCAAATTCTCCCTTTTCAAGGAAATCGAGAATGTTGTAGGTTCCATGTTTTCTGCCTTTTAGAAATCCACTCCAAGCAGCTTCAGCTAGGCGACCTTTCTTGAGCATATCGAATAACCATTGGTTTGTGTGTTTTGGATTTTTTTGTTTGAATCCGGCTCCAATTTCTCGTAACCATTTCCTGTTGCATTTTTCTTGTGGACCAATTGCCGGTGTCATGATAATTGGAATACCTAAAGCACAATAAAATGAAAGTTCGCTGGGTTTTGTCCAAAGAATATCGGTGGTTTGCATACAATTGTTAAAAGCATCGAAATATGCTTCGTTGCTGTTTGCCCAGATAATGCGAACATTGTCGTTATTATCGGTATAACCTTTTTTTACAGCTATGAAATAGTCGCGCACGTCGATTCTAGTTCCTGCAACAAGGTTGATTTTTACTTTTCCTTTTTTAATCTTTTTTGCTAAACTCTCAATTATTTGTTTGCCAATTTCTTTTTGAGCCCCAGCTCCACCAACGGCATACGTTATGGTAATCGATTTTTTGCGAGTCACCGAATCGGTAAAATACGATTCTCCATTTTGTAAAAATGCTTGAACGCTATGTTTATATAGGCTATAAAACTGTTCGTTGGGATCGAGATTTTTGAGCCTTCGGCTTAAGTTGTCTTTTAAAACATCTAAATCACGATTTCCTAATAAATCCAACGATAATGGGAATCCAGTTAGCAAAATGTTTTTCTCAGGAACACCATATTGCAATAATCGTTGAGCCGAAATACTGCCCGATGCAAAGTAGATAATTTTGCTCGTTTCTGCATTTTCGCTTGCCCAAACACGGTTAATGTCGGTATCGCAAATAATACAAAAAACATATTGATGACCAGCCATTTCAGCCGCAATTGCCGACGAATAAAACGAGGTAATCATTGGCAACATAGGATTGTTGATTTGTTTAACAATACCATCGCAAAGACCTTTTTCTATGCTTCGTCTTAGATATTTAACCTGCATAGTTGGCTGTGTTCTTTCTTTTTTAGGGTAATATTTGGGTATATACAGTAACGAATCGAGTATGCGAGTTATCGAATTTCCAATGAATGGTAGTTTGCCTGCTCTCGACATAAATTCGTACGTTCTGAGCATCGTTTTCCACTGTCTCCGTTCGCGTTTTGTTGCTTCAGTTGAGGTATTTGCATTGATTACTTCGTTGTTACGACCTAACTGTTTTAATGGGTAAATGGCACGTTGATGTCCATACCCCATGTCGGCCGATACCAGCCAAAAATTTTCCTGTAATTTGTCAGGAATTAGTTCCGTTTTATTCATTTATTCTATTTCTTAAAAAACTAATTTTCGAAAATTCTGATTGTTCGTTCTGAAGATCTTTGGAGAAAGATTCAATCATTTCCTTTGGAACATTGAGTAGATCAAGGATTATTAAACCATCAAGACAATCGTTAAACAAAGGATCAACATTAAATCCAATGATTTTCGCATTGAGGCTTAAATATTTTTTCAGTAAAACAGGAATACGCTTGTCGTTCTCAATTTCATGAATTATTGAATCGATACGGTCGATATCGTTTGTTACTTCATCAACAAAACAATTAATTTCGGGCAAGTGCTTTTTGGGAATTTTAAATCGCTTTCGGGGTTTTATGTATTGTGCCAGTTCTTCGTTGTAAAAGTTCGATTTTACAAAAGATACGAGTAAGCTTTTTGTGAATTTCGAAAATGAATTGCTGATACTTACCGGACCAATTAAATAACGGTATTCTTTGTTTTGTAATAGGAAATAAAAAATACCTTTCCAAAGCAAAAATAATGGCAACGCTTTTCGTTGATAGTCTTTCACAATGAACGATCGTCCCAATTCTAAGCTTTGTTCCAATATACTTTCCATTGCTGGATCAACTTTGAAAAGACTACGAGTATAAAAACCTTTCATTCCATATTCTTCAAGAATGTCTTTCCCCTTTCCTATGCGGTATGAACCAACAATTCGATTATTGTTGTTATCCCAAATAATGAGGTGATTATAGTACACATCATATTGGTCGAGGTCGATGCTTTTACCAGTTCCTTCTCCAACTTCGCGGAAAGTTATTTCACGCAATCGTCCTATTTCTACAATCAAGTGTGGGATTTTTTCGACAGTTGCACAAAATACACTGTAATTATTCATTTCAAAAAGTAACGAATCGGTTCTTAGTGTATCGATTTCCTTAGCCAAATGTGTTTTGTCTAAGCCACCAACAACTGGTACTTCATTCTTTTTTATTCCCCATAAAGGCTTTTTGTAGAAAGCATCAACATCGAGCGAATTGCCAAGCGAATAGGTTTTGGCTCGTAAATATCGCCCAACTTCTTTAACCGAACCAAAGCGATTAATATCTTCGCTGGTTATAGGATTACCGATTCTGACATGAATTGTTTTATCTTTTTTATTAAATAATTCGGCTGGCAACTGTGCTGTTCGAAGCATAGGATGAATACGTCCAAGTGCATGAAACATTGGACTATTGGTTCCCGAAATAAATACTGGAATAATGGGCGATTCGCAGTTGATTACAAATTTCACGATTCCGTTGTTCCATTCTTTGTCGGCTATGCGATGTTCGGAAATATTATAGCTCGAGACTTCTCCAGCAGGAAATATTCCCAATGAATGGTCACTTATTATGTGGTCGATTGCGAGTCGTAATCCTTTTAAACTTGATTTTGCATTTTTCCTTGTTTCAAAAGGATTGACAGGGAAAAAGCATTCCTTCAAAGGTTCAATTCTTTGCAAAAGAAAATTTGCCATTACTTTAAAATCGGGACGAACTTCCGAAATGATTTTGTACAATAAAATGCCATCTAACGCTCCAAATGGATGATTGGAAATGATGACAAACGAACCATCTTTGGGTATACGTTTTAAATCTTCTTTTGAAATGGAAAAATGGATTCCAAGATATTTTATGACAGCATCAATGAAATCGTGAGGCGATTTTTGATAATGCTCATTATACAGTTCATTTACCTTATTTAATTTTAATAACTGAAATATTACATCGGTAAATATATCTTTGCCCAATCGGTTAAAATTAACCAATTCTTGAAATTCTTTTTTCGAAACTAAATCCATCGCAATTTTCTTTCAAAATAACGAATAGAATGTTAACTAAATAATGATTTAAGGTTATGGTAATGTTAAGAATTTGATTGTGTAATTTTTATTCCCATAACTAAAACATCATCAGTTTGTGCTTCGGTATTTTTCCAGTTTTCGAAGATTAGATTTAGTATTGATTTCTGTTCATCCATTTCTTTTGTGTAAATTGATTTCAGTATTTCAACAAAATCTTTTTTCTTGAACTTTTTGTTGTTTTTTCCACCAAATTGATCGCAAAAACCATCGGTAAAAATATAAACACAATCATTTAATTCTAAATCAATTGTATGACTTGTAAGTTTACTTTCGAGCGTTATAACAGATTCGGAACCTATTGATAATCTGTTACCTTTAATCTCTATTAAATTATCGTTTCTAATAATATAACAGGGACGGTTAGCACCTACAAATTCCATCTTTAGGTTTTTCATGTCTATTTTACAAAATGCAACGTCCATGCTGTCTGTAACATTATATTTATTGTGCTTTTTTCTGAGCGATTGAACCAGTGCATGGTTTAGTACAGAAAGAATAACTAGTGGTTTTGTTTCACCTAAGCCGTAAATAGTTCTATTTATATTATTAAGTCCAAGCAAACTCATAAATGCTCCAGGTACACCATGTCCTGTTCCATCGGCAGCTATGAACATGAGTTTTTCGATACCTAAAACGTTGACAATGTCAATAAAATAAAAATCACCGCTCACGATATCTTTAGGTTTATACAATACAAAACTATTGGGAGCCATTTGTTTTATGCTTTCTTCGTCGGGCAACATTGATTGCTGAATTTTTAAAGCATATTTTATACTGTCAGTAATGTTTGTATTGTGTTGATCAACAATGGTTTTTTGCTGTTGGATAAGTTCTTTTTGTTGATTTATTTCCTCCATTTGTTGGTGAATCTCTTTGGTACGTTCGTCAACTTTTCGCTTAAAATAATTGAGATAATCGAAAATTTCTGACTGCATTCTCGCAAAGTTTAGATATAACTGTTGCACTTCGAAATTTGTATCGTTGATTGTTACTTTTTCCTTTAATGTGAATTCACTTATCACAACCGCATCGATATGATCTGATAATCGTTTTATAGGCTTCGAAATTTTGCGTGCAATATGTAAACTAATGAAAATGCTTAATAACACAAAAGATATTAAAAGAATAGAATAGAAGGCATACATTGTTTTGTAAAGTTCTTTTTTTTGATGGTCAAACAAATTAACAAGATTTGTCATTTCATCATCAAGCATATTTCCTATGTCGTCAGACATCTTTTTCATTCCGGTATTCGTTTTTAAACCTAATTGAATCTCGTATTTCGATAATGTATCAAAATTTGCTTCATACATATTTGCACATAACACAATACTATCAAAGTAAATGTCCTTTTTTGAAGCATTATCTCTGATGTCTTTACAGTATTTTTTAACCATCGGAATGTATGACGTGTCGTTACGAATTATGAAATCCTTTTCTCGTCTTCGTAATTGCAGAACGGTAATTTCATCAACTGTTTTAAACTTTTCAAGTAAATGACCATAAATTCTCATATTACCTTCGATTCCCCAATCTTTGAATCCACGTTTAAATAATAATGCAACAATAGAGCTGAAATCGTTTTCATATGATTGAAAATAGAACTTTGTGAGTTTTAGGTGGTGCAAACAATCCGATTGTTTTGAAAGTGAATTTTTAGTTATTTTATCGAGTATATTTCTAATACTATCGTCTAGCATTTTATTCCGGTTTAAAATAATGCTTTTGCCTGTAATAAAATATTGCGGATTAATGCTTTCGTGCGATATAAAATCGTTGTGCAGTTTAAAGTCTTTGAGGCAGAGAAGGTGTAATTGGTTTACCTCTTGAACAATATTGTCGATTTCATTTTTTTTATGAATGGAGTAGAAATTACTAAAAGCCAAAAGCAGAATTGAACTCAAGGTAAAAGAAAGTAACCAAAATAAAATCTCGGTATTTAATGTTTTCTTCAATGATTTAGATCTTTAACTATGTAAAATCAAAATAGAATCGTTTCTACACGAATTAATTCCATGCTGTAATTCTGTTTTATTTTGATAGTTTTTAATTCCATTTTAAAACGTTTTTATATAATACTATTCAATTAATCCGAGTAACATATACGATAAAAAGCGTTCTGCCTTTTTATTGCTCGCTTTTTGAGCAAGTAAAATGCCTCTTTTATAGGTGTTTATTGCTTTTTCTTTTAGTTGGATTGATTCGTAGAGCTCGCCTAAACGGATGAATAATCCAACATTTGCACAATTACTTTCTATGATAGATTCATACATTGAAATAGCTTCGCTGTGTTTATTTTCCTTTTGTAAATGAAGGGCTTCAAAGTAGGAAACCGAAGTGGATGCATTCATAATCGTAGTATTATAATTTACTTACAAAATTCAAGGTTGAATGTTAGTACAGTGTTATTCTAAGATTAAGAAAATGTTAGTTGTTTGGTCTGAACAGATTACATAAAAGCTAATTGATAATATAGACTTAACATTGGATTAAAGTTCGCTTAGCATTAGGGATTTATATTTGCTCCGTAATATTGAAAATAATGTCTATGTTAAAAGTTTTACTTGTTGATGATGAACCAGATATTTTAGAATTTCTAAAGTATAATTTGGAAGCAAATGGTTTTATGGTAATAACTGCTGAAAATGGAGTTTTGGCACTGCAAATTGCAGAAATTGAACGTCCCGATATCATTGTTCTTGATGTTATGATGCCTCAAATGGATGGCATTGAAGTATGTAATCAATTACGAGATAAAAAACAATTCCAAAACACAATAATTGTTTTCTTATCGGCTCGTTCCGAAGATTATTCGCACATTGCTGGTTTAGATGCTGGTGCCGATGATTACATTGTGAAACCAGTTCGAATAAAAATATTTATTGCGAAACTGCTATCCTTATCAAAGAGGAAAGATCAAACATTCGAAAGAGAAAAAATAAAATTAGTTGGCGATATAAAAATTGATTTCGAACAAAAGTTGGTTTTTATAAAAGAACTAGAATTTCAATTTCCAAAAAAGGAGTTTCGAATATTTAGTCTCCTTTGTACAAAACCAGGCAAGGTCTTTTCAAGAGAAGAAATTTACCATAATATATGGGGAAATGATATCTATGTTTCGGAACGTACTTTAGATGTTCACATACGCAAAATTAGAGAAAAAATAGGCGACGATTTTATTGTTACCGTGAAAGGAGTAGGATATAAAATATTTGTAGGTAAGAATTTTTAAATTCAGGTTACACACTTTCATACTGTACAACTAAAAAGAGTTAAGGCTTTGATTTTATAATCGGAGTCTTTCTTCAAATAGCAGAACAAATTAGTTTATTGTAATTTCCTAGTTTTGAATATACATTTTTTGTTTATCTTATAGCAAGATGAACTGATATTTTATTAAGGCATCGACTTTAGGAAAAGACATTTTGTTCTGTATATTTGGATTTTTACATTTAGATTTATTTTGATTTCCAGAGGGAAATTAAAACAACGATAAGTTAATTCTTTAGTCGTTTTTTAGATTTGATGGCATAAACATATTTACTATCCCATTTGGGCGTAAAATCATTTGTAGATTGTACTGTAGCCTCATTATTTGTTGTGCAGTATAAAAACATGTTTTATACCAACTGAAAACTCTTTTCGATTATTCCAAACGAAATATTTTGATGTTTTTTAAATTTGAGGAATAACTCATATTTGAGTTTGCAATAGATGAAAACCCCATTTCGATTATTTTTTGTTAAAATCGAAATATCTTCTACCCCACAGGCTCTATGATTAGAACGAACCACTTCAATAATGTAGTGTCTTTTGGCAAATAATGAGAGCTCGAAAGAATTTTCGCTATATCCCATCTCAAACTTTTTACTATTATCTTCATCATACGATATTTCTATTTTACTTAAGAAAAGTAATTCCTTGAAATGCCCCAAACCCTTAAAGGGGCTTTAAATCCATGAAAACGCAAAGTCCCATTTAGGGGATTTATAGGTAAAAATAACTTTTCTTCTATTTTATCATTATTCATAATGATGTACCCACTTGATAATATATATAATCAGAATGCAAAAAGAAGAGTTGCAAGATTTTAATCATACAACTCTTCTTTTTATTAGTAATAGGTCTTAATGCGGCATATCAATAATACCTATTTTGTTTTACTTAACAATTAATTTATGTGTTTGTTCCGAACTGTTTGTAATAATTTTAATAAGATATAATCCAGCAGATAATGAATTGATATTTATCTTTTCATCGCTTGAAACGGACGTATTTAGTACTAATTCACCTGTTAATGAATAAATCAAAACATTTGCTGTTCCCAAAGAGTTGATAGTGAAAAATGCTTTAGCTGGATTTGGTGAAATGACAAGGTTATCAGATTTTATTTCAGCAACAGCAGTTGTTCCTTCTTGAGTGATTGTAATTGTTTTTGATACAGAACCTGATGTGACAGTAATTATAGCTGTTCTTGTAGCTGAACCTATATTAGACGATGCTGTTAATGTTGCAGTTCCATTATTTGTACCCGATGCTGGTGAAACAGTTAACCAATTTACATTCGAAGTTACAGTCCATGCTGAGTTTGATGTAATATCAAAAGTTGCTGTACTATTTGCAGTGTAAGAAAGAGTAGTTGTTGATGGAGTTGAAAGTGTAATGATAGGAGTTACAGATGTTCCGTCTGCTTGAGTTACAGTGATAACTTGACTTGTAATTCCAGTAGCAGAAACAGTAACTGTTGAAGTTCTTGCTGCTCCAGTATTAGCAGTTGCGGAAACGGTAAAAGTTCCATTACCGGTTCCCGTAGAAGGAGTTATTGTTAACCAAGTATCTGTTGCAATAGCTGTCCAAGCTACATTAGAATTTACGGTTATTGAAGAGGCTGTTCCTTCTTTTACTATATTTGCTGTTGTTGATGAAACTGACAATGTTGGTATTGCACTTACCACAATTGAGGAAGCCGTTGACGTTGTTGAAACTCCATCATTATCGGTAGCAACAGCAGTTATTGAATGTGTTCCTGTTGTAGCTGTCCATGTTGAAGTATATGGTACTATTGTAGATGAACCAATTGATGTTCCATCAACAAAGAATTCAACTTTTGAAACTTTATTATCATCTGTTGCTGTTGCATCGATTTTAATTGCATCACCAGCAGTAGCCGAAAGAGAAGTAGTAATAGAAATTGTAGGAGCTGCATTAGGAACAAAAATTCCGCTTAGTGAGGAATTAGCTGTTTCAACTTGACCATTTACGTTTGTCGTTGCATCACTTGCAACCCAAACCTCTTGAATATTTCCATCAGTTAATAATAATGCAAATGAATAACTAAAAGTTCCATCTGTAGTAAATTGACCTATAAGTACTCTATTTTCAACGGTAGATCCTTTTGCCGTTTTTCCTGCAGTATTGTCATAAATTGCGACGCTTGTTCCTGGTTGAAAATCAAAATCGGTTCCTGATCCAGATTGAGTATTTAAAACGTTTGTAATAATATCACCATCAAATCCAATTGTGCCTGTTGGCTGAGGGGTCGCATTTGCATCATTTGCGCCATATACTCCTACTGTAGTTTTAGATGTTCCACCAAAAGAAATATAGGTATCAAATAAGCTTCCTACTCTTACGGCATCACCAGTCTCAGCACCTTTATCCATATCATTATAAAAGGATGTCGTCGATTTATAATATAATGCGTGATTATCATCAGAATAAATCATTTGCAATTGAGCTCCATTTGTATTATTCATATCAACGTAGATTCTATAAGTAACAGCACCAATCTTTAAACCAGGACGTCCAACGGTATCACTTACTGTAGCAATATGATATTTTTCAACTATAATACTGTCAAGCATTGTTTGTGCTTTAACTCTTGAAGTCGTAAATATAACGACTAATGCTAACCCTATCAAATGTATTGTCTTTCTCATAAATTTATTATTTATTAAATGTTTATACCAGTAACTAACGCAAATTTTATAAAACAAAATTACCCATTCAATGTTAAATAGATACAAATAGCATATTAATAAATTGCTAATTTATAGTTGATTGTTTTGATTTAGGGCTTTCTATCGTTTATTAACAATTACGTAATACAATGTTAACATTGCGTTAATTACAAAGTCCAATTATTATAAAGAGATTTGCAGCTCAGATAAATGATGAATAGTTTATAGATAAAGTATTATGGTGTATTACAAAATAAATAATCACTTCAAAATTTTAATGATTTTGATTGTATTATTCGGTTTTTCTTTTGAACAACTTAAGTCTCAAAGTATTTATAAACCGACAAAAGAAGATCGTAAAGCTCTTGAAAATGTTATTGTTGAAAAATATTACATTGCTACTGATGATGACGTAAATGATTCAATTGGAGGAAAACTGGCAAAAGGCTCAATTACTTATCGTATTTATATTGATTTAAAATCGGGATATAAATTAGAAATGGTTTATGGTTATGGAGATCATCCATTAAATATTGAAACTACAACGTGTTTTTTTAATGACACAATTAGGGGAGAATCTACGGGAGATAATATAAATAAAGGGAATTTTAACGTCCATAATGTATTGTTAGATTCTTGGGTAACAATGGGAGGTGTTTCAAAGTTTTATAATGGAGTGTTATTGACTGAAGATACTGATTCTTCGATTATTAAGAAAAGAAGTCAATTGTCAAAAGTTGATGGACTTATATATCAAGATATATATGGAACAATATTCTTTGGGAATGATTTGCGTTTTTTCCTTGATTCAATTAAACCGAAGAAATTTTATACCGAAAATGGATTATGGGCTAATTACAAATATGCAGAAGGTCCAACAGAATCAAATAGAATTTTAGTTGCACAATTAACAACTAATGGAAAACTTTCATTTGAATTAAATATACAAGTAGCAACTCCAACAGGTGAACCTATTAAGTTTGTTGCTAGAAATATGGAAAATTTAATAAAAGAGAATAAAAATAGTGAAATAGTGGAAATCTTTAGTAAATATCTAACATATAATCAATAAATATATTATGAAAAAAATAGTACTAAGTTTAAGTTTTAGTATTTTGAGCGTTTTATGTATCGCTCAAAATGGATTAGAAAAAATTATTGTCGAAAAATATTATATAACAAATAAGGCAGACTCTGTAAAAGCAGATTCGGTTGGAGGAACAATTGGTACATTACCTGTTGGTTCGGTTACATACAGATTATATGTTGATATGTTACCACGATATGGTTTGTTAGATGTTTATGCTGTTGATAACCATGAATTGAGAATCGAAACATCTACTTCATTTTATAACAACGAAGATAGAGGAAGTATAACACCTGATTATACATTTGCTCAAGCAAAAAATAATACTGTATCGCTAGATTCATGGATTACTGTAGGATTGGCATGTCAGGATTATTTTGGGATACTGAAATCAAAAGATAATGGCGTTTCTCCATTAAAATTTACAAATGGTTTTTTAGCAAATACTGATACCGCAGCCGGCATTCCTGTAACAACTCAAGATGGCATTTTTACAACTAAAAATTGGCAAAATACAAGTATTCAATATGTTGGTATAGATTTATCATTAATAGACGCATCAAATGATGTTTCAGCTAAAGGTCAGGTTATTTCCACAAATAATGGTTTATGGTGTTCAATGGGTGGTACCTTTGGACTTGATACCGTGTCAAATGTAATTTTAATCGGACAATTTACTACAAATGGCGATTTTAGTTATAAATTTAATGTATGTATTCAAGCTCCGAATGACAGTCTTGAATATTATGTTGTAGATAATCCAGTAGTTGATGAAACTCATAATGAAAAAATAAATTCAACATTGTCTGGATTTTATAAAGCGCCACAAGCTAAAAATGATACTACTTTAATATCTAATGTCGTTTCGAATAATCTTGTATCAATTTACCCAAATCCAGTAAATGATGTTCTTACAATTAATACAACTTCATTACAACATACAAATTCGAAAATTCGAATCAGAATTATCGATATAATTGGGAAAATAGTAGTTGAAGAACAAACGAATTCTAGTATTGAAAGAATTAACATGTCATCAATATTAAATGGAATATATTATGTTGAAGTTTCAAGTAATACCTTCAAATCTACATATAAGATTATTAAAAAATAGGGGAGAATTATATTTTGATTAAAATTCTTGTTTTATTCAGGATAATAAATTCTAAAAAAAAAATCATGAAAAAAATACTTATATTTTCAATATTTATAATCTTCGGTTGTAATACATTATTGGCTCAAGGAACGATTAAAGGTAAAATCACAGATGAAAAAGGAGAAGCCTTGATTGGTGTAATTGTAATGAACAAGACTGATAAAACAATTGCCACAAGTACTGATATTGATGGGAAATTCTTATTAAAATTGACATCATCTTCACTTCAGGTTATTTCTGTGTCATATGTTGGATATCAAACTATAATTGACACACTTTTTTTTAAAAAAGGAGAAGAAAAAATAAAAGCATATATTATGTCTCCTCTATCAGTTCAATTGGCCGATGTTCAGGTTTTGGGTCGTGCAAAAAAGAGCGATGATAAATATATGGAAAGTGTAAAAGCAAAATCTGTTTCAACAATGGATTTTATTTCATCAGCAACAATGAAACGAACAGGAGATGCTAATGTTTCTGCAGCCGTTGGTCGAATATCGGGAGTATCTACCAATGGCGCTTTTATTTCTGTTAGAGGTATTGGTGATAGATATATTAAAACTACCATTAATGGATTGAGAATTCCAACTCTAGATCCGCTCACAAATAATATAAAGCTTGATATATTTCCGTCAAGTTTGATTGATAATATAATTGTAACTAAAACTCCAACAGCCGATTTACCTGGAGATTGGGCAGGGGCATACATTTCCATTGAAACGAAAGACTATCCTGATAAACTAATGGTAAATGTTGAATCATCGATTGGATATAATAACCATACTTCTTTTAAAGATGTGTTAAGTACCGAACGAAGTTCCGACGACTGGTTGGGTTTTGATGGTGGAAAAAACTCCAGAGATTACGACCATAGTAGTTTTGCTCAAATAAATTCCGATCCTACTAAGTATGATCAACTTATTGGTTTAGGAATGGGCGATTATCTTAAATCAAAAGGAATTACCAGTAATGAAGTATGGAATCAAAATCAAGCTACATACACCAAAATGGTTTATCTAGATTTAGGTTTATTGGCTGCTACGGAGGTAAACAATGACGAAGCAATTAATAAAGCGACTGCTTTATTTCAAAAACAATACTATAACAAAGCTTTTGATAATATAAATAAAAATGCTGTTGCTTCGGAAAAAGCATTACAAAATATTCCAGTTGGAAATAAAATGTATAAAGCACCTTTAAATAACAGCCAAAGTATAAGCATAGGTAACCGATTTCCCTTGTTTAACAATAAAACATTTGGGTATATTGTTGGTTTCAAATATTCAAGTGCTATACAATATGACCCAAACTCTACAGGAAATAAAGTTAGCGTTGATGATTATAGAACATCATTAATATCAGAAACAGAATCAAAGAGACAAGGAATAAGCAAAGAAACGAATGGAATGAATGGCTTGATTAATCTGGCATTCGATTTTAACCCTAAAAATAAAATATCCCTTGTGTTTATGCCTAATATTATTGGAACCAATGGTGTAAGAGATGTTACTGCAATTCCTAATAATACTGTTGATCCTATAAATTATTCATTGAAAACGTTTTATGAATCTCGTAAACAAATAATCTATCAGGTTAAAACAGAAAATTATATACCTGGTCCTAATATGAAAATTACGGGGAATGCTTCGTATACCGATGGAACAAGTAATGCACCTGATTTTAATACTGCCAGTTATATCAAAGATACTGTTAACCATGTTAATTTATATTCGGTTGGTGATAGAATATTTAGATTACTTTCAGAAAAGGTATTTGATAGTAAACTTGCATTCGAGTTACCAATACAAAAAAACTCTGAACTGCAACGTACTGTAAAATTTGGAGCTAGCTATCAACATATGGATAGAAATAGCAATCAATATGACTACGAACCAACAATTCCAACCAGTAAAGGTTTAAGGTCATCGTCATCAGTTGATGGTGAAAGTTTTATTCAGATAGCAGATAATGATTTTAATCAACATTTTGTAGGTGAGTACATAAATACTATCACTACACCGGAGAATAATACAATGGGATATAGTACTACACAAGCCGGTTTTGCAATGTTCGATTATGCAATTTTAAAACGATTACGATTTTCGGGAGGTGCTAGAATAGAACATGGAATAGTATATACCGATTTTAGTTATTACGATTCATTAAAACTTGCCAGTAACGATTCACGTCGAGGTATTTTGGTACCCGGTGAACTTGATAAATTGAATATTTTACCTTCGGCAGCATGTGTTTATAATATTAACAATAATTTCGAAGCTCCGTTAAATGTCAAAATTAACTTTGCTCAAACTGTTGCACGACCGAGCATACGTGAATTGTCAGCTGTAAAATGTGTCGATTATGAATTAAATAACCTAGTAACTGGCAATCCAACATTAAAAATGGTTGAGATAAATAATTATGATATACGTTTTGAATATACAACAAAGGAAAAGGATAACATATCACTAAATCTTTTTTATAAAGATTTTAAAAATCATATAGAACTTTTGTTTGTTGGTCAATCATATACATGGAATAATGCTATGGGTAAATCGTGGTTACAGGGAATTGAAGTTGAAGGTAAAAAAATATTATTCAAACATTTGGAAATCCGTGGTAATTTCAGTTTAGTTCAATCTCAATCCACGATACCATTAAAAGAGATGCTGTCAGATCATTCGGTTGTTCCAAGAGATACCCTTACACACAAAATGTATGGACAAGCTCCGTACATAATAAATGGTATACTTTCATATATGTCAGACAGCTTAAAGCTTACTATATCGCTTAGCTACAATGTGCAAGGTGCAAAAGTAATTGCTGTTGGGGGTAGATATGCACCTGATTTAGTTGAACAACCACGTAACTTACTTGATTGTAAAATAACCAAAGGATTAGGCAAACATTTTTCTGCAAGTTTCACAGTAAAAGATATTCTTAATTCGTCTGTGAGAATAACCAATAATTATAAAGGAGCTATTTTTAATGATTATGAAATGTTCCATTGGGGAACCACATATATTTTTGCATTGTCATATAAATTATAATACACTATTTAAAATGAAAACATTTGTAAGTCTATTACTATTATTAACGCTGTCGATAACTCTAAACGCTCAGATAGAAAAAGTAATTGTTGAAAAATATTATATATCAGATTCAACTGATGCAACTGACACTACAGGAGGCAAATTAGCTGTTGGTTCTACTACGTATAGGATTTTTATCGATTTACTTCCGGGATATAAAATTATCAAACTATATGGAAACGAAAACCATCGTTTACAATTTGGAAGCAGCGATTCATCTTTTTTCAATAATAAGAGCGAAGGACAAACAGTTGCCAGAAATTTCAATAAAGCCCGCTTTAGTGAAAACACTGTTGCGTTAGATACTTGGTTAACTCTTGGTCAAATTGCAAAAGCTAGTGGTAGTAGGGCGTATTTTGGAGTACCAAAAAAAGATGATAAAAATGGCTCCATTATAGGTGGAACTCATAATGATGGAGGTAGTGCAAGAATTTCAAAAGGGCTTTTAACCAATGCAAGCACTGAAATGGGAATTGCTTTAATTACTGCTGATGGCATTGATACGTCAAGTGTTATTCCAAAAAATCCGAGCGAATTTTTTGACAATGATACAACAATATTTAATTCCAATTCTGTAAAAGAATTTATATCTAATAGTTGTACCGTTAATAATGATGGTGTCATGGGGGTTGATAAGGATAGTAATCAAGTGCTAATTGCACAATTAACAACAAAAGGAACATTATCATTTGAATTAAATGTTGTATTAGAAGATACTAGTGGAAATAAAAAGAATTATGTTGCTGTTGCTAATGCATTAGATAATAATGATGGAACAGGGGAAGTAACAATCGTATCGCCATACTTAATCTACCCTTTAGTTTGTGGATGTCTTGATCCTAATTATCTAGAATATAATGAACGCTTTGGTTGTAATGATGAATCTCAGTGTAAAACAAAAGGTATTGTAGGTTGTATGGATCCTGATGCTTGTAATTACGACCCCAAAGCTAATATACCTATGCCATCAATGTGTTGCTATCCGGGGTATTGTAACGATAGAGATATTTCTATTGTATGTCCTGCATTATTCAACAATACAATAGTGTATCTCTATCCCAATCCTGCAAATGCTTCCATTACGTTAAAAATTGATGGTGTGAAAAATAAATCTGTTTCATACTCTATTACAAATTCTTTAGGTGAAATAGTAGTGGCTGAAAAAAATTGGGGTAAAGACTCTGAATCGATATCTGAAGTAATTTCTCTTAGTTCCTTTCAAGCAGGGATATACAATTGTAAAGTAACTGTTGATGGAAAAGTGGAAACACATTCTTTTTCCAAACAATAATACTCTTAGGTATAACAAAATAATTAACATTTACTATGATGAATCAAAAAAATATAAAACGATTACATTATTCATTTTTAATATTGTTGCCTTTAATTATCTTTTTAACCGATTGTAAAAAGAAAGAAACTATTTCAGCAAAATTGTACGATTCAGTTAGTTCAATAGAAGATATTGATAGCAATGTGTATAGAACGGTAAAAATAGGAAATCAATGGTGGATGGCTGAAAATTTAAAAGTAAAACATTACAATAATGGGAAATTAATAGCTAAAATTAATTCTGATATACGATTTTGGGATTCCAAATTAACATCAGGAGGATATTGTTTATTCAATGATGATAAAACGGCTCCCGGATTATTATATAATTGGTCTGCAGTTGTCGATTCCAATCAATTGGCTCCTAAAGGCTGGCACATACCTACCGATGAAGAGTGGAAGGTAATGGAGATACATATTGGCATGAGTTCTCTATCTGCCGATTCATTGGGCTGGCGAGGTAAAAACGAAGCAAATTTGTTGAAAATAGAAGGCGATTCAACGTGGAAAGTACCATTGGATGTTTTTAAAAATTGGGGAACTAATGGAAGTGGCTTTAGTGCTTTATCGGGTGGTTGCAGGTTATTTAATGGCAAATGGAGTGCTGGAACTTTAGGAAGTGTGACTGATAGTTATTGGTGGACAGCTTCACAAAATAAAGATTCTCTAAATTGTGCATGGTATAGGAGTTTGGACAGAGATAGAAGCAATATCTTTCGTTTTTATGTTCGAAAAACATATTGTATGAGTATTAGATGTGTTAAGAATTGAGAATTTATATCGTTTAGTTAAGGTTTATAATTCACTCCCAGTACTTCGCACCACCCCCTCATTTGCAAGAGAGTGGAAAGGTTTGCTTCGCAAACCGAGGGGTGAGTTGAAAAACTTTAATAGCGATATTGAATAGTATAATAATAGTGTAATATATAGTAATTAAAATAAAATAGTTTAATAAAATAGTTTAATAAAATGAATCAAGCCTTTGTAAAAAAATATTCAAATTATTATGTGCCTATTTTAATTTTAATTACAGTTTTAGTTTATTTTAAAGCTCTATTCAATGGTTTTTCGGGTTACGACGATACAGATATAATTATACATAATCCTCTTTTACAACAACTATCGTGGGAATCAATTAAAACGATTTTCACTACCTTCAAAGGAACGGATTTTCCGTTAACACTACTTTCTTACACTATCGAACATCGTTTCTTTGGATTTAATCCGTTTTATTTCCATTTGTTTAATATAGTACTTCATGTTAGTAATTCGGTGTTAGTCTATATTTTAATAAAAAAAATATCAAATAACTTTTTTGTAGCTGCCTTTTGTTCTCTGTTCTTTGCAATTCATCCCATGCATGTGGAATCGGTAGCTTGGATTTCGGAACGAAAAGATGTGTTGTATGCTTTTTTCTTTCTTTTGTCTTTAATAAGTTATACTGGGTATTTACAAAACAATAAAAAATGGCAGTATCTGTTTCGAACACTTATTTGGTTTATTCTTTCCTTGCTTTCGAAACCTTCGGCTGTAATATTGCCATTTGTCCTCATTATAATGGATTATTATATAAATAAGGAATTTTCACTTAAATCAATTTTATTTAAAGTTCCTTTTTTACTAGTATCAGTATGGTTTGGTTTTATTGCTATCGCTGCACAAAAATCTGTTGGGGTTATTTCTAATTTGAGTATAGATTTTAGCATTTTTGATAGGATAATGTTTTTTTCTTATTCCATTATATATTATGTAGTAAAACTATTTTTACCAATACATCTTTCTGTTATCCATTTTTTCCCCCATAAAACAGGAATGTTTCTTCCTTTAGAATATTACATTTCGTTTCCTGTTCTATTATTCTTTATATGGGGTATGTATAAAATAAAACAGTATAGAGATATATTGTTATTTGGAATGTTATTTTATGTTATAACCCTTGCTATGGTTATTCAAATCATTCCTTTCGGTCAAGCTCTCGTGGCCGAACGCTTTACGTATATACCATATATTGGTATTCTTTATTCTATTGGTATGCTATTTTCACGTGAATATCAAAGATTAGTCTCTGTTACTTATAAATATATACTTTGGGGGATTTTATTCTGCTGTATATTCCTATGTATTACTACAACCGTTTATCGAATATTAGTTTGGCAAAATGGTAATACGCTTTTTACTGACCTTATTTCAAAATATCCTCAAGAAGGATATTGTTGGTTTGCTCGAGGTAATTATTATTACGAAAACAAAAAATATAAAGAAGCATTGTTTGATTATAACAAATCAATTGACTTAAAAATATCTAATCCTGATGCATTTGTTAATAGAGGACTTATTTATTTAGATTACAAAAATACTTTAGCGGCTAAACATGATTTTATAATGGCTTTACATTTTGACAAAAAAAACTATAAAGCATATAATAATTTAGGTATACTCTATAATTCACTTCAACAAATTGATTCATCAATTATCAACTTTAATAAAGCCATTTTTTATAATTCAAACTATGCTGAAGCTTATAAAAACAGAGGTAATATGTATGCAATAACAGGAAACTATTCTATTGCGATTGATGATTTTACAAAAGCAATTGTATTACAAGACAATTTTGCCGAAGCATTTAATAGTAGAGGAACTTGTTTTAGAAATCTTAAAAAGTATGATGTTGCAATAAACGATTATTCTAAAGCATTAGATTTTGAATCTAATAATCCTGAATATTGGTACGATAGGGGTACAACATATCTATTGTCGGGGAAATTTAAAGATGCTATTTCCGATTTTTCAACATCAATTAATCTTAAAAGTAATTATATTGATGCATATTGCAATCGTGGAGCTGCTTATGCTTATCTTAATAAAATGGATGAATCACTAAAAGATTTTAATAGTGCTATTACTATTAATCCTAAATATGCAGATGCATATTTTAGCAGAGGATTTACAAAATTAAGTTTAAAAGATACGAAAGGAGCGTGCAGCGATTGGCATATCGCACTTTCATTAGGAAACGCCATGGCAACTGAAGCTATAGCAAAATATTGTAAAAATTAGTATTACTTACATAGTTCTATGGCATACAGTATTTCGACATATCGTAAATACTGACTTTGTATTTACGAACGTCTCCAAGGACAATTTTATAAGTGAGGAGACCTTGTCCCCCCCAGCCTTCTCTAAATAATAGGGGAGCAATAGCTAAGCGCGGAATTTACAAACTTGTGGGGCTGTTCATGTTCTTCTTCTTTGGCCGGTCGTTTAACTTATCGAAACGAGTGATTTAGAAAGTGGTATACGAAATGTTTGACTTTTGCTGTTTAAACTAGAATTTAGTCAAATAAAGTTATTTCCATTCAATCATTTCCTTTTGTAATTTCGATAGTAATGTAAGGATCAAAAGCATGAAAATTAATCAACAGTTCACATTCTTCTATAATTCTACAATGTTTTTAAATTCCTTCCAATTGGCTTTAATTTCATAGGCACTTTTAGAACCTAGAGGAACATGTACAGTTCGTTTAGGACATTGTTTTGTGGTAAGAAGAAAGGATGAAAATCTTATTTCGAAAGGTACATACGATTGTATTGTAATTGATTCTAAATTTGAGCAATGAGCAAATGCAAAATCATCAATAAATGTTACTGATGCCGGAATAACAATTGATGTTAGACCTTCGCAACCTTCAAAAGCACTTTCTGAAATTTTTGTAATTGATGTAGGCAAGATAATGGATGTTAAACTTACTTTGCCTTTGTTGTTTTTTTTGTTACAAAAAGCAAATTCGGGTATTGCATTGTCTAAATCTACTATGCCTGTTCCAAACTGGGTAATGGTGACATTACTAATATTCAAAACAGATAATAATGGCAAACTATCCTTCATCATTCTAAAATCACGTGCATCAATTGTTCCGGTAACGGTTAAATGAGTTATTTTACGTTTTTGTTTTTCTTTAATGCACGAACCTAATGTTCCAGGATTATTCACTTGAATAATTGTAGGCTTTTGTGCATATGAAATGGAAATTAATAAATTCAAGCACAGTAATAATAAAGCATGTTTTTTCATTTTATATAATTTAGTATTGTTTAGTTAATATGATTTTATTTGATGTCTACATTGAGAATGTCATCTTCAAAAGAATTAAATGTATAGATTATTTTACAATTCATGTTTATCTAGGTAATAAGAATAATATGCTGTTGTAAATTGCCACTAAATCCCCTACAGCTGACTTTATGTCTTCATTGGATTTAAGGTTTGGGGTTAATATATTATACATTTTATTATTCATAGTACTAAGGTGTAACTAATCATTATCATATACAAACATATTTATGGCAATATTACCGAGTTTGTATGAATATAATGTTTTGTTAATCTTAATTAAATATAAATGTTTGTGAGTTATAAAATAGTGATGCAAGGATATTGGATAAGCAAAACAAGAAAGTAAATAAAAGCATATCAAATAAATAGTGGGCAAAATATATTGTCGTATAAATTTATCTTACACCTCTACTTCGCTCCAATCGTCGAGAGGAGCGGAATCGAAACGAAAGTAACAGAATACAACAATTAATTGTTCTTATTATTTTAAAACGAATTATGTACTGATTCATTGAAGCAAAATGCTAGTTGCAATGAATGTGAAGCCAAATTTAATGTGGAGTTTATTAAATTAAGTAAGTAAAATGTCAAATTGGAGACCGTTGCAAGGGAAAATAGTCAAATAAAACAGCATATATAATTGAATATCATTTACATGAATGGTATTTATTTCTTATATTTGGGTATGAAAAACGCACAAAATATTGGATTTGCAGATTTGG
>Ga0302288_1000244_pt1 | contig 48511 bp, 37 predicted proteins | sample III_Fen_N1_1_FD_194549 | JGI IMG/M metagenome (GOLD analysis project Ga0302288, IMG submission 194549) | Peat permafrost microbial communities from Stordalen Mire near Abisko, Sweden - III_Fen_N1_1 | ecosystem: Environmental > Terrestrial > Soil > Wetlands > Permafrost | place: Sweden: Abisko...
ACGGAATACTAAGAGCTTCGGTTCAGCAGCTTTTGACCAAGGTTCCAGTATCTCTTTATCGAATGGTAAAACGTTGTGGGTTACTCAGGATTCCTGGGATGGTTCGCAATTACAAACCAATAGCTTATTCAGTAGCACTGCGTACTTTTCCTATGGTAATTCTATGTTCTTACAACCTTCCACTACGGATTGGTCACCGGATCATGCTCCGAATATCACCCGAAATTACAGTTCCCAGTCTCGTCCCAAACAAATTTGCAACATTCAAACCAACCAATCTTTTGCCTGGCCTTCAAATGGTGTGGAGATCAACGGAAAAGTATATTTAATCTGTGGCGAGGGCAGCGGATTGTCACAAACAAAACAAACACTGTATGAGATTTATCCATCATCAACGGGTAGTCTTGTCTGGACTTCCATTCGCCACGAAGTCCCCGGATTGAGCACCAGTGTTGTTATAAACTATGCTTACGGGATGGTTAAAGCTTCCGATGGTTATGTTTATGTCTTTGGAGGCAGGGGGCTTGGTTTTGGCACCGCGATACAGATATTCGTAGCCCGGTTCTCACAGAACAGTCCATTCACTGGATGGACTTTCTGGGATGGCTCTGCCTGGGGATCTGCGCAACCGGCTACCGATGCAGAATGCTCAAAAGCCAAGGTCTTTGAAGGAACGGGAGCATCTGCTGCAGTCGGGTATGTTAACGGCAAGTATGTATTGATTACACTTGACATTGGCTTTTGGTCAACAACTTCAAGGTTTATCAGGGGTGCTGTTGCCGATTCTCCTGTTTCGGGCTTTTCAGAGTCGAAGAAGATCTATGCTATCAACGAGTATATTTATGGTTCACAGGCTCGTTATTATACGCCCAACGTTCATCCTCAGTTTACAAATGAAAATGATGAATTGCTGATTACTTACAGTTTGAACTATTCTGCCGACGACAAAACGGATATCACTGTGAATGCGGCCGGTAAGAAAATTGTGAATGGAGTGAGTGTTGTAAAAGGAGCATATATCGATCCTTATTTCTACCGGGTAAAGGGAGTGAGAGTCCCCTACTCGGTTTTAGGCATTCCTTCAACAGGAAGTATAACCTCAACAGAGAATTTAAAAGCAAAGAAAAACGAGATTGAACTGTTTCCCAATCCTGCTAAAGAATTAATTGATATAAGATCCGGAATTCCTTTGGAGGGGGCTACTTATGAAATTTACAATACAATGGGAAGTTTAATAACCAACAGTAGGTTAAAGGAGAATCATGTGGATATTCAATCTCTTCCTGTCGGTTTTTATACATTGGTAATTAAAAAAATAACGCGGTTTTCTCTAAATGTTTTACTAAAATAAAGGGATAGTCTGTTGTATTAATTGCCGGGAAATTTTAACAGGGGAAATAGAGTATATGAAAAAAAAATACACTATTTCCTCTTTGTTTAAATATTAATTATCAGATACTTGTCGAGGATAATACATCACAGGAAATATGAAGCTTATGTCGCTTTTCTGCTAGGGTCTTATGCTCTAAATTGAGGTGTAGTTTGGCATAATATTGATTTACAAACATAACTGTGACTTTAAACCCGGAAGGTTGACATGATTGTAGAATAGAATTGAAACATAACATTCCAATTTTCAACACAATCACATATCCCCATCCTTTATAATGTGTGGAATTTTTTATTCACTCCACACACCATTTTTAAAAAGTTGAAACCATTTTTCAATATCAGGTTTACTATACAATTCTATCTTCTCAAATATCTCCCTTGCAAATTCAATAGGTGCAATCCCTTTTGCTGTAATTACTTGCTCATCGGTTACTGCGAGTGAGTTGAGATAATACCTGTCACCTGCATAGTGTGGTACCATCTGTTTCAGATAGTATAAGTCGTTGCTTGTATGTTTCATATGATCTAAAAATCCTAGTTTCGCTAAATAGGTGGTCGCTGCACAAATAGCGGCAATAGTCCTTTTTTTATCGAACAGAGTTTTAGTCAACCGGTCTATTTCTGTATTTTCTCCTTTGTCCCAGGCAGTCCCTCCCGGAAGAATCAACATAGAAACATCTTCCGCATTGATTTCCGCCAACGATACGTCCGGCAGTATACGCAACCCTCCCATTGAGCTTACAGAGCTCCCATCAGCTGAGAAATAAACTAAATCAAACTCTTCACTTTTCCTGATCTCAGGAGTGAGGTACGCAATTTCCCAATCGGAGAAACCATTAAACAGGAATACAATTATTTTTTTATTTTTCATAAGTTTCTGTTTTATATATGGATAATGGTTGCAATGCAATTCGTTTCGATTTAGAGCTCCAGTATTATCGGCTCAAACAGTTCCCTGCCTAATGTGTACGGTATGTATCCTTTGTGTTGCAACCTTCCAATAATTATCGCCGGATGGGTGTTGAACTTTTTTGCGAACATACGTACTTTCTCTTCATTCAAAGGAGTTGCATTCATTATTTCTTTTTCTTCATCCTCCGACAAAGTCCATTTAATGGCAAAAATGTCTGCCTCCAGTTCTTTTTCATTTATCTTATCCGGATATTCTATATTTTCCAGGAAAATATCTTTCTTTCCATGGATTAGAATATGACCAGCTTCATGGAAGAATGTAAACCAGAAAACATCATTCCGTTTATATCTCCCTGTTAGTTGAATAAAAGGAGTGTCATTCAACCAACGTGAGGATCCACTAATAGGTGCTTTAGGCAAACATGGAGTATATACCACTTTAACACCTGCTTTCAGACACTTGGTTTGTAATTGCACGAAAAAATCTGCCGGCTGCGTAGCCATTAAGGTTTTTATTTCAGGCAATATTTCTTTAAAACTTTTTTCCGAATAAGTATTTGTCGGAAGTTCTGCAGCTTGTAAATCTCCCTTTCGTAGCCAGGCGGAAATGGCATAAGGTTCGTTGGTATGTGCCAGCGAAATCCGGAAAGCAACTTTCAGTTCCTGATTGAAGTAATAATCTTTCCAGGCAGCCGGACTACTAATGCTAAAAAATGAAAGTAACTCAGAAGTTTTTTCTTCTATGCTTGAAAATGGGTGTAACCATCCTTTCTTTATCATGTCCGAAACAGGAAATAATCTTGCCCATTCTATCGATTGAGTTATTATTTCTTTCCTCTTTTCACGTGCTACAAATTCATCATAGTGGCGTTGGCTGTTTATCCAGAAATGGGCCGGTATTCTGGTCACACTTTCGAATTGGACAGCCATATCGGGAGTCAGGGAGCTATCCCCTTTTAGTACTGCAATAATTGTTTTTTCCGGTTTCCCGGTACGTATAGCAAACTCTTTTGGTCCCATGCCCATTTCCTGAAGTTTCTCTTCCAGTGTTTCACCCGGATGAAAAACAACTTGTGGGAAGTATTGATTTTTATTTGTTGTCATGGTAGTTATGTTATTGGTGATAGTCTGTAATTTCGATGATTTCAACACCCTTTATTTCAAACCAGATATATTTTCCTGAAATATCAGTTGGTACAGGATTTTCTTGTGGTTCAAAAATTAATCTGTAAGGTTGATCTAAATCGCAAGCCCATTGGCCTTTTCGGTTTTTCGTTAGTTCGTGGTAGTTACCTGGCAAATTCCTTACATCTTCTAGAGTTTCTGCTTTTGTTAAATCACCTAAGCGAATATTGTAAAGTTTGGCTCTTTGCTGACCCATTACCTTCTGACACTTTCTATAGTCGTTTGCCAGTTTCTCAAGTTTATTATCGTTAAATATTATTTCCACTGCAAAGATATTATTTTATTATGACTAACAGTATGTGTAAGTATAAATAATTATTATTGTTTAACGATGTAGCTCTATTCTACTTGTTTTTAATTCTGAATTAAATAAACTCTTTCAGCCGGCACCATGCCTCTTCCTTCTTTTCCCTGGATACACCTGCATTAGCCGGACTGGTTGAAGGTAACGGAATAAACTGTACATTTTCAATCCCCACAATGTGTTTTCGAAACATTCGTGCCGATTCCATACCATTACAACCTATCACTTTCAAATGGGGATGACCGGCAATAAATGCTTTTATATCATTTGGCACTTCATCTGAAATATTACTATCCAGACTTCCTGGTCTGTTACAGACCTGACACATATCCCACAGAGCGACTTTATGTCTTCGTAAATATGCTTTCTTCTCTTCATAACTGTCGGGTACTGTTTCTCCAATGACACCGGCTATTAATTTCCAGAACAAATTACGGGGATTTGCATAGTAGGCTTGCTGTCTCAACGATTCTATCCCGGGCATGGTTCCCAGAATCAATATCCGGCAGTCTTCGTCTTCAATTGGAGCCAATCCCGATACCTGATTAAGAGATGTATTTTTTATTACTATTCCCATATATGATGGTTCTTCTACTTTTAAAATATTATATACTATCCTTGTGAATCAATTCAAAAATCAGTTTCTGTAATCCAGCTGCACAATGCAAAACCCGATGAATAAAATCCCCATTCCATCTCTGAATGGGTGTATGAAAAGCAGTTCGCCGTGTACTTTTGCAATGTCACTGATTAGAGATTCTTCATTATCATATGTGTCTGGTAATACATTAAGTATATCGTTTTCAAAAGCACTCATGCATTGTGGAATAAATTGAGCCGCTGGAAATAGAAATCCCCCTTTTGACATATTCACTGTCCGATACTTTCCTGCAAACGAATACAACTCGTTAAGTGCTGATTTATGTATTTGTTGAATATATTTTTCATTGAATTTTGTCCTGAAAGTCAATTTGTCAGTTAGTTATAGTTATGTGTATAGAAAACCTTCAAACTCGGCATTATCAATATCTTCTTTTTTATTTAAATGAAGAAGATTTGGTAAATTTCATTTTCGTCCCTGGATAATTTATACTTGCTCATTTCTAAACTCTATTTACAGACCAAAATCACACATTAAAATTTCAACTGTTCATTATCTATATTTATTTCATCCTTTATTTTCGGTTAAATCATCAGTTGTACTGTCTACTAATTCTTTATACGGACTATCAATGAGGATGTCAATTGCCCGTTGGTAGTCTTCTGTATTGATTTGGATACCGATGGATTCAGCGGCATTAAATCCGGTGTAGGTAGTCATAATCGAAGAGGCCGGATTGTCTGAAACAAGCATCGTATAAATTTCAGATTCTTCCAATAGACCCTGAATATCCTCTGCAATTATTCTGTCCTCCAGTGAGAGTAGAAGTCTTAAGTCGTCTTTAGCCATGATTTTTTATTACTTTTGTTTAAGGATAAATTTGTTATTGAGCAATAAGTGATTTAATTTTTTTTTAATATTCGCTATTTTTAAGCCTAAAACGGGTTTAAAATATAATCCAACTGTAAAGCTTTCTCTTTCGGCTTACTCTGCTCCTGGTGGAATTGCAAAACCGTGAACATACTTCCATCCAACTGATTGAAGTACTTCCATTTCAAAGGTTTCTATTCTATCTTCGGTGATTGGTTTCACTTTCAAACTTTATTTATCGAGGCATTTTATTCATCATTTTGTCTTCGATGGATTTTTAGTTAAAAATTGGACCATCGGATATGCCGATATTGAGAAATTGGCATTTTTTTATTGCCGATTTACAATGTGCTGAAAAAATCGGCAGTAAAAACAGCAATCGGCATTGCCGAAATTGCCGATTTACTCAACCCATACATATTTGATTCCTTCTTTTTTTACATAACCATTATAAAATAAGGCCGTTAAATGATTTCTTGCCTGTCGTTCTTTTAATCCAGTAATCTTTTCATATTGTTTTGTCGTTAGAGATTTATGCGCTCTTAAAATCTCTAAACCAGGCAGTTCTATACTCGATTGAGTTTGTTGTTCGGGGTTAACTAATCGATATAGTGTTGCTTTCAAGATTCCATTTTCTAAAGTAAACTTTGGTTTTGGTAACCCGAAACTTTCTACTTTTCCTAGTTCTTCCATACCAAAGCCCCTCTCCTCAACCAACCCCATTTCGAAAAAGATATGAGCAATTTTAGCATTTCGACTAAACGAAGGTGCGGTGAAGCTATTCAATTGTTCAAGGGAACATAACGGTTCTCCAGGACTAGATATAACTACCTTTTCATCATCAATATCTACCATAATTCGCGCACCAGCAATGGTATAATCTCTATGTACCATGGCATTCATGATTACTTCATAAAGTGCAGAGTAGGAAGCTTCAACCTTTTCTGTTCTATCAAAAGAAGTACGAGAAGAAAAGCCCTTTGGGAAAACAAAGCCTAAATATTGTTCTATTTTTTCTGGAAGAAGGACTAACGGTCCTTTAAAATCCTCAATCTTCGGATTGTCTGAACCAGACCGGACTGTAAACTTTATTCTTGCTTGTGGAAAATGTAGCTCAGGTTGTTGACCTAAAAGCAATAAACCTAATCCTGTGGGACGGGCTGTATTACTTTCTTCATTGACTTTGATTAACTTCATTCTATTCAAATAGCCTTTCCAAGCATCTGTACCTATTTTGTATGACAATCCCATTTTGTCAATCATGGTACGCTGAGCTTCTTCTGAGAGGTCGTGCAATTGAAATTCTATCAACTCATTTTCAATAGGATCAATAGCTGATTGAATTTCCTTCGTTTTATCCTCTTCGGCTCGCTTCACTGCTTCTTTAAAAAACTGTTCATTTTCTTTAGCGATAATCTCTTCGTATTTCTTATCAAAGAAATCCACTTCAATACCTGCCATCTTTAATAATTTATACCCATTAGATGCCACGGTTGGGTCAGGGTCATAATGACCAATGTAAACTTTTTTTAATCGAGCATTAATACAGCGTTTGTAACATCCTTTTTTTGGTAAATTCCTTTTTACGCAAGGCTCAAGAGTTGAATATAATGTAAAGCCCGATAAGTCTTCACCTTGGTGTTTTCTTTCCAAAATGGTAAATTCGCCATGATCACCAATACGTAACTCTCCTCTATGAGCCTTGTCGAAATAAGCCCCATTTTTGTCAACCAAAACGGCCCCTACTTTGGGATCTGCTCTATCAGCATGCTCAGCCTTAGACTCCAACATTTCTAAGATGCAAAGCTCCATATATTGCTCATGGGTATATTTCTGCCCTTTTATAAAATTTTCTCTTTTCATGTATAAATAATTGTTTTTTAAGGTTACATGGAACTCGCATTTCAATTTTTCATCAACTTCTGCAAACTTTCTGTAGTTAATTGCCCATCAAAAACTTCGAGTAAAGCGAATAGTGTTTTTCTTCTGTAATATAATATGTAACAAAGGTACGAGTTTTATTTATTGCTCATCTTTACACGTTGTATGAACTATGATTTTAAACACAGTATAGACATTTTTATCCTATCATCCCAACAAAACAACTTCGACAATAGAATTTACTAAAGTTTTAATGTTAAGCATTTTGTTTACAATCTTTTGATTATTTCTTCATGTTTCAAATACCATTTACCCCCACTGTCAAAATCAGCTTTCTCAACAAATAGCAAATGATTATGTTGTAACCATGAAGTGGTGGTTGATAATAGGTTTTGTATCTACACTTGAATCAATTCTCCTTGATTAGACTTTTTTGAATTAAGAGTCTTTTTTGTGCGACTTAAAATTTTTTCAGAAGATAATACTCCCCAAAAGCGCCATTTTAATCAAGTACATATGTAGTATGAATCCTAGATTTGAGTCGGTATACCTTGGCGGCTGTAGTTGAAAATACTTTACTGAAAATCTTAGTTGGAATGAACCCACTTTTTTCAATCTCATATGCAAGCTTTACTATACCGTCTTTTACAATAATATCAACTTTAGAAACTCCCGACTCTCTTTTGGGATCACTTGTGACAAAGAAAGACAAATGTTGTTTTGGTTTATTACTATCATCAGCTGCTTCATCCTTTTTAATTTCAAAACCTGGCTCACTGCTGACTAAAGTGCATAAAATTAGTCAATTGCATTAGTAACTGCAATTTGCAATTCATGTGCAGGCATCTTTCCCTCCTTTCTTTTTACTTTTCCACTCTCACTTCCCCACTCATCACCTTTGGCAGCAGTATATCGCCGGTTTGTGTTAAAGTGAGGATTTGGTTTTGGTTAGTTCTTATTTTTTCGAAATATGGTTTTATTAATTCTTTAAAAGCATTTATTTTTTGTTCATTAGGAATTGCCATTTCTATTTCTTTAATTATTTGCGAATTTATTGATTCGACAATTGATGATGTGCTTCCTTATTCGACTCAAAAATCTGTATTCATGTACTCTGTCATTCAATTAACTGCAAATATATTAATAATTTCACAATTGCAAATATAAACTTGCTGATAACTTAAAATTAATTATAAACTATCAATTATCCCGAATCCGGTTATGTTTTTTTCTGTTCAGTTTATATATCCATATGCTTCTGCAATGGTCCGCTAGTTATTAAGGAACCAGTAAGAGTTGATTAGGCGTTGGTTAAGCGTAAAGAGGGCTGGGGCCCAATGAAGGCCCAACCAACCCCCAACCAACCCCCAATCAGTGCCTAATGAAAAGTAGTCAATAACAGGATATAAAGTGGACGGATTTAGCACAATAAAGACATAAATCCGGGTAGGCAGGTTGTGAAAATGATGGATAGATGCGAAAAATGAAGATTCAAAACCCCGGGCGTTTTATCTCTGTATCTATATTGTCCGGGTGCAAAGTGAATTTGAATGGAAAAATTCACAAGAGAAAGGATAGTTGATGGATTCTAAATGGATTCAACAGGTCCGGGCATTTAGGTTTTGTAACTGAATTGGTTCGTTATCTATAGTATCAATAAGAAATAAATAAAAAATAAACCGCAAAGATCATAACAAACTTTGCGGTTTATAAATTATTATCTTCAATATTTGAAGACCAGACTTTTTAAATCCGGAATTTTGAACTCAGAACACGGAACACGAAACGCGGAACGCGGAACGCATTTTAGTCGAATAAATTCAATTGCCCGGTGATGTCCTCAATGATTTTTTTATTATCAATAATTTCATCTTCGGGGTTGGGTTCTTTTTTTGCGGGTTTTGCAGGCTTTACCTTTTTAGGAAGCTCAGGCTTAACTTCCGCGACATCGTCAAGTGGGATAAGTGGCTGAGTAAACTTCACTGGGACTTCCGGATCCACGATGTCTTCATAATCATCTTCAATGCCGGTCACTCCGTTCATTTCGGTATCTATCGGATCGGCTATGTTATCTCCACCTTCGTTGTCTTCGTCCTCACCATTTCCTTCATCGTTTTTGGGAGTGGGGGCGGGGGCATTAAACCTTAGGGGTTCGAGTTCATTGATGGTTTCCACTTCGAATGTCGAGAGGCGTTTGCCTTTGGCTTTGTAGCTTTTAATACTGATAAATTCTTCGGCGTCTACCACCAGGGTTTCACGGTAGGCATCATTCCCGCCAAAGATGACTTCGAAACGTGGAAAATCAACGTCGGACATCAGCAACAGGCGCGAATCATTGCTTTCACCCAGGAAGTTCAACGGCTTTTGCGAAGGCTCCAGCTGAAAACGTTTCAGGTAGTTGAATTTCTGTTCGGCATCATACAATACCACTGACCAGACCTTGTGGGGATCAAATTTCTCGATCACCATAATGTCTTTGTTGTAATGGTTAGCGAGGTCAAAGTTGCTGGTGTAATACTCTCCTTTGGCCGATACTACCAGGATCAGGTCATCGCTCTGAAATTCGCCCAGGAATTCGCCGCGGCTGTCGTAGTTCAGGCGCAATACATCGCGGTCGAACCATACCTGACGGCCACCGAGTGTGGAACCTCCCTTTTGCTTCAGGGTAATTTTATGAATGTCATTTTTAGTCAGGATATTCCCCATCGACTGCCGGCCTTTAATAGCAATCTCACTGAAATCTTTTTCAAACACCAGTTTATTCAGGCGGGGTTTTGGTTTAAGGGTCACGCGGATTACTTCGGCTTCGGCATTGGGGTTGACCGTGAAATAAACCACTTTCGAACCCGCTGTCCCCTGTGTGATGTCGTATTCTTTGTCACGGGTGATTCCATTTACGGCAAACCGTTTGATATAGTAAGGACCTGTCTTGCTGTCGCGGTACACGGCGTTGTATACGGTCCGTTTATCGTTCTTTTTGAAGACGTCCAGATGCAGGATATTTTTGCCGACAAACATTTTATCAACGACCTTGACAATCTTGTAACGGCCATCTTTAAAGAAAATGATGATGTCGTCAATGTCCGAGCAGTTGCACACAAACTCATCTTTTTTGAGAGCTGTTCCGATAAACCCTTCATCGTGGTTGACATACAATTTCTCATTGGCTTCCACCACCTTGGCAGCCACGATGGTTTCGAAGTTGCGTATTTCAGTCAACCGTGGATGATCCTTGCCGTATTTAGCCTTGAGTCCTTCGTACCAGGTGATGGTATACTCGACGATATTGGCCAGGTGATGGTCAATCTCTTCAATTTTCTTCTGAATAGCCAGCAGGGTGTCGTTTGCTTTGTCGGCATCAAACTTAGTGATCCGCATCATTTTTATTTCGAGCAGCCTCAGAATGTCTTCCCGCAGAATCTCCCGTATAAAATCGGCTTTGAAAGGATCGAGACGGGTGTCGATATGTGCTATTACTTCATCCTGCGAACTGCTTTCCTCAAAACCTTTGTCCTTGTAAATACGGTTTTCGATAAATATTTTTTCGAGCGAAGTAAAGAACAGTTGTTCCTGCAACTCTCCTTTTTGAATCTGCAATTCGAGGCGCAACAGGTCAACCGTATGCTCACAACTGATCCGCAACATCTCACTCACCCCGCAGAAACGAGGTTTGTTGTCATGAATCACACAACAGTTGGGCGAAATGCTCAGTTCACAATCGGTAAAGGCAAACAGGGCATCAATGGTTTTATCGGATGAAGAGCCGGGTAACAGGTGAACCAGAATTTCCACTTTGGCTGCCGTATTATCATCCACTTTCCGTATTTTTATTTTCCCTTTGTCGCTCGCACGGATAATGGATTCGATCACTTTGGAAGTGTTCGACCCGAAAGGAATCTCAGTGATGGCAAGTGTCTTATTATCGATCTTGCCTATTTTTGCACGTATCTTCACTGCACCCCCGCGTTCACCATCGTTATAACGGCTTACATCGATAGAACCACCGGTTTGGAAATCGGGATACAGGATAAAAGGCAACCCTCTCAGATGGGCAATACAGGCATCAAGAAGCTCGTTAAAATTATGGGGAAGGATCTTTGAGTTCAACCCCACGGCTATACCTTCGATCCCCTGTGCCAACAGCAACGGGAATTTTACAGGAAATGCAACGGGTTCCTTGTTGCGGCCATCATATGATGATTTCCATTCGGTGGTCTTTGGGTTGAAGACTGTTTCGAGAGCAAATTTTGACAGGCGTGCTTCGATATAACGAGGGGCGGCTGCACTGTCGCCGGTAAGTATATTTCCCCAGTTTCCCTGGCAATCAATCAATAAATCTTTTTGTCCGAGTTGCACCAGGGCATCCCCGATGGAAGCATCCCCGTGAGGGTGGAACTGCATGGTGTGGCCTACGATATTGGCTACTTTGTTGTATCGTCCATCATCCAACCGTCGCATGGAATGAAGGATACGGCGTTGAACAGGTTTTAATCCATCATAAATATCGGGTACGGCACGTTCGAGAATAACATACGAGGCGTAATCCAAAAACCAGTTCTGGTACATCCCCGACAGATGATGTTTCACGGCATCCTTCGTAATTTTAGGTACTTTGTATGTTGAATGTGAGGCGGATTCGATATCGGTCTCGATATCTCCGGTTGTTTCTGTCAATTCGTTTTCTTCGTCTTCGGAATCAATTATTTCATCTGTGCTCATTATACTGTTCTGGTTATGCGTGTTGCAAGTTACGGAAAAATCTTTAAATAAAATTAAAACAAACAACGGAATGCGGTAGTTTCATAATTATTCCAACGACAAAAATAAGTAAAAATAAGAAAAAAGCCGTAACTTTGCGTTCCTATTTTTAGTCTTTGACTGTTAATTGTCGATTAAAATTAGTTCCTAACTTAAAATGATTTACTTATGAATGCGAAAGTACTCCTTTTTGTGTTTTTAGTTAATTGCTTTTTGGCTAATTCACAACTCCTGCGTGTTAAAGCAACCATTGAAATCGTTGATGTTTCCTGCACAGGGGACACCACTGCAAGGCAGGTTGATTTTCAAAAACAGGAACAAAATCAATACAGACTTGTAAAGAGTTTTACGACAACAAAATGTGACAACGAATTTATACTCCCTAACGATCCGGGTACTTATAAAATGGTTGTCAACTCGTTTAACTGCGACGAACAGGATCTCACATTTAAAGTGGATACTGGCAGGCAAGAGATCGTATTGGGAAAGACCTCGTTGTTTCGACATAAAAAAGCCATCACGTTGAGTGAAGTTACCGTAATCGGGAATAAAAAGGAATTTATAAAAGTAGATGCCGATAAGACAACTTATCTGGTGAAAGATAATCCGGCACTTTCATCCGGCTCTATGTCGGACGCCATTCGTAAATTGCCCGGAGTAATCGTCAGTCCATCAGGTAATCTGAATATGAACGGGAAAGATTTAGCCGTTTATATTGATGGGGTTCCTTCCAATCTATCAGGCCAGGATCTGAAAAATTATATTCAGAGTTTACCGGCAAATGCCATTGAAAAGATTGAACTGATTGAAAATCCCGGTGCATCGTACGAAGCGAATACCAACGGTGGAGTGATCAATATTATTACCCGGACAAATAGCTTTATAAGCTTCGGCGGTGTAGTAAACCTGCATTACGGAACGAGCCATAATAACAAATATTCACCGTCCATTATGCTGAACGGACGAAGAAACGCCATCAGCTGGCAACTACAGACCGGATACAACTATCACGAAATAACCGATTACAATACAGCAGACCGGATTTTCACCACGTTTACACCGAATGTTGCATTTAATCAGGATGGTACGTCCAAGGAATCAAATAAAAACTTTTATTTCAGACCTATGGTTAATTTCAGGATGAACAAAAACTCCAGTATAATTGTAAATTATAACCTGAATACGGCCAGTAACGGGACTAGTACCCAAAGCATTGTTACCACCCAGCCTGCTTCAGTTGGGATTAACTATATCAACCAATATAACAACCTGAATAGAAATAATAACAACGAACTTGTGGCCAAATATAAAGCAAAGTTGGACACAATGGGTAAATCGTTGCAAATCACAGCTTATTATTCCAGGTATACTAAGAAAGCACTGGGTAAGTCGACGCAGAACCAGGATAATTCGTATCTTTACAGTCTGAACGATATAAATCTGAATCTGGATAATTATTACATCAAGTATGATTTTGAATTGCCGTTCAAAGGATTTCAATTGAATACCGGTGGAAAATATAATCGGGTGAATGCCGGTGACGTGGGGAAATATAATTTGAACAATACATCTTCCTCTATTTTTGATCAGCCGGTTTATCAGGATCAGTTGAATTTCGATTACAACGAAACTAACCTGGCGTTGTATGCCGAGTTGAAAAAAAATCTTGGAAAATTACATGCTACAGTAGGAGTTCGTGTAGAAGACCTGAAGTTTGATAGTAAAGTTATTCAAAATGATACCACAATAGCAGGGGAAATGGCTAATATCTACCCTACTTTCAACCTGCTGTACGAGCTTGCACCAACTTTAAAACTGACAGGACGGTATTCGCGTAAAGTATCAATGCCCCCTTACAGTCAGTTAGACCCGAATAACAGCGGTTATTTCGATCAATATACTTCCCAGGTGGGAAACCAGTATCTAAGGCCAAATTTTTATGATAATTACTCATTGGTCTTTTCGGCTTTTGATTATGTAAGCCTTGGCGGAAATTATTCATACACCAAAAATGTAAGTTTAATGACATTAAATACCGAACCGAATTCTTTAGTGTCAAGCCAGACTTTCACCAATTATGGGAATATCCGGAATTATAACCTCTATGCGGCTTTTCCGGTCCCTTTCGACTTAATCACCAAAGGGAAGGCGTTTTTTAAGCAGACCATGGATATAGATAAAATGAGTTTTCTATATTTTTATATAGCCTATAACCGTCAGCTCATTAAAGATTATGTTTATCCTGACGGAGGAGCGACTCCGTTCTGGATATACGCGGTTAACTCACAAATCGTGTTGCCACTTCAGTTAAAATTGAATCTTCAGTATTTTTATTTAACGAAAGGTACTTACCAGATTTACCATGTGGATAATCCGATTCAATACTGGATGGTGGGCCTGACACGGAAGTTTATGAAGAATAACCTGGAATTATCTGTAGAGGCATCGAAGGATATTAAACAACAAATATCCTTTAATACCCCAAATCTGAAAACCAATTTCAGCAATCTGAATGATGGATTGGTATTCTGGTTTAAGTTATCCTATCATTTCGGTAAATTTAAAAGCAAGGAAGAAACCCAGATTGATATCGAAAAGAAACAGGTGGAAGGGAACGGACTGGACTTTAAGAAGTAAGTAAGAGGTGAGAGGTAAGGAGCGAGGAATGAGAAGTGATGTGGTGATGTGGTGATGAGATGATAATATGATGTGATGATAATATGATGTGATGATTTGATGATTTGAAGATTTGGAGTAAGGTGGATGAATGAAATAAATTTATTTAAAAACGCCCCAAGCCCCTAAAGGGGATGTAAATTACTACCGTCTCCTAAAATAATCTCCAACTATCTGTTGTTGAATCTGGTTTACAAAAATAAACAAAATTCAGAACCGGAAAATTGTAAATAGTAAATAAATAAATAGTAAATAGAGTATGGCTTCACAAGAAGATGTTTTTAAAAAACTGATTGCGCATTGCAAGGAATATGGTTTTGTATTTCCTTCAAGCGAAATTTATGATGGATTGGCTGCGGTGTACGACTATGGTCAAAACGGTGTTGAATTAAAGAATAATATCAAAAAATACTGGTGGGACAGTATGGTATTACTGAATGAAAATGTGGTGGGACTCGATGCCGCCATATTTATGCACCCTACTACCTGGAAAGCTTCGGGACATGTGGATGCATTCAACGATCCGTTGATTGATAACAAAGACAGTAAGAAAAGGTATCGCGCCGATGTGTTGATTGAAGATTTGCTGGCAAAATACGACGACAAAATAAACAAAGAAGTAGAAAAAGCAGCCAAACGTTTCGGTGAGAGTTTCGATGCTACCATGTTCCGTACTACCAATGAACGGGTATTGGAACATCAGGCAAAACGCGATGAAATTCATACAAGTTTTGTAAAGGCTTTGAACGACAGTGATCTTTCGGGATTAAAAGCAATCATTGAAGAAAATAATATCGTTTGTCCGGTGAGCGGAACAAAAAACTGGACCGACGTGCGTCAGTTCAATCTGATGTTCTCTACCGAAATAGGATCAGCCGACGGATCCATGAAAATATATTTACGTCCTGAAACGGCACAAGGTATTTTTGTGAACTTCCTGAATGTACAGAAAACAGGACGTATGAAGATTCCTTTCGGTATCTGCCAGATTGGAAAAGCATTCCGTAATGAAATCGTAGCACGGCAGTTTATCTTCCGCATGCGTGAATTTGAACAAATGGAAATGCAATTCTTTGTTCGTCCGGGTGAAGAAATGAAATGGTTTGAACACTGGAAACAATTCCGCTTGAAATGGCACAAAGCTCTTGGTCTGGGGGATCAGAAATACCGGTTCCACGATCATGATAAACTGGCACACTATGCCAATGCCGCTACCGATATCGAATTTGAAATGCCTTTCGGATTCAAAGAAGTGGAAGGAATTCATTCGCGTACCGATTTTGACCTGAAGAGCCACGAAAAGTTCTCGGGTAAAAATATCAAATACTTCGATCCGGAGATCAATCAATCGTATACTCCGTATGTTATTGAAACCTCAATAGGGGTCGACCGTACCTTCTTATCCATCATGGCAGGATCGTATAAAGAAGAAACTCTTGAAAACGGAGAAACCCGTGTTGTGCTGGCATTGCCTCCTGTATTGGCTCCTATAAAAGCAGCTATTTTACCCTTGGTAAAAAAAGACGGCCTGCCAGAGAAAGCACGCGAAATAATGAATGAATTGAAATTCGATTTCAAATGTGCATACGATGAAAAAGATTCCATCGGAAAACGATATCGTCGTCAGGATGCCATCGGGACCCCGTTTTGTATTACCGTCGATCATGACACGCTGGTGGATAATTGCGTCACCATCCGCTATCGCGATACTATGTTGCAGGAACGCGTAAAGGTGGAAGAACTCCACCACATCATCGGTGACCTGGTCAATATGAAGAACCTGTTTAAAAAGATTGTGGGATAATTCTTATTAGAATAATTCTTAACAAAAAAAAGAACTTCAAGACAATGAAGTTCTTTTTTTTTGCTTTTGGAGGCCTTGTTTTCAATAGAAATTCATACTTTTGAAATATACTGTTGAATAGCAAATTTTACTCTGCCACAAAGCCACAAAGTCACAAAGGTTCACAAAGTAAGACGAACTTGTGTATCAGACTTAGTTGATATTAGTGGCATTGTGACCAATTGGCAAAACATCATCTAATAGGATTCATTATAGTTTCATCTGGTTATAGTCCCGTTTGGAAAATTAAAACTATTCTATTATTGAATCCTGTAACCGGTTCCAAAAACGGTAGTCAGCCACAATCCAAAGAAACGGTCGTACACCTGATACTCATTATTCTCGGAAGTTATAATTTCTTTGTCCAGCAGTTGCTTGATGGCTGTCTGGACTGAGCTGGATGATAGTAAACCGTGTTTTTTGATAAAAGCAGCCGAAGTAACCGACCTGGCTTTGCCTTCTTTTGCAATGGCATAAAGTATTTCTTTCTGACGTTCAGTCAAAAAGGATAACGTGCTCAGAAAAAGTGGTTCGTATGTTGCTATTTTCCTCCTGACAGACTCTTGTATAAATTCCAGTGTGCATGTTTCTCCTTGCTCTGTCATCGCATACAACTCATTAAAAATATTCTGTATATACCAGGTGTGTCCTTCGAAAACACGATAGACAGTACTAATTAACTCTTTTGGAATGACCTTATTGTCATTGCCAAAGTGCTGTTGAACAAAATTGATGTACACTTTTTCATTGATTGCTTTTAATGTGAGCAGGCCAACGCTTTGGTAAAAAGGTCGTGATGAAGTAAAGAAAATGTTCTGCATGATATGGCGTTGACTACCTGCAAAAATAAACGAGGAGTTTTTACAATGTTGAATATGGGTTCTTAAAACGGCTTCAATGTTGTGTTCGGAATAGTTGGCAATTTGCTGAAATTCGTCAATAGCTACAAGGCAAGGTTTATCGGCTGATTCCAGGTAAGTGAATATCTGTTCCAGGCTGAATGCCGGCTCGCCAATTTCACCGATCCCTATATCGAAGGTCGGTGCTCCGGTATTTGAATCTATTTTAAAAGCAGGGCGAAGAGAACTTATAATGGAGAAAAAACCATCGATAAACTTGCTGCCATTTGGCTTCAATGTTTCGAATATTTCCTTCCCCAGCTTAAAGACGAACTCTTTAAGGTTGTTTGTGGCATAAATGTCTATAAAAAAACAGTGGTAATGCCGGCTTATTTCAGGTTGATGAAAGCAGTGAAGAATTAAACCTGTTTTCCCCATTCTCCGGGGAGAAATCATAGCCAGGTTGTTGCCGTTCGTAATGCTTTTAATTACTTCTTTTGATTCATTTTCCCGGTCACAAAAATAATCGTTAGATACATAGCCACTTGTTATAAATGGATTTGATATTTCTCGCATACTGATTGAATTTTATGCAAAGATAATAATTAGATTTCAATTATTGAATTTCAATTATTGAAATCTAATTATTTAAATCCAATAATTATAACTGTATATTGCTTAATTCATTCAAATACAAATAAATATGCTTACATTTTTTCTTTCAAAAATCTACCTGTATACGATTCTTTACACTCTCTGATTAGTTCAGGAGTTCCCTCGAAAACAAGATTACCGCCCATATCACCTCCTTCAGGGCCGATATCGATAATGTGGTCGGCACATTTGATGATTTCCAGGTTGTGCTCGATAATAATAACGGTATGGCCTTTTTCGATTAATGCATCAAAAGCTTTCAGCAAAGTTTTAATATCGTGGAAGTGCAATCCGGTGGTTGGTTCATCGAATACAAATATAGTTGGCTCGGGTTTTTCGTTGGCTAAAAAGGAAGCCAGTTTTACACGTTGGCTTTCACCACCCGACAGCGTGCTCGATGACTGACCCAGTTTGACATATCCGACACCGACATCCTGAAGCGGCTTTAGTCGTTTTACAATCTTCTTCTCGGTATTCCCTGTTGATTGAGAGAAAAATTCGATAGCCTGGTTGACTGTCATTTCGAGCACATCAAAAATGTTCGCTTCTTTGTATGTCACATCCAGGATGTCTTGTTTAAACCTTTTCCCGTGGCAATGTTCACATTCCAATACCAGGTCAGCCATAAACTGCATTTCTACGGTTACAGTGCCCTCTCCCTGACATTCTTCACAACGTCCGCCTTCGGTATTGAACGAGAAATGGGAAGCCGTGTAGTTCATTTGTTTGGAAAGCTGCTGGTCGGCATAGAGTTTACGGATTTCATCGTAGGCTTTAATATAAGTCACCGGATTGGAACGTGAAGAGCGCCCTATCGGGTTCTGATCGACGAATTCTATGTCTTTTGCCAGATGCATGCTGCCTTTCAAAGTCCCGAACTGACCGGTACGGTCGGCAATGCCACCATAGTGTTTTTTTAGTGCGGCATAAAACACATTCCGGACCAGCGATGATTTACCCGAACCGCTGACTCCTGTTACAACAGTCATTACATTCAACGGAAATTTCACATTAATTCCTTTCAGATTATTCTCGCGGGCTCCAATCACTTCAATGTAGTTATTCCATTTCCGGCGTTGGAGAGGAATGTCTATTTTTTCAAGCCCTAATAAGTATTTCAGGGTATATGAATTCTCAATTTCCGGAGTGATGGATTTGTTTTTCGAGAATTCAGTAAGATCAGGAACACCCTGAAAGACTAATTTACCACCTAATCTGCCGGCATTGGGGCCAATATCGATCAGGTAATCGGCTGCACGCATGATTTCTTCATCATGTTCCACCACGACCACTGTATTCCCCAAATCACGAAGTTGTTTGAGAACTTTAATAAGCAAATGGGTATCCCTGGAATGTAATCCGATACTCGGTTCATCCAGGATATAGAGTGATCCTACCAGGCTGCTTCCTAACGAGGTAGCCAGATTAATACGCTGGCTTTCACCTCCCGAAAGTGTATTCGACAGACGGTTTAACGTCAGATACCCTAATCCTACATCGAGTAAAAAGTGAATGCGGTTATTGATTTCAGTCAGTAAACGTTTTGCTATAGCAGTGTCTTCCTCGTCTAAGTTTATGTTTTCAAAATAGGTATTCAGTGTCTTGATGGGTAATAAAACCAAATCGGTTATTGATTTACCATCAATGCGGATGTAAGAAGCCTCTTTTTTTAATCTGCTTCCATTGCATTCCGGACAAATGGTTTTCCCGCGATATCTGGCAAGCATGACACGATATTGGATTTTATATTGATTCGCTTCAAGATACTTGAAAAAGGCATTTAAACCTTCAAAATAGGTATTTCCGGTCCATAGTAAATGCTTCTGTTCGTCGGTCAGGTCATAGTATGGTTTATGAATCGGAAAGCTGAATTTTGAAGCTGTATGAATAAGCTGTTTTTTCCATTCACTCATAACTTCACCCTTCCAGCAGACAACAGCATCTTCGAAAATGGACAGGTTTTTATTTGGCACAACGAGGTCTTCGTCGATACCGATAATCTTTCCGAATCCTTCGCAGGTAGGACAGGCACCGATAGGACTGTTGAAGCTGAATGTGTGTACGGTGGGAGTCTCGAAAACAATACCATCGGCTTCAAATTTCTTGGAGAAATAAAGCAGTTTCGTTTCGTCTTCTGTGATGACTTTCAGTGCGCAGGCATCATTTCCTTCCAGAAATGCAGTTTCAATAGAATCTGTTAACCGGCTTATAGCAGATTGGGTATGTTCAATCACTAACCGGTCGATGAGTAAGTATACTTCTTTGTCTTCAACTTTTGCATTCTGTTTCAGAAAATCGGTAATCTGAAAAGTCTCGCCATTCACATCGACCCTGCTGAAACCCTGTAACTGCAACCCGTTTAATTGTTCTGCCAGCGACCTTTCAGCGGTAGGAAGTATCGGCGACAATACCATTATTTTAGTGTTGTCGGCAAAGTTCATGGCAGCATCGATCACGTCCTGTGCTTCGTTTCGTTTAACCAGCTCTCCGGAAATGGGGGAGTAGGTTTTACCGATTCGGGCAAAAAGAAGTTTAATGTATTCGTATATTTCAGTCGATGTACCAACTGTGGATCGCGGATTGCGGGTGTTTACTTTTTGTTCTATCGCAATGGCGGGTGGGATACCTTTGATATAGTCTACTTCGGGTTTGCTCATCCTTCCCAGAAACTGACGGGCATAAGAGGATAAGCTTTCTACATAACGGCGTTGACCTTCGGCATACAAGGTGTCGAATGCCAGTGATGACTTCCCTGACCCTGAAAGTCCGGTGATCACAACTAATTTGTTACGTGGTATTTCGACATCTATATTTTTCAGGTTGTGAACTCTGGCACCTTTTATGATAATATTCCCCTGTTTGGACATGTGTTTAATAATTCGTTATTAATAATTCGATTCGTGAATATGTATGCCTAATACCTGCATAAGTATTTTCTCTTAAACTGTTGGCTGCAGTTTTTCACATGAAGTAGTTTTTTACAACCTGCAAAGATACAGCTTTTGGAACGAATATTTTCTACCGGGGAATGAATAATAAATGATGGAAACGATTGCTTTGTCGACATTATATAAAAATGCGCTGATTATGCTGCTATTTTTTACAGACTTCAGGAATCAATGTTGCGGATCTTACCAAAACAAATGTATTGTTCAATAAAACCGGAATCTGATCACGATAATTTGGTCCGATTGTTTTCGCTATCCAAAAAAACCGATGTGATTATGAATATATATACAGTTGCAATTTATAAATATACTGATAAAACAAATAATACAGCCTTTATTGAGTTAAAAATGAATATATATGATAGAATGTGGTGGGATATACAAAAATATGTTGTACTTTTGCGAGAAATCTAAATAATTATTCATTTATGAAGAATAAACGAAACCGATTACAAATTATATCTGAGATTCTTCGATCGACTGTAGTAGGAAGTCAGGAAGAATTACTTAAATTGTTGTTTGATCGACAGTGTGATGTTACACAAGCCACATTATCCCGTGATTTAAAACTGTTGAAAGTTGCAAAAACGCCCTTGTCGAATGGTGCGTATAAGTATATATTGCCTTCATACAACAAACCGTTACCAAATTCGGGAACAAGTAATACCTTGATAGCCCATGGTGCCGTGTTGAGTCTCGAATTCTCAGGGCAGTTGGGAGTAGTTAAAACAAAACCGGGATACGCCAGTGCCATAGCCTGGGATATTGACAATAAAGCTACGGAACATGTGTTGGGAACAATTGCCGGTGATGATACCATTCTGGTGATTCCCCGCGAGGGCATAACACGTGAGGATATTCTCGAGATGATGAATATCACCTTTTCCGAAAAGGAATAAAAATAGATTATTACAGGATTGAATTGTGAAGTGATATCACTTTACTACAATAAGAACTCATTCAAATTGAAAATGGATAAAGAAATTACCGTCGAAGAAATCACGGTACAAATTGCAGATGAGCGTTTTTTAGGATATGTTGAAACGATTTTGACCACCATTTCAGATGCGGCCAAAGTCCGCGGAACAGGTATTGCCAGACGCTCGCCCGAGTATATCGAGCAAAAAATGAAGGAAGGTAAAGCAATTATTGCTTTAGCAGGAGACGAATTTGCAGGGTTTTGCTATATTGAAACTTGGGGAAATAAGAAATTTGTTGCCAATTCAGGATTGATCGTAGTTGATAAATTCCGTGGGCATGGACTCGCGAAACGGATTAAGCGCAAAGCTTTTGAACTTTCGAGACAACGATACCCGGATGCTAAAATATTTGGTTTGACTACCGGGTTGGCGGTTATGAAAATAAACTCAGAACTCGGTTACAAACCGGTAACCTTTTCCGAACTCACCAATGATGAAGCATTCTGGAAAGGATGTCAGAGCTGTGTAAATTATGACATTTTACAGCGTACTGAACGTAAACATTGTTTGTGTACGGGAATGCTTTACGATCCGGCAGTTGAAGAAAAAAAAGAGAGTGTCGATTAATTTAGTCATAAAGTTATATAGTTGATTACGCAAAAATAAGTTAAACAGGTCGTTTCGATACATTCTTTTGATGGGCATTAGTAAACGGACCAATTACTTTAAACAAAAAAATATGAAAAAGAAAGTTGTTTTAGCATTTAGCGGAGGATTGGATACATCGTTTTGTGCAAAATATTTATCAGAAGATAAAGGTTATGATGTGTATACTGCAGTGGCCAATACCGGTGGATTCAGCGAGTCTGATTTGAAGGTTATTGAGGATAAAGCTTACAGACTGGGTGCTGTAAGTCATGTCGCATTGGATGTAACGCAGGAATATTATTCAAAGAGTATCAAATATATGGTTTTCGGGAATGTGTTACGTAACGGCACATATCCGATATCTGTGAGTTCTGAACGAATCTTTCAGGCTATTGCTATTATTAATTATGCCAAAGAAATTGGTGCCGATTTTGTAGCGCATGGTTCAACCGGTGCCGGAAATGATCAGGTACGGTTCGACCTTACATTTGATGTGTTGGCACCTGAAATAAAAATTCTTACTCCTACCCGTGATCTTTTGTTGTCACGTGAATATGAAATTAATTATCTGAAAGCTCATGGATTTGAAGCTGATTTTAAGAAAATGGAATATTCTATCAACAAAGGCTTATGGGGAACCAGTATCGGTGGAAAAGAAACCTTGAAATCAGAACAAACGTTGCCCGAAGAAGCATATCCCAGTCAGGTTGAGAAACAAGGAGAGGAAACTGTAACTATTGAATATGAAGAAGGCGAAATTTGCGCAGTGAACGGTCAAAAGAATTCAAACAAAGTAATTTTGATCAATCAACTCGAAGAAATTGCAAGTAAATTCGGTATAGGTCGTGATATGCATATTGGTGACACAATTATCGGAATAAAAGGACGGGTTGGATTTGAAGCCGCTGCACCGCTGATCATTATAAATGCTCATAAGATGCTCGAAAAACATACGCTTACCAAATGGCAGCAATATTGGAAAGATCAGTTGGGTAACTGGTATGGCATGTTTCTTCATGAAGCGCAATACCTCGAACCGGTGATGCGTGATATAGAACAATTCCTTCAAAGTTCACAAAAAAATGTTACCGGTACAGTCATTGTGAAACTTCGTCCGTACGGATATACGTTGGTGGGCGTCGAAAGTACTTTCGATCTAATGAAAACAGATTTTGGTGAATACGGTGAAATAAACCGGGCGTGGAGTGCCGATGACGTGAAAGGGTTTACAAAAATACTTGGAAATCAAATGAAGATATTTTATAACGTTCAAAAGCGGAATGATAAATAAACTGAAACAATAAAACTAAGATTGGGAAAAAGCCTTTGCTGCAAAGCAGAGGCTTTTTTCTTACGATAGGTTTGATCCATTATTTTGGTAATCAAAATTTAAATAGTACTTTTGCAAGCTAAATTATAAGAATCAATTTGAAATCCACATAGTTGAGTATTTGAAATTTGAATCGTGATTTACCAACTATTATTCGAAAATTGTTAATTTCTTAAATTAAAAATGTTTTATGGCTACTACAGCAGATATTAAAAATGGAATGTGCCTGGATATTGATGGTCAGTATTTAGTGATTACAGAGTTTCTTCATGTTAAACCGGGTAAAGGTCCTGCCTTTGTTCGAACAAAAATGAAAAATGTTATTACCGGAAGAACTTTTGATAAGACATTTAACGCAGGAGTAAGAATTGAAGAAGTAAGGATTGAACGTCGTGAATATCAATTTCTCTATAAAGATGATATGGGATATAACTTTATGAATAATGAAACTTACGATCAGGTTTCAATAAATAAAGACATTATTAATGGGGTTGATTTTTTAAAAGAAGGTATGATCTGTGAAGTGGTCATTCATGCACACTCTGAAACAATTTTATTTGTTGATCTTCCCGTTCAGGTAGCTCTTTTAGTTTCCTATACCGAACCCGGTTTGAAAGGTGATACTGCTACCAATGCTACCAAACCTGCTACCGTCGAAACAGGTGCTACTGTTCGTGTTCCTTTGTTTATCAATGAAGGTGAAACGATACGGGTAGATACCCGAAATGGTTCATATATTGAACGTGTGAAAGCATAATACACATATAACAGACTTATTAAAAAAATCCGGCATACAAATTTGTTTGCCGGATTTTTTGTTTGAAAAATCATTATCTGCTTTTTTTTTACGTTATTTGCGTTTGTTTTAGTTTATAATAAAATTATGAAAAAAAGAATACAAAGTTTTGGATATGCGATCAAAGGAATTCGCTATGTTTTTGGGACAGAAGTAAATATGAAAATACATATTGCAATTTCCGTCCTGGTAATTGCAAGTGGAACATTTTTCGCTATTAGCCTGATAGAGTGGATGTTTTGCTTGCTTTGTATCGGATTGGTAGTCGGGGCTGAAATGCTGAATACTGCTATCGAAAATGTTGTCGATTTAGCGTCACCCGAACAGCACCCTTTGGCCGGTAAAGCGAAAGATATTGCAGCCGGTGCAGTTTTAATTTGTGCCATCATCTCTGTAATTATCGGGCTTCTGATTTTTGTTCCGAAGGGATGGAATTTAATAGCAACGCTGGTTTGAAAATCAGTCAACTTGAAAACAGGCGTAACCCAATTTGTGAATTCTTAAAAATCTCTTAGTTTGTAATAATCATTTATTTTTTTCAATTTGTTATCTGCTGTTTGCTCTATATAACCTGTAAATTTTTGATTATGAAATTCAATCCTTTTATTGATTTTATAGATCTGATGTTTCCTGATTTATGTGTGGTCTGTGGGAATTACTTACAAAAAAATGAGCACCACCTTTGTCTTTCCTGTCTGGTTGATATCCCCAGAACAAATTATCATCTGATCAAAGAAAATCCTATTGAGAAAAGATTCTGGGGTAAAGTTCCTGTATTCAGAGCAACGTCCTATTTCTTCTTTCAAAAAGGGTCTCCATTCCAAAAGATGTTGCATATTCTCAAATATAAGGGAAACAAAGAAATTGGATTAATAATGGGAAAATATGCCGCTGTTGACTTGTTAGATACTCCGGACTTTGCATCTGTGGATTTGATCATTCCTGTTCCTTTGCATCCCAAAAAGTATAAAGCGCGTGGATACAATCAAAGTGAATGGATTGGAAAAGGAATCTCTAAGATCCTGAATAAACCACTAGATATTACTACACTCGTACGTGTTAAAGAGAATCCTTCGCAAACCAGAAAGTCTGTCTACGAAAGGTTTGAAAATACGGAGGGTATTTTTGAATTAAGCGACAATACAGTTTTATTCGGTAAACATGTTTTGTTGATCGATGATGTTCTTACTACCGGTTCAACGTTAGAAGCCTGTGTCCGTGCATTACTTGAAACCGAAGGAATTAAGATCAGTATTTTTACTCTTGCAGTGGCCTGACTAATTATCTCAAAATTGATATCGGTTTCTTGAACTGTTTTTTTTTTGATCGATTGATTTTTAAACGGAATTTCTATAAATAAACGGCTTTTTTTTTATTCAGGATTGCAGAAATATTTTTTTTTAGAAATAGAAAATTAACAAGATTTCCTTTGTTATAGGACTCTGTGGAGAGTTTTTAATCAAAACAAATTTGTACATTTGCAAGGAAAATTTTAATATTACTTCATGCCTGCATTTTATCGATATTGTATGATCATTCTCAGTTGTATATTCGTATCCAGCTGCTCATTCATGCCCAATGAGATAAAGAACGCCGAACGAATTATGGAGTCTGATCCCGACTCAGCATTGCATATTCTACAACATATGCATACAAGTAGCATGATGATGTCTACTTCTGATCGGGCATTGTATGGATTATTACTTTTTCAGGCTTTGGATAAAAACAGTAAACCATTAAAACCTGATTCTGTCATCAACTTTTCTTTAAATTATTATCAGGATGTAAATGATAAACCACACCTGGCTACCAGTTATTTCTTTAAAGCCAGAATATACAAACAAGCCCAACGATTTGATGATGCAACCCTTTTATATCTTAAAGCCTTGGATTTAAATCAATCATCTAAGGATTATATTTTGATGGGGAAAATCTATTCGGACATGGGTGATATTTGTTCTGTTCAAAAAGATTATAAAGAATCTTTAAAAAAGTTTCAACAATCTTTAGGGTATTTTAAATTAGCAGGTGACACAATAGAATCAAGTTATAAGGTTATTGATATTGGAAGAATCTATCGGTTTTTGAAAAATTATAAAAAGGCTCAGAATTGCTATCGTCAAGCTCTTTTACAAACTACTGATTCAATGTTGCAAGGTGCTGCCTATCAGGAAATAGGGATTAATTATTATTGGGCTAGACGATCTGACTCTGCTCAATTTTTTTTACACGAAAGCTTGCATTACCCTTATATAGGAACTAGTTATGCAATTAGATGCTACAACTTAGCGGATTTGTTTTTTGATATTCAAAAATATGACTCTGCTTTTAATTATGCCTCGCTTGCTTTAAAATATCCAACTACATTTTTTATTCAGCGTGATTGTTATCGGATTTTATCAAATACAGAATATAGTCGGGGAAATCTTAAGCAAATGGCATTTTATATGTCAAAATATCAGGATTGTACTGATTCTGTCCGAAAAATAGAAACACAAACTAAAACATCGGTGCTGGAAGACCTTCATCAAACAAATGGAGCATTCAGCAAGTCCAGACATTTTCTGATCATCCTTGGATGTATCATTCCTCTGATTATTCTGTTGAGCCTTTTAATCGTATATCGCTTACGTAAAAGAAGCAAAGGCAAAGAGAAGCAATTGGAAGATGCCGAAGTTCAATTGGTTGAAGTCGCTGTTCAACTGACTGAAAAGAAAAACTTATTTATTGAAAACCTGATGCATCAACTCCAGGAGACCCGCAATTCTCAGGCAACTGCTTATAAAAAAGCAACGATACCTCAACGGGAACAAATGGACAAGGAATTATACAATAATTGCCTTCATTTAAATGATTGGGAAGCTTTTAAAAGGCTTATGAATAAATTGTTTAATAATATAATTACAACACTCGAAAGTAATTATTCCGATCTCACACGTAAAGACTTAATCTGGTGTTGTTTGTTTTTATTAGATATTCCAAATCAGGATATGGCAATTATTCTTGACAGTCAACCTGGAAGTTTATACAAATTAAAATCACGTCTGACTCAAAAAATGAATCTGAACAGTACCAAAGATCTCGATCAATTGCTTAAAGAAAATTCAAAAGGAAAATAATATTTGAATATCCATTTTTTTTATTTTCTCCATTTCTTATCTTCAGCCCCCCTGTTTTATACTGCATTTTCACCCCTCAAAATACGTGTCCTAAAAATAACTGACATATTCTGATTAAATTGCTACAAACCAGTCACATAAAAAATGACGTGTCCTAATTTATTTTGCCTCAAAATTTGGTATAGTGATGACCTATGTCTAACTTAGCACCATAAAGGAATACCTTTTTTTGGATTCCGTAACCCTATGTTCACACTATAATAATTATTTTATGAAAAAAATTAACTTCAGGCTTTTAGCCTTTTTCGTGGTATTACTTTCTGTTTTTTCAAATCAGGTAGTATTTGCAGAAATTGTTATCAGAAAAGATGAGCAAGGTCCTAGTACAACTCCTACTGTGCAATCCAGATTAAAAGCTTTTTCTTTAAGTTCAACTGCATTTATTGCCGTTACTGCAGATGTAATTGGCTCAGATTTAATCGTTGATTTTGGAACATCAGTTGGCACAGCATTAGTTTCTGTTGTTGACCAAAATGGCAATGTCGTTTATCAATCGTCAGTCGATACATTCAGTACTTCGGAAGTAATTATTCCGGTTGATGGATTGAGCACCGGCAAATACTCTGTGAAAATTTCTTATGGTTCTACGAAACTTATCGGAGATTTTAATTTGTAACAAAATTTTAATAACGGGGCAGTTTATGTACTGCCTCGTTATTAATTTGATTTTTTAATTCCCTGAGTGGTCTTATTAAATAAAAAAGTATCCTATGAAAAATGTATTAAAAGCATTGTTGATGAAAAATCAACTGACGAACGATCCTACCGATTATAAAGCACAGGTAATAGTAAAAGGAAATCTGGGCATGTCGGATATTGTAGATGAACTCATAAAAGAAGGACTTACGCTTGATAAAGAAACAGTAATTGATATACTCTCACAATACAATCAGAAATCGGCCAACCTGGTCCTCTCAGGTTACAATGTGAACAACGGGCTGGTGAATATGCGTTCGTCCATTAGAGGGTCTTTATATCAAGGAAAATGGAACCCGAATATCAATTGGGTAGATGTCTCTGTTTCGCAGGGAGCTGAATTATATCAGGCAGTTGTACAAACGAATGTTGAGATAATCGGCGAAAAGGATGAATCTCTTGAAATACGCCATCTGTCAGAGCAAATTAATCAATTTACAGGAAGTTCACAAAGTAAATTTCAGACGACTGAATCGATAGGGACCCGACTTAAACCAACGACTGAACCTGCTTGTGGTATGGCTTTTAGAAACTGGCTATGCAAGGCATAATGAATAGTGATTCTTAAAAGATGTACGGTATTTGAATTGATTTTATCGATTTAAAATCAGAACTTCTCGATTTAAAAATGATTAGGAGTGAAAATGTGATTAAATTTTGTAATTTTGCATTTCATCGCATCAATTCTTAATTTCGGATTATGCATAATGAAGTACTCTTTATGCATTTTAAAATCAGCATATTCATTACATTTATTTGCTTACTTTTTGTTAGGTGCACAGTCGTACCCGAACAGATGAAAACTGCTGAACGAATTCTGGATACTCATCCCGATTCTGCTTTGTATATCCTGCAGCACCTGAACCCCGAGATTTACAAGTCATCTTCGAACAGAGCTTTATATGGGTTACTCCTTTATCATGCTTTGGAAAGATACGATCGGAATATTCAACCCGATTCTGTAATCGAATTCTCGATCAATTACTACCAGAATCAAAACGATAATATTCATTTGGCTGGTTGTTATTTCTATAAAGGGCATATGCTTAAACACAAACAACGGAACGATGATGCTGCTGTTCTGTACTTAAAGGCTTTGGATTGTCTCAAAAATAAAAATGAAAATGTTTTATTTGCCAGGATTTATTTAGACATGGGAGAAATTTATTCTCTCCAATCTAATAATATTGAGGCTTTAAAAAAATACAATTTATCTCTTAGATATTTTAATAGAGCTAAGAGAAAAATTGATGCAAGTTTTATAATGCTTTCTATTGGATCCACCTTTAGTGTAATAAAAAAACATGAAGTTGCACAAAAGTATTTTAAATATGCAATTTCAAATACTAAAGATTCCTTTTTACTTGGGGCTGCCTATCAGAATATTGGAATAGATTATTATAGGAATAATCAAATTGATTCAGCAAAATATTACTTTTATAAAAGCTTACGATTCCCATATAGAAACAATACTTTATCTTTAAGATGTTACTATTTAGCTGATTTATTATTTGATAAAGATCAATATGATTCAGCTTATCATTATGCTCAAATTGCCTTAAGACATCCAGTGAATTTTTATGTTCAACGTGATTGCTACCGGATTTTGACAAATGTGGAATATACCCGAAAGGATCTAAAACAAATGGGCATTTATTTAGCTCATTACCAAGATTGTAATGATTCTATTCGTATAGTCGTTTCACAAACTAAAATTTCTGTCCTCGAGAAACTTTATAATTCATCTCTTGAAGCAAAAGCCTCCAGTCAAAAACTGATATTAATTGTTTCTATTTTGTTATTTATAGTCTTAATATCATGTTATTTTGTTGTATTTCTATATAAAAGAAACAAGCTAAAAAGGCAAGAAATACATGCATATAAGCAACAATTGAATACCAAGCAAGAATTTGTAAGCCGTCGATTATTCAGAAAAATAGAAGAAACAAGAGCTTCTCAAACCGAAGAACGGAAAAATGCATCCGTTGAAACTCGTGAAAGGCTGGATAAAGAAGTTTATATTATTGCTTTACATCTGGATAATTGGGATGATTTTAACCGGGAAATAAATCATGCTTTTAACAATATCATTATTTCCTTGAACTCAGAATATACTTCAATTACGCGTAAAGAAATTATATGGTGTTGTTTGCATCTGCTGGATGTCCCGTTAGCCGATCGAATGCTTATTCTTGAAGCATCCTCAGATAGTCTGTATAAACTTAAACAACGACTGGCACATAAACTGAACCTCAAAACCACTAAAGAACTGAGTTCGTTTCTAAAAGACAAGACTGAAATAAGCAACTAAATAAAGACTTTTTTTTATTTGATGCTCATATTACTCACTTTCTAATCGCATTGTACCTCCCTTTTCTCAGATGTCCAAAAAAAGACTTTTTAAAATTATCAATATCCTAATATACAGCGATAAAGCAATTCTGGATGTCCAAAAATATTTATAAGTAATTTTGGTTGTTATAGCGGTATTGACTAATTTAGCGGCACAAAAAGAAGAATTTATTGTTTGAACTCACTCTAAGAACCATTTGTATCGGTTGATTTAGTTTCGCAGATTCTATCTTAAGAAACTTCAATCCGAATGTTTTCAGAACAATTATAAATCATAATCCAAATGGAAGGTGAAAGCAGTATAGTCATTCCCGGGTATAGTATAGTGAACATATAATATTTGTACTCCCAGCCTAAACCTTTTTAAAAAGGAGAATACAATTTCTACTCGTAATTTTAAATTGGCTGTACTGCTCAACCTTCTTTTTTTATTCCCTTTTTTTTTCTGTCAATAATTCATTTTGATCTTACTTCTTGATTAAATAAAGAAAGGAAGGATAAGTCCGTTTTAAGGCTTACCTTCCTTTTATTGATTGTTGTAGAAAAGTGTTCTTTACTTTTCAGTTTTTTTTTGATACCAGCTTATTAATTACTGACAATATCCGGTTGCTTTTTTAAACTTGCAACTGCTTCATCTGCCGTTGATATTTGTTCCAGGAAGTCACGAAATTCAGCGTATGCTTCTGCCGGATATACTCCCTTTATCAGCTCGAAATGGCGAATGTATGTAATTGAATTATTCACCAGAGTCGATTGCGAAGTGTAGTTGCCAAATTTTCCTGCTATTTCTGTTTTCTCAGGAATAGCAGTCACTTTATATCCGTTTGTAATTGTATAGACCACCGTGTCATTTTCCATATATGGGCGACGAATACACATTTCAGTTTTTCTATTCCTTACTTTTTCTGGAATAGAAGTGAGTTTATTCATAAAGTTTAAGGGTAACAAGGCTATATCGTTCCCCATTTTATGGATGTAATTAGTTACTGTAATATTTAGTCCTTCCTCAAATGAAGGGTGTTGGCTCCTGTTTTCTTTATACTTGAAATTGTTTAAAGTAAATGATGGGAGTTCAATACGTTGGGTGACAATTTTCTTCTTATCAGCTTCATCGGCATAATAGATAGGTAAGATATTATCGTAACATAATCCATTATAAATCGTCTTCACTTCGGCATTCCCTGTCGTTTCATCCGTCAGGTTGACCGTTGAACGCCTGTTAATGCAATTCTCACTGACAGGGTAAATCCGGGTATGTACCATTCGACTCTTTTCACCATCTACCAACAATACCTGTCTGTCGTCCGTAAAATCGCCGTTAAAGCCACAAGGCATACGTTGGTTGGTGCATTCAAGCCATAAGGTGTCTTTTATCATAGGAACACAAACAATGGCATGGTTGAACTGAATGGAAGGGAATGACTCATCTATATTTACACTTCCTTTTTCTGCTCTTACCAACGTGTAATATGATTTTACTCCAACAACGGATAGTAATGTTTTGACATAATTTGATAATGCTTTGCAATCGCCATAAGAGTATTTATCAACAATAGATGCATCAAATGGTTGCCAGCCACCAATACCAATTTTAATATAGACATAACGCGTTTTTTGCTGAATGAATTCATAGACCTTTTTGATTTTTTCAAAATCGTTTTTGCAAGACGCTGTAAGTTCTTTTATTTTTGCAATTGTAGTTTCTGGAAGCTTATCTTTGTTTTCAAGTAAAGAGGATTGCCAGATTCCTATTCCTTTCCAGCTTTCACAGGATCCTTTTGTGTCACCAAATTCAAAATTATTAGGTGCCAATACTACCATTGGAAAATTCCAGGTTGTGATGGATGAAAATGGTTCTTCAATCCTGGCTTTCAGGTTATTTAATGTCCAGGTATAAATGTCTTTATTTTCCTGAGTAGTTTTTACAACCCCCTTTGATAAATTATATTCTTTATACCTGAATGAATAACCGATCGGTGCTTTAACAATGAATATTGAGTTCTCGTAAGAGACATTTTCAATTTCATGACTCCAGCAAGGAAACTGGAAAGTTTGTTTCATGTCAATTTGATAGGAGTATTCAACTGTAAATGGATATGTAAGACACTTTGGATCAATTGTTTTGATTCTGTTATCTTCATACATAGAATATCCGCTTATCCCACTTCGATCAACGATATCTTCAAAACCTAAACTCCGGATTTGTTTCCCTGTTTCATCATATACTTTCCCTTTTAAATTAGATATTTTATTCATCGAATCATAGGATTCTTTAAAATAACAATTCCTTTCCCCGTTTTTATTCAGAATGGTACGAACATCAGTAACGGAAACCAGGACTGATTTTGTCGATTTAATATCTATTTCCTGTTGATATAGGCGAAAAACGGTATGGGCATTCTCTTTCAAACCTGCCGGTATCTCACTTACGGGATATTTCAACTCTTTTGCCGGTAACAATGCATAGATGGCTAACAAAACAATACATAAACTTATTTTTTTAGTCATATAACAGTCTTTTTAATTATCAACATCTCTGATTGTTTTTTTACCAGTTCATCAAAAAACACTTTTAAATTCTGATATTCAGGTTGATAAAATACCGGTTTGTTGATGAATAGTTTGAACATAATTTGAACTTTATTATCCGCAACTGAAGATAACATTTGAAAGCTTGCTGTATTTTCAGGAAGTGACATTTTGATGTTTTTGGGAACTTGGTCAATTGAGTAACCCGTTGGTACTTCCAACATAAATATCTGGGTGGTTTCAACCGGAGTTGTAAAATCTACCGGATAAACTCTCTGTTCTGCTTTAAACGGATTTTCAGTAAATTTATCAAACAGAATAGGATTGATAAAGAGTTGATTATTCGCTTTTGTTACCCTGTTCTTTAATGTAATGGTAAAGTCTTCCTTTAATGGCAATTGAAGGCTGTCTATTCCTGTCATTTTGTAGCTTTCAACAGAGAGACCAATATTGTCGCTTTCGATTTTTTTAAGATATTCATCTTCACTATTATAGGTCTTATAATGGCTGCGTTGATCCACAGCTGCAAAATCATACGCCGACTTTCCCCAGTTGCCTTTCAGCGTCCCATCAGGAGTTAACGTTAAATTTAGGACGGATACCGATTTGTTCTTTTTTAGCGGAATTAAATCGACCCATTCTTCACCGGTTTTTTTTATCACTAATCCCCGACCATTAATTGTTCTTTCGGGTAACAGACCAAGAGGCAGATTATCCTCCGATCCATCCAACAGATAAGTTTTTTCTCCGATAACCGCCTGAACAACCACATAATTTAATCTGTCCAGACTGACAGAATAAGGAAGTAATAATCCGTTTTCCCGTGTACTTAGCACCATCGGATTCGCTTCAATTCCTAACTTCCGGAGTAATATCACCAGATTTAAATTGATATCTGCTTCGTTTCCGATTTTCTTATTGAAAGCATTTCCTAATCCTTCTTTGGTCGGCCATATGGACTCTTCTTTATTCCATTTTATCTTTTTAATAGCCAAGTAAGCCTTCGTCATTTTTTCTTCAGGGGTAGTAGTGGAAGCTTTAATTTCCTTTTCTAATCCATTCATGAAAAAATTAAAGTCAGTTAATCGTCCCCCGAAATCTTCGTCATCCCGCAAGATCTTTGCCACTGCTTCCCAACTCGTTGCATAATCTTTATATAAAACTCCTGGAATGTGAATGCTTGAAATCTCAATGTTAAAACGTGTCAGGTAGTTCTCATAATTATTCAGGTATGGCTCCGACTTGAAGGCAGGTACATCTTTTGCCACCCATCTGTCGGAAGTAGCTTCCGAAAGTGGAATATAACCGGTTGAATTCTTTCGATAGGAAAAGTAAATACTCTCTTCAAGTATTAATTCACTCCATCGCACCGGGATATCTTTTTGAAAACTCCAGTATGAAGGTAATCCGCCATAGTAAAACTCAATATCCAGCACCGATCCGACTTTTACATTCGGCATGGCAACCCTTGCCCTATAGACGTTTTTTGTGATACGTTCGATGAATATACCCTCTTTGTTAAGTTTTGTAACAACAGGTACACCGTTTTCTAAATTGACGGTCTGACCTTTCACAGTTGTTTTTTCAGAAGCAGGAACCGAAAAATCGCCTTGTCCCTTACCTTCTTCTTTTAATATCTTTATCCTCATTTGATGCACAAATTGCATTTGATTTGAATCAAAATATCCATAATTGCACAACACAACTGCTGAAGCTGTAGAATCAGGTTTGTATACCTTCATTTCCAGATCGGCAATGTCGACTTTCCCATATTTCATAGGTGCTTTCTCTGCCCATATCGAATTCAACAGTAAAATGAAACATGTTGTAACCAAGAATTTCCTAAAATAAATTTCAATTCTCATAACCGGATAATTTTGTGGTTTTTTTTATATAATATTTAAATCAAATAGTAATGTGACTGTAAATCAGTAAAATGAATCAGCTTTTATTTGTTATTGCGTTATATGATCCGTGTGTACAATCCTCCTTTTTATTTAAATTGATAGGTGTATATCAAAATATTTTATTCCAGTAGTACGATTTGAACTCAAGATTCTGAAAGAGAAGTAAGCTCTTTTTTAAAATCTACGTACAAGAAGACTTTGAACAGAATGATTTTAAAATTGTAACTTTATTAATGTTTGTGTAATTATAAATAATGTTTTGCAAATATAATAAAATATATAATAATTAAGATATTAAATTATAATTTGTTTGATTCAATGCTAATAATATTTATTTGTTTTCAAAATAATTCTTGTTTATTGAGTAGCATGTCTGGATGAAATTATTAGTAAATATCACAAATTCAATTTGCTATCTATGTATACGGATAAATAGAAAGTCCCGGCTTGAATTAACAAGTCGGGACTTCTATTTAAATTTTAAAAAGGATTCTTATTTCAACAATTCCGTTTCTGCTTTTCGCACTTTTTCGAACGTAAACTGTGCCATTACCTGATTTTTATATGCAATGATTTCATTGTTACATAGATTGCCGATACTCCCCTGATGGGTATGATGAACGGTCTTATCCGGTTTAAAGTTACCTGCTTCAATTTCCAGTCCAACTTGTTTGTAAGCATCGCGAAATGGGACACCTAATAAAGTCAGACGATTCACTTCTTCCACGCTAAAAAGATAATCATAACGTGAGTCTTTCAGGATTTCAGTGTTTATTTCTACCTGAGCCATCATTAAAGCGGTCATTTCAAGGCAATCGGTCAGTTCTGCAAACACAGGAATGAAAACCTCTTTGATGATTTGTAAATCGCGAAAATAGCCGGAAGGAAGGTTATTGGTGATCATCATGATTTGTTGCGGTAATGATTGTATCTTATTACATTTCGCACGTGTCAGTTCAAATACATCCGGATTTTTTTTATGTGGCATGATACTCGAACCGGTTGTGAATTCATCCGGTAAATGTATAAATCCAAAATTTTGCGAAGTAAACATACACGCATCAAAAGCTAATTTAGCAACCGTGGCGGCTACACTCGCCAATGCATTTGCAACTGTACGTTCCATTTTGCCCCGTCCCATCTGTGCATATACTACGTTGTAATTCATTGTGTCAAATCCTAACAAATCTGTAGTCAATTGGCGGTCGAGAGGGAATGAGGATCCATATCCTGCAGCCGAACCAAGTGGATTCCGATTCGTGATTTTCCACGCTGATAAAAGCAGTTGTAAATCATCTGCCAGACTTTCGGCATAAGCACCGAACCAAAGTCCGAAAGATGATGGCATGGCTACTTGTAGATGAGTATATCCGGGAAGTAAGACATCTTTATAACGGTTACTCTGATCAATCAATACATCAAATAGCCCTGTGACTGATGAGGTTATCTTTTCAATTTCATTTCGTGTAAACAGTTTTAAATCGAGTAATACCTGGTCGTTGCGTGAGCGTCCACTGTGAATCTTTTTACCAATGTCACCAAGCTTTTGGGTAAGAAGCATTTCAACTTGCGAATGAACATCTTCGACACCTTTCTCAATGACAAAGTTTCCTTCGTCGGCTGTCTTGTAAATATTTTTTAATTCAATCAGTAAAATTTCCAGTTCGGTTGAATCCAGTAGGCCAACTGATTCCAGCATTCTGATATGTGCCATTGAACCAAGCACATCATATTTCGCCAGAAATACATCCATTTCACGGTCCAGACCTATGGTAAATGCTTCAATTTTAGCATTTACCTGTGTGCTTTTTTCCCAGAGTTTTGTCATATATAAGGACTTTAAAAAACTAAAGTTGCATGAAGAGTTTAAATATCGATCTTGACTTTATCTTTTAATAAGGGATCAATTGTATTTAAACTGCGATAATAGTAAAATATAAATTTCAGGTAATAACAAATGAATAGTCAACTACTCATATGATGAACAACCGAATTCAGAAACTAGTCGTATTTTGAAACGAAATGCAATAACGATCAGTTGACCGGATTGCACCTCTCTTCTTACTTTTTTGAAGTGTATTTTATTTCGAAAGGGCATTTGCCAGAATACCTGCAATGAGATTAATGCCCTCTTTAAGCTTTTTATCAACCATCATTTTGATCATAACCGGTAAATCTGCTTTTAAAGTCAACTTCATTTGAGTTACATTTTCGTCACTCTTTTTTAATTGAATCCAGACATTGATTTCTACCGGAGCATGTTCCGATTGAAGTTTGATTGTTTTAAAAGGTTCGCGTTCAATAATTTTAAAACCCATTTTTCCAAATCCTTCTGCGACAAAACTACAACTGTCAGTCTGAAATTGCAGATTTTTGATTTTATCAGTCAATGGTGTTTGATCCAGTATTACTTTTAAGTTATTCAGGTCACTTAATATACCAAAAACCACTTCTTCGTTCGAAGAAATGGTTTTAATATCGCTTTCGTATGTAGTCATATTTTTATCTTTTACAAATTGGCTATTTACAATTAACTATTCTTTATCAATACTGTCTTATCTGTATCATTAAATGATACGATTGATTCATTCCCTTATCGAAATAAATTTGATAAAATTTATTTTTTTGTATACTTTTTCGGAGTATATCTTTTTCACCTACCCGCAAAAGGGTAGAGTACAGGTCAATATAAATCGAATAATATAGTTCTCCTAACGGACTAAACTTGCAAATATTTGAAATCAGGATAGTAGTCCGGACGTCTGATTATTTTAAATCAGTTCTCCACGTCGACGGATTTTGACGCCATTCCTGTAAAGTCTCAATATCATCCACGGATATATAATTCGTAGAAAGTGCCTCTGACAGTACCGCATCATATGTACACAAAGTTGTTAGTTTTACTTTGGCTTTTTTGAATTTTTGATCAGCTACCGGAAATCCATATGTGAATATAGCAACCATGCCTAAAACTTCTGAACCATCATTCCTGATTGCTTCTACCGCCTTCAGACTACTTCCACCTGTAGAAATAAGATCTTCAATTACCACTACTTTTTGTTTCGGACGTAAATCACCTTCAATCATATTTTCCAGTCCATGATCTTTCGGAGTCGGACGTATATATACAAAAGGCAAACCAAGAACGTCAGCAACAAGTGCTGCCTGAGCTATAGCTCCGGTGGCAACTCCGGCTATTACTTCAACTTCGGGATACATTTCTAAGATCAAACGCGCAAGTTCAATCTTAATATAGCTACGAATCTGAGGGTAAGAAAGAGTTTTGCGGTTATCACAATATATTGGTGAATTCCACCCCGATGCCCATACAAAAGGGTTATTAGGTTGCAATTTTACGGCTTTAATTTTTAGTAGTTTCTCAGCTACGCTTTTTTCTAATGTTTTCATTTTGAGTTGTTATTATTATATACGAACAGTGAAAAACTTTTGAATTTAAGACAGTCTTTCAAAGTGCAAAAGTACGCAAACAATTTTAGACACGAAATATAATTAAATATATTTTAAAAATATTATTTTGTACGAAAACATGTATATTCATGCATAATAAGCGCTTTCTGGCATGAATACCTTTCATTCTTGTTTTTATTTCCTGAATTAATTTACAGGTGATAGAAATGCATCTTCTATATGGTCAATAACAAATGATTGACCATGCTGTATGACAGAAATAACGTCAAACCGGGTCTCTCCTTCCCAATCGAATTCATAAATGTAATTATGTGTTGCAGTTACAATATTGCGGATTTTTTTCAATGTGATAGCTTCTTCCGGATGTTCAAAAGTTTCTGTCGAACGTGTTTTTACTTCCACAATGATCAACCAATTGTCTTTTTCGGCGATTATATCAAGCTCCAGTTTTCCGGAATACCAATTACATTCCCGCAGAGTATAACCTTTTGCACTTAAATAATCCTGTGCTCTTTTTTCACCTAAATTGCCCAGTTCATTATGATCAGCCATGTCTATATGAATATATAAATAGAGTAAAATAACGTCAGTAGATTAAACAAAATATATAAAGAAAAAGTATTAATTACAGGTGTTTCTTTAAAAAATATTTCAAAAATACAGTTTTTTGATTTATTTCCGTTAATTCTGAAAGGATAATATTATTTTTGTACTGAATAATGATCGCATATGGCAAAAAAAATAGCAAATTTAATTTCAAAACGCAATTCTTTACGTACTCACAGGCAGATTTTCACTCTGAATGATGAAGAAAATAAAGCACTTACACGCTATATTACAAAGTACAACGTACAAAACAAATCGAAATTTATTCGGGAAACACTCATGATGACGATAATCCGTAAAATGGAAGAAGATCATCCTACTTTATTTGATTGACCTGAATAATCACTTGTAAAAGAAGTTGCATATAATGATAACTTTTTAAAGAAGTATCCGGTTTGAAATTCATCTCGATTTATCTGGGATGGAAGTTTTTTAAATGGAAATAATGAATTAAGATCAAATTATATGATCTTAGAATTGAACTTTTTTATAACGATTCAAAATAATTGATAGTTTGACGAAATGTCAGCTATTTTTCATGGTCTGTATAATAAAAATCGAAATACGGGTTATATATAAGTATTGGCCAATAAAATTAATTTTCTTTGTTTTTAAAATAAATATGACATTAATATTAATCATCCACAAATTTAAATCTATATTAATTTCCTCATTTTGCCCGAAACGAACTTCTTTATATCAATATATTCTCACATTTATCCAAAAAAACAGTTGCATATCAGTTAATTAAACTATGGAATATATTCTGATCCTATTTGCTTTATTGCTTGGTTTAATGATTGCCTGGTTTGTTGCTTCTAAAAAACACCTCCGGGTTCAGGCTGAATATGACCTGAATGAAAAAAACAGTATTGCTGCACAGGCAGATGTTGAAACACAAAAATCCGTTGCGCTTGAGACTGTTCGTCTCAAAACAGAAGAACTACATCGGTTACAATCCGATTTTTCTCAACAATTAGAAATTGCGAACAGTCGTGGCATGGAAATTGCCACTTTAAGAACGGTTAATATTAATTTGGCTGAAAAACTTGACAACCAGAAAACTGAAATTGAAAACCTCCAGAAACGCTTGACAACTGAATTTGAAAATATAGCTACAAAGATATTGAAAGAAAGGTCTGACGAATTTTCAGTATCTAATCATAAAAACCTCAGTGAAATCCTTAATCCATTGAAAGAACGAATTCAGTTGTTTGAGAAGAAAGTGGACGAAACTTACGACAAAGAGTTACGTGACAAAATTAGCTTACGCGAAGAAGTCCGTAAATTAACCGAACTGAATACCCGGGTCAGTGAAGAAGCCAATAATCTGACAAAAGCCTTGAAAGGTGATGTAAAAAAACAGGGTAACTGGGGAGAAGTTGTTCTTGAACGCGTATTGGAAAGATCAGGATTGACCAAAGGACAGGAATATGAACGGGAGGTGGTAATCGAAGGAGCTGATCATTCCGTCCAGCGGCCTGACGTGATTCTTTATTTACCCGACAACAAGCACATTGTTATTGATTCAAAAGTATCGTTAGTGGCATACGAACGATTAATGTCTGCCGATACAGAAGACCATAGAATTGCTTATTTAAAAGATCATATTAATTCGTTGAGAAATCATGTGAAATTATTGGGCGAGAAAAATTATCAAAATGCACAAAATATCAATACTCCCGATTTTGTACTCATGTTTTTACCGATAGAAGCTTCATTTTCAGTTGCTGTACAGGGTGACAGTGAAATATTCGGGTATGCCTGGGAACGAAAAATCGTTATTGTAAGCCCGACAACCCTATTGGCTACTGTGAGAACAATTTCTTCGATCTGGAAACAAGAGAATCAAACCCGGAATGCTCAGGAGATTGCCCGGTTAAGTGGTGCATTATACGATAAATTTATAGGTTTTGCCGAAGATATGAGTCGGATTAAAGTCAATATTGATAGAACTTCGACTGCTTATGATGATGCCATGAGAAAAATGAAAGATGGTACAGGAAATATCATCCGAACTGCCGAAAAAATAAAGGAACTGGGTGCTAAAACCGGAAATAAATCTCTTCCAACAGGTTTTGAAAACGGTTGACTCTTAATAGTCAGCTTTGCATTGCGATTTTGTAACGATAGAATTAACTAAAATATTCAACAATGAAGTTTAAAGTACTAATTACGGTTGCTTTTTTTCTTTCTGTTTTTAAAGTTCTTGCCACACAACCCACACATCAACTCGAATATGATAACTCTCCCCAATTTGAAACCCTAAATTCTGACAGCTTGTTGCATGGGATTTTTAAAGATTCTATTTCTACTCCAAAGACTCCGAATCTTTCGAATGTTTCGAATAAAATCAGTACCAAGTCTCCGGATAACAGTATTATTCATAAACCGGAAGCGATTAAAATTGTTGAACCGCAAATTAAGGCATCTGATACAATTGCAACTTATATAATTCCTGAAAAACTCAGAAAAATACATGTAGACTCGCTTCTTTTCTTAGCGAATCCGTTTTTTATCGAATTGGTATATACTGGTTTGCCTTTCGATTTTAAATGGAAAATCCAACCCGATTATCAATCCCTCTATTATGGGAGACTTGCCACAACCTTGTCTGACTTCTTTAAAAGACCGGTCAATGATCAAAGTGCTGAAAGTTCTGTCGCCCGTCTACGTCAATATGCACGCGAACAGATTATTCGCAACGCCGCTGATCTCTATGTTACTACTTTTGACGAATTGCCCGATCCCGAAGTATATACGAGTCACTTAATTAAGGGTAAGTCATTTAAAAATATGCGATTAGATTTAGATGATTCGGCTATACGACATAGACGGATAAATGTCCGACGCGAACAGATGGGTCCCTGGATACACAAAGCGACAGCATTGGCTCAATTCTCGCAAAATTACGTTTCTCCAAACTGGTATCAGGGCGGTAATAGTAATATCGCTATCCTGGGCATTATAACAGGTCAATTAAACTATGATAATAAAAAGTCTGTTCAATGGGAAAACTGGGGAGAATGGCACATGGGCTTTAACTCGGTCGCGGGTGACAAACTCCACAGCCTGAGTACCAACGATGATGTTTTTAAGCTGAATAGCAAGTTGGGTATTAAGGCCGGAGGTAATTTCTTTTACAGTACGTTGGTGGATTTCTCAACTCAGTTCTTTAATAGTTATGATGGGATTAATTCGAATGTTATGAAAACTTCTTTTCTCACTCCCGTAAGGCTGAATGTTGGAGTTGGACTGGATTACAAATACAAAAAAATATTTTCACTCATGATTGCACCGGTCTCATATAAATATATTTATGTCAATGACAGCAAAAACGTTGATCCAAACCTCTTTGGAATTAAAACGGGCGATCGTGTATTAAGTGAAATAGGTAGTTCGTTTAATGCAATATTCTGTCTCCCTGTTTCTCATGAAATTCAACTGGACTCTAAACTGAATTTTTATTCCAACTATCAATCAGTTGTAGTCGATTATGAACTGGTTTGTAATATGATCATAAACCGTTTTATGTCAACCCGTATTTCGATAAATTCACGTTACGATACGTCTGTAATTTCTCTTACCGGCGAACCGAGTAAAGTTCAGTTTAAACAATTGTTAAGCGTAGGATTTTCTCATAAATTCAACTAAATATTTTTTTCTCCTTCAAACAGTACATTCCAACTATCGAAACTGATAACTTCGTGTTCTCCATAGTGCATCAAATTGGTTCGTATTTTATGAATAGGGAGAGTCTCGTTTAATTTTGTTTTTGAATAGAATTTATCTGCATAACAAATAAGTTGTTCTTCAATGCTTAGAGGCAATAAATCACGATGGGGCAGTGGCAGTTTATTTTTCAATATCATATCAAGGCTTATACCTACACCGGTATGTCTTTCACAAACTAATGCATGTTTGTACAACCCTTCTTCCCTTAATATATTTGCACCCAAATAACCATGTTCGATATATTTATTAGTACCATAACAAAATATTCGGGGTGCATCACACTTAAAGATCCCGATGTCATGTAACATGGCCGCTTCAGCAATAAATTGCTTGTCAAGGTTCATTTCGGGATGATTACGGGCTATCTCCAGTGCCCTGTCTTTTACCTGTTCGCTGTGATTCACTAAAAGATGATAGAGTTCACTTCCTTTTATGTAGTATTTCTCAATAATTGCAAGCGGATCAACTTTTAATTCTTTGTTCATAATGCACCATTCATTGGGATGAAATATTTAAAATAAGTTCTAACTTTGCAGTAGAATTCTTGAATATGTAAAAATACAACTTTTCATTCAGATTGATGGTTATGCCATCAAAATAACTTTAAAGAGTTTTAATATTTTAAAATAATGCAGATTTTAGATAATACAACCGATTGTACATGGCCCGGGAAAGATCGACTGATGCTCTCCTATCACAATGAAGAATGGGGTGTCCCGCTTCATGATGACAGAAAACTATTCGAATTTATGGTATTGGATGCCTTTCAGGCTGGATTAAGCTGGAAAATTGTGCTTTATAAAAGGGATAATTTCCGACGTGCATTTGACAATTTCGATGCTAATAAAATTGCATTGTATGATGAAGACAGAATTCAACTGCTGATGCAGGATACTGCCATCGTACGCAATCAGGCTAAAATACGGGCAACTGTTGCAAATGCGAAGGCTTTTCTTCTTATCCAGTCCGAGTACGGTTCGTTCGATTCTTATATCTGGAAATTTACCAATGGAATGACAATAATGAATCATCCTGTGACATCTGCCGACATTCCTGCTAAATCGGCTGAGTCGGATGCTATGAGTAAAGATCTGCTTTCCCGTGGGTTTAAATTCGTCGGATCAACCATTTGTTATGCCTTTATGCAGGCTGCAGGTATGGTAAACGATCATTTTGAGGAATGCCGGTATAAATACAATAATGGAATAATAGCATGATGAGATAATGAGTTGGTTTATTTTAAGGATGGTGTCAGACTTCATTCTGTTTCTTATATCACCTGAATTATACAGATCAACATAAGTTCGATTAAAAAAATTATTTGTCACCCTGTTACGCAGAATCCATCTTATTAAGTCATTGTAAATATGTATTGATCTATTTATTAATCTACAATAGCTCAGATTTCGTGCCTTGGTAATTATTAATTATTAATTGTTCATTATTAATTACTTAAATATCTATATTTTATCTTTTACCATACCAGATGTTAGTTACTCCTAAATATGTTGATGTCATTTTACCATTGCCTTTGGGCAATACTTTTACCTATTCCGTACCTGAAGAGTGGGCTCATTTGGCACGTATTGGAATGCGGGTAGTGGTACAATTCGGTAAAAAAAAGATGTATACCGGAGTGATTCATTTGGTGCATTCTGTCCCTCCCACGGTTTATACAGCGAAAGACATTATCTGCCTGCTGGATAATGAACCGATATTACGTCGCCCCCAAATGAAATTCTGGGAATGGATATCATCCTATTATCAGGCTTTTCTTGGAGATGTTTATCAGGCTGCCGTACCTGCCGGATTGAAACTTCAAAGTGAAACACAGGTATGCATTAATCCCGATTTTGAAGCTGAAACACAGCTCTCCGAACGCGAAGGAAAATTGCTGGATGCTTTGTCCGATGGAAAACCAATCTTTGTATCGGAATTAAACAAAATTACCGAAATCAGGGATGTCATGCCTACGCTAAAGCAATTGCTGGAGAAAGGAGCCGTGGAAATCAGTGAAGAACTGACTGAAAAATACAGGGCAAAAACCGATACTTTTGTGAGGTTGACTGCCGAAGCTAAATCAGAAGATAAGTTACGGGCTGTCTTTGATGAACTGGGTCGTGCCAGGAAGCAACTGGAAGTATTGATGATGTATATCGATTTGTCCAAATGTCTTCTGCCTTCGAAACAACGGGATGTTACAAAAAAAGAGTTACTCGAACGTACCGGTGCCTCGGCTGCTGTTCTTGCCGGGCTTGTCGAACGGGGTGTCCTGGAAACTTACCTGAAAGAAATAGGACGGTTGGATATTACAGATATTCAAACCTCCGAACAATATACCCTGAATATAAACCAACAAAAAGCGTATTTCGAAATAGAGAAGCAGTTTATTGAAAAACAGGTGGTATTGTTGCATGGTGTTACCTCCAGTGGCAAAACCGAGATCTATATTCAGATGATCAACAAGGTCCTGGCCGAAGGGAAACAAGTGCTCTACCTGGTACCTGAAATTGCACTTACCACCCAACTGACTTCCCGTCTTAAACGCGTCTTTGGAAAACGATTGGGAGTCTATCATTCTAAATTCTCAGATGCCGAACGTGTTGAAATATGGAACAATGTGCTGAATGACAAAACCTATGATGTGATTATCGGGGTTCGTTCGTCTGTTTTCTTGCCCTTTCGTCAGCTGGGGTTGGTGATTGTGGATGAGGAACATGAATCGAGTTATAAACAGTACGACCCGGCTCCCCGCTATCATGCCCGCAATGCGGCTATTATGCTCGCGTCCATGCATGGTGCTAAAACCCTGCTTGGTACTGCAACACCGGCGATAGAAACGTACCATAATGCATTAACCGGAAAATATGGACTTGTTGAACTGAATCAGCGCCACGAAGAAATGGCTATGCCTGTAATCCTGGTGGTCGATACGAAGGAAGCTTACCGCAAAAAACAAATGGAAAGTCTTTTCACACCCTTGTTAATCGAGAAAATAGGTGCTGCCCTGCAAAATCACGAACAGGTCATTCTGTTTCAAAACAGACGTGGATATGCTCCTTATATTGAATGTAAAGCATGTGCCTTTGTGCCGCATTGTAAGAACTGCGATGTGAGTCTTACCGTTCATAAGATATTCAATACCCTGACTTGTCATTATTGCGGGTATACCGAACCCATCCCGACTATCTGTCCTAAATGCGGAACGCCGGGAAGTCTGTCCACAAAAGGATTCGGCACTGAAAAAATTGAAGATGAAATAAAACTTATTTTCCCTGATGCCCGTGTCTCACGAATGGACCTGGATACAACCCGTTCTAAAAAATCATACGACAAAATAATCTCAGACTTTGAACAGCTGAAAGTAGATATTCTTATCGGTACTCAGATGGTTTCAAAAGGATTGGATTTTGAACGCGTAAGCCTTGTCGGGATTCTCAATGCCGATAACATGCTAAACTTTCCCGATTTCAGAGCGCATGAACGTGCTTATCAACTCATGGCTCAGGTAAGTGGGAGGGCCGGACGTAAGAATAAACGGGGTACAGTGATCCTGCAAACGTCTTCTCCCGAACATGCCATAATTGGTCAGGTCATTCGGAATGATTACAAAGCTATGTACGAAACACAGTGTGAAGAACGGAAACTCTTTAAATATCCTCCTTTTTACCGGATTATTCAAATTATAGTGAGGCATCGTGATCCGAATGTGGTGAATCAGGCTGCTAACAGGCTGGCTGTCGATCTTAGAGCTGTTTTTGGTGCCCGTGTAATGGGACCGAATACACCGGCTGTGTCACGTGTTCAGAATATGTATATCAAACACATTCTACTTAAAATTGAAAATGAAGCTTCCCCCGAAAAGGCTAAAGAAATCCTTCGTCACATCACAAATCAGGTGGTTGCCGATTCTAAATTCAAATCCTTGTGGATAAATTTAGATGTGGATCCAATGTAATCAGATTTTATTCAGTCTATTAGCTGTGAGAGTTGAATGTAAATAATTCAACTTTGCAAAAATAAAAACCCAATTACAATTTAAAGGACATTAAATAGCAAATTGTAAATTTCTGAATTGTAAATTCTTCAGGCCTTTTGGTCAGGCTTTTATTTTAGTAAGTAATTCCACATATAAACCATCTTTCACCCATTTAATGTCCGGTTCATTCCGCATAATCTTCTCATAGGTAAGTTTTGCATCTTCCAGGTTATCGGTTTTCTCATAGACACTGGCAATCATGGTGAGTAAATTTAAATACACCCAGTTTTGATAGGTCTCTTTATTCTTCTCCATCAATTTCACGCCTTTCAGAAAATAAGTCAGGGCTTCTTTTTTGTCTCCTCCAAATAATCGGGGCGAATAATACAGTAAATTTCCTTTATCAATTATGGCTTGAACATTCTGAGGATCCAGCAGCATCGCTTTATTGATGCTGTTTTTACTTTCTGAACCCAAAAAGATCGCTTTGCATTTATCTATTCCGATCTTAAATCCAACAAATGAACCTTTGAAAGAATAGGCTGTGGCATTTTTAGGTGAAACACTGAGTACCTGATTGATTAACTTTTCACCTTTCGGAATCAGTTTCTCAGCAGGTGAAAATTTCTTTTGTCCGATCAACCAGCCAATATATCCATAGTAGTAGTTGATGAGTTCCAGTTTCTGGTCAACTGTATTGGTGGCGTTTGTTGCTTCAATCGTTCGAATAACTTTTTCCCATTTTGCCATGTCGTGGGTGATAAAGGCCGCATAAATGGTTCTTTTATAAGTCGTTTCTGAATAGGTAGCTGTTGCTAAGGTCAGCAGAATAAGTGTGGTAAATAATTTAGGAAGTATAAAATTAGTCCATTTTATAACTCGTTTATTCTGTATCATATTTAAGGGGATGAAATCTGTAAAAAAAGATAAGACGTAATTTATTTTATTGAAATAAAATCTTTATAAGTGTTCAGATTAAATTGTTATTTCACCATTCAGTCCGGGAGATAAAACCAGTTCGAATTATAGAACTCAAAAGTACATTTTTTATTACAGACAACCAAAATAATACATTACTATTAACACTCTGCTAATTAACATAATACTATCTGATATTTACAATAAAATATCTATAGAAACGATTCTACAGGGATATAATTATCCGGAAATGTTGAAATGATTATAACATTAACCAGATTGGATAATTCTTGCAGTATTACGTTCGTATTCATTACACAGAACTATAATATTAAGGTGATCGAAAGATTTCATCCTTCAAAATCCATTAAAACAAAGTTTATTTAATCCGTTTGTGTAAATAGTAGCAGTTTTAATATCGATTTTAAATACTCCATTACAGGTTTTTGAACCCATTATTACAGTATGGTAGTAATATCTCCGGTTGAATTTACTTCTCCACCTCCATTATCAGGGTCCGGGTAAAAATGTTTGTCGGAAATATGCAGATTGATTTACTGTAACGACATCCCCACGTGAAGAACCTCAAAACCGACTTAACCCTCAAAACCGACTTAACCCTCA
>Ga0302288_1000245_pt1 | contig 48428 bp, 32 predicted proteins | sample III_Fen_N1_1_FD_194549 | JGI IMG/M metagenome (GOLD analysis project Ga0302288, IMG submission 194549) | Peat permafrost microbial communities from Stordalen Mire near Abisko, Sweden - III_Fen_N1_1 | ecosystem: Environmental > Terrestrial > Soil > Wetlands > Permafrost | place: Sweden: Abisko...
GATACATTTAATGGTCCAATAACCGAATCTAAAGTATTATTTACACCTTCAACTACTTTACGGAAATCACCTTGATGTTTCGTTGCATCGGCACGTGTTGCTAATTTACCTTCAACAGCAGCTTGAGCAAGAATTACAGCATCGGAAACCAATAGATTTACAGCATCAATACATTGATTTAAGTTTGTTTTTATCTCGTTGAAATCGCCATTATAGTTATCGGTAATTTTTGCTGGAATATCGCCTTTCGAAATTCTATCAACATATTCGGCAGATACATTTAATGGTCCAATAACTGCATCTAACGTTTCGTTTACACCAGTTACAATTTCACGGAATTCGAAGTTTATTTTTTCTGGATCGCCTCGTGTTGCAAGTTTTCCTTCAACGGCAGCTTTCGAAAGCATTTTTGCTTGATCGATTACGGATTTTACTATTGATTGTATATTTCCCGAAATTACTAAACCAAGGATGATTGCGACTATTACACCAATCAGAATAAAGATTATCATCATCATACTTGCGGTATTTGCAATTTTTGTATTTTCAGCCGATATTTCTTCACCAACTTTTAATTTTAAACTAACAACAACATCCATTGCAGCTTGTGTTCTTTGGTTGTATTTATACCATTCGCCTTTCATTAATGCTTTTGCACCTTCAATATTATTAGATTCAAGAAGTCCCATAAATTTTGGTAAAATATCTACATATTCTTTTTTTGCTTCTTTTAATTCAGCAAAAGATTTTTTACCAGCTTCTGTTATCAATGTAGATTCGTATATAATCATTAATGAATCGAATTTTATACTTAGTTCTAAAAATCTATCATGTTTTTTATTCCTATCTTCAACTGTTTCAGCTAACATTACATCTCTACCATTTACTCGCATTCTTTGAAAAAGTGTTGCTAATTCTTGAACTTGTCCAAGTGGAATAACAACACTAGTATACATTTTCTCATCAGCGTTAGCAATAGACTTGATTTCCGAAATACCTACTATTCCAATAATTGCTGCGATAAGTGCTACGGAAATAAATCCGATAAGCAACTTGATTCTCATTTTCATACTTTTAAACATAACTTTATGGTTTTAGGGTTCATAATAAGAGGCTTCTCTTTAAATCCCTCTCCAAAAGAGAAAGACTTTACGAGTTGCGAAATTGTTTTCTTTTTTCTAATAACTAATATCTAATATCTAATATCTAACAACTACTACATCACTGCAGCTGTTTCTGCAACTTCCATTAATTCATCGACCGAGAACACTTTATCCATATCGAGAATCATAATAAATTGCTCTTCGCTAGCTTTGTACATTCCGACTATAAACTCTGAATGATATTTTGATCCGATGTTAGGAGCTGGTAATATTTCCTTGGGTTCTATTTCAAGTACTTCTTGTACTGCATCGACTAAACCTCCAACTTGCAAACTTTCGTCTCCAATTGTAATATCGAGAACCAAAATACAAGTGTTTGCAGTAAATTCAGTTTCGGTTAGTCCAAACTTTATTCGAGTATCTACTAATGGTAAAACGGTTCCACGTAAGTTAATCACTCCTTTCATATAAGCAGGTGCTTTGGGAACTTTTGTAATTTTTGTCATTTCCAAAATGTTTAAAACCTTGCTAACGTTTGCAGCAAAAGTTTCTTCCCCCAATTTGAAAGACAGATACGATGTTAATGTACTTAATTCACTCATAACTCCTCCTTTTTATAGTGCTATTGGTATTTCTTCATTGAAATATAAACCGCCTGTCAACACTTTATGCATCGCAGGTATTATATCGTCGAAAAATTTAGTTTTATATACACAACCTTTAAATCCAAGTTCAACAAGTTGACTTAAATAAATAGAATCGGTATACATTGTAACGGCAATCATTTTTACTTGTGGATATTGAATAGACATTCGTTGTGCCGATTGAAAACCATTTACTCTTGGCATTTGTAAATCCATTAGTATAATATCGGCTTGTGCTATGTTTGGTAATTGTAAAAATGTTTCCCCATTATTAGCCTCGGCAATCACTTCGCAATCTAACTCGTTATGCAAAAACTCTTTCATAACCTTGCGATACATTTCGCTGTCGTCGACAACGATTAGCTTTAATTTTCTGTTATGTAATTCTTTGGTTTCCATAATTCAAATGTAGAATATAATGCATGAAAAATGGCTATACTTTTAGGCTGATTTACCCCCTACAAAAGGACTATTTTATGAGTGATACTAAAGGGGGGGGCAAAGTAATTTTTAATCAAAATATGATTGAAAGGGGGTGGTCTCCTACCAGGGGGGGGGTACTAGAGGAGTACCCCCCCCTACCTAAAGTATAGGCTCGCCATCATTTTTACATGGCGAGCCTATACTTTTTGTTCGTCGTCCTTCCTACAGATAAGCGAACCATGTAAATCAATAGGTTCGCGATCTTTTTTACATCGTCGACGAACATTTTTACATTGTTATCCTTCATTTTCACATCGTCAACCTTCATTTTCTATTCGTTGACTATGTAATTTAATTGATAAATATTTATTTAAGTACTAAGAATAAAAAAATGTCGTATTTTCAAATACCCCTAAATCCCAATGTCATTAAGTTAAGCCCTTCGGGCTTGAATTTGAATAACCATGGATTTCATCCATGGTATATAATATCGTCGGATATTGAACCCCAATCGGGGTTCAACGTGATTTAGTCTTATCGTACCACCGGTGAAACCGGTGGTTATTCATATTAAAATCCCTTCGGGATTTATAAAAAAAACCTTAACTAAATGACATTGCCCTAAATCCCGTTAATTCCATACGAAAAACTCATAATTTGAAATTAATAAAATTGTAAATTCGCAGAATAAAATTTCTTTTCTAAATCTAAAAAAATGAACCAATTAAAATCATCAATTCTAACCACATTTCTAATTATAGTTAGTTGTAGTTTAAGTTTTTCTCAAACAATTATCGAAGCCGATAATTCAGCAATTATTTACTCTGGTAGAATAGATTTTACCAATCCGAAAGCACCTGAATTTGGTTATTCGGGAGTTAAAATTCGAACAAAATTCGAGGGTACATCGCTTAAAGCAAAAATTACAAGTCCCGAAATGGTTAATTATTTCTATGTTTTAATCGATAGTATTTTACAACCAAAGGTTTTAGTTTCGACTACTACAACGCAGATTGATATTGCAAAAAATTTAAAAGACACAATTCATTCGCTCGAATTAATAAAAATTACAGAAAGCGGACAAGGTAAATGTGCATTTCAAGGATTAATTCTCGATGCTGGCAAAAATATCGTTGGAGGAATTGTTCCAGAAAATAGAAAAATACACTTTATTGGTAATTCTATTACTTGTGGATATGGAATTGAGGTATTAGACCGAAATCTACCTTTCAATCCAGCAACCGAGAATTTCTATGATGGTTATGCAGCTATAACTGCTCGTAGTTTACAAGCCGATTATAATATTGTATCGCGCTCTGGTATTGGCTTATACCGCAATTACGGTGATGTTTCTACTGGATCCGCATTAAACATGTATGCCATTTACGACCGTATTTTTTATGACAAAACAACTCCTAAATGGAACTTTTCTCAATATCATCCTGATGTTGTTTGTATAAATTTGGGCACAAACGATTTTAGTACAAATTTGGGTGACGTTACATTATTTACAAACCAATATAACAAGTTTGTCGATACACTACGTTTAAAATATCCTAATGCTAAACTAGTTCTCTTAATGGGACCTATGATTACAAATATTTCGACGGTGAAAGAAATTTTACAATTGGTTGTAAAAACGCATGTTGATGCAGGAGATAATAATATTTCGATGTTTGAGATGTCGGCACAAGGATCTTTAGGTTATGGTGCTGATTGGCATCCATCGAGAGCTCAAGCTCGTAAAAATGCTGGAGAATTAATTGAATATTTAAGTGGTTTAACAGGCTGGTCTTCTGCACCAATTTTACAATCGGCAACAACAACGAATAGTGGTACTTCGATTGATTTGGTTTTTAACGACACTATTTCTTTTTCATCAAAAATTGCTACAGATATACATTTTTATGCAGATAGTATTAGCCAAACCATTGATAGTATTAAAGCTATTAATGGACAACCAAAATCAATACGTTTATATCTTAAATCAAGATTAAAACAAACTCAAAAACTTTGGTTGCAATATCATGGAAATTCTATCGAAAACAACAAAAACAGTAAGCTTCAAGGTTTCGATAATTTATTAGTTACAAATTCTGTTGTTGACATTAAGATTACTGATGCTTTAATTGAAAAGAATAAAATATGGATTCAATTAAATCGTGCAGTAACAAATGTAAATTGTAATTATTTTACCATTAAAAGTTCAACTCAATCGTTACTTACAATAGATTCGACGAAGATAAGTGGAAATACTATATCCTTTTTCACATCGATAGATATTCCTTTAAAAGATAGTATTTACTTATCGTACAATGGAACTTGTATTGTTGCTCTCGATAATGCTCCTATGTACCCTTTTACAAACTTTAAAATTAAGAGTAATACAACATTTGTTTCTGAAAATTCACCAGCAACATCATTAATAAGCATATACCCAAATCCAATAGCTAATAACGATGTAACGTTAAATATAAATTCTAATCTTACAAACTGCCTTGAACTTATTGTTTACACATTCAATGGAAAAGCTTGTTTTACAGATAAAATATGCAATAACAAATACTCGATTCCTAATAATACATTTACAAATAGAAATAGCAGCTATATAGTAACAGTTTCTGGTCAATTAGAAGGTAAACACATAAAAGAATCGTTTACCATTTTAAAATAATTTTTACAAAAACCTACTCCATTTTCAAAACATAGGGCAACTTCATTTGTAAACCATGTTGCTTGTTTAGCTGTTTAAATGCTTCGAAATAGCTTTTATAATCACCAAAATATTCGTCAATTTTATCTTCTTGCACTTTCGATTTTAATCCATGCATTATTGCATCGATAGCTGTTTCTTCTTTTGGATAATAGGCAACATCATACGAATTTCCTAATTTTCCTTTTTCTGAAGCCACTTTAATTGCTTCGATTAATCCACCACGTTTATCGATTAAGCCTAAACGTAATGCATCGTTTCCACTCCAAATTCGACCCTGTGCTATACTATCGACAAACGTTATCGATAATTTACGACCTTTCGAAACATGTTCAATAAACTTTTGGTAGGTCAAATCAACCTCTCTACGAATAACGGCTTCTTCAAACGGAGTTAATCCTCGAGTTACGGTACCAATATCAGAGTATTTGTTTGTTTTAACAATATCGGTCGAAAGTCCAACATTTTCCAATAATTTACTTGCATCGAATAATAAGCCATAAACGCCAATACTTCCAGTCAATGTTAATGGATTAGCAAGCAGTTCTGCACCAGGACACGCAACATAATAACCTCCCGATGCACAATAATCGCCCATTGAAATAACAACAGGTTTTTCGCGTGCAGTTAATGTAACTTCGCGCCAAATAGACTCGGATGCTAACGACGATCCACCTCCAGTATTTAATCTAAATACAATGGCTTTAACTGAAGAATCGTTTCGTAAATCACGAAATAAGCGTGAATATTTTTCGGAACCAATGTTATTATCATCACCATTTCCAGGCATAATATCGCCTTGGGCAATTACAACCGCAATCTTAGTTGGAGATGTTAAAGCTTCTTCTTTATCTTTTACATGCGATTCAATATAATCGGCAAGTTGAACAGATGGAACTTTATCTTTTTTTGAAATATGTAAAGAGTCTTTGATTTGTGCAATTATTTGATCGTAATACTTTAAACTATCTAACAACTTATATTTAAATGCTAAATCGCCATTTCGAACTAATAAACTATCAGCCATCATATTTAATTCAGCAGTCTTAATATTTCTCGATTCACTTATTTCTAACAAAACATGTTTCCACACAGCATCGACAAATACTTGATGTTGTTCACGATTTTCGTCGCTCATTTTATCGTTTGCAAACATTTCGATTGCTCCCTTATATTTTCCGTGACGAATTGGTTCTGGCTTTATTCCTAATTTTTCGAAAGTATTTTTAAGGAAAATAAGTTGCGATGAAATTCCTCTAAATTCAAGAATTCCTTCGGGATTCATATATATTTTATTGGCAACCGAACATAAATAATATGCCGACTGTGCATAATAGTCGTTATAAGCAATAACAAATTTACCCGATTTTTTAAAATCGATTATTGCATCTCTAATTTCTTCTACAGTTTCGTAACTTGCTTGTATATAGCCTACATTCAATAAAATGCATCGAATTTTACTATCGTATTTTGCATTATGAATATTATCAAGAATATCGTTCAAACCTAATGTTTGATCGGCAGACATCGATAAAAAACTAAAATTCTTAAATGGATTGCTAGGTGCTTTTTCTAAAATTGGTTGATCGAGTTTAATAACCAAAACAGAGTTTTCCTTTATATCACTCGACTTATCGCCCGACATTGCAATAGCAACGATAGATACTATTACAATTCCTAAAACAACAAAAAACATAAGTAATCCAACGAATGTTCCAGTTACGACAGCAAGTGTATATTTTAAAAATTTAACCATGACTTTTATTTGTTAGTTGTAAATTAATAGTTCGGAATTTGTTTGATTTTTCTACTCAAAAATAATCGTTTTATTATTATAAACGAGTGTTTGTCGTTGAATATGTGCCCAAACTGCTTTTGCGAGAACTAGTTTCTCAAGATCCAAACCTTTACGCATCATATTTTCAACAGTATCTTTATGACTTACAGGAGCAACTCCTTGTGCAATGATTGGACCTGCATCTAAATCGGCAGTTACATAATGGCTCGTAGCACCAATAAGTTTCACTCCACGTTCGTATGCCGAATGGTAAGGTTTTGCTCCAGGAAATGCAGGTAAAAACGAATGATGAATATTGATAATTTTATTAGGAAACTGTTGAATCATATCGTCCGAAATTACTTGCATATATCGAGCAAGAACAATAAGATTAACATTATGCTTTTTTAAAAGTTCTATCTCCTTTTGCTCTTGTTCTTTTTTGTTTTCTTTCGTTATTGGAAAATGGAAAAATGGTAATCCAAATTCATCTGCAACCGTTTTTAACGATTCGTGATTACTTATAATCATAGGAATTTCAACATCCCACTCTCCCGAACGTTGACGAGAAAGCATATCGTAAACACAATGCGAAAGATTCGAAATAAATATTGCCATTCTAACTTTTTGATCATTAAAATACAATTGCCAATTCATTTGAAAACGTTCTCCTATCAATGTACTAAAGTAATCGCCAATTTTTTCACGTGGAATAACAAATTCATCTAAGTCCCATTTTGCACGCATAAAAAACACTTCTTCGTTGTGATCGACATGTTGATCGAGATCAATTATATTTCCGTTATTTTTATGAATAAATTCGGTTACCGTTGCAACAATTCCTTTTTGATCGGGACAGTATATTAAAAGCGTTGCGTTGTTTTGTTTCTTTGTTATCATTTTGTTTTGTATTAAAACATCCAAGTGTTTTAAACCTTAGATGTTAAAGTAAATTCTATGTTATAATTCGTTCGCCAATTCGTCAGTCATTTCTAATGCATGAAAGACTTTCGTTACATCTTCGTCGTCTTCTAAAGCATCAATAAATTTCATTACTTTCAATGAATCTTCTAACGAAAGTGTTTTGTATTCATTTGGTATTCTTTGCAAATCGGCATTTTCAATTTCAATTTTTAAGTCTTCTAAAGCTTTTTGTACATTGCCAAAATCTTCGAATGGACAGGTCACAATTATCGTATCCTCTTCATAAGCAATATCTTCAATTCCAGCATCAATCAATGCCATTTCAAAATCATCATTGCTTAATTTTACTTTCGATTTTAAAATAGCAAAAACACCTTTTCGTTGATATACAAAACTTAGCGAACCTATTGTTCCAACTGTTCCACCATGTTTCGAAAATACAAGACGAACATTCTTAATCGAACGATTTGTATTATTAGTTAAACATTCAATAAAAACGGGGATTCCACATGGTCCATATCCTTCGAAAGTATATTCCTCGAGCGATTCACCACCTTGAGCCTTATCGATAGCGCGTTGAATATTTTCTTTGGGCATATTTACACCTTTAGCAATTTGAATTGCAATACGTAAACGTGCATTAGCATCAACATCGCCACAACCGCCAACTTTAACGGCAACCATAATTTCTTTAACTGCTCGGGTAAACATTTTAGAACGACGAGCATCGAGCGATCCTTTTTTCCTTTTAATTGTTGACCATTTACTGTGTCCAGACATATTTTTAAATCTTTAATCTGTAATTTGTTTAAAATTCTAATAAATCAGAATTCATAAAACAAAAGTACTTTTTTTCTTTCTGTTTTCACTATGTTTGTAAATCAAGATATATCAAATCTTACAAATGGTAAAAATAGGTCTACTTTCAGATACTCACGGACATATCGACAATAGAATGTTAAAGATTCTATCGGAATGCGATGAAATATGGCATGCAGGAGATATTGGTTCGTTGGTGGTACTCGAAAAACTAGAAGAAATTAAACCAGTTAGAGCTGTTTATGGAAATATAGATGGACACGAGATGCGTCGATCGATTCCAAGTAAACAACGTTTCACAATCGAAGGACTCGATGTTTTTATGACACATATTGGAGGTTATCCTACGAAATACGAAAACGAAATAAAATCTATTTTAAAAGACAATCCACCAAAACTTTTTATCTGCGGACATTCACATATTTTACGTGTTATGAACGATTCTGCGTTAGATATGCTTTACATGAATCCGGGAGCTGCAGGAAAATATGGCTTTCACCAAAAAAGAACAATGTTACTCTTTGATATCGAAGAAAGTACTTGCAAAAATCTTCGAGTAATTGAGTGGGAAAAATAAAAAAAAATAAATATTGCAGAATAATTAAATGTATGCTAAAATATGAAAAATAGAATCAAAATAGATATCGAAGAATTATTTACCAAAATAGATGTATTACCACCTTATTTTGCATTAAAAAACCTAGAAATTGATACTGAAAATATCGTGTATGCTTCTATTCCCAAAGAACAAAATATGGGGTCCGAAATAGGAATTATTAGTGGTGCCGAAGTTGGAAGACATCTTGCGATTTTAGGATCGTGTGCAGTTGCTTCTATAAATGAAAGTGAAGGAAAACATTATTATTTGGCTTATGAAGCAACAATCAAAATGATAAATGATGAACCCTACTTAGCTAAATTGGAAAACGAACAGATTCCATATCTTTTAGGCAAAGCAAAAGCCGAAATTTTATCTAAAAAAAGAGCAAAAGCTGAATGTTCAATTCTAAATGAAGATGGTGATATATTATATACATTGGATGTTAATTATAAAATTGTACCAGAAAACATGTTTTTAAGAATTAATGCTCAATATATTTATACCAAGAAATTAGTTAAAACAAATCCTTATTTAAAACCTTTAGAAATTTTTAACCAAAGATTTGAAAATACATTATTTAAAACAACTATTGGTAGCGTAAATCCGCAATGGTGTTTAGGTCATTTCCTTAAAGTCCCAGTATTGCCTGTAGCTCATTTAATGTATTGTATTACCGAATGTATCAATCAACACCTCCAAGTAGTTATTTTCAAGAAAGCAATAAAATTTCAACTTATAACATCTACAATATGGGCTGAGAATATTGCCTTTTCTGGTGAAATTATTGATTTTGAATCTCAGTTTATAGAATCGAATAATTATAATTATCATTTTATTTGCAATGCATTTGCTTCAACAAATAAAAATATTGGAAAAATTGATGCATGGATTCGAGTAATTGAATAAATAAGAAATATTTTTTCTTGATTTAAAATTGAATATAATATCGTTTAAATTTAACTAAAACGTAAGCTCAGCTTATATTACGTTAATATATTCTAAAATAGAATAACTTTCCTCACAATTAGTACGTATCAAATGTTTTTTAAACGTATGCTATATTCTTTGTGAAAAATTATTACATATTTCTTTTTTTCTCTCTTTTACTTCATTTTCGGAGTAACGCTGTTCCATATACAGTAAAGAAAGATATAGTATCGTATTCAATACCTATAGACCAATATGTGTATTTTATTGAAGATAAAAAAGGAACAATTACAATAGATTCTCTGCTCCAAAACACAACAAAGTATTATTTTAAACAATCAAAAAAGAAATGTCTAAATTTTGGATTCTCGAATAGTACAATTTGGTTGAAGATTACTATTGATAACTTGACAACACTGAATAAAGATTTTTTATTTTCAATAAATTATGCTTTATTAAATGAGGTAACATTCTATGAAATAATAAATGGTAAAATACTTCGACAAATAAAAACAGGTGAAAACCTTCCATTCAATACCCGTGAAATTAAAGACAAATCATTCGTTTTTAATTTAAACAACTACCCTCTTCAAATGAAGACTTACTTTGTACGAATTAATAGTAATGGCGATCCCTTACAAATCCCGATGGAAATTAATAGTCCAATTTATGATAAAGAAGTTCAGAACATTCAATTAATTAGTATTGCTATTTTCTATGGATACTTGATATTTAGCATCTTACTAAATTTCTTATTATTCTTTAATTTCAAAAAACGGCAATACTTCTATTTTGGAGGATTTGTAGGCCTTTATGCTCTATTTACATTAATAAATGATGGATTTGCATTCCAATATTTTTGGCCAAATTCACCTTGGTTATCGAATCATTCAATTATAATTGTTACTGCAGTTATCGATTTCTTCATGCTAGCTTTTGCTCGCGAGTTTTTAAATTATTCAGGAAAAATTAAAAAATTATCGAATGTATTCTTTTCCATTTTTGTTCTTTTCTTTTTTGCCTCTTTTATTGGATATCCTTTTCACAAATTCATGGTTCGATTTGCCAATATAATAACCTTTATAACACTAATTTTTGTATTCTCAAGTTCAATCTACTACTTTAGACAAAAATATTCTTCATATAAATTAGTATTTCTTCTATCCTATTTCTTTGTAATGATTGGAACAACAATTTATATTACAAGAAATCTAAATATCTTACCAGAAAACTATCTAACACTAAATGGACTAAAACTTGGATTTATCTTTCAAATTGTGGTTTTAACATTTGCACTAATAATTAAATTCAAACTCGATTTAACAGATATTAACGAAAAGCTAGAAATCGAAGTTAAAGAACAAACTGCAGAAATTAGAGCTCAAAACGATAAACTAAAAGAACATAATGACAAAATAGAATTACAATCAAAAGAAATTACTGATAGTATAATTTATGCAAAACGAATTCAGTCGGCAATTTTACCCGAAAGTCAAAAATTCACCTCTTATTTTAAGGAACATTTTATATTTTTCAAACCCAAACAAATTGTAAGTGGCGATTTTTATTGGTTTGCGAAAAAAAATGGCAAGATTTATATTGCTGTTGCCGATTGTACTGGCCATGGTGTTCCTGGTGGTTTTTTAAGTATGTTAGGAATTTCATTCCTCAATGAAATAATAAATAAAGACATTGTCCTTCCTCCAAATATGATATTAAATGAACTTCAACGTCTTATTTTAAGTACACTATCTAAAAAAATGGAAGATGGTATGACAACTCGCGATGGAATGGATATTAGCCTTTGTGCAATAGATTTTGTAAATAATAAATTCGAATATTCTGGTGCTAATAATCCCTTATTCTTTGTAAGGAATAATGAAGTTTTGGAATTAAAAGTTGATAAAATGCCTATTGGACATTATGTAAAAACAGATAAACATTTTACTCACCAAGAATTTGATCTTCAGGAAGGCGATAGATTTTATCTTTTATCAGATGGTTATACCGATCAATTTAGTATGACAACAAGAAAACGTTTTACGAAACCAAAATTTAGACAACTATTGTTAGATATACATAAAAAACCATTTAAGAAACAACTTATAGAAATTGAAAGCAGGTTTGAAGAATGGAAAGGAAATACTGAACAAATCGACGACATTCTAGTAATGGGCTTATTGGTATAATTATATACCTTTGTCCAAAAAAATAAATGAGTGTAGAATTACTTGCTCCAGCTAAAGATTTATTACATGGAATTGCTGCCATAAACCATGGAGCCGATGCTGTTTATATTGGTTCTCCACGGTTTGGTGCTCGCAAAAATGCTGCAAATTCGATTGAAGATATCGAATCACTTTGTAAATATGCACATAAATATAATGGAAAAGTTTATGTTGCACTTAATACGTTATTAAAAGAAAATGAATTACTTGATGCAGAAAAGATTATTCATCAAGTATACAATGCTGGTGCCGATGCAATAATAATTCAAGATATGGGAATTTTGGAAATGGAACTTCCTCCAATCGAAATTCATGCAAGTACACAAACGCATAACATTTCGGCAGAGAAGGTTTTATTTTTCGAAAAATGTGGAATTAAACGTGTAATTCTAGCTCGAGAATTAAGTATCGCTGAAATTAAATCTATAAGAACAGAAACTACTGTTGAACTCGAAAGTTTTATTCATGGTGCAATTTGCGTAAGTTATAGTGGTCAATGTTATATTAGTCATTCTACAACAAACAGAAGTGGAAATCGTGGCGAATGTTCGCAACTTTGTAGAACATCGTTCTCGCTCTGCGACAGTGCTGGTAAATATATTATTAAGGATAAACATTTACTCTCGTTAAAAGATTTAAATCTAACAAATAATCTTTCAGACATGTTAGATGCTGGCATAAGTTCTTTAAAAATTGAAGGTCGATTAAAAGATATGTCGTATCTCAAAAACATTACATCGCATTATCGAAAAGTACTTGATACAATTCTAGAAGAAAAACATATAGCCAAAGCGTCTTCGGGATATTGTAATTTCACATTTACGCCCGATACAGAAGCAACTTTTACAAGACAATATACGCCCTATTTTATTGATGGAAATAAAAAACAAATGGCTTCGTTCGATAGTCCTAAAGCTATTGGAAAAACAATTGGCATAGTTTCCAAAATTGGAAATAATTTCTTTGAAATATCAGGACAACCAACAATTGCAAATAACGATGGTTTATGCTTTTTCGATCGTAAAGGCGAATTATTGGGAATCAAAGTAAATTCTGTAATTAACAACAAAATTTTCCCACAGCATCGGCCTTCGGAATTAACAATAGGAACAACTATTTACAGAAATAATGATGTTGTTTTTGATAAGCAATTAGCAGCAAGTTCTAATCCACGAAAAATCATTATTGATATTCTACTTGAGGAAACGTTAGATGGAATAAAACTTTCATTTACCGACGAAGACAATACTAAAGCTATTATTGAAGAAAAACTAATTAAAGAATTGGCTCAAAACCAAGAAGCTAGTATTAACTCAATAAACACTCAATTACAAAAAACGGGAAATAGTATTTTTGAAGTACGAAATTGCTGCATACAATTTGAGACTGCACTTTTTATACGAACATCTATAATTAATGAACTTCGACGAAAAGCAATTGAACAATTAGAACAAAATAGAAGCTCGAACTATAAAAGAAACGAAGCATTTTTTTCAAAAACAGATGTTCCCTTCTCATCAAAATCTGTTGATTTTACTACAAATATACTTAATACAAAAGCAGAAGCTTTCTATCGAAGACATGGGGTTACTGAAATTGAAAAAGGTTTTGAACTTCTATATAATTTTGCGGGAAAAACAGTTATGACGACCAAATACTGTCTTAGAAATGAACTTGGAATCTGTTTAATCGACAAAACTCATAAGCAACCCGAAGGAATTCAAGTTCCACTTTTTCTGGAAAATAAAAATCAAAAGTTTCGACTCGACTTCGATTGCAAACGTTGCGAAATGAAGGTGGTTTATATATAGTTAGATATTAGTTATTAAATATTAGGTTTTTGTTTTTTGTTTTTATAAACCAAATTATAACTATCATCTATACATTTTCTTAAGAAATCGTTTGATAATGTTCCATCGACAATTATAGTATTCCAATGTTTTTTATTCATATGATAACCAGGAATTACAGATGGAAACTGTTCTCTTAATTCAAAAGCTTTTTCGGGATCGCATTTTACATTAAACGTAAATTCTGCATTATCTAAAACGGTTAAACAAAACATTTTTCCTTGTACTTTAAAGACAAGTACATCGCCACCAAAAGGTAAACCTTCTTCCACTTCTGGTTTCGATAGACAGTAATCGCGAAATTGTTCTATATCCATAGTTAGAATTTTGAGTTTTTAAATCTTACTATTGATTTAAACATTGAATCGAAGAATGGTTTTTAATTTGTCGGGACTTACTTTACGTGCATCTGATAGATAAATTTCTCGATGAATTTTCGATTGTCTGATTAGATTATTTGCTTTACAATATTGTTCCATTAATTCAAAACTTTGCGGTTCGTTATCGTAACTTCCATTGTGAAGCATTTGCACGCAAGGACCTTCTTCAATTTCAATAAAGCGAACCTCGGTTAACAACGAATGTGGTTTATTCTTTTTTACTTGATCAATAATTGTTGTTGCATATTCTAAAGTTACAAAATCAGGTTGGCGAATCATTAAGTCAAACACTAAAGCATCTTTATCTAAAGTTGTCATCGGTTTTTGTTTGGCTTCCTCGGTTATATCCCATATTCCTTCGAGTGGATAAACGGTATAATCGAAATAACCGTTGGGTTCGTTTCCCTTTTTAGGCGACATTTTAATTGCATACGAAAGAGAATATAGTACTCCAATATATTCTCCAAATAGCGAAGAATTTGGATTACATTGTCCGTGAATAGTAAAGAATTTAAATCGCGGAATTGTAACTAGTTGTGGTTTTTCTTTTGGCTGATAAAATTCCTTTTCAACCTTTTTCCATTCGTGTTTCATTGTTGTATGTAATTAATAAAAATATGGTATTTTCGACTTATTTCGCCAACCTGCCTGACTTTCATATTCAACAAAGTATATTTTAATATCAGCTTGACTTTCATAATCAACAAAAAATATTTTCTTACTAGCTTGACTTTCATATTTTGTAAAATACCATTTACCATCATTAACACCAGCTTGACTTTCGTTTTTCACTTTATAAACTTTCAAATCGCATTGACTTTCGAATTTTACAACAAAAACTTTTATTTCAGCTTGACTTATATAATCAACAGAATAAACCTTTTGTGCACTTGCAAAAAAAGAAAAAACAGAAAGGAGTAGAAAGATTAACATGTACTTCATGCAATAAAATTTATAAAATAAATGTACAAAAAAATTAAGTTTTAAAAATACATACGTCTAAAAGATAACAATTGGTTAACATTGCCATAACAATTAAATAATATTCTATGTTTTACTTTGTAAAAAATAAGATTATGGAAACTTTATCATTAACATCCGATTTATATTCTAAAGCATTAAGCTTAGAAAGAGATTCGAAATACGATGAAGCAATAGCTTTATATGAATCTATTATCGATATAGATGAAACTAAAATTGGCTCTTACATTCGCTTAGGTGAATTATACGAATCGAACAATCTCATTATAAAAGCTATTTCTACGTATAAAAAAGGAATTGTGCTTGCTCAAAAATTGAGAAACAAAAAAGCAGAACGTTTTCTTTCTTATATATTATTGGGATTAATTGAATAAGTTAGGGAAATTATTCTTTTAAACAATTTTCTTTTCTTAGTAATTTGCCTTTTTCATAATATTTCGATTTATCCAAAACAATGTCTGTACCCCATTTATAAATCTTTTTTAGGACTAATTGTTTTTTTGCTCTAGAATCATAAGTTATTTTTTTAACAGAAACATAACTTGGTTTATCTGTAGTAAATCCAGCAATTTTACGAGTTCTAGTCAACTCTATAGTTTGACCATTTGTTATATCTACAACTCGTACATTTGTATATAAACCAAGAATTGCAAATTGTTTAAATGTTAAATAATTATATTCCTTTGTTATTCTTACTTTACCTGGATAATAGTCTTTTACTACAACTTTAGAATTACGAATAAAAGATGTCAATGGACGTGTAAATTTACAACTAGATAAAGTTAAAAATAAAAGTAAGAAAACTATTGATTTTAGAAATTTCATATATAAAACGTTACTGTAAGAAATATTTAACATGTTCTTGAATTTTTTCCCATTCATTATCGAATTTAAATCCTAAAACCCTCTCGAGTTTAGAAACACCAAATGTTTGAAAATCTTCGGGTGTTTTACCATCTATAGAATCGCCTTCAACAATCAATGTACTTTTTGAACCAATTTCTGATATTACGCTTTTACAAATTCGTTCCCAGCTTATAAATTTAGATCCTAAAACAAAAAACGATTCACGATTTAAATCAGAAACTAATAATTTTGAATATACTTTTGCAATATTTTCAGCGCTAAGAAATTGTGTTCCATCGTTATTTGCAACCGTTACAACTTCGTTATTTTTGATTTTCAATACTAAATCTTTAAAGCGAGAATCTGGTTGTGTTGGTGCTCCTTCGATTACAGGATTTCCAAAGATATAGCCGGGTCGAATAATATTCATTCGAATTGGATATTCGTGACTAAGTGCCATTAAATACATTTCGGTTGCAGCTTTCGTAGCACCATAAAATGTTGCAGGTCGAGGTTTAAACGATTCGTCGAGTGTTTTTCCTGCAAACGTGGTTCTACCCCATTCTGTCATATAGATAAAATCGCAAGTAGCTGTCGAAGATGTATAAATAATTTGTTCAACACCTGCTTTTGCAGCAGCTTCGAATAAATGTACAGATCCTAATGTATCGTGTTCAAGCATATTTACTGCACCATCTTTATAATCGAGTGCAACATGAATTACAGCATCTTTTCCTTGAACAAGACTTTGAACCATCTCGAAATTACTTAAAGATGCCTGCTTAATTTCAATTCCAGGTAAATTTAGTAATGCTGGAATTTTATTTGCTCTACGAGCCATTATTGTAATTTGGTGACCATCGTCACTCAATTGTTTTGCAATATGTGAACCAATAAATCCAGTTCCGCCTGTAAGTAATACTTTCATCGTTTTAGGGATATAATTTATCTTAAAATTTTTCTAACAAATGCTACTGTAAAATATGACATTAGGAAAACCCCCACAAAACCTTCAATACTGCTTATCCATCGAAAAATTCCTATAGGATAATAATCTCCATACCCAATGGTAAAAAATGTAATTGCACCAAAATAAAATGCTTTACCATATACTGATAAATGTTCGTGTCCGCCCATATTTGGGACAATATCGCCTAAACCAGTAAAAGAAAGAACAACATATAAAAGACTAAATATCACATATAATACAGCCATACTAAACATTACACGAAGCGGTTCGGTAGCATACAAACCTATTTTATCGAATACCAAAAGTTTAAACCAGTAATATGGATATTCCCATAATGCACTCGTTGAATTTTCTTCTATTCGTTCTTCAAGTATTGCTTTTTGTTCGTATCGTTTAAATTCTATATATGCTTTATCTTCGTCGGAATAACGTCCGTTCTTATTAAAGTTTTCCTTTAATATTCGAAACTGTTCTGCTTTAATCCAATTTGTTGAATTCGGTTGATGTTTAATCAAAGCCGGAACATTATTAATATGCCAATCGATATCAATCATTCCTAACAAACGCATATGCGACATATTAAGAATATCGATTTCCATTTTGTAATCGTATGTTTTTAAATCAATAATATCACGTACAACGGTATTAGAAAGATCAATTACTTCGCACTTTGATACACGTAAATCGAAATAATCGTCGAGATGGCAGGAACGTAACGAAAGACTTTTAAACTTCGAACGATTAAAAGAAACTCGTGATGTACTTCCTTTATCGAAACTTGCTTTGTCAAAACTAACCTCAACAGTAGACATTTCAGCACGTTCGAAGTTAATATTTCCACTTCCAAAATCTACCCATTTGATAGTAAACTTACTCTTTTTAAGTTCAGCTCCTTCGAAGCTAATATCTCCATTTTCGAATTTTGCACGATTAAAGTTTACCTTCGAATACCCAAAGTCAACTTTCGAGAAATCAACAGTTCCACTTCCAAAATGTGCATTTTCTAAACTTAAAAATCCATTACCAAAAGTCGAAAAATGAAAGTCAACTTCGCCATCTCCAAAATTGGTAAGTTTGAATGATGTTTTACCATCATTAAATCGTGTATTAATAAATTTTATTTCTCCACCACCAAAATCGGTATTTGAAAAAGATTTACTACCAGTTCCAAAATCGGAATCCTGAAAGTTTTTTTCGCCTCTAGCAAATTGTACATTTTTAAAATTAACATCTCCCGAAAGCTTTGTTACATTCGAAAAATCAAAATTTCCATTTCTAAAAATCGATGAATTAAAATCTATCGTTCCTGTTCCAAATTTGGAAGAATGAAATGTTACGATTCCATTAGAAAAATAAGCTCCATGAAAATTAACATTTGAATCGCCAAAATCGACAAACGAAAAATCGACTTGATGATTGGAATTAAAAAATGAAAACCTTGCAGAAAAACCTTGAAGTTTTAGAATTTCAGTTTTATGCAAAATTCGACTTCGTCTATATGCTGTTATTGAAAAATTTGAAATATAACAATTATCAAAATTCAAATCAATCTGATTTTCAATCATATCATATATCTTCTCTGTAGGCAAATAGCCATAATCGCTCGAGAAAATATTATTTTGATTTTCATCATAGATCGTAATAATAGCTGTTTGAGGAAACGAATAACCGGCATCGTTTACAAAAACTCTATCAACAATATTTACTACATATCTATTGGCAGAAGAAAGCATGATTAAAAACTTTTATATATCACAAAGGTACTATTTCTAGTAAAGAATCAAAAAATACCTGCATTTTTTAATAATTTCTTATCGATTAGTTAAACATTATTTTAAAACACATCTCAATTTGAGGGTATTTTTAGTTTTAATTGTCATAGATACAAATAATTACATATTTTAATAACAAGCTGAAACATTTAGCAAAAACAATGATGTAATTTATTACTTTTGCATATATAAAATTGAGTTATTAGATTCAGATGGATTTAGCAAGCAATAAATGGTTACACCGTTTAATTGAGCAGTTTAAGAAAAACTACAAGGAAAACTTTTCCGAACTTCGTCATTTATATGCTTGTGATGGTGAAGCAACAAATTTCTTATATAAAACGCTTCATATTTCGGGTTTGCTTTTTGGACATCCAACCAAACCACTTTTTTCGTATCATCCAGAATTTGAAGAATGGCCGAATAACGAAAAGATGAAATATATATTTACAGAAGCGTTATATCACATCTATTTTTTCGAGCATAAAAATGAAATTAATACTATTGATGATAAAGCCGTAGATATATTATTTAAAAAAGCTACAGAACATATTCTTACTTTTTTCATTAAATATACTCCCGAAGATGACGAAATCGGTGCATTTAATTTCCTTGCACTTTTCTCAAAAAAGGATGATAGCTATCAGCATCTCGAAAAGATAATTGATCGAAGAATTAATTTTATATTGATGACTCGCATGAAATATTGGACTGGTGCATCATATAATACCTTTATTTTCCTTGATTTAGTATATTATACATTATCAATGGAAGTAGCTTCGAAACAATATTATCGCAAACACGAAGCAGTACAACTTCAAATATTAAAAATTATAATTGCAGCCTTTCTATCGAAAGAGGCTCTATTGTGGAAAGACAGAAATATTCTCAACTATTTTTTAAGTTCTGCTATTGTTTCTGAATCGTCTCAAAAAAGAATTTCTCGTTATTTGGAAAAAGGATTAACGCTCGATGAAATTCAATTTACGGCAGAACTTCATCCCATTTTCCATCTCATATTTCTAGAGATTGGAATCGTTGCTGTACTTTCAGACAAATTTAAAGCTGATATAGATCAACAATATATTTCGAAACTTGCAGAAAAATTAGATATCGATCACGAAACACTTGAGAACAGTTATTTAATGGTTGAATCGTTTATGGACAAAAACGGTAAAGACGTTCTTTATTTAAAGGAAAAACATAAAATGAATATGTTTAGTTCAAGTGTAAACGAACGATTACTATCGATGATTAAAAAGAATAAAGCTAAAATTATAAGAGAAATATCGGAATCGAAAGAATTAGTTGAACTGCTATTAAAAGCTCAAAACACACAACTTACAAAAGCCGAAAAAGATAAGGTAAAGGAACAAATAACTGATTTATTTAGAACAATTCCGTCTTTGGCTATTTTTATGATTCCTGGAGGTTCGTTAATATTACCCGTAATTTATAAGATTCTGCCCGAAGAATTAATGAAACCTAGTTCGTTTAGGAACTAAAATACGCTTCATTTATATTAAAAAAACGGCAACAGTGTGAAACTGTTGCCGTTTTTTGTTTTGTTTGAAACGTTGTGCTTGAGACGTAGCAGGTTACGTCTCTACTTTAGGAACATTATTGTACTAACAATGTTCGACTTATTACTTCGCCAAAAGCATTTGTTACTTTTACTATATACATGCCTGCCGAAAAGCCACTAACAGAAATACTTTCCTTAGCAGTTACCTTCGTTTCTTTTATTAAAACGCCAATTCCATTATAAATATCAACCTTTGCCAAGCCTTCGTTGTTTATGCTAAAGTTTTCTTTGGCTGGGTTGGGATAAAGTGTAAGAGTACCTTCATCTTTTTGGATGCTTGATAGAACTTGATGAAGAGAGTAATAATCATACAATTTAACAACAAATCCCCATTGGTTTGTTGTAGTGTTCCATGAATAGAATATTTGTACCGTATTATTACCGTTCGCATCATAACTCATTTCATTTTTAGACTCAAACACCCATTGGTTCGTTGTTGCGTCCCATGAATAGTAACAAGCTGATGTTTCTGCCCCGTTCGAATTATAAGTCGTTTCTCCCTTAGAATTTCTTTCCCAATTGTTCGTTGTTGTATTCCATAAATAATCAGAGACCAATATTTGTTTCGCGTTTGAGTCATAAATCATCTCATATTTGGAACTACTTACCCATAGGTTCGTTGTTGCGTTCCAAGTGTAGAGAATTTGTAATGTATTATTCCCGAACGTGTCATAACTCATTTCATATTTAGAATCAAATACCCATTGGTTTATTGTTGTATTCCATGAGTATTGGGTATCATATGTTTTTGTCCTGTTTGAATTGTATATATATTCATCTTTAGAATTTTTTACCCAAAGGTTCGTTGTTGTGCTCCATGAGTAATGGACTTGTTCCGTATTATTCCCGATTGAATCATAACTCATTTCATCTTTATAATATCCAACCCATTGATTCATTGTTTTATTCCATAAATATTGATAGTCTAATTTTTGTGTCCCATTTGCATTGAATATATATTCATATTTGGAATTTCCTTCCCATTGGTTCGTAGTTGTATTCATTTTATAAACAATAGCTGATATTTGGTTTCCATTTGTGTCGTAGGTATATATTGCTTTACTATCATAAGATGAATCGGTAGGAGAACTAAAATAATAGGCAAAACCAGAATCCACTAGTGATTTTTGAACGCCACCGCTTTTTTGACGAGATTTAGAAACATCCAAAAATGGAATTAGATGATGACTTTGTATTATAGAATCGTGCAAATGGTTTGTTGCAAACCGATCTATCCTATTTTGAGAAAATAACAATACAGGAATTGTTGTTGCTATAAATAAAAGTATTTTTTTCATGTGTTTCTATTTTTACATTTCTTTGTTTTTATGCGTTTTAAAATCCCCCGCCTGCTGGCACCCCATTAAAAGGGAGATTGCTTTGTTATTTCTTAATTTATTTTGGACACATTCTATTTTCAAAATCTTTGCATGTAACAATTCGCCCTCAGAGGGAGGTGCTGGCAGGCGTTGGTTGTTTTTTAGCTCTGTTAGATAAAACGGACGAGGTATAACTACCTCGTCCGCACATTTCACATTTTTTAACCCACCACCATTGCATTAACGGGACTACTCCATGGACCTTGCTGTCCTTTCGAGTTTACCCAACGCAACCAATAGTAAGCGGTTTTGCCAGCATCGTCGCCTTTAAAGCTTACGGTATAAGGACTTCGAGTACATACGCCCAAAAACGAAAGTTCCGAATCGTTTACTGGTGCTGGGTTACCAAGTTTTATCCATATTTCGCAACCATGAACGCCATCGGGTTTTGCTTTGGTAGTTGGAGTATTTTCATCTACAAAAGGAAGGGCATGTTGCAAACGAGTGCTAAAATCGACGGTAGCAATTGGGCTACTTGTTGGTGTACCAACTGCAGTATGTGCACCACTTTTAATGGTTAATCCCATACGTTGACGCTCTGCATCTGGTACTTTTGGATTGTTCGACAACCATTGGGCTATAAACTTACGCAAAGCCTTTTCGTAGTTGGCACGGGCATCGTTTTTTGCCTGCACATCGGCGGTTGTGCGGTTTTGTTTGTTACTTGCCTTGGCGTAGGCATTTGTCCAGATAAGTTGCAAGGCAACGAGTGCCGTAATGTCGGCAGCTAAAATGCCCCATGCAGTGGCATTGGTTTGGGTGTCGCTAACAACACCAGCTTGAAATACGTTGAAATCGGCATCTGCCGATGGAACGAAATCAGGATTACTCATAATGTATATAGGTTTAATTGGTTACAAGGTATAGATTTACGGTGCACAGGTAAAAAATTGGCGTAAACGCAATATTTTTGAGCGTACAGGAAAAATGTTTCGGCGTGTACGCTAAAATAGTTAGCGTAAACCGAAAATATATCAGCGATAACACTAAAATAGTTGGCATCTACCAAGAAATATTTGGCGTTAAATAAGATTCTTTTAGCGTGTACCAAAATTGTTCCTGCTATAAAAGCAAATAATTGCCCGTACACGGAATTTCTTTTTAACTGTTGAAAAGATGAAACCTTTTGTACCGCATTTTTTTGCGATATTTCTGTTAATAGGAAAAATAGATATAAGGAGATATTATTGTATTGTATTGTATTGTATTGTATTGTTAAAACAATAAGGGAAACCACCAAATATTTGGAGCATTATTTTGGATAATAGCGAAAAAATTTTGAGAAATGGGTTCATGTTTTGTTCTTTGAAACCCAAAAGTAGAAAAATATTTTAATTATGTTACGAAATGATGGTACTATTTTAAATTCAATTTACCCCAAACCCCTAAAGGGGCTTTCCGTTCCAATAAGCAGATGTTTTTTGAAAGATATATACGGAAATTACAGTATCACGCAAAGTCCCCTTTAGGGGATTTAGGGGTAATTGAAATAATTCAACTTTCTCGTTTTCCATGCAGCAATAAATTCACTGCATCATCGAGCGAACCAGCTTTAGTTAATGATCCGGAATTTACAAAGAAAATCTCATCAGCACTTTCAATTGTATTTAACCTATGTGCAATTATAACTCTAGTTGTTGTATTGGGAAGTTTCTTCAAAATATCGTCTAATAACTTTTCGGTAACAGTATCAATATTTGCAGTTGCTTCATCTAAAATCAATAACTCTGGTTTACGTAATACCGCGCGCATAAATGCAAGCAATTGTTTTTGACCAAGACTGATTCCTTCGCCCGAAGGTTTTATCTCTGCAAGTAATCCACCATCGAATCTATCAAGTAAACCATCGAGACCAGTTTCAGTTAATACCTTCAATAATTCATCGTTCGATAAATCTTTATAACAAGCATTTCCATAAAGAATATTATCGCGAACAGTACCTGTAAAAAGAAATGGTTCTTGAAGAATAAAGCCAATTTTTGCTGTTCTTTTTTGCATAGACATAGAACGAATATCAGAACCATCAAGTAATATTTTACCTGAACTTGGATCGTACAATCGCGACATTAATGATGCTGTAGTTGTTTTTCCACCACCAGTTGGACCAACAAAGGCATAGGTTTTACCTCTTTCTAAATCGAATGAGATATTCTTAAGAACTTCTTTTCCATTCGGATACGAAAAAGAAACATCTCTAAACGAAAGCATAAATGGATTTTCTTCTTTCGTAGAATCGTCAATTACAATTAAATCGTTTTCTATATTGAGTATTTGTGCTATTCTATCCCATCCTGCTAAAGCAACTTGAAAGTTTGCCCATAATGCAGCTATTTGTCTAAGTGGATTATAAAAATGAGCTACATAAGCTAAAAAGCTTATCAATAAACCTATGGTAAAACTTCCAACCGAAATTAAATATATTCCAAAAGCCAAAACCGCTAATTGTCCAATATTTGACGAAAGACCATAAATTGGTGTAAATGTATTATTAGCAATCCCTGCTTTAACAGCTGAATTATAATTCTCGTTATTAGCTTCTTCGAATTTTTTACGAAAATAATCACGACGATTAAAAGCTATTATAACCTTAAAATTATTCAAACTCTCTTGAATTTCAGCACTCATATTTCCAGTGCTTTTAAGATTAGTTGCATTTCGACTTTTAACCCATGGTGAAATACTTTGTGTAAAAATCCAAAGTAAAAATGCTGGAGCTAGAGCAGCTAAACCAAGAGGTACATTAATTGAAATTAAAAATATTCCAGCACCAATCATAGTAAAAATACTACTCATAAATTGTACTAACGATTGCGAAAAAAATTGATTAATCTTGTCTGTATCATTATTGACTCTCGAAATCAAATCACCAGCTTTATTTTGATTAAAAAAATCGACTGGAAGCTCTTGCAGTTTATTAAATACCGTATTGCGAAGATTAAATAACATTCGTTGTCCAACACTTCCCATAAGCATTGTTTGAGTATAGCTACTAACTAAAGCTAATAGATAAATTACAAATAATATAGCAGAAAATTTAATGACACCATTGTATTGTTTTGTCATTATATAATTATCGATAGTATGCCCCATAATATAAGGGCCCATTAGGTTTAAACATGCATTAATTAGAATAAAAAAGATAGCGATATATAGGTTTCGTTTTTCTTCCCCCATTAATGCTAATAAACGCTTTATTGTATAAAGAGCACCACTCTTTTGCTTACTTTGTTCGTTAGGTTTATTTAAATTATAATTCATAGTGACTTGTGCTTCTTTGAGAATTAAAAATTTGAACATATTCTGTGCACGAAGCCAATAATTCATGGTGAGTTCCACTAGCAAGAACTTCACCTTCCATTAAAAGAATTATTTGATGATAGTGCATTACCGAAGATATTTTTTGTGTTACAGATAAAAGTGTAATTTCGGGATAATTAATTCTAATGTTATCTAAGATTTTCAATTCTGTTTTATTATCAACTCGAGCTGTAAAATCGTCGAGTAAAAGTATTTTTGGATTTACAGCCAAGGCTCTTGCAAGCATAATTCTTTGTTTCTGACCACCCGATAAACTTGTACCACGTTCACTAATTATTGTATTTAAACCTTCGGGAAGCGAATCGATCAAATCGCGTAATTCAGCAGTATCTATTGCTCGTTTTAAGGATTCGTCTGTCACAGTATCATTAAATGCTATATTCTCTCGAACACTCATATTAAACATTACACTATCTTGAAAAACAAATCCAATTTGTTGTTGAAATGATTCTTTATTATAATCATCGATAAAAATGCCATCAAACTCTATTTTTCCTGAATTTGGTTTAATTAAACCTGTTAATAAATAAAGCAATTGACTTTTACCAGCAGCTGTTGGTCCAATTACTGCAACTCTAGTACCCGATTTCAAACTTATCGAAACAGATTTCAATGCAGGTTTTCCATCATATAAAACCGTAATATCTTTTAGGTCAATGTTTCCTTGTAATTTCGTTGTAATTGTTCCCTTATCCTCTGTTTCTTCGGCATCAAGCACAGCACAAATTCTTTCGTAAGATGCTGATGCTTGTGCCATAATGTTACTCATAAATCCAATAATAATTATTGGGAAAATAAGTATAACTAAATAAGAACTAAATGCAGCAAAATCTCCGATAGTCATTGCACCAGTTAAAACAAAATGACCTCCTAAAGCTAAAATCACTAATGTTGCTAAATTACTTACAAAGACCACCATAGGAATTAATGTCGCAAATAATTTCAAAATAGACATTCCCAAATCTTTAGCTTTAGAATTAGCGTCTAAAAACTTGTTATATTCTAATGTTTGAGAATTTAAAACGCGAACTAATGCAGCTCCAAGAATACTTTCGTTTATAACTTTATTTAACCAATCTATTACCTCTCTGCTCTTTTTAAAAATTACTCGAACTTTACTAAGTACAACAAAAAATCCACCTCCAATAAGTGGAATAATCATTAAAACAGGAATTGCTAATTTATAGTCAATTGTAATTAATAAAATACTTGCACCTATAATTATAAATACCGACGAAGCCATCGATACAACAGCCATCGATACAAATAGTTTTATAGAATCGATATCTGAAGTTAAATTTGTTAATAGTTTTGATGGATTTGCTTGTTGAATAAATTCAAAACTTTGTCGAGAAATTTTATCCGATAATTTTGTTCGTAAATCGCGAGCTACTTTTTCCGAAGCATAGGTTTGAATAATAGTCTGTAAATATGTGAAAATAAATATTATAAATGCTGCTATTAGAAACTCTACTACAACATGTTTATAGTTAAAAACACCTTTTGTAAAATCATCTATTGAATGTGATATTAATTTTGGTATTACAAGGTTTACAGCATTACTGATTAATGCAAAGAAAATTAAAAAATAAACCATCTTAGAATATGGTTTTAATACAACAAAAATATTGGGTTTTGAAGCTTTTTTTTGAAATTCGATTGAATTCTTTTTTTTCATTATTTATATTATATTTAAAAAGCTGTAAAATAAACTTTAAGTACAATTAATATATTTTTGGGGGCAAATGTACAAGAAACAGATTTCCTATTTACTATCCTACCGGTGAAATAGTATAATTAATCGGTCAATAGTTTTTTTCATTTAATACAACGTAGAAAAAGGAATACACTTTAAAGCACAAACAGACTTTTTGACGCTATTTAAAATATTAACCTACAAATTTAAGCTAAATTTTAACGAATATTTTAAGCTAAACATTCAACAATTGATTTCTCAATTTCTGGAACATTAAAAGGCTTGCAAAAATACTTTTTAATAAGATTCGTTTTAATGGCTAATGATATATCATCTAGCAAATCATATCCTGTAAGTATAAAATATTCCTTTTCAGGAAAATCTTTTTTTGCTTGACGAATAAATTCTACTCCATTCATTCCAGGCATTTTCATATCGCTAAAAACAATCTTTATCATTTTATTGTTTTGTAGTTGTTCTAGACCATTAAATCCCGAATTTGCTGTGATAACATTATATCTTTTTTTAAAATTAATCTCAAAAAGCATAACATTTAAGGGTTCGTCATCTATGTATAAAATAGTTGGTTTTTCATTCATATTTTTGATGTTTTAATTGGCAAAGTTACTATTGCGGTAGTTCCTTTTTGTAATTCTGATTGATATAGAATTGTTCCTTTATGTTCTTTAATTATATTAAATGTTATTGATAATCCTAATCCAGTACCTTTACCAGGAGCTTTAGTAGTAAAAAATGGATCATAAATTTTCTGTAAATCATCCTCACTAATACCACTTCCAGTATCCGTAATTTTAATAATTATATTCGAATCTTGCAATTCTGTTTCAATAGTTATTATCCCTGTATTTTCAATTGATTGTTCTGCATTTGAAATAATATTTAACATTGCTTGATGTAGCTTACCTTCGTTTGCAAATATAGTCTGAAGATTTTTAGAATACTTACGTCGAACTTCAACTTTATTCTTTAATTGGTTTTGTAACATTACTAAACAATTATCAATTATTGAATGAATCTTACATTCTGCGAAAGGTAAATCATCTTTACGACTATAATGACTTAAACTTGTTACGATCTCAGAAGCTCTTGAAACACCAGTATTTATAGCTTCTAATAATGGTTTAATTTCATCAAAATGTTCTTTGCAATTGTCATTTAAATAACTATTTATTGCTAAAGAACCACCTGAAATAAAATTCAAAGGATTATTAATTTCGTGTGCAATACCCGCTGATAACAAACCAAGTGAAGCCATTTTTTCTTGTTGTACAAGTTGATTCTGGGCAACATGCAACGCATTTATAGTATTTTCTAATTCTTCTTTTTGTTCAAATAAATCTTCGTTTGCCGAATGAAGTTCTTCAACCGTGGCACCAAGTTCTTCTGTTCTTTCTTTTACTAGTAATTCTAATTGATTTCTATATTGTTCTAATTCTATTTCTACTTTCTTTTTGTTTGTAATATCAATTGTAATATTTAAAAACATTGATTTATTCTTCCATTGAATAATTGAACTAGATAAGAGAAAATCAAATTTTCTACCTTTTCTATCAGTAACTTTTATTTCTAGTCCGTTAATATCACCCTTTGTTTGTAATTCATTTTCAATCTTTTTAATATATTCGTCTTCAACAACAAATCCTAAATCAAAAGCAGTTTTCCCAATTGCTTCTTCTTCTGTCAATTCATTTAAATCACAAAAAGCCTTATTAACAATAACATAAGTAGTATCAAATTCAGCTAAAACAATTGGGAAAGGTGCATAGTGAATAATATTTTTAAATAATTGTTCGCTTTCCTTTAATCTTTGTTCTGCAAGTTTTCTTTCAGTTATATCTCTTGTAATCCCAATAACATTGTATGGCATACCATTTTTATCGAGCTGTAGAGATGTAGAAACTTCTGTTTTTATTATACTTCCATCTTTACAATACTGATCGATTTCACTTAAATTTTTATATACAATTGAAGTATCGTTTGTTCTATTTTCAATAATAGAATGTATTATAGAATTTACATATGCGATTGACTCTGGAGTTAAAGCATCATCGAAAGATTGTTTCAATACCTCATCAGGTGTAAATCCACGTAATTTAAAAATTGAGGCACTTATATATGTAAATCGATTTTCTGCAAAACTGTATGTCCATAAAATATCATCTGTATTCTCTGATATAAACTGGAATTGATTTTCACTTTTTAATAAAGCTTGCTCTGTTTTTTTTCTTTCACTAATATCAAGCAAAGTAAATTGTAAATATTCCTTTCCGTTAGATTCAAAACTCATTAAATGAACCTCAGCATCCCATAATTCGCCATTTGGTCGTTGATGTCTCCATTCAAATTGCACTGATCCATTGCTTTTTGCTTTATTAACATAAAAATCAGTAAGTTCGCTTGAAGGTGTTCCATCAAATTGTGTTGGAGATGAAACATCAATTGGCCTTTTTGTGAGTATATCTATTCTCGAAGTATATCCGTAAATATCAATTGCTGCTTGATTACAATCTATAAACCAATGTGTTTCTGCGTTCATAACCACAATTGGAATTCTTGAACTATCAAAAACTCTTGTTCGAAAAACTTCACTTTCTCGTAATTCAGCTTCAATTTTTTTTCGTAATACTAATTCAGCTTGTAAACTATTCATCGCTTTATTCAAACCTTCAACGGTAACATATTGTAACAATGAAAGTAATGCGATACTAATTATTGTATTTAACCATAAACTAAATGGATTATAAATGACATTACTTATTGGTAAAATCCCATTAAAATCGGCCAATACAAATACAAAACCTATAATTGCAGCAATAATTCCACTTATTAATCCTTTTCTCCAACCTAAAATTATACCAACAGCAAGTACAATAGCAGGAAAATTATGAATAGCAGGTGCCTTTATACCTCCAGCAAACCACGATAATATTGTTACAAATAAAAAAAGTGAAAAAACAAAAAGATATGCTGCTACTTTGTAATAGCCTTTTCTATTAACATAGAGTAAAAAAACTGTCAATAAATTATAAAAAAACACTATTAATAACCAACGAACAATATTATGTGGCATAATTATACACATTAAAAGTTCGGTTATAGACATAATTATATCTGATCCTAAAACAAGGTTATAAAGAATTAATGCTTTGCGACTTTTATCAAAGTCATCGAAAACAGGTTTTGAAAATAATCTAATCACGTTGAAATTATGTATAGAAAGTTTTATAGATGTATACTTATTCGTTTATAATTTGTTTCCTATCAAATATAAAAAAAATACTTCAATGTGAAATGAATTTGGAATTTATTATTTAATAGCCATAAATCATAAATATTTAACTAGTATATTCCTTATTAATAGCATAAAAATTCAATTACAACTTGCTAACAACGAGCATTTACCTTTTGTTTTTTTTTATTTATTAAATCAAAATTTCATTTGTTATACATTTTACAATTGATTACCTTTGCATCAAATTTTCAAGGACTTAATGGAAAAAGAAATTCTTATACCCGACTACCTTTTTGAAGTAAGTTGGGAGGTATGTCATAAAATTGGTGGGATTCACACTGTACTTTCATCGAAAACAGGTTTAGTAGCTTCGAAATATGCTAATTATTTCGTTATTGGTCCTGATTTTAAATTCGAAGGTGAAGAAGACAAAGAATTTATTGAAGATTTTGAACTTTTAAAAGATTGGAAACAAATATTAACTGATAAACAAGGAATTAAAATTAGAATTGGTCGTTGGAACATTAATGATAGACCAATTGCTATTTTAGTAGATCATTCTAAATTCATTTCAGAAAAAGATCAAATATTTGGTCATTTATGGGAGCGATATTTCCTTGATTCATTGACCGATGACATGGGATATATTGAACCATGCTTATTTGGTTATGCTGCAGGAGCTGTAATACATAGCTTTTGTACTCATATATGTAAAGACGATTCAAAAGTCGTAGCACATTTTCACGAATGGATGTCGGCATCGGGAATTTTATATTTAAAAGAAAATGCTCCTGAAATTGCAAATGTATTTACTACCCACTCTACTGTTACTGGTCGATCGTTAGCAAATGCAGGAAAACCTTTCTATAAAGAATTAGAAAGCTATGTTGGCGAACCAGAAGCCAAACAAATGGGAGTTACAACTAAACATTCGCTCGAAAAAGCTGCAGCTTTTAATGCAGATTGTTTTACAGCAGTTAGTGAAGTTACAGGACGTGAAAGTCAATTCATTCTTAAAAAAAATCCAAACATCATAACTCCAAACGGATTTAAAAACTTAGAAGTTCCAACTGGAGATGCATATTTTAAAGCTAAAAACAATTCAAAAGAATTATTAAAATCGATAGCAGAAAAAGTTATTGGTCATACACTTAAAGGCGATTATTTCTACCTTGCAACTGGTGGTAGACTCGAATTCCATAATAAAGGTTTCGATACATTTATTGATTCTTTGGCTTTATTAAACAAATCGAAAATTAACAAAAAAATACTTGCATTTATATTTGTTCCCGATAACATTTATGGTCCTCGTAAAGATATTATCGGAACAGGAACGGCAAACGATAACCTTTCAAAAAAATTTAAGACCCACGAAGTTCACAATGTTAATGAAAATCAAATTTTAACAAAATTAATTGATTGTGGATTTCAAAATGCCGATAACGATAACGTAACTGTTATTTATGTACCATCGTATTTAAATGGCGACGATGGTATTTTCAATAAAACATATTATGAACTTTTAATGGGTTGCGACCAATCTGTATTTCCATCATATTATGAAGCATGGGGATATACTCCAGTTGAAAGTTTGGCATTAAATGTTCCTACTATTTCGACTAACCTTGCTGGTTTTGGAAAATGGATTGATGGAATAAAAAACATATCGAAAGATTCTGTCGATATCCTATTCCGCGATGATTTCAACTATCAACAAGTAGTAGAAAAATTAGCTGAAATTATTAAAAGCAAACTAAACAAAACGAAAGAACAAATTCTAAAAGATATTGAAAGTTCGCAAGCAATATACAAACTTTGCTTATGGGACAATCAACACAAGAAATACGAAGAAGCTTATAACTTCGCATTACTTAAAGCTAAAAATAAAGGTAAAAAAATCATCAGAAATCAAAACAATCAAAACATGGCAACTAATCTAAACAAAAACAGGCACAACAAACCCCAATGGATGGGTATGATAGTTCAGTCGAACTTTCCAGATAGCCTGAAAGAATTAAACGATTTAGCTTCTAATATATGGTGGACATGGAACTACGAGGCGAAGGAACTTTTTGAAGAAATCGATAGCCATTTATGGAACAAATATAGAAATCCGATAAAAGTTTTAAAAGACATTTCGTTTGCTCGTCTTCAAGAGTTAGAAAAGAACGAAGAATTTATGTTCAAATTTAACTGGGTAGTTAAAAAATTCAGAAATTATCTAGCAGAAAAACCAGATGCTAAAACAGCAAGAATTGCTTATTTTAGTATGGAATATGGTTTGGACGATTATCTAAAAATCTTCTCAGGCGGTCTTGGAATCTTAGCTGGTGATTATTTGAAAGAAGCAAGTGATACAAATACAAATCTTGTAGCAGTTGGTTTCCTTTATAAATACGGATATTTCAAACAAAAAATGAGTTTAGATGGCGATCAATTAGCTATCTACAATCCTCAAAATCCATCGGAATTACCTATTACTCCAGTTAAAGATGCTGATGGAAATTTAATTACGGTTAAAGTTGGTTATCCAGGTCGTCAAATAATTTCGCGTTTATGGTTAGTAAATGTAGGTAGAATTAAACTTTATCTTTTAGATACGGATGTAAATGAAAATAACGAAGAAGATCGTAACTTATCGTCGGCTCTTTATGGTGGAAACAACGAACACCGTTTAAAACAAGAAATGATGTTAGGTATTGGTGGTATTCGCACACTCGAAGCAGTTGGCGAAAAACCAGATATTTACCATTGTAACGAAGGACACGCTGCATTTATTAATCTTGAGCGTCTTCGTAAGTTAATTAAACATTCGAAATTTACATTCCAAGAAGCATTGGAAATTGTACGTGCATCGTGCTTATATACTACACATACACCAGTTCCTGCTGGTCACGATACATTCCCAGAAGATTTAATGATGACATATCTTGGTCAATTCCCAGAAAGACTTCAATTAAACTGGAATGAATTCATGAACTTAGGTCGCCATTATCCAGATAATCATGGCGAAAACTTCTCGATGAGTAATTTAGCTATTGCAACATCACAAGAAGTAAATGGTGTAAGCCGCTTACACGGTGATGTTTCGAAAGATATGTTCAACTGTATGTGGGAAGGTTATTTTAAAAGCGAATCGCATGTTAGCTATGTAACAAATGGTGTTCACTACGGAACATGGGCTTCGAAAGAATGGCAACAATTACACGAAAAAACATTTGGAGATGCATATTTAAAAGATATGTCGAACCATAAATTTTGGGACAAAATCTATGATGTAAAAGACGAATTGATTTGGGACATTTGCAACAAACATCGTGAGCAATTGATGACCTATGTTAAACAACAATTACACGATTCTTGGACTCAACGTTACGAAGATCCTAAAAAACTATTATCGATCTTTAAATCAATAAATAAAGACACATTAACAATTGGTTTTGCTCGTCGTTTTGCAACGTACAAACGTGCATATCTATTATTCTCAAATCTTGAGAAATTAGCGAAAATTGTTAACAATCCAGAGCGTCCAGTACAATTTATTTTTGCTGGTAAAGCTCACCCTAACGATAAACCAGGACAAGGTGTAATAAAAGAAATCATTCGAATTTCTAAATTACCTGAATTCGTAGGTAAAGTTATTTTCCTTGAAGATTACGACATGGCTTTAGCAAAACGTTTAGTACAAGGTGTTGATGTTTGGTTAAACACTCCTACTCGTCCACTTGAAGCTTCTGGAACAAGCGGAATGAAAGCTCAAATGAATGGAACACTTAACTTCAGCGTTCTTGATGGATGGTGGTGCGAAGGTTACAAAGAAAGAGCTGGATGGGCTTTAGCTGAAGAAAAAACATACGACGACGATGAATTCCAAAACCGTTTAGATGCTGAAACTTTATATAGTACAATTGAATACGAAATTGTTCCTGCTTTCTACAACAGAGACAAACAAGATGTACCTCACGAATGGATTAGCTATATCAAAAAATCGATAGCTGAAATTGCTCCTGAGTTTACAACTAAACGTATGATCGACGATTATAAAAATCGTTTTTACACTAAACTTGCTGCTCGTACTGCTGAAATGAAGAAAGGTGATTTTGCAATGGCAAAAGATCTTGCTGCATGGAAACGTAAAATATCTGATGTTTGGGACGAAATTTCGGTTGTATCGATGAATTTCCCTCAAAACTCGCAAAATACCATTATGCTTGGTAACGAATATCATGGCGAAGTTGTACTTGAATTAAAAGGATTACAAGCTTCTGAAATTGGTATCGAAATGGTTGTAACAGATAAAACAGATAAAGGTGAAACTATCGTTTTAGAGAAAAACGAAATGACAGTTACAAAACAATCTGGAACAACAGCTGTTTACAACATAGACATTAAACCATCGAGAGCTGGAATATTTAACTTTGGATTACGTATGTATCCAAAAAATAGTAATATTCCTCATCGTCAAGATTTTGCTTATGTACGCTGGTTATAATAAGTAGAAAATAATAAAAGAAAGCCCGAAGAAATATAAATTTCTTCGGGCTTTTCTATTTTAAAACAAAAATTATTTAAAGTACTTTCTAATAGTCTCAAATAAGAGTTTCTGATTAAATGGTTTAGCTATATAATCGTTACAACCAGCTTCAACAACTTTTTCTCGATCACCTGGCAAAGCAAAAGCTGTTTGTGCAATAATAATTACCTCTTTATTGAATTCTCTAATTTTACATGTAGCTTCATAACCATCCATTATCGGCATTTTATTATCCATAAAGATTAAATCAATATCAGAATTATTTCTACAAAGCGATACTGCATCAAATCCATTTCTTGCAACAATTATTTTACCACTAATTTCTTCTAATGCCAAACTTAAAAGCATTTCTGAAGAATAATCATCTTCTGCAATTAGAATATTCAATTTTCTTGAAAAATTAATTTGCTTTTCATCAAATTGATCAACATAAATATTACTATTACCATCTATACTTTCGCTAAATGGAATTGTAAAATAAAATATTGAACCTTTGCCCATGTGACTCTCAACCCAAATTTTTCCACCAAGCATTTCAACATACGCTTTTGAAATAGACAAACCTAATCCAGCTCCTTCATAATTTCTTGTAAGTAATTCACTTCCTTGTCGAAAACGTTCAAATACAATATCTTTTTGCTCTTTAGGAATACCAACTCCAGTATCTGAAACATAAAATTCATAATAGTTTTCACATATTTTATATCCAAATTCTATAGTTCCTTCGTTTGTAAATTTTATAGCATTTTTAACCAAATTTGTTAATACTGCATAGATTTTTTCTTTATCAGAATGTACAATTATCTCTTTTTCGTGTAATCCTTTATTTACAATAAATTGTAACCCTTTTTGTTCAATTTCGAGTTTAAAGAATGAATATAAAAAATCTAATTGTTCATTAATATTTGTTTCGGAAATAAATACTTCCATTTGACCTGATTCTACCTTCGAAATACTTATAATATCATTTATTATATTTAGCATTCGAGCCCCACTTTTTTCAATAATATTTATGTACGAATTTCTTGTTTCTCCAGATAATTGTGATTCTTTAAGTAATTCGGTAAAACCTAAAATACCATTCATTGGAGTACGAATTTCGTGACTCATATTGGCTAAGAAAGCCGATTTTAAACGATCGCTTTCTTCAGCACGTTCTTTGGAATAATAAAGTTCCTCGTTTGTTTGTGTTAATTCTTCATTTAATTGTAAATATTCTTCGTTTTGTGTTTCAAAGTCTTCATTTTTTTCTTTTAATTTAAGTTCAATCAACTTTCTTTCTGTAATATCCATAATAATAACATAACCAGCTATTATAGCTCCTTTATCATCATAAATTGGATAGCTACTTACTAATTGATGACGAATTGTACCATCTTTTCTAACTACACTTCGTTCCTCATTTTCAACAATCTCACCATATATACTTCTAACTAAAGGAATTTGTTCTAATGTGTTTTGATTTCCATTTTTATCAAAATCTTTCCAAGATGGATTAATTTCTAATAATGTTTTATTAATATAAGTAGATTCATCTTGAACACCTAAAAAATCTAAACAAGCTTTATTTGCAATCTGAATTCTAGCATCAGGCATACTTACAAGCACCATCGGCACTGGCGACTGTTCGATTGTCTTTTCAAGCAATATTTTTGTATTTCTAATAGTTTCTTCTGCCTTTTTACGTTCTGTTATATCGTATACAACTCCAAAAACTATATTTCTCTTTTTATCATATTCTGCAATTGAATGTATATCTAGTATTTTTCCATCTTTTTGTTTGCGAATTTTAAATTCTATATCATATGGTATATCATTTTTAATTAAATCAATTAATGCTTTGTCAAGTATTGGTCTATATTCGACTAAAGGTACTTTTTGAATATCTTCTAATAAAATATCATCTTTATCAACTCCATATATTATTCTAGCACCTTCGGACGAAAGCATATGCTTTGTATTTAAATCTAACTTCCAGTTACCAATCTTAGCAACTCTTTCTGCACGTGCCAATCGGGTTTCACTTTCTTGTATTTTAACTTCCGCTAGTTTTTTCTCAGTTATATCGCTAATAGTCCCAAGCATCATAATTGGTTGACCATCTTCGTTATATTTTAATCGCCCTATTCCATGCATCCACCTTTCTTGATTATCATTCCTTCTAATGATTTTGTATTCTTTATCAAAAGGTATTTTTTTACCTACTACTTCATTTGCAAAGTAATCAGTCATTATTTGTTGCCATTCTGGATGGATTATAGAAACCCATCCAGCTATCGATTTATTAAAATCAGATGGTATACCAAAAATAGAATCTAAAATCTCCGTACTAGTCCAAATACCAGTCGTTACATCTAGTGTGTAGGTTCCAAGTTGAGCAATTTGTTGGGTTTCTTTCAAATATTGCTCATTTTGAACGAGTTTTTCTTCTGTTTTTTTCCGTTCGGTAATATTATTAAAAGTGCATACAACTTGTCTTAATGTTCCATCATTATTTAATTCTGGAACAGCATCAACCAATAACCAAATTCTTTCTTTTTGAAATGGATGATATATTCCCATTACAACATTATTAATTGGCTTTAATGTGGAAATAGCTTGAGGTACAGGATGTAATTCTCCGGGGAAAGAAGTTCCATCTTCATATATTATATTCCAATCGACATCGAATGATGTTTTACCTAAAAGTTGATCTTCTGTTAATCCTAATAATTCGAGTGCTTTGGGATTGCATAAAATAATTTCAGACTTTGGACCTTGCAATAAAACTCCTATTTGCATATCCCAAACAAGATTTCTAAACTTTTCCTCACTTAATCTTAATTCTTCTTCTACTTTTTTACGATCGCTTATATCTGTATTTGTTCCACTTAACATTATTGGATTTTGGTTTTCATCTCTTTTTACTACATTTCCTCTCCCCATTATCCATTTCCATATACCATTTTTGTGCTTCATTCTAAATTCAGCCATATAACCTTGACTTTTCTGAGTCTCAAGTACATCACCAATTTTTGCAACCGTTTGATCAAAATCTTCTGGATGACAAAGTTTTTGAAAAGTCTCAAATGTCATTTCGAATTCTTGATCTTGATAACCTAACATTTCGAACCAACGAGAGTTATAATGCGTCTTTCCTGTTACATAATTCCATTCCCAAATAGCATCGGTCGTTGCATTAAGTGCTTGGGAAAGTCTTTGCTCTTTTTGTTGTAAAAGTATTTCGCTTTCTATCAAAGCTTGTTCTGCAACTTTTCTTTGAGTTATTTCGGTAAATGCTGCAACAAAACAATCGGGTTTATATTGATAACCAACAACATCATACCATCGTTTATTTGCTTCTAAATATGATTCAAAACGGATTGTTTTACCCGATTTTGCTACAGATCCAAACTGCCCAATCCAATCGAAAGTATCTTTTTCGATTCCAGGGAAAGCTTCTAAAACGGTTTTACCTCTCGGATCGACTCCTGTTAATTCGATGTACGATTTATTAGCATCGATAAAACGATAATCAATACTATTACCATTTTCGTCGTAAATCATTTCATGATAAGCAACACCAATAGGTCCTTGTTCGAATAATGCTTTAAATTTCCATTCAGCTTCTAATAATTGAGCTTGAATTGTATATTTCGAGGTAATATCTCTGCCTGTTCCGAATATTTGTTTTGGACTATTATCTTTATTTCGCAAATAAATAATTTCTGTACTTTCAATCCAATGCCAATTTCCATCTTTATCTTTAAGTCTATATTGATGAACAAATTCTTCGTTTTCTGATAATTTAGTATACCTAGGAAGAATTTTCTTAATATATCGTTTCCAATCGTTTGGGTGCATTAATTTTGGTAAAATATCATTACCCATTAATTTTAAATCCTCAATTGTATACCCTAAAAGTTTATTAACACCTTCGTTACTAAATATATTTTTCTGTTCCTCAATATCATAAATATATAACATATCTGGACTTATATTCATTATCGATTCTATTAATCGATTTCGCTTAAGTAAATTTGTTTGATTTTCTTTTCGAATTGAAATATCTTTTATAAAAACAACAATTTGTCCACCATTAAAATTTTGATATTGTACATTTATTTCAACATCTAAAGTAGATCCATCTTTTTTTCTATGTTTGGTTTCGAATTTATCTTCACCATAATGAATAATTGTATTAATATGGGCAAGTGTTTCTTCTTTATTTTCAAGCACTTCTAAATCAGTTATGCACATATTTAAAAGCTCTTCTTCAGAAAATCCACTCATTTTACAATAAGACCTATTTACCTCCAATAAATTCCCTTTCAAATCAACAAGCCAAAATCCATCCATTGCAGTTTGAATAATTGCTTGATGATTATTCTTATTTTCTATTAATTGTTTGTTTTTATGTGCTTTCGATGCTATTTCATTTACAAAAACATGAAGCATTTTTGCTATACTATTAAATCGAGCTATAGACATTATAGGTGTTTCATTTAAAGCCAAGGAAAAAGCTTCGCGATTTACACCTATTTTTTCGGCATATTTATGGACTTGACTTTCGTCAATTATTTCGTGTCTAACTTGTCCAATAATCCAATTTCCAATATGTTTTTGTCCGACTATTATATTTACACCTGCTTCCCATAAACCACAATTCCCACATTGATTAATTAATGGACCATTATTATGATGTAAACTAAGTAATTGTTCCGTTTTAAGGCAATGTGTATTTCCCTCCTTGGTTTTTCGAATTATGTCTTTACATAAGTTAGAAAAATTACTTGATTCAGTTATTGGATTACCATTAGTATCTGTAATTATTGAAGAGACACCATTTGCTTCGGAAAAGACATCTTGAATTTTTTGAAGTTCATCAAGATTAAATAGTTCGAAAAACAAAGCATTATCCTGATCTAATTGAGGATTATTTTTTTGACCATCAAATTGAATACTCATGCAAAAGGGTTTAAAAAAATATTAGAAGTTGCGTTTGATTTATATAGGTTTTTACGAAATAAATTCCTAATTCAAATATAGCAGAATTTTATTGTAATTTCAATTAAATTTAAAGATTATTAACACGCTATAAATGAACGAGTAAATCTTTATATTTTTTTATATAAAAACTTTATATTTTTTCTAGTATTTATATAACTATAATTAATACTTTTGCATCCTATTTTTTACAATTAATAACAAGCGTTAAAGAATGAAAAACACTTACTTTGACCTCATCGAACAGAGTTACTATTTTCCTCAAGAAGGATTTGACTTACGCGATGGCTATTTAACTTTTCACGGAGTTTCTATAAAGTATTTAATCGAGAAATATGGAACACCATTTAGATTAATGTATTTGCCTAGAATTGGCGATCAAATTAAGAAGGCTCGAAATCTTTTTAATCGTGCTATAAAAGCTAATAATTATCAAGGAGAATATAATTATTGTTATTGCACGAAATGTTGTCACTTTCATCATGTAATTGCTTCGGCTTTAAAACATAAAGTTCAACTTGAAACATCGTCGTCTTTCGATATCGACTTAATTGAAAAATTAATTGAAAAAGGTGAAATAAGTAAAAACACAAAATTCATTCATAATGGATATAAGACCGAAGATTATATCCAAAAGATTATGAAACTGCAAAAGGGAGCTCACGAATCGATTGTTGTTATTGACAATAGACCAGAGCTTACTCGTTTTACAAAATATTGCACAAAAGGAACAAAGGTAAAAATTGGTATCAGAATGGCTATTGATGAGGAATCGCAATCGTCGTATTATACTTCGCGCCTTGGGTTACGTAGTTCCGAAATTATTGAGTTCTTCAAAAATGAAATTCTTGGAAACGACAAGGTAGAACTTAAAATGCTTCATTTCTTTGTTGATTCTGGAATTAGCGATTCGTTCTATTATTGGGGCGAATTCCAAAAAGCAATGAAGATTTTTGTGGAATTAAAGAAAATGTGTCCAACTTTAGATAGTATAAATCTTGGAGGTGGATTTCCAATTAGAAATCATTTAGGCTTCGAATACGATTACGAATATATTATTAAAGAAATCGTAAAAAACATTAAAGAAGCATGTAATAATGAAGGTGTTGTTGAACCAGATATTTACACTGAATTTGGTAAATATACCGTAGGCGAAAGTGGTGCAACTATTTTCCAAGTGTTAGAACAAAAACAACAAAACGACGCTGAGCTTTGGTATATCATTGATAATAGTTTAATGAACACCATTCCTGATGCATGGTCGATTTATGAAAAGTTCATTCTTCTTCCAGTAAATAAATGGGGAAATGAATACAATCGTGTAAATATTGGTGGTATAAGTTGCGATCATTCCGACTATTATAATTCGGAAAATATGAATCAACAAATTTTACTACCAAAATTAGATGATAAAAATAACGACCCACTCTATCTTGGATTTTTCCATACAGGAGCATATCAAGATGCAATAAGTGGTTATGGTGGTATTAAACATTGCTTAATACCTTCGCCTAAACATATTGTAATAGATCGTGATGAAACTGGAAATTACATCGATTACGTGTATCGAAGCGAACAAACTGTCGACGATATGTTGAACATATTAGGATATAATTAAAACAAAAAAGGGAATCGAAATCGATTCCCTTTTTTGTTTTATCTTACAGCTATTGCTGAAATTTCAACGAGTGAATTTAATGGTAAACCCGAAACTTCGACGGTTTCGCGTGCAGGGAAATATTCGGGAAAATAGTTAAAATACACAGCATTTACATCTTTAAAGCTAGCCATATCGCGAACAAAGATTGTGCATTTTACAACATTATTAAAATCCATTTGAGCTTCGGCTAATATTGCTCCAATGTTCTCCATTACTTGTTTTGTAGCTAAGCTAATGTCAGAATCAATTAATGTATTCGTTATTGGATTAAGTGGTATTTGACCAGACACATACAATGTATTTGCTACTAAAACAGCTTGATTATATGGCCCTACAGGCTTTGGTGCATTTTCGGTATAGATTATTTTCTTTTCCATTTTTATAGAATTAATTAATAAACATTTCCATAAGATTTTTTCTTATCGACTTTTAGATCTTTTAGCATTCCAGCTTTTACTTTAACAGTAAATTCGTATCGTTGCATACCTCCAAAAGGAATCCACATAAAGCTTAAATCCCAGCAATGTAAATCTCTATAGAAGTCGAATTTTGTATACGAAATTTTATTAGCAACAAAGTCCCAACCGGTAGCATAACTCATTTTCCAATTCTTTGTAAAATTTATTGTACCATTTACCCCCAGTGTTTGTGATATTTTAGATGTAATAGAATCGATTGTATTATAATAAGTATAGTAATACTTTCTAGGTAAGCTCCACGAATACGTTATATTTAAATTCCATGGCATTGTAAAATCAGAAAAATATGCAGTTTTATTTCGATTTGTATTTTGTGGTTTAACGTTTTCTTTAGAAGGACCTAATTGTAACGATGTAGATAATGTTAATTGTGAATTGTCAATTCGCCAAAGTCGACCATATTCATCAAACATTAATTCGTTTTTACCTTGTATGATACCATTCTTATTTCTACCAACTCTATAAGGATCGAGATTTGAACTATATTGTACACTTATTCTTTTAAACAAATTAGTAGTTCCCGATAATCGAATATAGCTCCATTGTAAAGAATCGGCTGCAAGATTATATGATGATGCTATTGTAAAATTATCGATTAAAGCAATTTTCTTTGTGTACGTTACTGTATCTTTTCTATTTCTAACCTTTAACTCTAAATTGTTTGAAAGATTAAAACCAATAGAACTGCTTTTTATTTGCGAAGGTGTTGAATAAAAAGATTTTGAATAAGGAGAATAATAAACCCTATCGCCATATTTATCTTTATATGTAGACCAATATTGACCAAAACTGGGAGTGAAATTATAACTGATACTCGGAGTCATTTTATGGCGGATTGCCTTTAAAATTTTGTTTTTGAAAACAAACATTCCATAAATATTTGTCGACAAGCTTGTATTAAAGCTATAATCCCATACGCTATTAAAATCTCTATTATTTGTTTCAACGATTCCACCTTTAACGTTAGAACCTTTGTTTGTTAATGTATCACTCCAATATCGATCAATTCTATCAAACAACCATCGATCATTAATATTTGCTCCTGGTGACAAAGAAAAGTATTTTAACAATTTAAAAGTTGTTGAAATTGAAGCCGTATGTTGCATTCCCATTTGAAAACGATCGAGTGTTGCTTTAGAAAAAAATGTGGAATCCATTTTAACATCCGACAATTTATTTTTACCATCAAAAGTATAACCAACTCTAATATCTTCGTACCAATGCGATTTACCTACCGATTTTCTTCTCTTAAAAGGTGTTAAAGATGTTGCCGATAATGAGACATTCGGTAAAGAAACACTTATAATACTATCCGTTAAGTTTTGATTATGTAAACCAGATATAGATAAATTAGCTATTTTAAAAATAGATGATTTTGAATAGGTGATACTTGAACTGATTGAAGGACTCAAATAATCGTTCATGCTTTGAGCATTGTGTTGGCTATGTCCTGCTGTTTGAAAATTTACATTTGCTCCAAACGAACCATATTTACTAGCTTTAGGATCTTGTGTATGATTCCATTTAATACTAAAAGATTTATCTTTTTTATTAGGATCGATATTATCTTTTAGATTAGCATAGGTGTAGGATAAATTTCCATTAAACTTATATAGTTTTGTATAATTAGATTCTGATGCAATACGCCAACTTCCAAAAGTATAAATATCTCCTTTTAAGGTTAAATCGGCATACTCTCCTATTCCAAAATAAATTCCTCCGTCTTTTAAATAGTAGCCCCGAACTTGGTCGTTACCAAACGTTGGTAATAAAATACCATTTGCTCTACCTTTTTTATTTGGGAAAAATCCAAAAGGAACAACTATTGGAATTGGCACGTCTTCAATTACTAAATAAGCAGGTCCAGTAACAATTTTATCATTTGGAATTACTAAGGCTTTAGTCATTGCAACGTAAAAATGTGGATGTTCTTCATCGCATGTTGTAAATTTACCGTTTTTAACATTTACTTCTTTGTTTGGTAAAATCTTGGTTTTCTCGCTATGTAGATATCCATCTTCTTGTTTTGTAACCAAACCATATACGAGTCCTTTTTTCGAATCGAAACTATATTTTAAAGTATCGGAATCGAAAGCTTCTTCGCCTTGTTTAAAATCGGGACGACCTCTATAATTTCCTAATGAATCTTTTTTGCCACGAGCATAAACCTCTCGTTTAAACATATCGAGCTCAACATTTTCCGATTTTAAAATCAAATCTTCGTAATCAATTTCGCCTTGACCGTAAAGTGTAATCTTTTTTGTTTTAATTAAAAAATGTATGGAATCTTCGGAACGATACGATACTGGAGCATCAATTCCTTCGCTTTTCGTCGATTTAACAGAATCTTTTTTGAGCGAATCTTTGCTCGTTTTAGCTTTATTCAAAGTCATTAAAACAGAATCTTTTGGCAATTTTAATTGGCGATTCACCGTATCTTGTGCATACATGCTACTCTCGAAACCGAAGAATACCAATAATAACGGAAAGAAATATTTTAATAAAACCTTTTGCAAACGTTTGTTATATTTTTTGCCAAAAATACTGAGAAAAATACATTAATCTATAGCATTATCAAGTATTTTATTGACACGCTCGAAGCCTTTGTTTATATTTGCCATAATTTAAATGCTTAAAAAACGAAAATCAGTAAACTACAATGTCTCCATTAACGAGAAATTTTAGTTAACATTATACCAAATGCTTAAAAAGATAACGACCATATTCATCTTATTATCAAGTCTTTTAGTTAATGCTGGAAACAAAACAAGTTCCGGAGGATTAAAATTAAATACTGTGGTTATTGATGCTGGTCATGGAGGACACGATCCTGGCGCTTTAGGTAAACATATCCAAGAAAAAGAGATAACATTATCAATTGCATTAAAGCTTGGTGAATTAATAAAATCGAAATTACCCGAAGTTAAGGTTATTTATACACGATCGACTGATGTTTTTATCGAATTAAAACGTAGAGCCGAAATTGCAAACAAAAACGATGCCGATTTATTTATTTCGATTCATGTTAATTCTAATCCGAATCCCAATGCTTCGGGTGTCGATTCCTGGGTAATGGGACAATATAAGAATAACGAAAACTTTCAAGTAGCAAAATCAGAAAACCGTGCAATTTTAGCAGAGAATAACTATGGATCTCAGTACGAAGGTTTTGACCCAAATTCAACTGAATCGTATATTGTATTTAACTTAATGCAAAATGCTTTTATTGGTCAAAGTTTAGAATTTGCTACTGGAGTTCAAGCACAAGTTAGTACTGATGGACGAAAGGATCGCGGCGTTGAATCTGCTCCATTTTTAGTATTATGGAAAACAACTATGCCAAGTGTATTAGTCGAAACTGGCTTTATTTCGAACGAGGATGATGAGAAATTTTTAATTACGGATGAAGGACGCGATCAAATGGCAAATGCTATATTTCGAGCTTTTAAAGATTACAAAACAAAGGTAGACAATAGAACAAAAATAACTGTTGTCGATCAACCAACTGAAACGAAAGAAAAATCGATAAACAAAGATAAAATTACACAAAATAATACAGACCAAGCTAAAACATCAAATTCAGAAACGCAAACAAAACTAAATGAACCCACAATTTCGAAAGTTACAGCTGAGCCCAAAGAAAACATCAAAACAACTTCGAATATTGTAACGCCCACAAAAAACAATTCATCAACAATTAAAAACGATCAAAAGAAAGATTCAATTCCAATTAAGAATGAAGAAAAGCCTCATGTAAATACAGTTTCCAAAACATTTCCGATACAAAATCAACAAGATCAATTAACAAAAGTTAATAATACAGAAAACATTGAACAGCCTAAAGCTATTCCAACTATTTCAAATTCAACAGCTATAACTCAGTCTAAAACAGAAACTATAAATGTGCCTAAAGTAATTCCTACAATTTCGAATACTGTTAGTCAAACTCAGATAAAGCATAATGAAAATGCACAAGTTAAAAATAATGGTATAAATCAACCGAAACCAATACCTACGATTTCTAATACGGTAAGTAAAACGCAAGATAAGTCTATTGAAAACAATAAAACGGTTAAACCTATAGAAAATACTCTAGCAAAGAATAGCATAAATCAACCCAAAGCAATTCCAACGGTTTCAAATACAATAAGTCAAACACAAGTTAAAACAAACGATAATTCTAAAACGACAGATCAACCAAAGTCAATTACAACATACCCCAAATCAACAAATCAACAACAAACAATTACAACAAATCAAACAACGAAACAACAAAATATTGTATCGAATGTTCAGGCAAAGCCTATTATAACGACTAAACCACAAAATATATCGAATTATATTCCAAACAAGGATACTATGAATATTTACTTCTCGGTACAAATACTTTCTTCAGTTAATAAAATCCGATTAGATAGTTCGATTTTTAACGGTTTGGATAAAATTCACGAAATTAAATTATCGGGCGCATATAAATATATGGTTGGAAATGAGCTTGAGTATAATAAAATAGTACTTTTGAAGAATAAAACAAGGGAATCATTTCCCGATGCATTTGTTGTTGCAATGAAAAATGGATTAAAGATTCCAATAAATGAAGCATTGAATGCAAAAAATAATATAAAAAAATAATACTATGGAAATCAATCGACCAGTAAAAATTGGAATTTTTGTATCGTTAGTTTTAGGTTGTGGAATTTGGGGGTTATTCTATCTTAGAGGATTAGACTTATTTAATAAAGAATCGAGATATTTTGTACAATATGATGATATCGAAGGTTTAGTTGTTTCAAATCCAGTTCAGATAAAAGGATTAAAAGTTGGTCAAGTAACCAAAATATCGTTCTCCGATAATAAATACAATGGATTAATTGTTGAAATATTAATTAAACACGGATATAAATTACCCAAAGGAACTGTAGCAAAAATTTATAGCTCAGATCTAATGGGTAGCAAATCAATAGAACTTATCATTGGTAATTCTAATGAAGTTTTAAGTGAAGGCGACACATTAAAATCGGATATTGAAAAATCGTTGCAAGATCAAGTACGCTTAGAAGTATTACCTATTAAGAAAAAAGCAGAAAGTTTAATGAGTTCAATGGATTCTATTTTTTCTGGATTAGAATATGTTTTCAATCAAAAAACAAAAGATAATTTAATGACAAGTATTTCTAATATCAAACTTACTTTCGAAAATTTAGAACATACTTCCAAAAAATTAGATACAATAATTACAACAAGTAATTTATCATCGATATTGCAGAACATTAATGCTATAAGTTCTACAATACGCTCTCAAAATAAGAACATTACCTCAATATTATCTAACTTAGGAATGTTTTCAGATACTCTTATAAAAATGAATGTCGGTAAAACCCTTACGATGGCAAATCATACACTTTTAGTTTTTGATAGTTTAGCTACAAAAATAAGTAAAGGCGAAGGTACAATTGGCCAACTTGTTAAGAATGACTCACTTTTCAAAGAGATGAAAAATGCATCAAAAAGTCTCGATTTGCTATTGAACGATGTTAAAACAAACCCCAAACGCTATGTTCATTTCTCTGTTTTTGGCTCAAATTCAAGCAGTAAAACAAAGCAAACTAAATAAAGCTATCAACAAACTTTCAACAAGTTGATAGTAGTCAGGTAGATAGCCTTAACTTGTTGAATTTCTGATAATTAAAAAAGAAATTTCTTAACTGATTGACAGTAATATGAATAAGTTTTTTTATTAAAAACAATCAAAAAAAAGTTTTTTTTTCATTTTTTTTTCTCCAAATTTGCTTCAAGTAAAAAGCAATATGGAAAATAATTTACAATACGTATCAACTCAAAAAACACAAGGGGGAAAAATGAACGAATCTCCAATCGAAGTTTGGGAACGTTGTCTTAAATTTATTAAAGACAATCTAAACGGAAGAGCATTTGAAACATGGTTTATTCCTATTAAACCAATTAAATTGTTTAACAATGTTCTTACAATTGAAGTTCCGAGTACTTTTTATTATGAGTATTTAGAAGAAAATTACATTGATCTTTTAAGCACATCATTAAGAAAAGAACTAGGAAAAGATGCAAAGCTAGAGTATAGCGTTGTGATGGATAACTCATCCGATTCGGAGAGAAAAATCATAAACTTACCAGCAAAAGACACATCTGATCTTAAAAGTAAGTACAATAAGATTAATGAACAATCGAGAGAAGAAAATAATATCCGAAACCCTTTCATTATCCCGGGTATTAAAAATATTCAAATCGATTCTCAATTAAATCCATCATTAACATTTAGCAATTTTGTAGAAGGTGAATGTAATAAACTTGGCCGTTCAGCAGGTTTAACAGTTGCCGAAAATCCTGGAAAAACAGCATTCAATCCCCTCTTTATTTATAGTGATGCTGGATTAGGGAAATCACATCTTTGCCATGCTATTGGTCTTGAGATTAAAGAACATCATCCAAAGAAAACAGTTCTTTATGTTGATGCTTTAACTTTCGAAACTCAATTCACCGAATCGACAAGAAAAAACACTAGAAATGATTTTCTTCATTTCTATCAAATGATAGATGTACTTAT
>Ga0302288_1000246_pt1 | contig 48344 bp, 52 predicted proteins | sample III_Fen_N1_1_FD_194549 | JGI IMG/M metagenome (GOLD analysis project Ga0302288, IMG submission 194549) | Peat permafrost microbial communities from Stordalen Mire near Abisko, Sweden - III_Fen_N1_1 | ecosystem: Environmental > Terrestrial > Soil > Wetlands > Permafrost | place: Sweden: Abisko...
GTGCTGCAACAAATATCACTAAAACAGGTAACACTGAGGTAGCATCTGGTCTTACTCCAGCATCAAAGCCTGGTATTGTTGTTAGTTATCCTAGTACTACTTTCTATTTGAATCATAATGGGGCGACTTTAAATGGACCTGATGGTCTAACTGTTAGTGCGGATTGTATAACTGGTTCAACTTGGGATGGAAGTAAATGTGCAGCCAATGCCACAGCAGTTAATGGTGGATGGGGACCTTGGACTGGTAATAGTAACGCTTGTGGAGTATCAGGTATAGAAAATCGTTATTGTAATAACCCAGTTCCTTCAAATGGTGGATTATTATGCCCATTAACAGCTGGTGGTTATGGAACTTCAGAATCAAAATCATTTACCAATGCTGCTTGTCCACCATTATCTTGTTCAGGGGGTGATCAACCTATTTGTCCATCATCTTGTCCCGCTGCAAATCCTTTCTCTGGAACTTGCCCATCAAAACAAACATACGATGCTGTAAATGACAGATGTGTAGATAAAACAACTTTTATTTTTAAAGAAAATTAAATAAATAAAACAAAGACCTCTCAAATTATATTTGAGAGGTCTTTGTTTTATGTGAATAACTATTTGTTGTATTATTTTTTGTGATATACTTATAATAACAAGTCTAGTTTATTATTATTAAATAAAAGTTTTATCAATATGAAATTATTAAAAGTTTTATCAATAAGTTTTTTGTTCTCTTTGTCATTTTTAGTGACACCAATTTTTGCGGCAGAAACTCCTGTTGCAAGCCCTGCTGGACAAGGTCAGCCAGTCCTATTAGCAAAAGTTAATATTAGAGATGCTAAAATACTTTTACAAGAAAAGAATTATCTTGAAATGTCTTTCTCTATTTCAAATGAAATGGGAGTTCAGAATGGAGTAAAGTATGGAGTTCAACTAGTTGAACAAACAGACAAGGGTTCATTTGTTGTAGACGAAAAGGTTTATGACGAATCTCTTACTCTTGCTGAGAATTCTACAGTAATAAAGAAAATCAGTTATGTTGCTCCTGCTATTCTAAGTGGATCATATAAAATCTTCCTAGTAAGTAAGAATGCAAGTGGTTTTAGTTTTGACTATAGTTATGTTGGAATAATAAAGCTTTCTAGTTCAGTAAAAGGTGTTGAGATATCTCCTGAATCTTGTGCTGTATCTATAATAGGAGATAAAACAAATACTCAATACAAACTAGGTCAACAATTAAGTATTTTACCAACTCAGGATTTAAATCTAGTATGTACAGCTGTAAATGGTTCTGATAAAACAATAGAATCAACTCCATCATTTGTAACAACAGAAAAAAATTCTTATGGAAAAAGTATTTCTGTTAATGAAAAAAAGTTAGCATCTGTAATTTTGAAATCAAAAGAATCTAAATCTTTCTCTGTTGTTATTCCAAAGGCAACTACTCCAAATCTTTACTATGTAAATATGGGTTTAAAGTCTGGTGATATTTCATCAAACTCTGTTGGTGTTCAATATTTTATTCGTGGAAATGTTGGAGCTATTGAAAATCTATCTCTAGATAAAGATTCTTATAGATATTTTGATACTGCAAAGTTATCTCTAGTTTGGAGTTATTTACCGGCTGACAATTCCTCATCAAATAACAGTGTTATTTTAAATGCTACTATTACTGATGGTGAAAATAAAGAGTGTGCAAATCCATATACAAAGACATTGGTTCAAGATTTTGCAAATCCAAAAATTGAAATACCTATATCTATAAATAAAACTTGTTATAATCCAACTGTCTTAGTAACTCTAAAGGATGCTTCTGGTAATACTCTAGATGAGAAGAGTTTCAAAACAGAAACAGCTCCAAATAAATCAGGATCAGCAAATTCATATATTTATTATATAGTTATTGCTATGGTTATATTATTGATTATTGGATATGTTGTTTATAAAAAGAAAAAGGGTAATACTCCAGGTGTAATATTACCAATCATATTCTTAATGGCATTAATGTCAGTTATTCCTGGGGGAAAAGCTTCAGCTGATACTTATTATCCAATTTGGAATCCATCTGGTGGTTCTAATGGCTGTAGTGCTATGTATACAACAAGTATAAACAAATCATCTTATGTTCCAGGTGAACCAGTTTTTGCTACAGGTAGCCTTACTATGAATGGTTGTTCTGGTGGTACTTCTGCGCCAGCATCTATTGGTATGTATGTTTCTACTCCATCAAATCCAACTGAAATTCTTATTTTAAATTACAATGGTGGTACTGCAACTCAAGCTGTCTTTGGTTCAAGTCAGATAGGACCAGATCATGTTATTTTCCATACTTGGTATGGAAATTCATATTATAATAGTCAATATTTTACTTATAATGCTCCTGTGACTCCTCCACCATCAGACCCGTATGTTCTTTTAACAGTTACAGATAAAGACGGTGCGTTAATACCAAAAGATGCTAATAATATAACAACTAGACCTATTAAATCCAAAGACCCAATTAAATTAAATTACACTGCTATGAATTTTCCAGGAGCTATTACTTGTACATTACCTGATGGTTCAAAACTTAGTAATACTTCTTATAGTTTTTCTGTTAATCCAGGACCATCTCTTACAACTGCTTATTCTGTTAAATGTGAAGCAATAATAGCAAATCAATATGCAATATTCTGGGGTCCAACAACTAGTTATTCTGCTTCTACTGCTTGTACGGCTGATGCTTCGGGTAGACCTTATTTTACAACATTAGGTACCCCTACTTCAGGTAAAATATTGTACTTTGATTCAGCATTAACTCAACCTGTTAATAATATAGGTGCTGGTAACTACATCCCTGTAATTGATAGTTCTTCTGGAATAAAATACAGATTCCAGTTAATCCCTACTGGACAGTTAATTGGAGTTTCAACTTGTTAATTAATTATATGTATTAAACATTAAAACAAGCACAAAAAGTGCTTGTTTTAATGTTTAATACATTTATGTACCCCCTTGACAAAATGATACAAAAAGTATATAATAAGTTTAAATTAAAGAAATCTTCTTTGAAAGAATTCAAAAAACCTCTAAATAATAAGATAATGAAAAATCTAATTTTCTCATTGATATTAGGCATAGTTCTGATATCTTGCAATAGTTGTCATGACGACTATAATCCTCCAGTTCCTCCAGTAGTTGTTAAATACACTATCGAAGCAAAGAATGATTCCGCAATCGGCGGTACTATAACTCCATCATCAGTTACTGTAAATAGCGGCAGCGATGTCACTCTTACAATAACTCCAGATTTTGGATGTTTAGTAAAAGAACTAAAAGTTAATGGTACAGTTGTAACATTAACCACTCCTACCACTTATATTCTTAAAAATGTTACTGCTGATACAAAAGCAGTTGTAACTTTTAAAAAGGGTTTAAATTGGTATTTGACTCAGAAGTCATGGAATATGGATTCGACATATTATCATACGTCTAATGGTATTATTTATACATTTGATGATCGTCCAAATAAACAGACTTTTACATTTTTAACAAATGGTAGAGCTAATGCTTCTGTTAAAGAAAGTAGTGGTGATATAGGTGTTTGGTCTCTCGATGAAACCCAAAAACCTAATATTTTATATTTTGGTTCAAATACTATATCTTATGATTCTCGTTATGAAATAATAAAATTAGATGAGAATATTATGATTTTGAACAGTATTAATTCTGTTAAAGCTGGTAGTGGTGAAAAATTTATTGAATACTACAGCCACAATATTCCAAAATAACTAGAGGATGATTTATTTAAAAACCGTTTTATTTGTTTTATACAAATTAAAACGGTTTTTTTTATTGCTTAACACTATATTGAATTATTTTTATATGTTATAATTATTTTAGTAGTTTTCTTTTTAATTTAATTATTAATTTAATAAATACAATGAAATTCATAAAAACACTCCCATTCATATTTGTCTTTTTTGTGTTAGGTGCAACAATCTTGAGTGCTGTTGATGGTCTTGTAACTGTTACTGTTACATCAGGAGCAATCACAACCACAAGCTGTGTTATTCCGTCAGGCTCTCACTCTTGTAACACTTCTTTGACTTGGAATGTGTCAAATCCTACAAGCTCCTCCAGTGTTTATCTTTATAAACAATATTCCACAGGTACATTTAGTACTGCAAACGACCCTACTGTTGCAACTGGTACTAGTGGCTCAACTACATATCCTATTGTTTCTGGTGTTAATAATTTTTATTTAAAAGATAACGGTACATATATTGACCCTTCTGTAACTTCTGCAAGTGCATCTTGTGCGTCTTATTCTAATTGGAATGGTTCAATATGTGCACCTGTTACATATACTCTATATATAAATAAGGGTGGAAATGGAGGCGGTTCAGTTACAGCAGCAGGGACATACAACTACGGAACAGCAGTTACTGCTACAGCATCTGCTGATGGAAGTTCTACATTCTCCGGATGGAGTGGTGGAGGTTGTTCTGGAACAGGTAACTGTAGTGTGACTATGACCTCAGATATTACAATCACTGCAAACTTTGCTGCTCGAACAAATATTACATCTCTATATGTTTCTCCAAGTACTATTCCATACGGAGGAACAGCAAATATTTATTATGCTTGTAGTAATGGATATTATTCTCATCTTATTGTAGATGATGTATGGGATTGGCAAGATTCTAATTACTATGGCTCTCGTTCTCCTTCAACAATTCCTTCTTCAGCTGGTGTTATGAATACTCCAGGTTCTCACTATGCTATGGCATATTGTTATAACTCTGACTGGGTTCCTTCATATAACAGTTGGTTAAGAATTGGAACATTTGATGTTGTTCCCCCAGCTCCAACAAATCTATCACAGTCTTGTTCTGCTAATGGAAGGTCTGCTACTATGTCTTGGACTCAGACTGGAGTTTCTTTATCATACTTTAGAATAGTAGATGATACTACTGGTGCGCAGTTACCATATTCTGTTCCTGAAAATGTAGCAGATACAGGTCCCTCTATTACAATTCCTACAACTCCTGGTCACTCATATCATTATTGGGTTCACGGTAGATTATCGTCAGATAATAATAATGGCCCTGCTTCTGGTGCTAGTTTTTCTTGTAATCCTACTATTACACTAACAACTCCAAAAGGTGGAAATGGAGGTGGAACAGTTACAGGTGCTGGAACATACGATTATGGTACATCAGTTTCTCTAACTGCAACACCAGATGGAAACTCTACATTCTCAGGATGGAGTGGTGGAGGTTGTTCTGGAACAGGAAGTTGTAGTGTAACTCTTACTTCAAATACTACAATAACTGCAAACTTCGCCAGAGTTGCTGTCGTTACTGGTTTATCTGTTTCACCAAATCCTATTAATCTAGGAGGAACAACAAATATTTCATTTACTTCCAATTACGGATATTATTGTCACATACTTGTAGACTGGGACTGGAATTATAACTATACTGGTTACTTTAGTTCTGCTACATATACATTGTCTTCTATTCCTCCTCTAACTGTTGGAGACCACACAGCTGCCGCTATCTGTTATAACTCTGATTGGATTATTGTTGGTGGGTGGACTGCTATGAACTTCACAGTATTACAACCAGTTAATGGTGTTTGTTCTGCTAGTCATTACGGTTGTAATGCTGGAAATAGTGCAAACAATGCAGTAAATTCTCCAAATTGGACTTGGTCTTGTAATGGTATAAACGGTGGAAGTAATGCTTCTTGTTCAGAATATATACCAATACCAACAAATCATGTATCTTCATGTTCTACTAATGGACGGTCTGCTACTATTACTTGGACACTACCAGCTGTTACTTCTTTGTCGTACTTTAGAGTAACAGATGATACTACTGGTGCACAGTTGCCATATTCGATTCCTGAAAATGTATCAGATACAGGACCTTCTACTACAATTCCTACAACTCCTGGTCATAGTTATCATGACTGGATACATACTAGATTACCCAATGGAAACAGTGATAGTAGTATTAGTTATTTCTCTTGTAACCCTACTTCAAATCTAACAATAGTTTCTCCTGGAGGAATCTCAGGAACATATTCTGCTCCTGGAACATATGCAGTTGACTATAATGGCAGTGTTACTATTACAGCTGCAGGTTGGGCAGGTTATACAGCTTCTATCTCAGGCGGATGTTCTGCTACAGGTTCATATCAAGCAAATGTATCTTGTACTGTTTCAAATATGACTTCAGCCAAGACTGTTACTGTTACATATACTGATCCGACACCACCTACTGCTCCAGGAATTATGACAACTGGATGGACAAGAGATCATTATGTAAATACAAATTTCACAGCATCAACAACAGGATCAACTGATTCTGGTTCAGGTATTCGTGGATACAGACTATGTCGTAGTCCTGATAATACAGGTGGCTGTTATTATTGGACTGCTGCTGGTGAACATGCAAGTATGAGTGAAGTTGTATCTGGTTCAGATCTTCCTTCTGATGGAACATTTAGATACTATTATTGGTATGCATTTGATAATTCAGGAAATCAAAGTACAAACTCTGCGGGTGAATATATTCGTATGGATCAAACTGCACCTACATATAACTCAACTTCATTTACTGGATGTAATTATCTAAATGGAAATAATTGTTATGTTAAAAATGGAACAACATTCTATGTAAATATTAGTCACACAGATAATGGAGTTGGAAGTAATCAACAATATTTTGAACTTTCAAAAAATGGAACAAATAGAGGAACTTGGGATGGTGGAACTGGAAATATTAAATCATCTGCAAATCCATATGGAGCTGCTAATGGAAGTAATTATTCTAATTATGGTGAAGGAGGAGGTATGGAAGGTACAGGTTATTTAGATATTCAAATACCTCAGTGTATTCAATCAGGAGATTGTAATAATACAGCTACTGGTAGATGGCCTGTTACTGCAGGTGGTGGTGCAAGTAATATGTATGGGGTAACTGTATATATGTATGATGGATTTTGGAATGGACAAGGTTACACAGATACAGGTAAATATGTTTACTTGGATAATGATGCTCCATCAGTTCCTACCCCTACAGATGCTGGTGCTTCAACAAATAGTACATCTTTGACATTCTCTGCTTCACCTTCTGATAGTTCTTCTGGTATAGCTTCTTGTTATGCACAGATAGGTAATGGTACTACAAATGTGATGGATACAACATCAGTTGGTTCTGGTACTAGTTATACTTGGTCTGGAGGAACTATTGGTGGAACTTATTTCTATCGATACTACTGTACTGACAATGTTGGAAATAGTTCTGGATGGAGTAATTGGTCAGATGGAATTGTAATAAATGCTTATACAGTTTCTACTTCAGCAGGTGCAAATGGATCAATCTCTCCAACATCAGCAAATGTTGGTTATGGTGCAACAACATCTTTTACAATCACACCAAACTCTAACTATGCAATCAATACAGTAACTGGTTGTGGTGGAACACTTTCTGGTTCTACTTATACAACAGGAGCAATCACTTCGTCTTGTACTGTAACTGCAACCTTCTCATCAGTATATTGTCTTTCTGGACCATCTGGATATACAAAATGTGCAGACGAATCTGGAACTTGTTCATTTAGTGGAAATGCATATGTAGCTTACGGATGTAATTCTACATTTAATTACAAAGGTGCAAATACAAGTACTGCTTGTAATAATACAAACTTCGGAGACCCATTACCTGGATATCTAAAGGCTTGTTTCTATAGAACAATCACTGGTACTCTTGCTCCATCATCATCTTCATCTTGTGTTATTGCTGCAGGTGCAAGTACATGTAATGTAGGTTTAACTTGGACAACAACAAATCCTATAAGTACATCAGCTGTTACTGCAAGTGGAATGACCAATGTAGATGCAAACAACGGAAGTCAGGCATTCACTGTTCCTTACAATTCAAGAACATTTTACCTTTACAACAGTGCTATATTACTAGCTCAAACTACAATAACATCATCTTGTGATGTTGGTACAACTTGGGATGGCAGTAAATGTGCATTACCAACAAATGGAGGATGGAGTGCGTGGAGTACACCAAGTTCATCTTGTGGTATTACAGATGTTCAAACTCGTAGTTGTAATAATCCAAGTCCAGCAAATGGTGGTACTCAATGTACAAAGAATGACTTAAGCCTAGGCTTAACAGATTCTCAATCATACACAACAGCTCCTTGTCCTCCAGTAATATCTGGACCAACAAGCTTCTATGCTGGAGTGTTAACAAATTTTGGATTTACAGCAACAAATTCAAATGCACACCAGATTGAGTATGGTATAGATTGGAATGGAGATACAGTTGCAGACGTTTGGATTCCAGCTGGTATGGTTTACTCAGCTTCAGGGTTTACACAATTCTTCTCACAATCTTGGGGAATAGGTACATATACCTTTAAAGCTTTGTCTCAGGACAAGATTACTGGTGTAAACTCAACTTGGACTCCTTATACTGTTACAGTTACCGCTCTCCCACCTGCTCCTGTTGTTACTGTTACAGCAACACCATCGACAGTCCCATACAATGGAAAGTCATTGATTAAGTGGTCATCTACAAATAGCAGTTCATCTTGTATCGTTATACCAAATGCTGGTTTAGTTGGAGCAAATCAAACAGATCCAAATAACCAGGTTGGTTTACAGACACCAAGCTTAACAGCTAGAACTATTTATCAAGTTTCCTGTACTGGACCAGGTGGTACCTCTGTTGGTACTGCAGAAGTAAAGGTTTCACAGATTAAGTCTACATTCAAAGAAATCTAGAGCGGTCCAACACCTACAAAATAAAAACCCTTATATTATAAGGGTTTTTATTTTTATTTTTATCAACTTTGTAGCGGTCCAACCCCTACAGACCCTTATTTTACAAGGGTTTGTGTTTGGTAGATGTCCAACGTCTACCAAACAGATGTTGGACGTCCGGAAAATAATAAAATTATTAGTAATTAAGGTTTTTGGAGGAAATATAATCGCAAAAAGTTGGTCTTAGAGTTGACTTTATTTTTAAATCTGATAATATGAACTTCAATCGCAACATTTGCGCCTATCCCATTTTAAGTGGGATGATTCCCTGTTTTTAATAGCAGGGAGTATTAATTTATTATTAATTTATGTTGGTAGTTATAATAGAGTAAGGTTTCTCGTATACTCCGTTATGCTTATCAACCAATAAAATATATGGCAGTAGAAGAATTTAACAGAGATAAGCCTCACGTAAACGTTGGTACTATTGGTCACGTTGACCACGGAAAAACAACATTAACAGCTGCTATTCTCCAAGTTTTATCAAGAGAAGGCAACGGATACGGTGCCAAAATTAAAGGTGTAGATCAAATCGACTCAGCTCCAGAAGAAAAAGCACGTGGTATTACCATTGCTCTTTCTCACAATGAATATTGGACACCAGCTCGTCACTATGCGCACATCGATGCTCCAGGACACGCTGACTACATTAAAAACATGATTACTGGTGCCGCTCAAATGGACGGTGCAGTACTTGTTGTTGCCGCAACTGACGGTGCAATGCCACAAACTCGTGAGCACGTTCTTCTTGCTAAACAAGTTAACGTACCAAAAATGATCGTTTTCCTTAACAAATGCGATATGGTTGATGATAAAGATATGATCGACCTAGTTGAAGAAGAAATCCGTGAATTGCTTACAAAACAAGGTTTTGATGGCGCAAATGCTCCAGTTATTCGTGGTTCAGCTCTTAAGGCTCTTGAATCAGCAGATAATACAGATCCATATGCAAAAGGTATTATGGAACTTGTAGCAGCTCTTGATTCTTACATTCCAGTTCCAGAACGTGATGTTACAAAGCCATTCTTAATGCCTATTGAAGACATCTTTTCTATTGAAGGACGCGGTACGGTTGTTACTGGTAAAATCGAGCGTGGAGTTATCAATGTTGGTGAAGATGTTGAAATCGTTGGTATTAAAGATACTATGAAGACAACAGTTACTGGTATTGAAATGTTCAACAAAAATCTTAAACAAGGTATGGCTGGTGATAACGCTGGTATTCTTATCCGTGGTATCAAAAAAGAAGATGTTACTCGTGGTCAAGTTCTTGTTAAACCAGGTACAGTTACTCCTCACTCAGAATTCGAATGTAATGTGTACATCTTAAAGAAAGAGGAAGGTGGTCGCCACACTCCATTCTTTACTGGATACAAGCCTCAATTCTATATCCGTACAACAGACGTTACAGGTGAATCAACATTACCTGCAGGAGTAGAAATGGTTATGCCAGGTGATACAGTAAATCTTACTGTTAAACTAGTAACACCAGTAGCTTTGGAAGCACAAATGCACTTTGCTATCCGTGAAGGTGGTAAGACAGTCGGCGCAGGAGTAGTTACCAAAATCATTAAATAGTAAACTTATTTCGTTCTTTTTAATTACAAACGTATGACAACGACAACAAAGAAAGTAGTACAAAAAGCTAAAAAAGGTAAGGAAGACGCAGTTGTTCAACTACGTATTCGTGTAAGAGCTTACGAGAATAAAATTCTTGACGCATCTGTCAAGCAAATTATTGATACCGCTCTAAGATACGATGCTAAGGTTGTTGGACCAATTCCACTTCCAACTGAAATCAAAAAATATACTGTGAACAGAGCATCGTTTGTGTTTAAAAATGCTCGTGAACAGTTTGAAATCAGAATCCACAAACGAGTTATTGACATTTTAAATCCAAATCCTAAAACGATTGAAGCTCTCACAAACCTATCTTTACCATCAGGTGTTGATATTGATGTGAAGATGATGTAATAATTTTTCGGAAAATTTTTGCCGAAAATAAAGTTGGCAGGATCTGAAGAAAAATAAAAAAATATATGAAATTTATTCTTGGTAAAAAACAGCAAATGATGCAGTGCTTTCTAAGTGATGGCACAGCAATCCCAGCAACCGTAGTACAAGCGGGTCCTCTTGTAGTTACTCAAGTCAAAAGTCCTGATGTTGATGGTTATACAGCAGTACAAGTAGCATTTGACGAACAGAAAACAACTAGAGCTACAAAAGCTCACATAGGACACGTTTTACCTTCACAGACTGGTAAAGAAGGTTCATCTGGTGCATACAAGCACCTTCGTGAATTTCGTGATATAGAAGAAATCGCCATAGGTGACCAAATCACAGTTGGAGTATTCAACGTAGGTGATATGGTTACAGTATCTGGTGTTTCAAAAGGTAAAGGTTTTCAGGGGGTCGTTAAGCGTCATGGATTTCATGGAGGACCTCGTTCTCACGGTCAGAAACACTCTGAGCGTGAACACGGTTCTATCGGTGGAGGTCTAAGAAACAAAGTTCCAAAGGGAATGCGCATGGGAGGCCGCATGGGAGGCGATCGCATAACTGTAAAGAACCTAGAAATCATTGGCGTTGATAAAGAAAATAACCAATTAATTGTTAAAGGGGCTGTTCCGGGCCGACGTGGTACGCTCGTAGAAATCATCGGATAATATTATGGAAACACAAATATACAATCAAAAAGGAAAATCTGTTGGAAAGTTAGAGCTTCCAGAATCAATCTTTGGTCTTCCTTGGAATGGTGACTTAGTTCACCAAGTAGTAACTGCGATGCAAGCAAATTCTCGTACTCCAGTTGCTCATACTAAAACTCGTGGAGAAGTCCGCGGTGGTGGTAGAAAACCTTGGAAACAAAAAGGTACTGGACGCGCTCGTCACGGTTCATCACGCTCTCCAATCTGGATTGGTGGTGGAGTAACTCACGGTCCTCGCAATGAAAAAAGTTATGATCAAAAGATAAACAAGAAAATGAAAGCGAAAGCTCTCTATACTGTTTTGTCTGAAAAACTTCGTAAAGGTCAAATCCTTTTCTTAGAAGAATTAACTCTTAAAACTATCAAGACAAAAGATGCTGTTTCAGTTATCAATGACTTGAGTTCTATTAAGGGCTTCGAAAGAATTGTTGGTGGTAAGAAACCAAATACTTATATTACAATCCCTGCTAAGGGCGATACTCTTAAAAAGAGTTTTGCTAATATTCCTACAGTAGAAATTGATGAGGTTCGTAATATTAATCCAGTTGATTTACTTGCTTTCAAATACATCGTTATCTCTCAACCAAAAGAAAGTATTGCTTTCCTTGGTGGTAAGATGGAGAAGAGTAGTAAATAAAACAATAGGGAATTAAAATACTATGAATACAACAAAAACAAAAAAGAATACAGACAAAAAAGAAGTAGTTGATACAAAAAAAGCTAAAACTCATCCTCTTATAAAAGGAGCACGTATTACTGAAAAGTCAGCTATTGCTTCTGAAAAAGGTATCTACACTTTTAATGTTATGCCTGAAGCAAACAAGAATGAAGTTAAGAAAGCTATAAAGATACTTTACGGAGTAAATCCTGTAAAAGTTTCAATCACACAAATTACAAGTAAAATTGTAAATCGTCGTGGAGTAGTTGGATCAAAACAAGGTGGTAAAAAAGCGGTCGTATATTTAAAAAAAGGAGAAAAGATAACATTTGCATAATATATGAAAAAATATAGACCAACAACACCATCAAAAAGACACCAGACAACAGTTACTTACCGTAAGGTTTTAACTGCAAGTGAACCACTAAAATCTTTAACTCACGGTTTCAAGAGATCTGTTGGACGAAACAATGTTGGACGTATAACTATGCGTCATAAAGGTGGAGGACATAAGCGTCTTTACCGTGAAGTTGACTTTATGTACAACAAACACGATATTCCTGCCAAGATTTCTACTATTGAGTACGATCCAAACAGAAATGCATTTATCGGTCTTGCAGTATTTGCTGACGGAGAAAAGCGTTATGTAGTTGTTCCAAAATCAGTTAAAGTTGGCGATTCATTTATAGTTGGAGAAAAAGCTCCTCTATCTGTTGGAAATCGTCTTCCACTTAAATTTATTCCAGTTGGTACTTTCGTTTACAACGTTGAAATTAAGCCAGGAAATGGAGCAAAGATTGTTCGTTCCGCTGGAACATTTGGACAAGTTGTTGCGAACGACTTAGGTTACACTAATGTTAAAATGCCATCAACTGAAGTTCGTAAAGTTTCTGAAAATTGTTACGCTTGTATTGGTGAAGTTTCAAACTCTGAATTTAAACTTCAAAACTTTGGTAAAGCGGGACGTTCTCGCTGGAAGGGTATTCGTCCAAAAGTTCGTGGTACAGCCATGAACCCAGTAGATCACCCACACGGAGGAGGTGAAGGTAGACAAGGAAGAGGTCTACGCCGTGCAAAGACTATGTGGGGTAAGCCATCAGGTAAGGGACAGAAGACTCGTACACCAAAGAAATACTCAAATATGTGGATTGTATCCCGTAGAAGAGTTGGTAAGGCTAAGAGTGGAAAATAATTATTTTATTTGAAAGTCTTAATATAAAATTTAAAAAACAAAAAACTCTATCAACAAAAAATACCCGCAAGGGTATTTTTTGTTTTGTGTTTGTGATAAAATGATAATATATTATTATTGTTTTATAAATATTTCCAAATGAAAAAAATCTATTTTTTAAATATATTTGTTTTTGCATTTATATTAGTTGCTTCGGTCGTAACATTATCCCCGCTTAATGCATACGCAGCTGTTGGATGGACTCCTCGAATGAATCCTGGACAACATTCATGGGTTTCTGTTGCTTCTTCATCTGATGGAATAAAACTAGCAGCAGTAGAACAGAGTGGATATATTTATACATCATCAGACTCTGGTGCAACTTGGACACAACAAACAAGTATGGGTTCACATTCTTGGGCTTCAATAGCTTCCTCATCTAATGGAACAAAATTAGTTGCATTGGCTGATGGTAGTTATGCATATACTTCAATAGACAGTGGTGCAAATTGGACACAACAAACAAATTCTGGACAACATTCTTGGGCTTCAGTTACATCTTCTTCTGATGGATTAAAAATAGCTGCTGCCTCTACAAATGGTGATTATATCTATACTTCAATAGATGGTGGTGCAAATTGGACACAGCAAACAAATTCTGGTCAACGCAGTTGGTCTTCAATTACTTCATCATCTGATGGAGTAAATATAGCAGCAGCAGTACAAGGTGATTATATTTATACTTCAACAGACAGTGGTGCAACTTGGACACAACAAACAAATTCTGGACAACATAATTGGTCTTCAATTACTTCATCTTCAGATGGAACAAAGTTAGCAGCAGTAATAATGAATAGCAATTATATTTATACTTCAACAGACAGTGGTGCAACTTGGACACAACAAACAAATGCAGGACAACATTGGTGGAGATCAATTACTTCATCATCTGACGGTATAAAATTAGTAGCAGTTGATGATAATAATGGTTCAAATGGTTATCTTTATACCTCAACAGACAATGGTGCAACTTGGACTGCACAAACAAGTATAGGTCAACATTATTGGTTTTCAGTGTCTTTATCTTCAGATGGTACAAAAATATTGGCGGCAGAATATAATGGTTATCTTTATACATATGGACAAATAACTGTTCCTACTACAACAAGTTCAACTGTTGCTATTAATAGAAATACTGTAAATCTAAAAGGAGCTGTTGATACATATCATTCAGTAAGAGGTTTTGAATATGGATTAACAACAAGTTACGGACAAACAACCACTGAAACTGGAGTATTTAGTTTTGGTGAATATTCTTCTGTTGTATCTGGTTTAATTCCATATACTACATATCATTATCGTTCATATGCTACTAATGCAGCAGGTACAGCTTATAGTGTAGATCACACTTTTATTCTAACCGTAGAGTCTTGGATGGAACAATTAGATTCTGGTCAACATTCTTGGGGTCCAGTTGCATCTTCTTCTGATGGTACAAAATTAGCTGCCTTAGATTCCAATAATGGCTATATTTATACATCAACTGATAGTGGAACAACTTGGATAGAACAAACAAATTCTGGACAACGATACTGGTCTTCAATAGCTTCATCTTCAGATGGTGTAAATTTAGTTGCAACAGATAGTGGTGGTGGGTACGGTGGTTATCTTTATACTTCAACCGACAGTGGTGCAACTTGGACACAGCAAACAGATGCTGGACATTATATATGGACATCAGTTACTTCATCGTCTGATGGTACAAAATTAGCTGCTACAGTTGATAGTGATTATGTTTATACCTCAACAGACAGTGGTGCAACTTGGACTGCACAAACAAATTCTGGACAATACTCTTGGGTTTCAATTGCATCTTCGTCTACTGGTTCAAATTTAATAACTGCATATTACGACGGTTATATTTATACTTCAGTAGATAGTGGTGCAACTTGGACACAACAAACAAATGCAGGGCGTCGTTATTGGGTTTCAGTTACTTCTTCTTCTGATGGAACAAAATTAGCAGCAGCAGATCAGAGTGGTTATATTTATACTTCAGTAGACAGTGGTGCAACTTGGACACAACAAACAAATGCAGGTCAACGTAGCTGGTCTACAGTAACTTCATCATCTGATGGAAAAAGATTAGCAGTAATTGATTCTAATAACGGTTATATTTATATATCAATAGATGGTGGTGTAACGTGGGTAGAACAAACAAATGCAGGTCAACGCAGCTGGTCTTCAATTGCTTCATCATCAGATGGAACAAAATTAGTAGCTTCAGATAATAGTAATGGTTATATTTATACTTATTGGAATGATGTACCTCAAGTAAAAGATTTATCTATAACATCAAGTTCTAATACTAATAATTAAAATATTATGAAAAAAATAATTCTACCAATTGCATTTATATTCTTATTTACCTTTTTCTTCTCATCTCAAGCACACGCACAAACAGTAGGGGAAACTCTTACTGGTCATTATACTTATTATGATCCTGAAGGAGACCTAGAAGGTGTATCATTGTATCAATGGTACAGAGATAATGTAGCTATTCCTGGTGCAAATAGTATTACATATATTACAACTGCAAATGATTTAGGTAAAACAATTGTATTTGAAGTTACTCCTGTTTCTCTAACTGGTACTTCACCTGGTTTACCAATTAGAAGTACTGGAATAGTTATTTCTAGCGCTTCTAATACTAATACAAATACAGTATCTTCTTCATCAAATTCAGGTGGAAGTGGTATTGTTTATTGTACTGATGTTATTAAGACATTTTGTACACCAAAAACATCTTCTAGTGTAACTATTTCAAATCAAACAAATCCTATAGTTTCTAGTGGTACTATTAATCTTCCAACTCATACTTTAAGGTTATATATGGTTTCATCTGATGTTAAATTACTTCAAATATATTTAAATAATCACGGATATGAAATATCTAAATCAGGAGCTGGGTCTCTTGGTAATGAAATAAATAATTTTGGTTCTTTAACTAAAAAAGCTGTTATTAAATTTCAAAAGGATCATAACTTAAAAGCTGATGGTGTAGTTGGGCCTAAAACAATTCAGGAAATGAAATAAAAAGATTATTTTAAATACCCATATCTAAGTTAGATGTGGGTATTTTTTGGTAGACGTCCAACGTCTACCTGGCTTTGGATGTTGTACCTCTATAAAATATTATTACTCTTAGAACTTTTTAATTCCGCAGTAATCTATTTTGTTGTATAATAAAACAATGGAAAATGAGCCAAAATTATACGATAAAAGACTTTCAGAAAAGAAAAGATTTTCTATTATTGAAAGAGCTAGGAGTTTTTCTTATGCTTTTCGTGGAATAGAACTACTTCTTAAGACACAACATAATTCTTGGATTCAATTATCTTTGGCTATTTTAGTCATATTTTTAGGGTTATTTTTGAAAATATCTCAAATAGAATGGATGTTTTTAATCTTATCTATTGGAATAGTTCTTACGGCAGAAGCTTTTAATACTGCATTTGAATTTGATATTGATTTAACTTCCCCTACTTACCATCCGTATGCTCGTGACACAAAGGATGTCGCTGCAGGTGCTGTTCTTATAACATCTGTAATTGCAACCATTATTGGTATTATAATTTTTTTACCTAAAATAATGGTTTTATTCTAAGATTCAGTCATTAGGTCTTCCTGACGTCCAACGTCCGGAATATATTCTCTTGACTTTATTTTTAGATTTGCTAGTATAGGTGAACGAGCTCAGTAGAGCTTATTTATATTGTATATGACAAGATCACTTAAAAAAGGACCATATGTAGACGAAAGGCTTTTGAAAAAGATTGCCGGAAAGAAACCTTTAGAAACAGGTGTTATTAAGACTTGGTCACGCCCATGCGTTATCTCTCCAGAAATGGTTGGTTTCGTATTTGGTGTCCATAACGGAAAAACACACGTTGAAGTATTAGTAAGTGAAGATATGGTAGGTCACCGACTTGGTGAATTCTCTTTAACTCGTAAATTCGTCAGACACGGAGGTAAAATGCAGAAAGAATTAGAGACAAAGAAGAAAGAAGCAGAGATATCAGCATCAAAAGCTGCAAAATCAGCTACCGATACTAAGAAGAAATAAAATTTAACTTAATTATGAAAGCATTTTTAAAAAACTACAGACAGTCTCCCCGCAAGGTTCGCCTTGTAGCAGACTTTATCAAAGGAAAAAGGATTTCCGACGCTTTTGTTTATTTGGATACATTACCAAAGAAAGCATCACTCCCTATTCAAAAACTATTAGCTTCAGCTGTTGCTAACGCAAAGCAAGCTGGTATTTCAGAAAAAGACTTATTCGTAGCAAATGTTACTGTAGATAAAGGTATTGTTATGAAACGTAGTATGCCTCGTGCTCGTGGAAGTGCTTCACGCATAAACAAGCGTACAAGTCATGTTGTCTTAACTCTTATCGAAAAATCATCAGAAACTAAAGGCAAGAAGGCTGCAAAAGTTGAAAAGAAAGTAGAAGTAAAAAAGGTAGAAAAGAAGTCGAAACCAGCTAAAAAGTCAGAAACTAAAGCCTAATAATTTTATATGTCAAAAGTTGTCCATCCATACGCACATAGATTAGTAACACTCCGTGATTGGAAATCACGTTGGTTTGCTTCAAAGAAATACAAGAGTCTCCTAGAAAGTGATGTTGTTATTCGTGAATTTTTAGCAAAGAAGCTTCGTGGTTTTTATGTTTCTCGTGTTGAAATAGAAAGAAATGTAAAATCTACAAAAGTTATGGTTTACACTTCACGCCCTGGTATGATCATTGGCCGTTCAGGTGAAGGTGCAGCTAAACTAAAAAGTGATTTAGTATCAGCATTAAAGAAAAGAAAAATTTCTATTCCAGAAGATTTCAAATTTGATATCGTTGAAGTAACAAATCCAGATGCAGATGCTGCTATTGTTGCTTGTATGATTGCTGAAGGTCTTGAAAAGCGTCTTCCATTCCGCCGAGTTATGAAGCAAACAATCGAAAAGGTTATTGCTACTCGTGGAGTTAAAGGTGCTCGTATATATCTTGGAGGACGTCTTGGTGGAGCTGAAATTGCTCGTAGTGAGCAAATAAAGCGTGGTTCCATTCCACTTCAGACTTTCCGTGCCGACGTAGACTTTGCTCGTGAGAAAGCTCATATGAGTTATGGTGATATCGGTATCAAGGTTTGGATTTACCGTGGTGAAGTTTTTTCAGCTCCAAGTAATGCTGCTCCAACAAGCAGAAATGATAAATAATATTAAATTTTATGTTACTACCAAAGAAAGTAAAATATAGAAAGTGGCAATCAAGCCGAACAGATATGACAAAGGTCACTCCTGATACTCGTGGTACAAAAGTATCTTTTGGGTCTTTTGGATTGAAAGCAACATCTGGAGGACGCGTTCGTGCAAACCAAATAGAGTCCGCTCGTAAGGTTTGTTCAAGAACAATCGGTAAGACTGGCCGTATGTGGATAAGAATCTTTCCAGACCGACCTTTTACAGCTAAACCTGCAGAAGTAGGAATGGGAAAAGGAAAAGGAGATCCACAAGGATACTGTCTTGATGTTCGCCCAGGAAGAATAATATTTGAAGTTGATGGAGCACCAGAAGCTATCGCAAAAGAAGCTCTTAGAAAAGCAGGTACAAAATTACCAATTTCTACTCGTGTAGTTGCACGATAATTAAATTATTATGAACACAGAAAAGAAACAATCAAATAAAGTTTTAAAGGGAGTTGTTATTTCAGATAAAATGGATAAAACCATCGTTGTTGAAGTTACACGCTTTGTTGAACACTCAAAATACGGAAAGCGTATTAAGAAATCAAAGAACTATAAAGCTCATGATGAGACAAATAGTAAAAAAATCGGAGATACAGTCGAAATCGAAGAAACTCGTCCAATCTCGAAAGATAAAAAGTTTAAAGTAATAGCATAATTATATGATTCAAGACGGAACAGTAGTAAATATAACAGATAACGCCGGTGGTAAAATCGGTAAAGTATTCAAAATACTTGGTTCTTCTAAGCGCCGTTACGCTGGTATTGGTGATAGACTTATAATCTCAGTAAAAGTTGCTGAACCAAGAAAGGGTGTAAAGAAAAAGGATGTTCACCAAGCTGTAGTTGTAAGAACTGTAAAAGCTTTTCGCCGAAAAGACGGTTCATACATTCGTTTTGATGATAATGCAGTTGTGATATTAGAAAAAGATAAGCTAGATCCAAAAGGTGGTCGCGTATTCGGTCCTATTCCACGCGAACTTGCAGAAAGAGGTTATCAGAAAATTATTTCATTAGCACAAGAAGTTATATAATTTTATGAAAATAAAGAAAGGAGACAACGTAATAGTAATTGCCGGTTCAAACAAAGGAAAGAAAGGCAAAGTAGTAAAGGCTATTCCAACTGAGAATAAGGTTGTTGTTGAAGGTGTAAATCTAAGAAAGAAAGCACAAAAATCAAGAACACCAGGTGTTAGTGGTCAGATATTAGAAATAGCAATGCCTATACATGTATCTAATGTTGCTAAGCAAAAATAATTAAATTTTATGGAAACAGTTAAACAAAAAGAGAAAAAAGCATATAGTGAACTTAAGGCCAAGTATGGTTATAAGAGTATAATGGCAACACCACACCTTGTAAAAGTTGTAGTTGCTGTTGGTACAGGTTCTGGTCTTAAACGCGATAAGGATCGTAACAAATTTGTTATGGACCGTCTTGCAAAGATTACTGGTCAAAAGCCAGCTACTCGTGGTGCAAAGAAATCTATTGCTAGTTTCAAGGTTCGTGAAGGTGATCCAATCGGTGTATTAGTTACACTTCGTGGAGCTCGTATGTACGGATTCCTAGATAAGCTAATCAATGTTGCTATCCCTCGTACAAAAGACTTCCGTGGTATTGATCGTAAGATCGTAGATAATATCGGAAATCTTACAATGAGTATTAAGGAGCATACTATTTTCCCTGAAACAGGTGATGAAGAATTAAAAGATGTTTTTGGTCTTGCTATAACAATCGTTACTACAGCAAAAACAAAGCCTGAAGCAAATGAATTCTTTCAACTTATAGGTATTCCTTTCAAAAAGTAAGAAAAGTATTAACTTTTCTTATCCCATCATCGTTCGGACATTATAAATATGATTACATATTTATATGCTCCTCTCTTGATGTGAAAAAAGTTTTCATAAAAATCCCCATATGGGGATTTTTATTTTGCGGGTACCCGACCATTTGATTTTTTGTATAAATATGGTATAATATACCTAAATAAATCCTTTAATTTTAACTTAATTTAAAGTATAATAATTCAATGAAAGAAAGTATGGGAATGTTACAAATGAAAGAATTGATGAAGTCTCCAGAAAGTGTTGTTACTGATGCATTAAATCAATTTTTTCAGTTTAAATACTTTGAAATTGATGAAATAAAAGATTTAATAAAAAAGCATGGTTTAAAAACACTAGAAGACTATTTAATCAATAAAAGTAAGGATTATTATGGTGAAGACCCTAATGTGACCATTGAAAATATCAAGGAATTTAAGCCTACTGTTTTTATTGAATACAATAATCTTATAGAAAGATTAAAGTCTCCAACACTAACAAAAGACGAATTTCTTCAGATATTAGAAGAAGCTAGAAATCTAATTAATTAAAAATCCTAAACTGTAAATGTTTAGGATTTTTTGTTGACAATAAAACCACTATCTGCTAGTATAGGAGAACGAGAGATTAGATCCACGCATCTCCTTAAGAGTCTATATTATTGACCTTTAAGAAAGTGAGTGAGATATCAACCTTTCCAGTTGCTAGTATTTAACATCTAGTGACTAATTAATTTTTTATGGCAAAAACATCTGTAACAGCAAGACATTTAAAAAAGTCAAAATTTAGTACACGAGAAACAAATCGTTGTTTTCGTTGTTCTCGCGGACATGCATATATGAGAGATTTCGGTCTATGTCGTATTTGTTTCCGTGAACTAGCAAACGAAGGTATGCTTCCTGGTGTTAGAAAGTCATCTTGGTAATCTCTTAAAAGTTAGTAATCAAATTAAATCAAATGGATCAAATAGCAAACATGATGAATATGATAAAGAATAGCAGTCGTGCTGGTCACGAAACTGTTGTTGTTTCATATTCTAAAATGAAGCATTCTATAGCTGATTGTCTTGTAAAAGAAGGCTATCTTAAATCTGTAAGTAAAAAGACAAAGAAAGGTTTTCCAACTCTTGAACTTACTTTAGTTTATACAGCAGGACTTCCAAAAGTAACTGGAGTAGAACGCGTTTCAAAATCATCATGTCGTGTATATAAGGGTGTAAAAGAAATAAAGCCAACACGCAATGGATACGGTCTTACAGTTCTTACAACACCAAAAGGAATTTTAACTGACAAACAAGCACGCAAAGAAATGGTCGGAGGAGAAGTATTGTTCAAATTATGGTAATCGCCTAAAGGCAAATAAAAATTTATGAGTAGAATTGGTAAACAAGTAGTTATAGTTCCAAGTGGTACAGAGGTTAAACTCTCTGGTATTACTCTTTCTGTAAAAGGACCAAAAGGAGAACTCACACGTTCATTTCCTGGTGAAGTTACTATTCATATAAATGGTAATGAAATAACTTTTACTCCAAACAAAGTAGGTAATCGTGATATTAATGCACTTTGGGGCACATATGCTTCACATGTTAAAAACATGGTAATAGGAGTAAACGAAGGTTATTCAAAGAAATTAATCCTAGAAGGAGTTGGATTTAAATCAGAAGTAGCTGGAGATTCACTTAACTTAGCTCTTGGATTTTCTCACCCAGTAAAAGTTGCTATTCCAGCAGGTCTTACTGTTACAGCAGAGAAAAACAATGTTACTGTTAGTGGTATTGATAAAGAACTTGTAGGTCAATTTACATCATCTGTAAGATCTATGAAGAAACCAGAACCATATAAGGGTAAAGGTTTCCGTTATAGTGATGAAGTTCTTCGCCGTAAGCAAGGTAAAAAAGCAGCTTAGTTAATTAGATACTAGCAATATTAAAATAAAATTATGAACAAAAAATTAGAAAAAAGAATAAGATTAAAGAAAAAGATTCGTACCAAAGTTTTGGGTACTTCAATACGCCCTCGTCTTTCTGTTTTTCGTTCAAATAATTATATCTACGCACAACTTATTGACGATTCAAAAGGTTTAACTATCGTTTCATCTTCTGACTTAAACATCAAAACAGGTGCAAAGACAGAAAGAGGAATAGAAGCTGGTAAAGAAATCGCAAAGCTAGCAATAGCAAAAGGTATCAAATCAGTTGTCTTTGATCGTAATGGTTTTAAATATACAGGTCGCGTAAAAGCTCTTGCAGATTCTGCTCGTGCTGCTGGTTTAGAATTTTAGTAAAAATTTATGGATAATACACAAAAACCAAAACAATATAATAACAGAAGTACTGGCCCATCAACAAACCGTGGTCCTAAAACTGAAGGTGGTGAAAGAAAGCCAAGATCATTTTTTGAAAGACCAAAACCAGAATTTGACCAAAAGATGGTTTCTATCCGTCGCGTAACTCGTGTTGTTGCTGGAGGACGCCGTATGACATTTGCTGTTGCTCTTGCAATAGGAGATAAAAAGGGTTCAATCGGACTTGGTACTGGTAAGGGTGGAGATACAGCATTAGCTATTGCTAAAGCTCTTCGCCAAGCTAAGAAGAATATGTTCAAGATAAAAACTACAAAAGAAATGTCTATTTCTCATGAAGTTTCTGCAAAATTCTCAAGTTCAAAACTTACAATAATGCCTAACCGTGGAAAAGGAATGGTTGCAGGTAGTACAGTTCGTGATATGTTAATTCTTGCAGGTTTGAAAAATGTTACAGCAAAGCTTCACTCTGGTAGTAAGAATAAATTAAACAATGCACGCGTTGCTTATGCAGCTCTATATGAACTTCGTGCAAAAGCATCTCTTCCTAAAGTTGTTCCATTCATAGCTGATGATATTTTAGAAGAAAGTAAAAAGGAAGTTAAATAATAAAATTTTATGCAATTACATTCATTAAAAAGAGAACATCCAAATAAAAAAGCTCGACTAGTTGGTCGTGGTGGTACTCGTGGTAAAACATCAGGACGCGGAGGAAAGGGTCAAACAGCTCGTGCCGGTAATAAACGCCGTCCACAAATGCGTGACATCATCAAGAAGATTCCAAAGCTTCGTGGTTACCGTTTTAACTCTGGTACTATTAAACCAACTCCAGTTAATGTTGTTGCTCTTAATGTATTCAAAGCAGGATCAATCGTTAGTCCAGTAACTTTATTTGAAATGAAACTAGTTCGTAGAGTAGGTGGTGTGATTCCTAAGGTTAAGATTTTAGGTAATGGTGAAATAACTGTTAAAGTTTCAGTTGAAGGATGCATACTTTCTGCAGCAGCTCGTACTAAAATAGAAAAAGCAGGTGGAAGTATTAAATAAACTATGGATACTGTTTGGAATAAACTAAAAATGATATTCACTGATAAGACACTAAGAACTCGTGTCTTATTTGTGCTAGGAGCTCTTCTAGTATTCCGTTTACTTGCTGGTATTCCAATACCTGGTATTGATACAGCTCGTCTTCAAATATTCTTAGATAACAACCAATTCCTTGGAGTAATGAATGTATTTTCAGGTGGTGGACTATCACACCTTTCTATTCTTATGCTTGGTGTTGGTCCTTATATTACATCTTCTATTATAATGCAGCTTTTGACTATGATGTCTCCAAGACTAAAAGCTATGTATCAAGAAGATGGAGAAATCGGACGCAAAAAATTCTCTCGTATTAGTCGTTTTATAACTATCCCTCTTGCAGCAATTCAAGGAATCAGTTTACTTTTGGTTCTTAAAAATCAAGGTATTCTAGGTGATGTTTCAGTTCTAGGAATGGCAGTAAACCTATGTGTTGTTGTTGCTGGTTCAATGCTTATTATGTGGGTAGGTGAATTAATCTCTGAATTCGGAATCGGTAATGGTATTTCACTTATAATCTTTGCTGGAATCGTTGCAAATATACCAACAGAGCTTTCACAATTCTTATTTACTTTTGATATGGCTAGTCTTCCTTTGTATTTATTATTGGCAGCATTTGGTCTTCTTATAGTTGCTGGTGTTGTTATTGTTAGTGAAGCAGAACGTCCTATTCCTGTTACTTATGCAAAACAAGTAAGAGGTGATCATATTGCTGGTGGTACACAAACATATCTTCCTTTGAGAGTTAACCAAGCAGGAGTTATTCCTATAATTTTTGCTCTTTCTATACTATTATTCCCTCAACTTATAGGTAATGCGTTGTCTACTATGACTAGTCCTATATTGTTATCTATCTCACACGGATTACTTTGGTTTGTAAATAATACTTGGGTTTACTCAACTGTTTACTTCGTATTCGTATTTCTATTTACATATTTCTATACAGCTGTTACTTTTGATCCAGATCAACTTGCAACAAACTTACAAAAAAATGGTGCATTTATTCCAGGTATTCGTCCAGGTACAGCTACTCGTGATTTTATATCAGTAATTCTTAATCGTGTTACTATGATTGGTGCTGTATTCCTTGGTTTGATTGCAGTTATGCCTCTTATAATAAGAGCTGTTACTGGAATTACTGCTTTCTCTATAGGAGGAACAGCCCTGTTGATTGTGGTGTCTGTAGTTCTTGATTTAATTAAAAAAGTGGATGCTCAATTATCAATGAGAGAGTATTAAAAAAGACCTAATTTTAGGTCTTTTTTAATGTAAGACGGTTTTAGTATATAATAGAAATATATAGTTTAAATAATTAATAATTAATAAATTACACAGGATGAATAATAAAACACAAACATTTATATTTTTTGGAATCGTTGGATCTGGTAAGGGTACACAAGTTGAACTCTTGCAAAAATATTTAAAAGATAAAAATATTTCAGAAGATATTCTTTTTATTTCTCCAGGTAATGAATATAGAAAAATAGTTGGTAATGGTAGTTATACAAGTGAAATGGTTAAATTTAATCTTGAAAAAGGTTTTCTTCAACCAGATTTTTTAACTGTTGGTCTACTTACAGGTATTTTAATTTCCAATATTAAAAATAATACTACTGTTATAGCTGATGGATTTCCTCGCACAGTTGTGCAGTCTGAAGACTTTGAAGATATGATGAAATTCTACAAGCGTGATGATATAAAGATTATATACTTAGAATTAAGTAAGGAAGAAGCTGTAAGAAGAATGAAACTTCGTGGAAGAAGTGATGATACAGATGAAGGTATAGCTAATCGTTTTGATGAATATGTAAATAATGTTATTCCTTCAATGAATTATTTTAAAGATAAAACTGGTTATACTGTATATACAATAAACGGAGAGCAATCAATAGAAGATGTTCATAAAGATGTAATTAATTCTTTAGGAATATAATATGGAAAACAAAGAATATATTATAATATCCTTGGGTGGTTCTATTATTGTTCCAGACCAAATAGATACATATCTTTTAAAAAAATTTACAGAAGCTATTAAGGAATATTCAGAAAAAGGATTTCATTTTATTGTTATTACAGGTGGTGGTAAAACTTGTCGTAATTATAATAATTCTTTAAAAGAAATTGTTAATCCATCACCAGAAGATTTAGATTGGATGGGTATAGCTTCTACAAGATTAAATGCTGAATTAGTAAGAATTTGTTTTGGTGATTTAGCTTATGAAAAAATAATATTAAATCCAGACTCAATACCAGAAACAAATAAATCAATAATGGTAGGTGGTGGATGGCATCCTGGTAATAGTAGTGATTTGGCTGCTGTTCATATGGCTAAAAGTATTGGGGCTAAGAAAATAATAAATCTCTCAAATGTTGATTATGTTTACAATAAAGACCCAAAACAATACAAAGATGCTGTACCAATAACACAAATTTCTTGGGATGACTTTCGTAAATTATTACCCAAAGACTGGGATCCTGGAGCAAATGTACCATTTGATCCAGTTGCAGCTCGCGAAGCAGAATCACTTTCTTTTGAAGTTGTTATTATGAATGGTAAGAAAGTGGATAATTTTAAAAAATACTTAAATGGAGAATCATTTATGGGTACTGTTGTAAAATAGAAATTTGATTTGCTTATATTTTTATTTTGTTCTAGTATCTTCTATATATGGCAGTAATAATTAAAACCAAAAAAGAGATTGAGTTAATAAGGGAAGGGGGTAAAATCCTTGCAAAGGTATTAGCAAAAGTTGCAAAGAAAGTTGCCCCTGGTATTTCAACATACGAGCTTGATCAATATGCTTATAAAATAATAACAGAAGGTGGAGATAAACCAGCTTTTTTAAACTATAGACCAGAGGGTGCCCCAAAACCATTTCCAGCTAGTATTTGTATTTCAGTAAATAATGAAATAGTTCATGGTATTCCTAGTAAAGCAAAAATACTAAAAACAGGAGATATTGTTTCTCTTGATTTAGGAATAAAACATAAGGGATTTTTTACGGATCATGCTGTAACTGTGCCTGTTGGTAAAATATCAAAAAGAGATCAAGATCTCTTGGATGCTACAAAGAAAGCTTTAGAAGTAGGTATCTGGTCTGCTATTGGTGGTGCAACCGTTGGAGATATTGGTCACGCAATAGAATCTTTTGTAAATAGAAAGTATGGAATAGTCAGAGAGCTTTCTGGTCACGGTGTAGGTGTAAAAATACACGAAGACCCCTTTATTCCCAATTATGGAAAGAAAGGCAAGGGTCATAAATTAATTCCAGGAATGATTATTGCAATCGAACCAATGCTAAATATGGGTAGTGACTATATCATTGGTGCAGATGATGATTGGACTATAAAAACAGCTGATGGTTCTCGTTCTGCTCACTTTGAACATACTATATTAATCACTGAAGGTGAAGCTGAGATTTTAACTAAAATATAATTGTAGCTGTCCAACACCTACAAAATAAAAACCCTTTTTAATTAAGGGTTTTTATTTTTACTTTTCTTAATTATGTAGGTGTCGGACAGCTACAAATTTTGATACTAAATATTATTTGTTATAATAATATTATATGAATAATAAACTGGGAGTTATTAAAATGAGAGGTTTTACATTGATAGAATTATTGGTTGTTATTGCGATTATTGGAATACTATCTACTGTAGTTATTGCATCATTGAATTCTGCTCGAACAAAAGGACAAGAAGCTTCTATTAAATCTACCCTTAAGAATATTATAGCTCAAGCAGAATTAGCATATGATGCTCCCGGTGATTATTCTAATGTCTGTACTGATGCAAAAATATTAAGTATGAGAACTTCTATTATAGCTACAGGGGCTACTGTGGGTTGTTATAAGAGTACTGATAATAAAAGATGGGCTATTTCAGCTAGATCAACTAATGATATTACAAAAAGTTGGACTGTTGATTCTACTGGTGTCTCAGTTTGGAATTCTAGTGACCCATCAGGTGGAGTTAATATGGATTGGAATACTGCTGTTACTACTTGTAAGGCTACAGGTGAAAAACTTCCTTCAATGGAGCAACTAATATCATTTCGTACTGCTTCCGGTGGTTTACCTTATGGTTTCCAAAATTATTATTATTGGGCAGGTAATACTCTTGATGCTACTACTGCTTATGATGCTTATATGGTAGACGGAACAGAGGATGCGACAGTTAAAACAAACACAGGACCTCATGTTCGTTGTGTTCGATAATCAAATTAAAAATTACTTTATTTGCTTATGCTCCTCGCTTATTGTTATAATATCTAACATATGAAAAAGAAGATAAGAATTATTACAAATAAGGGTTTTACTCTTATTGAACTTTTAGTAGTAATAGCTATTATTGGAATACTATCTACTGTAGTTATTGCATCACTAAACTCTGCTAGAACAAAAGGACAAGAAGCTTCTATCAAATCTACTCTTAAGAATATGATAGCTCAAGCAGAATTAGTTTATGATGGACCTGGTAATTACTCTTCTGTATGTGGAGATACAAAAATAGCTAGTATGATTACTTCTATTAATAATTCTGGGGGAACTGCTAAATGTTATTCAACAATTATGGATCCTGGTAAAAGATGGGCAGTTTCTGCTAGATTAAATTCTGATAATACTAAAAATTGGACCGTTGATTCAACTGGAGTAGCAACTTGGGATACATCAGATCCTTCTGGTGGTAGTACTATGGATTGGAATACAGCTGTTACTACTTGTAAAAACTTAGGAGGAAGATTACCTACAATGGAACAAATAATATCACTTAATAAAGCATATAATGGTTTGCCTCCAGGTTTTGAGTCGTATTTTTATTGGTCAGGTACTACTGTTGATAGCGATACTACTCTTGCCTATCAAGGTAATCCTGCTGATGGAGGGGAGGATACTGGTGGAAAAATTTATTCAGATCCCCATGTTCGTTGTATTCGTTAATTTAATTATATTTAATATCTCTATTCTGGTATATCGATTACGATATACCAACTTCACTCGGACATTAAGCAAATTAAAGATTACTTTATTTGCTTATGCTCCTCGCTTGTTGGTATATGGAAAAATACCATATAACAATGGCGTTCGGACATTAACAATAAATTGGTATTTATTGTTATGCTCCTCACTTATTGGTATAATATATAGATATGGAAGGATTTAATTTAAATAATGCGCCTAAATTTAAAACCCCTCAAGAGGAGTTAGATTTTTTGCGTGCACACATAGCAGAAAGAGAAAAAACATTAAATGAACAAAATAAAGAATTTTCAAAAGAAAGTCTTGCTCATGAAGTAATATCAGAATACAAAAAGATTTTACCAGAAGATGCAATGCACAAGAGTATTTCTATGAAAGAGAGTGAGTCAGATGCTTTGGTTTTAAAGTTACATCCAGAAAGTCATGATCGTAAAATGGAAGAGTTGCTCGCAATACTTTTGGACAAAGGTATTTCAAATACTTTGTCTTTGGTTGTGAAAATGAATAATCCACATCTTGATGATGATTTTCATCGTTTTCTTGTTCAGTATTTATATAGTACTCATAAAATACCTGGACTTAAAGAAGGTACACCACTTTTTAAATCTTTGAATATGAAACTTTTTGAAATAACATTACCAGACCAAGAGAATGATGAAAAAAATAAAAAAGGTTTAAAAGAATTGTTAGGTTCAATGGAACAGTTTTATGCAGGTATGCATTCAGTTGGGGAAGGTAGAGAAAATCATAATCGTAATCATTTTACCTTAGAAATAGCTCTTGCTGAAAATACTGATCATTTTATTTTTTATGCTTCAATACCAGCACATAAAGCAGATTTATTTGAAAAACAAATATTAGGAGTTCATCTAAATGCCAAGGTTACTGAAGTTCCAGATGATTATAATATTTTTACTGAGAATGGTTCTGTTGTAGGTTCATATGCAACACTTTCAAATCATGAAGTGTATCCTATTAAGATGTATGATTCTATGGATTATGATCCTCTTAATATTATTTTAAATATTCTTACTAAACTTAAAAAGACAGGAGAGGGAGCTTCTATTCAGTTCACAATATGCCCAGAAGACGACGATATGATTCGTAAGTTTCATATAGTATTGTCTGATGTAAAAGATGGTATGTCTGTTCGTACTGCATCTAGTATGACTCGTCAGTTTGCAAAAGAGTTTGGTTCTCTTGCAAAAGAAATGCTTTTTGGTAGTTCAAAACATAAAACAGAAAAAAAGGTAAATGAGAAAGCTGTTGAAAATATTACAGAGAAAATGAAGAGTACAATAATGGCTGCAAATATCCGTATTATTACTTCTGCTGAAACAAACATAAGAGCAAAACAAATACTTAGTGATATAGAATCATCTTTTAATCAGTTCACTGAAGCTGATCGTAATGGTTTTAATTTCAATCATCCAGAAGGAACAAATCTTTCTCAGTTAATTCATGATTTTTCATATCGTGTATTTTCAAATGATTATGGAATGCCATTAAACCTAAAAGAACTTTCTACTATTTTTCATTTCCCTTATGGTATTGTTTCTCCACAATTAAAACAAGCTAAGGCTGGTATTGCTCCTGCTCCTATGGAAATAGGACAAGAGGGTATAGTTCTTGGTGTTAATAGTTACAGAGGTGTAGATACAGAAATTCGTATGGCTCGTGAAGATAGAGTTCGTCATATGTATGTAGTTGGACAAACTGGTACAGGTAAGACAAATATACTATTAAATATGATTACTCAAGATATCTTAAATGGAGACGGTTGTTGCTATATAGACCCTCATGGAACAGATATACAGACTATATTATCTCGTATTCCAAAGGAGCGTATTGATGATGTTATATATTTTGATCCTGCTTACACAGCTCGCCCTATGGGTCTTAATATGCTTGAATTTGACCCTAAATACCCCGAGCAGAAGACTTTCGTAGTGAATGAGCTTATGAGTATATTCACAAAGTTATTTGATATGAAGACCTCAGGAGGCCCTATGTTTGAACAGTATTTCAAAAATAGTGCATTTCTAATAATGGAGGATCCGGAGTCTGGATGTACCTTACTTGAGATTTCTCGTGTCTTATCTGATAAAGCTTTTCGTGATATGAAGTTATCAAAATGTAAGAATCCAATAATTTCACAATTTTGGAAAAATGCAGAACAAACCACAGGTGATCAATCTCTTGCAAACTTTGTTCCATATATTACTTCTAAGTTTGATAACTTTATTTCCAACGACATAATGCGCCCAGTTGTTTTACAGGAAAAGTCTGTATTTAATTTCCGTGAAATTATGGATAATAAAAAAATTCTTCTTGTAAATCTTTCAAAGGGAAGACTTGGAGAAATGAATGCAAATCTTATTGGTTTAGTTCTTGTTGGAAAGATTCAAATGGCAGCACTATCTCGCGTAGATATGTATGGACAGAAGATGAATGATTTTTATCTATACATTGATGAATTCCAAAATGTAACAACAGATTCAATCGCTTCTATTTTATCTGAGGCTCGTAAGTATCGTTTGTCTTTGAATATTGCTCATCAATACATAGCACAGCTTGAAGATAAAATAAAAGATGCTGTCTTTGGTAATGTGGGTTCAATAGCAGTATTTAGAGTAAGTACAGAAGATGCACAATTTTTAGAAAATAAATTTAAGCCGACATTTACAGCATCTGATATTATGAAATTAGATAATTACAATGCTTATGTTTCTCTTCTTGTTAATGGTCAACCTACAAAACCATTCAATATAAAAACATTACCACCTGTAAATGGCACACCAGAACTTGTTGAATCTATTAAACAATTATCTTATCTAAAATTTGGTCGTCTTCGTGAGGAAGTAGAAGATGAAATAATGGCTAAGTATAAACTAGGTTAATCTGTAGCTGTCAGACACCTAAAATAAAATGACCCTTATTTAAGGGCATTTTATTTTGTATCTTTCTCTGTTCTGTAGGTGTCCGACACCTACAGATAGTACATTGTTTTATTAGGGGATTTTTGATAAAATATCCTTATTATTCAATAAAATTTTTTAAAGAAATGAACCCAATACAAGAAAAATCTTTGATTATTATAAAGCCAGATGCTGTACAGCGTAATCTAATCGGTGAAATAATAACTCGCATAGAAAGAAAAGGTCTTAAAATAATAGGAATGAAAATGGCAAGTATCAGTGATGCTTTGCTAGATGAACACTATGCTCATATTAAAGACAAACCATTTTTCCCTGGTATTCGTGACTTTATGAAATCTTCTCCTGTTATTGTTATGGCTGTTGAAGGTATCAATGCAATCTCATCTCTTCGTATTATTGTAGGTCCTACAAAAGCTTGGGAAGCAGATGCTGGTACAATCCGTGGAGATTTTTCACTTTCAACTCAATCAAATATTGTTCACGCATCAGACTCTGTAGAGAATGGAGAAATAGAAGTTTCTAGATTTTTTGATCCATCAGAAATCTTTTCTTATAAAAAGATAGATGTTGATTTTATCTACGCAGAACATAAGAAATAATATTTATATAATACAAAATCCCCGCTAAGGGGTTTTTGTATTTTAAAATTATGAAAAAAATTACAGATATATATAAAGAATATAAAATAATGCAAAACCTACAGATGCACCAATACCGTGTAGCAGCTGTTGCATTTCAGATATGTGATTCTTTAGAAATAAATGTAGATAAAGATAGTGTTATAAAATCTTGTCTTCTTCATGATATGGGTAATATTATTAAATTTAATCTTAGTTATTTTCCAGAGTTCAATAAGCCAGAGGGTATAGAATATTGGCAAGATATACAGAATCAGTATTTAGATAAATACGGCAAAGATGAACACTATGCAACACTTCGAATAGCAGATGAATTGGGAGTAAATGACTATATTATAGAGCTTTTAAACTCTGTTGACCCATTGTTTATTGAAGCAAATAAGAATAGTTCAAATATAGATAAAAAGATTTGTATATATGCTGACAATAGGGTTGATCCAAACTCTATTGTTTCTCTAGATGAGAGAAGTCTTGAAGCAAAGAAAAGATATGAAAATCATCCACATTCTTTTGATGAAGAAAATCGTATCTTTTTTAATAAAAATATAAAAGAAATTGAAAAACAAATTTTTGAACATTCAAAAATAAAACCGGAAGACATAAATAATGAATCAATTGTTCCTTATTTAGAAAAATTAAAATTTTTTGAAATTTAAACATTAAATATAACTTGAAGGACTGTCAAATCTGTGCTTAATATAAAAAAATACTTGCGTATATTCTAGTTGCGAGTATACTTTATGTAGGGTTATTTGAAATGTATTACCTAGAACAAATTTTTAGGGGATATAGAGTTTTGATATAGAGCTGTATACATATTACGTTAACAAATCGTTATCATCCTTTGTCCCACGTAGCGTTATGCTATGGTAATATTTTTTAAATAGTCCTAACAAGAAATTCTTCCATTTATTTTGGAAGGATTTTTTATTTTTGGGTTGTCGGATACCCGTAAAGCCTTAATTTTATGTATTTTAGTAAAATAAGGTATAATATAACCTATATATGGTAAATGATAAAAATTTAAAAATCACATTTTGTTCAGGAACAGGAACCGTAACAGGAGCCAATTTTTTATTAGAAGGTAATGGCAAGAAATTTTTAGTCGATTGTGGTTTGATACAGGGTGAAAAGTTTGTTGATGACTTAAACTGGGCACAGTTTCCTTATAATGCCTCAGAAATAGATATTCTCTTTATAAGTCATGGACACATTGACCACATTGGTCGTATTCCAAAGCTAATAAGTGAAGGTTTTAATGGAAGAATAATCTCAACAACTCCAACAAAAGACATTACAGAGGTAATGCTTGCTGATACAGCACATCTACTTTCTCGTGATGTTGATAATGGTTTAGATAAAATATATACAGCCGAAAATATAAAGAAGGCTATGAGTTTATGGGAAACCCTTGATTATGGTCAAAAGCTAAATGTTGAAAATGGTTTTCAATTCTCATACAAAGATGCAGGTCATATCTTGGGTTCTGGAATGCTTGAAATAGTTTACAATGAAAAGAAAATTGTTTTCACTGGTGACTTAGGAAACTCTCCATCTCCATTACTATGCGACACAGAAGATATTACAGATGCTGATTATTTGATTATGGAATCTGTTTATGGAGATAGAAATCACGAAAATCGTGATCAAAGAAGAAAGAAACTAGAAGAGGTAATCAAAGACAATTTCAAGAGAGAAGGGGTATTGATGATACCAACTTTCTCCCTAGAAAGAACTCAAGAATTACTTTATGAGATAAATGGTATGGTTGAGAATAATCAAATACCTAGAATGCCTATATTCCTTGATTCTCCACTTGCTATAAAACTAACCCAGGTTTATCTAAAACACGAAAAGTATTTTAATGCACAAGCAAAAAAAATAATTGCTACTGGAGATAATCTATTTGATTTTCCTGGACTTAAAAGTACTGTTGAAACTGAAGAATCAAAAGCTATCTTACATGTAAAAAATCCAAAGATTGTTATTGCTGGAAGTGGTATGTCTAACGGTGGAAGAATTCTTCATCATGAAATAAATTACTTACCATACAAAGATAATACTATTCTCCTTACTGGTTATCAGTCTGTTGGAACACTAGGTAGAACTATCGAAGATGGACAAAAGAGACTTCGTATTCAAGGTACAACTATAAATCTAAAGGCTCATCTTGCTATGATTAGTGGTTACTCTGGACACAAAGACTCAGACCACCTAGTTTCTTTTGTTGAAAAAACAGCAGCAAAAGTAAAAAGAGTTTTCGTTGTTATGGGAGAACCAAAATCATCATTATTCTTAGTTCAGAAATTAAAAGATAACCTAGGAGTAAATGCATATAATCCAGAAGCAGGGGAATCAATAGAGATAGAATGTTAAATTAAATAAAAAACACTCCGATTAATCGGAGTGTTTTTTATTTAATTAGATTAAAGACTTTTTGCGATACGAGCGAATGTTTCAGGATTGTTTTGAGCAAGGTCAGATAGTATTTTACGGTCTATTTCTATATTCTTTTTCTTAAGTGCGTTTATGAATTTACTGTAAGACATTCCAAGTGGACGGATTGCAGCATTGATTCTTGTAGTCCAAAGACTTCTTGCATCAGCTTTCTTGTCTTTTCTGTGAGCGAAAGAATAATTACCAGCATGTGCTAGAGCTTCTTTTGCTTGTGCTACTTTTGTACTACGTCCAAAACGAAAACCTTTTGTCTGTGAAAGGATATTGTGTTTACGCTTATTTTTTATAACTCCTCTTTTTACTCTTGTCATATAAATTAATTCTTAATTAGTAATTACTTATGCATTTGGCAAATATGTACGCTTGTTTTTGTTTGAAATAGCAAAATGATTTGTCTTCTTTCCTGCTAGTTGCTTTGTACGTGATTGCTTTGCATTAAAGTGGTTGAATCCTGGAGCACGAGATAGGATTTTTCCATTCTTTGTAACTTTTAAACGCTTTGTTAATGATTTGTTTGTTTTTATACTCATATAAATTATTTTGCGACCTCTGGGCTTTTGGCCACTGGGGCGACTTTATCTTTCTCTATAGTAATGACCGGTCCTTTTGGACCCTTTTTATAAGCTTCTGCTATCTTGAAGTTCTCTGTTATAAGATGTAGTACTCTATCTAGTCTTTCCCTTAGAAATGCATCGGGCATATATTTGGAACGTCCTGATAAGAATAGCTCTACCTTGATACGATGTCCTTCTCCTAGCCATTCTGAAGCTTTTCTAGCCTTTAGAGCGAGGTCATTGTCACCTGTACCAATCTTTATTTGAATAGATTTAGTTTCGGTTGTCTTGGATCCTGCTTTAGACTTCTTTAGCTTCTTATTTTGCTCATATTTATACTTACCGTACTCTGCTATTTTTACTATTGGAGGGTTAGCATTAGGGGAAATCTCAATCAAATCAAGGCCTTCCGCGTCTGCCATGGCCATAGCTTCTTTAAAGCTTAAAACACCAAGGTTTTCACCGGTACTTGAGATTACGCGAATCTCATTTGCCCTTATTTGGTTGTTTATTCTTTCTCTCAATGTTATGTCTAATAGAAATAAATAGATGTGACTTGTCTTTAAAGACTAGCCTACCTAAATAAAATACTAGCATATTTGTGTTAGTATAGCAATATGTATCAAAAAGTTATCCAGGTATATAAAAAGTGTGGACAAACCCCGCTTGATTGTATAAATGAAGTCAAAAAAGCCAATCCAGAATTGACTCATTTACCCTTAACTTATGCAGGGAGACTTGATCCTCTTGCCGAAGGAGTGCTCGTAATACTTGTAGGAGATGAGTGTTTAAAAAAGGATGATTATTTATCTTTATCAAAAGAATATGAAGTAGATATACTTTTTGGTTTTAAAACTGATACTTATGATTTGATGGGGAAGGTTTTAGTTTCAGAGGTCCAACCTTTAATTGACTTCGGAGGTTGTACCTCTGAAAATTTAAAAGAAACCCTTCCCGAATTTACTGGTCGCATTACTCAGGCATATCCACCATACTCTTCTCGTACAGTAGAAGGTAAGCCACTTTTTGAATGGGCCCGCAGTGGTAAGCTAGATGAGATAACAATTCCATCTCATGATGTTTTTGTTGAGAGTATAGATTTAATTAAAGAAGATTTTATTTCTGGTTTTGATTTATTAAATAAAATTAAAAAAGATATTGGAAGTGTTGCTGGAGATTTCCGCCAAGATGAAATTTTAAATATTTGGAATGATACTTTGAAAGATAAAAAAGAAGATAAATACAAAACTATTACACTAAGAATATCTTGTGGTAGTGGAGTATATGTTCGATCTATCGCAAATGAATTAGGAAAAAAGTTAGGTGTCCTTGCTCTTGCTTTGAATATCAAGAGAACAAGGGTAGGGGATTTTAAAATCTAATTTTATTAGAGGTACAACCTCCGAAGCCAGCTAGAGGTTGGACCTCTTATAAAAATTAAAAGTTTAAGATGTCCGACACCTGTAGCAACAGTTGTCGGACATCTAAGCTTTCTATTTTAAAAATAAATTTATTAATCTTAATTTCTATTTAATTAATTCTTTTGTTTCTTCAAAGAGAGAATCTATTCTTTCCTTTGTTTTTGCTTCTCCTATCATTCTGATTATAGGTTCTGTATTTGACGGACGTAAGTGAATCCATGAACTATCAGAGAAATCAAGACGAAGTCCATCGAGCTCATTTACTTCTGTGTTCTTGAAATTAGCCTTCATTTTCAAATACATTTCTTTTAAATCTCCTTCGATTGGCATCTTATCTTTTCTAACTTCATACTTAGGCAGTGATGATATACACTCACTTATTTTTTGATTTCTTTCAGCTAATAATTCCAAAATTATAGCTAGACTAGTAAAGCTATCACGAGCCATATTTATAGTAGGGTAGATAATACCTCCTCCTCCCTCACCACCAATAATTGCATTATTTTCTATAATTCCATTTACAACATTTGCTTCACCAACTTTTGTTCGTATACAGACACCCCCGTATTTTTCTGCTATGTCTTTATTCATTTGTGATGTAGACATATTTATTACAACTTTATTATTGTGATTTTTGGAAAGTATTGCTTCTGTTCCTAGCGCAAGAGTGTATTCCTCTCCGACAATAGAGCCTGTTTCATCTATAATAACAAGTCTGTCTGCGTCGGGGTCGTGAGCAAAACCAATATCACACCCTTCTCTCTTTACTAGTTCTGCAATTTCTCCAAGATTTTCTTTTAGTGGCTCTGGTTTGTGTGCAAATAAACCATTAGGAATATTATTTAATGGAATAAGTTCTATATTTAATTTTTCAAATAGATACGGGTCCAATACGCAAGCTGAAGCATTTATCATATCAACAGCAACTTTAAATCTACGGTTACGAATTTTCTCAGTATTTATATGAGCAAGTATTTGATCTGCATGCTCTTGGGGAAGTGTATTTTTAAAAGACGAGAGAAAAGTATTTGTATTTTCAGAAATAATACTTTTACTAATATTTTTATAATTTTCTTTTATTTTTTCTACTTCTGATTCATTTGTAAAAAGTGCTTTGTTTGTTACAAATTTTAAGCCATTGTACTCAATAGGGTTGTGGCTCGCTGTTATTATAATAGCTCCATCGTATTTATGTTTAGATACAGCAAATAGAACTGTTGGGGTAGGGAGTATGTCTCCATCTATAAAGTTTATTCCGAGAGTATTGAATACTTCAATAATTATTTTCTTTATTTCTGGTCCACTTTCACGACCATCACGACCTATTAATATGGTAGGTTTGTCATTTATATTTTCTTTAATAAATTTTATAAAGGCATTTGTATAATTTTGAACAATTAGAGGGGTTAAACTTTCTCCCCAGATACCTCTATATCCTGAAACTGTAAGCTTTGGTTCGTTTTGCATTATTATATTTTATCATAAAAATTATTATTATAAATTAGCTTATTTTGGTATAATTATTTCAATGATAATCACTAGATTAAAAGGGGGAATGGGAAATCAAATGTTTCAGTATGCTTTAGGGAGGGCTCTTTCTTTGAAGTATAATGTTCCACTTGGTTTTGATCTTTCTTTTTTATTAGAAACAACACCACGCTTAAATTTTACTTTTAGAAATTATGACTTAGATGTTTTTAACATAAAAGCAGAAATAGTCTCATCTGGTAAGGTTCCTTTTGTAAATAGGGTATTTAAAGGAAAAGTAGGACAAATATTTGATTATCTTAGAAGATATTTTTCTTTTAATAAGGGAGTAGAAAAGTCATGGGATTTTGATCCATCAATTTTAAGTATTGGTCCAGATACATATTTAGACGGATATTGGCAGAATCCAAAATATTTTGAAAATATTGAAGATATTATACGTTCGGATTTTACTTTAAAAGATAAATTATCGTTAAATATAGAAAATTTAAAAGAGGTTATAGAAAAGGAAAACTCTCTTTGTATTCATGTAAGGAGAGGTGATTATGTGGGGAATAAGAATCATGAAGTTGTTGGGGAAAAATATTACAAAGAAGGAATTGAAAAAATGAAAAGTTTAGTTAAGATAGATAAAATATATGTTTTTTCTGATGATATAAAATGGTGTGAAGAAAATATGAGATTTGATTTTCCGATTATGTTTGTAGGGGAAGAATATGCAGGACAAAAAGCAGAGGGACACTTGATACTAATGTCTTCTTGTAAAAACTTTATAATACCAAATAGTACTTTTGCTTGGTGGGGTGCATGGTTAAGTATAAATAAAGATAAAAAAGTTATAGTACCTCAAAAATGGTTTCCATTTATGATTACAAATGATAATGATATAGTCCCAAAAGAATGGATAAAAATATAAAAAAACTTGTATCTGTAATAATTCCAGCTTTTAATGTTGATAAATATATTTCTAAAACATTAGATTCTGTTATTAATCAAACTTATTCTAATTTAGAAATAATTGTTGTAAATGATGGTTCTTCTGATAAAACAGAAGAAATAATTCAATTATATTCCAAAAAAGATACTAGAATAATTTATATATATCAAAATAATAAAGGTGTTTCTGCAGCTAGAAATAGAGGAATCAAAGAGGCCAAAGGAGAATATATTTGTTTTTTTGATTCTGACGATATAATGTTACCTAGTAAAATAGAAAAACAATATCAATTTCTTGAAAATAACATTGAGTTTGATATTATTTATTCAAATTTATATCATTTTATTGATAATACAAAAAAAGTTTTTATATTATCAATATTAAAATCCTCAGATTATTTATATAAAAATTTATTACAATATGGTAATTTTATAAATCCCAATACTGTATTTTTTAGAAAAAAAATATATGAAAAATATGGTGGTTTTGATGAAAGTATTCGTAGTTCTGAAGATTGGGAATATTGGTTAAGATTATCTTATAATAAAGTTTTATTTGTATTAATGCCTGATTTTTTAACTTTATATCGTATTAGAAAAAATAGCCTATCTTCTGATAGTGTTGTTATTTGTAAAACATCTTTAATTGTTTTAGAAAAACAAAAAGAATTACCTCAAACATCAGAAGATTATCTTATTATTAATAATAATTTAAATAAATGGAATTTAAAACTTATTCTAGCCTATATATGTATTGGAGATAAAAAAAATGCTTACAAAATTGCTATTTTATCTAAAAATATCACTTTCTATTATTTGTGTGTGTTATTCCCATGGAAAATAATAAATTATATTGATATTTTGCTACATAGATTTATATTTAAGATTCGATCTCGTTCCATAAAAAGTATTGATTTTAAATTATTATAAATTAGCTTATTTTGGTATAATTTTAAAGATAAAATGACAGATAAGATATTTAAATTTATAGAAAAAATAACTCCAGCTAGGTGGCATCAGGCTATTAATCATAGTGGTTATAAGCGTTATTTTTTAAATACAAGCTGGATGTTTGGTGGACAGCTTTTTTCTCTATTAATATCATTTTTTGTTAGTACTTGGGTTGCCCGTTATCTAGGGCCACAAAATTATGGAATATTAAGTTATTCAACTGCTTTTGTTGGAATTTTTAGTTTTATTTCATCTCTTGGAATTGATGGGATTTTAAATAGGGATTTGATAAATACACCAGAAAAGAGAGATCAGTTAATGGGAACATCTTTTTATTTAAAATTGATTGGTGGAACAGTTGCTTTTTTTGTATCTGTTATTAGTGTATTAATATTTCAATCTGATCCATTAATAAAATTATTAGTAATTTTATTTTCTTTTTCATTTATATTACAATCGTTTAATATTATTGGTAATTATTTTAACGCAGAAGTAAAAGCAAAAAATAATGTAAAGACTGTTTTATTTGCTACAGTAATTTCTTCAACATTAAAGGTTTTCACTATTCTTTTAGGGAAGGGTATAATATGGATTATTTTAATTTATCTATTGGATGTATTGTGGCAAGGTATTGGATTTATAGTATCTTATAATAATTATGGTTTAAAAATAAAAAATTGGAATTTTGATAAAAATTTAGCAATAAAAATTCTTAAAAATTCATGGCCGCTGATGTTTGCTTCTGCTGCTAGTTTTATTTATTTAAAAATAGATCAAGTTATGATTGGGTCTATTCTTGGTAATTATGAAGTAGGTATTTATGCAGCAGCAGCTAAACTTGCAGAAGTTTGGTATTTTATACCTGGAATTATATGTACTTCTTTGTTCCCAGCTATTATTAATGCAAAAAAAACAGGAATAGATTTATATAGAAATCGTTTAAAAAAACTATACATATTAATGATTATAATTTCTGTTGCTATGGCTATTCCTATAACAATATTAGCTAAGCCTATAATTTATACTTTATTTGGTAGTGGTTACATGGAATCAGTTAATATATTAAGAATTTATATTTGGTCTAGTATTGGTTTATTTTTGAGTGTTGCCATTGGTCAGTATTTGGTAACTGAAAATTCAGTAAAAACTATTTTTATATTAAATTTAATTACTATGGTAATAAATATTATATTAAACTTAATATTTATACCTATTTGGGGTTTAGTTGGTTCTGCTTTCGCAACATTAATATCTTATTTTATAATACCTATTTATGTTTTTGGAATTAAAAAGATAAAATTTTATGATTAATAATATTAAAATAAGCATAATTCTTCCGACATTTAATGGAGGTAAATATATAAAAATAGCTATTGAGAGTATTATGTCTCAGTCTTTTTCAGAATGGGAATTATTGGTAATAGATGATGGTTCTACTGATAATACAAAAGATATTGTAACTGAATATATAAATAAAGACGAAAGAATTTCTTATATAAAAAATGAAGTTAATCTGGGAATACAAAAGACTTTAAATAAAGGATTAAAAGAATCAAAAGGGGAATATATAGCTCGTATTGATGATGATGATGAATGGATAGATAAAGATAAACTTCAAAAACAATTTGAATTCTTAGGGTCTAATCCTAATTATATATTGGTTGGTACAGGAGTTATTGTTATAAATGAAAAAGGTGATGAATTATTTAGGTACTTATTGCCTGAGACAGATAAAGAAATAAGAAATAAAATTTTATCAAAAAATTGTTTTGTTCATTCTAGTGTTTTATTTAAAAAAAATGTATCTTTGAATTTTAATGGTTATTCAGAAGAAGAAATTGTTAGGCATATAGAAGACTATGACTTATGGCTTAAATTAGGAACTATTGGTAAATTTGCTAATTTACCAATTTATGCAGTTAAATTTACACAAAGAGAAGGAAGTATTAGTTCAAGAAATAAATTAAATCAATTCAATAAAAATATAATTTTGATTAAAAATTATAAAAATAAGTACCCTTATTATTTAGGATCTTTATTTTTTTGTTATATACGAATATATGCTTATTTTATAATAAGCAATATTCCTTCGTTTCTTAAAAATAAAATTATAAAAATATATAAAAGAATATAAATAAATTATCTTTTGTTTTTAATAGTATAGATTAATATAATTTTAACCCTATTTTTCTTTTGAATTTTTTTATTATATTTACTGTGTTTTTAGAAAATATATAATAAATTATTTCTACTAAAAATATTATGATTATGTTTTTGATATTTTTATCTTTATATTTTTTAGGTTCGTTCCAGGGTATTTTGTTTAAATAATTAAAATATTCATTTTTTAGTGGATTTAAACATAGATAATTCCATGGTTTTTGTCCAGTATAATGAATTATTAATATATCATCTGTTTGGTGTGTATCTAACATTATATTTGTTGTATTATATTTAGAAGGTAAATTAAGCCATTTACCATAAAGAATAGAATTTATTGCATCTTGGTCATGTGATTCAAGTTGATCTTTTTTTTCATTAATGAAATTAATAATTATTTTATTAATATTTGTTTCTCTCCATTTTTCTAGATTCATTAACATAACTCCAGCATTAAAATATTTTTCATTTTTTGCAATTTCTAATTTTGAAAAAAAAGTAGAAATAAATCCTTCATCTTCAACCGCAGCAAAAAAATAATTATCAATATTTGTGTTATATAATTCAGAAATATCACCTTTTACTATAATATCACAATCTAAATAAAGTACTTTTTTAAGGTTTGGTAATAGGTCTGGTATCATTATTCTATAGTAAGTAGCTTGGGTTAAATATTTACTTATATAAAAATTTTCAAATAATAAAGTATTAATTTTTATATAAGTAATATCAAAATTATACATAGATTCTATAATTTTTAATTTATCTTTATTCTCTTTTGTTATTCCACCATCTAATACATAAATATTTATTTTATCTTTATTTATACTATTTTCAAAAATAGAACAAATAGTTACTCCTAAATATTTAGCATAATTATTATCTGATGAGAATACTATATTAATTTTTTCTGTATTTTCCATTTTTTAATAAATTATTTTTTTAATTTTAAAGTAAAGATTAGGATTCGTTGATATTATAAATTTCTTAATTTTATAGATTATCTTTTTTATAAAAATAATAGGGAGGAGTATATTTTTTGTAAATATTCTTTTTATTTTTTTACATTTACTTAATGGTTTAATTTCTATATTTTTATATATATCAGAATATATAATTGATTTAATAAAAATATCAGATCTTAAGTTTTCTTTGATTTTAAGATTCTTTAAATATTCATTTGTTTCCCTAATTAAATCAATATTTTCTGCTTTAATAGCTGCTTCTTCGAGAGAATTAAAATAAAAAGGATAGTTTACTCCTAAATATTCAATAACTGCAGGGTGTGGATTTATTAAAAGTGGTGTGTTTCTAACAATACATTCTATTATTGCATTGTTGGCACTAGAATCATATAAATCCATAAAAGTAATATTTTTTGATAATATTAAATCATAATCATCGTTTTTTAAAAAATTATAAATTTTAACATCATTCTTGTTAATTTTTAAATTTAATTTTATTGCTTCTTTTTTGAGTTGAATAAAATTATATGTATCGATACCTATAGCAGACTTCTTTATTTTCTTAACAGGTAATATAAATATGGAACTAAGTTTCCTTAAAAATGTACCTAGCTGTATTATTTCTTTATTTTCATTATTAATATATTCATCTATTGAAAATTTTATTTCAGGTGTTTCTGTTGGGTGAAAAATAACATTAATTGGTAGATTAGTGTAATTTTTTAAGATATTTTTTTCATATTCTGATAAACAATAAAATCCCTTGCATTGTTTTAAACTTTCTTTGAAGTATTTATTTTTAAAAATTTCACTAGGAGCTTGGTTTTTATTAAACCATTCAGGTATATTATTGGGAACATGAAAGATACCAATCCATGGCTCTTTATAAATAATAGATTTTTGAGAGTTATTACCCCATGCAAATGTTTTTTCAATAAAAGAATCAAATAAGATACCATTATTAGAATTTAATTCTTTTAATAATGATATTGCAAATGGCCAACCACTTCTGTGTTTGTATACATAATCTATATCATCTTTAATGTAAATTTTTTTAGTGTTATTTTCCATTTTAATGTGTAAAAATTATTTGTATTGTCCTTATAATGATTCCAAAATCAATAAAGATATTTCTGTTTTTAATATAATATAAATCATATTCAAACTTCTCTTTTGAGTCTTCTATTGTACTTGCATATCTGTATTTTATTTGTGCCCAGCCTGTAAATCCTGGACGGATTATATGACGGAAGGAATAATAGGGAATATCTTTATTTAATATACTTACAAACTCAGGTCTTTCAGGTCTTGGTCCAACTAAGGAAATATCACCCTTTATAATGTTTATCATCTGTGGAATCTCATCTATGTGTAGTTTCCTGATTATTTTACCAATAGGTGTCACACGAGTATCCTGTGCTCCTGTAGACCACATAGCACCATCTTTCTCAGAATCTAGCATCATTGATCGTAGTTTATATAGTTTGAAGACTTTTCCGTTTAAACCAACTCTTTCTTGTGTGTAAAAAATAGGACCTTTGTCATATGTATATATGAATATTGAACAGATTAGAACAAAAGGAGAAGATATTATAATCAAAAGTATTGAAAATATTATATCTATAATAAAAGTTGTGGATGTATAAAATATATCTTTTTTTATTTTTATATTTTCTATTATAAAAGATAGGTCTATATATTCAACAGGAATTTTGTATAGATATTTTTCATAAGCTTGTGCTGTATCTAATATCTCAACTTCTTTTTTATAGAAGTTTAAAATATTTTGGTCTTTTATGTCTATATTGTTATCTAGGATTATTACAAGGTTATTTGTATTTTTTAAATCTAAATCCATTTCGTTTATGTTATTGAAATGGTTTAAAATATTTAACCCCATTTGAGGGTTTTTTGAAATGATATTTTCTAATTCTTTTAAATAATTAGAGTTACCGATTAGTATAGCCCCTTGTGTTATTGTTTTTGAAAATAATGAATATATGATTCTTCTAAATAAAAAAGAAAATATACCAAATCCTATTATTTGAATAAATAGATTTAATTTTGGAGATATACCAAATATAGGAACAAAATAGAATAATAATATTCCAACAGTAAAAGATATAACTATCGCCATTATCCATCTTCTTAGGTAGGGGATAGTTGGTTTTATTGTTACTAGATCGTATAGTCCAAATGTATAAAATACCAATACCCAAGATAGGTATAGGATAATAAAAGGTATAATGTGGTTATTTATATTGATAATATTGTCTTGTCCTGTAAAACGAATCAAGATAAGTACTATAAATGCTAGGACAAATGAGATAAAATCACCCAATATTATAATCCAAGTTCTTTTCATATATAAGGAGATTTTAGCATAAAGTAGTCAATAAAAATAGGAATATTTAGTTTATATCTTTGTTTAATAATTAAAGAAAAATCCGTTAAAGAAGATTTTTCTTTAACGGATCATGTGCTATTCCCAGTTTATAATTTTTAAATTTTGGGTTGGAAAAGTTATTTGGTATTTTCTCCAATCACAATCAATGATTCTCTTTTTAACAGAGTGCTTATTTGCTATTATTTCATTAAATTTTTGTTTTGAAGAAAATCTGGCTGTTACATGACCAACTTCACTAGGGTAAAAGAATGTTATTCTCTCATCAGTTATGGTTATAATCTTCTCTTCTTCAAATTCAAAATATTTTATTTTAATAAATACAAGTGCATACAGAAAAAATTTAACAAATTTATTTACTTGTGGACTATAGGTAAAAGTTACAAGTGTAACTTTTTTTCTAGAAATTTTATCTAGCGGTAATTCTTCTCCATTACTATTTTTAAATGAAGGGACTGAAGGGGGTTGAATCTTTTCCATAAAGACTATTTTTAAAGAATAAGTAACAAAAATATATTTCTGCCAATATTAGCATATATGTATTAGATGTCAATTTTATCAACTTATTACTTTTTTATAATATTGTATTTCTTAAGCAGTATATAGACTATTGTAAATATTGCGATTATGAAAAGTATGGAGTCATAGAAGTTTAAGTATGATCCTATTAGCACATACGCTCTTCCAAAGAATACTCCAATGGTCAAGAAAAATAGAGTTTGTATTATTGAAATAGCAAAACATGTTGGGAAGAAATTTCGATAGGGTATTCGTAAACTACCAGCAACTATAAGACCAGTGAATCCAACACCGTGTAATGTTTTTGAAAAAAATAATGCTTTCTTTCTATTGTCATAAAAATAAACTTTTGATTTATCGAGTCTTTCTTCTGTTAGTCCTATTTTGGGTCCGTGACGGTGAACAAAAGATGAGCCCCATCTACCAAGTAGGTATAAACTTGCATCTCCGACTATATCTCCTGAAACTATAATGATATATACCAAGAATATATTTAAAATACCTAAATGAGAAAGGAATCCAGCTGTGATGGTAGTTATTGGTCCTTCTGCTACAGCAAGAGGAAAAAGTATTATGTATTTATATGTAGATAGTAAGGATAGTATTGCTTCCATCTATTTATAATAATCTATTTGTAATAGTAAACAAAATAAAAAGGATATGAGACTATGGTCTCATATCCTATCGGGGGTTGATTAACTTGGATTAAATGCTTGGATCAAGAGAATAGCTTCTTCTTCTTGATCATCGTAACTATAAAATGTTCCCATGGTTACATTGTTTTTACTAATTCATACTTCTCATTTATACTATCAATTGATAGTATTTTTTCGGCTGGTGTGAAAAAAAATTGAGCCAATTTTTGGTATCTGATTTTATCAGTTTTTTCCAGATCATTGAATGAAATTTTTTGTAATTTTTTTTCAATAGGCTTGATTATGTCGATAAATAGAATGACACTTTCAATAGGGTTTGTTACTCTGTGTAAAATCTCTGATAATAATACGGATACTTCATTTGAGATGACATTTATCTCATTTGAAAATTTTTTACTTCTTTTCATAAAATCATTTATTAGATAGTTAATTAAATTGTTGAATTATTTTTACCTCTCTATTAGATAGGGGAGTAAAAATAATCCAACAACAAAAACTAATCTTTTATAAAGAACAATATTACATTTATATAATATCATAAATACACCAAAAGTCAATATATAAAAATCGTTAAGTATTTAATACTTAACGATTTCTCTTTTTTAAATTTTCTCATTATTCATGAGTTTTTACTTCACTTATCTTTCTTAGCTCAGCAGTAGCTTCGATAGACATTTCTTCGATAATCTTTACAAGAAACTCAACTAATTCCTCTTTGGAAATACCGGTTTCTTTTGCAATTTCTTCTACTCTCTTTTTTAATTCACAAGAGTTTGGTAAGTTAAACTTTTCCAAAAGTTGCATCTTTACTAGAGCGTAAGCGATTTCAGCTTGTTTTTCACCTGACAGATTGTTCATAATAGCCTCCTTTAAAAGAACATTAGATAATGTATATTAGTTGCTCCTATGATATCACTTTTTTATAAAAAGAAAACCCACAAGTGAGCTTTCTCATTGTGGGTTTGTTTTAATTGTTTTCTAATTCTTTGATGGCATCTTTGAGGATTTCGTAATTGTTTTTTATAAAAGGATTTACAAAACTATTCTCAATAAGGCCTGTTTCATTCCATTTACCTGCGGAATCTTTTTTAACAATGGTATCAACTTCACCAATAGGATTATTTCTGCGAGATAAGTGTGAGTATACACTTCTTGTGGTAAATAATTCATCGTAGGGAGCTATCATGTTTATGAATACATTACTCGCATTAGGATTTTCTCCTGTGTTTGTTCTGTTCCATCCATTCTTACATCTACCGGCATTTTTAAAGAATTTTTCTAATTCAGAAACAAATTTCTGTTTTTTGTTTTTGAATTGAATTCCTTTTATTAGCTCAGTAAACTCATCTTGCGCAACTGATGTCTTTTGAAAGAATTCAACGATTCTATCCATTCCATTGGTACAATCAGTAACCCAT